>Ga0308164_10002583_pt1 | contig 17710 bp, 14 predicted proteins | sample PhyTR2_FD_201031 | JGI IMG/M metagenome (GOLD analysis project Ga0308164, IMG submission 201031) | Phyllosphere microbial communities from UC Gill Tract Community Farm, Albany, California, United States - DLSLT.R2 | ecosystem: Host-associated > Plants > Phyllosphere > Unclassified | place: USA... | reverse complement strand
GCGAGCCGGCCTTGGGGTTCCCGCCCAATCAGCCCGCAGGCCGAGCGTAGGCGCGGTGCAGGGGGGCGCGAGGCATGGATGCCGAGCGAGGCACGACAGGCCAGGGACGGCCCGTCGTGGCGACCCCTGGAACCGCGCCGGAGCGAGGGAACCCGCAGCGCAGCGAAGGGCCAAGGGCGGGCGGGGCCCCAAGGCCGGCTCGCAAGCAGGGCCACGCCGATCTCGATGCCAACCTGCCCCGCCGGAAAGGCAAGCCATGCAATGTCATTTTCCACATCCAGCCAATAGGGTAACTTGGCAATTCCTCCCAACGTCCCCCTCAGGAATCAAGCGAATGATCGTCGAAATGCGCATCTACCACTGTGCCCCCGGCCGGCTGCCGGCCTTGCACGAGCGTTTCACCAGCACCACGCTGGGTTTTTTCGAGCAGTACGGCATTCGCCCGATCGGCTTTTGGACCAATGTCACCGGCACCACCAACCAGTCGCTGACCTACCTGCTGCAATGGGAAAGCCTGGCCGAGCGCGAGGCCAAGTGGAACGCCTTTCAAAGCGACCCGGATTGGATCGCCAAGCGCGCGGCAAGCGAGGCGCAGGCAATCATCGTCGAGCGCATCGAAACCCAGTTCATGACGCCTACGGGGTATTCGGCCCTGCGTTGAAGGATTCGCAGCCTTGCCGAGCCTGTGACCTGAACGACCGTCCACGGCAAAAAGCCCGGCACGATGCCGGGCTTCCGATCTAGCCGGTGACCATCAGTTCAGGTGAGCCTTCAGCTCCCCGGCCGCCTGGCGCATGGCCGCCTTCACTTCCGGAATATTGCTCAGCGGGTTCAGCAGGCCATAGTCATGGACCATGCCGTTATAGCGCACCGCAGTCACATCCACGCCGGCGGCGTCGAGCTTGCGGGCATAGGCCTCGCCTTCGTCGCGCAGAACGTCCAGCCCGGCGGTCTGCAGCAGCGCTGGCGGCAGGCCCTTGAGTTGCTCGAGGCTGGCGCGCAGCGGTGAAGCATGGATGTCGGCGCGCTGTGCGGCGTCGGTGGTGTAGTTGTCCCAGAACCAGGTCATCATGTTCTTGGTCAGGAAGTGCCCCTCGGCAAATTGCTGGTACGAGCCGGTGTCGAAGTTGGCGTCGGTCACCGGCCACAACAGCAGTTGGAAGCGCAGTTTCGGCGTGCCCTGCTCTTTCGCCATCAGGCTGACCACCGCCGCCATGTTGCCGCCCACACTATTGCCGGCCACCGCCAGGCGGCTGCTGTCGACGTTGATCTGCTTGCCGTGCTCGGCTACCCATTTGGTTGCCGCGTAGGCCTGGTTGATGGCGGTCGGGTAATGGGCTTCAGGCGACGGCGTGTAATCGACATACACCGCGACCGCGCCGGAGCCCACCACCAAGTCACGAATCAGGCGAGCGTGGGTCGGGTAATCACCCAACACCCAGCCACCGCCGTGGAAGAACATGAACACCGGCAAGTCGCCTTTGACATGGGCCGGGCGCACGATTTTCAGCTTGATCGCCTGGCCGTCGGCCGTAATCGTGCGGTCGCTGACTTCGATACCGGACATGTCCACCTTCACCGAAGCCTGGGCGCCGGTCAGCACCGCACGGGCGTCCTTGGGGCTCAGCTGCTCGATCGGCTTGCCGCCGCCCGCAGCCAGGGCGTTGAGGAAGGCCTGGGTCTGGTGCTCTGGCGCTACTTCATCGGCGGCGAAGGCGGTGCCGACGCTGAGGGCGAGCAGGCTGACGGTGATGGCTTTCTGCATGATGTTCATGGTGTTTCCTTACTGATTCGAGTGGGGGTTGTCGTTCAACTGGTGGCTAGATTAATGGGCGTCAGCGAAGTTAAAAACTGGCTATCAGGCGCTTTACTGTCCACAAATAGTTGACAATAAAGACAGCCGAAATCATCGACCGGACGTCATGCTCCGGTCGATCAGTATTCCAGTGGGTGTTTCAAGATGGGGCGGCGGCGGATGCGATTGCGTCCAGCCGCCAAGGTGGGATCAGGCGTTGTTCAGTTGAGCGATCAGCACTTTCGCGGCTTCGCTCGACGAGCCTGGGTTCTGCCCAGTGATCAGCAGGCCGTCGCTGACCACGTAGGACGCCCAGTCCGGACCCTTCGAGTACAGGCCGCCGTTGGCCTTGAGCATGTCTTCGACCAGGAACGGCACCACGTCGGTCAGGCCGACGGCCTCTTCTTCACTGTTGGTAAAGCCGGCGACTTTCTTGCCCTGCACCAGCGGCGTGCCATCCGCCTTTTTCACGTGGCGCAGTACGCCAGGAGCGTGGCACACCAGCGCGGCAGGCTTGCCGGCGGACAGGAAGCCTTCGATCAGCTTGATGGAGACCGGGTCTTCAGCCAGGTCCCACAGCGGGCCGTGGCCACCTGGGTAGAACACGGCGTCGAAATCAGCCGGCGAGACGCTGTCCAGGCGCACGGTGCTGGCGAGCTGGGCCTTGGCCGCAGGGTCGGCTTCGAAGCGGTGGGTCAGCTCGGTCTGGAACGATGGCTCATTGCTTTTCGGATCCAGCGGCGGCTGGCCACCCAGCGGCGAGGCCAGCACGATCTCGGCCTTGGCGTCGAGGAAAGCGTAGTAAGGCGCGGCCAGCTCTTCGAGCCAGAAGCCGGTTTTGCGGCCGGTGTTGCCGAGGGTGTCGTGGGAGGTAAGGACCATAAGAACTTTCATTTTGAGCTTCCTGTTTCAGGCGGGTAGTAGTGATGACAATTAGACTAGTCGTCTAGTTCAGTCGCAGAGTGAAATGCCTGCGGTGTCTGAGTGGCGATGGGGTTACCTTAACCACGAATAGACCGGTCGTCTAGCGATATTTTAAATATTTTCCGATTTGGCGAGAACAGGGCGGCGGCAGTCTTAGATACCCTCCGAGACCCAACGGGTGGTGCGTCTATCATCACGCCTCTCTTCGGGAAGCGCTACACGGTGTTAGCGAACGTCTTTGGGCGAACGAAGCCACTGGGTTTGCATGCCGCCCATCATCCCGGCAATTTCCAGCGCGACCTGTATCCCGCGGCGCGGCGCCCTCCGTTGCGGTGTCAAAGACTGGCTTGACGCAACCGCTCGATAATCTTGCGCGCCCGATTGGCGCCTACATCCACGTGAATATCGATCATCGGGCCCGTGCCGAAACGGCACATGTTCTGGTACTGGGCTTCGATCACCACTTTGTCTTCGTCAAAGGTCAGCGCCGTCTGCTCGATGACCTTGGCCTTGATAGCGTCGTGGTCACTTTGCGGATTGGTGGCCATGGTCCAGAAGTAGTGGCTGGTGGTATCGGTCTCCGGCGTGACGCCATGGAAGCCGCGCATATGAAAGCCGCCCCGCTGCGGATCATTCAAATCGTCGGTATTGGCGTCTACCGCCCCAGTCCAGATGCGCAGATGGCTGACATGAAACTCGATTTGCTGCCAACGATCGACGCGATCTTTGAAGGGGTAGGCGGCGACGTAGGTGGGGGGTGGAATGGAGCCCGGCATATGGCGGGTGACCGTCACCGACAGCTCATCACTCTCGACCTTCATTTCAGCATTCATATGGATACTGGCGTTACCGCCAATGGTGCGCAGGTGCACATAGCCCAGATGGCTGAGGTCCATCAAATTGTCATGAATCAGCTGATAGGGCGCATCGTAGTGGTATACGTCGCCGTCGAAGAGGTACTCACCGCTGCTGTGCACGTCGTAAGCGGGCGGCTCGCACGTCGGTTCGGGATGTGCGGTGCTACCGAACCAGATCCACACAATCTGATCGCGTTCCCGCACGTGATAGGCCGGGACCTTGGCCTTGCTGGGAATCTTTTCCTGCCCGGGAATTTCAATGCACTTGCCTTCGCCATTAAACAGCAATCCGTGATAACCGCAGCGAAGTCCCTGAGCTTCAAGCGTGCCGTTGGATAACGGTAGAGCACGGTGACAGCAACGGTCTTCGAGCGCGGCGACCTGGCCATCCGACGTGCGGAACAGCACTACGGGTTTGTTCAACAATGTGCGGGCCACGGGTTTGTCGGTGAGCTGCCAGCCCAAGCCGGCCACATACCACTGATCAAGGGGAAAGCGCGGTAAAGACGGCATCGCAGGTACTTCGTACGCAAGGGCTTGGCTGCCAGGGGCGTTCATGGTGTTCTCCCGTAAATCAATAGGCGTCAGGGTCGAGCTCAAAGGTCCAGCACCAGGCATGGCGTCTTGGCCCGCGAACAGCACGGCGTGAACTGGTCGTTGCAGGCGTGCTCGGCGTCGGTCATGAACTGATCCCGGTGATCGGGGGTGCCCTCGAGCACCCGGGTGATACAGGATCCGCAAATGCCCTGCTCACAGGACGTTTCGATCTCTGCCGGTCTCGTCCAGTACCTCGAACATTGAGAGATCGGCAGGAATCTGAAAAAACCTTGCCTGAGGCGTTTGCAACGAGGCACGGGCATCCAGATGCGCTGGCACCGAACTGCTTGAGTCGTGCAGCTTTACCCGGTCCGCAAACGCCGCAAACGCACGAAAAATGAACTGGCGAATTGGCTTTATGGTGGGCTGGTGGCGGCGTGAAGGCGGTGCATACCACAGGTGTTGGCGATACGATTCATTGCAGGCTACCTGATAGTTATTTTTGTAGGGGCGGCTGTCGCCTATGATGCGAGCAGCCCACGCAAGGCTGCGTGGCTGAAACTAGCATCGGATTATTTAGTTGCGGTGTCAACTAGTTTGCTTGTGCCGTTCATCACTCTCAAGGCAGCTCCCTATGGTGGAAATCAACAAGCTGGATCTCGATCGCTACGTTCCAGCCATGCTCACATTTTTGGCAAACAAGCTGGCGACTGGCGCCTCGCTCAGTTACCGCAAGCATTTCGGTATCGGCGTTGTGGAATGGCGCTTGATTGCCCTGCTGGCAGTGGAAGACAAGATCACCGCCAACCGCATTTGTCAGGTCATCGGTCTCGATAAAAGTGCGGTGAGCCGCTCACTGCAGGCTCTGGAAGCCGCTGGGCGAATCTCGGGCGAGGTAGATAGCAAAGATGCGCGCCGCTACACCGTCAGCCTCACGGCCGAGGGCAAGGCGTTGCATGACAGGGTGTTGAAAGTGGCGCTGGAGCGAGAGCGGCGGTTGCTGAGCGATTTATCGCCGGCAGAGGTCGATACCCTGGTCAACCTGCTGGGGCGCCTGCAGCGAAAGGTCGCCCATGTTAACGACTACGATCCGCCGGCAGAGGCCTAGGGATCTCAATCACCGGCCGGAGGGCGCTTGCGGGCAGAAGTGGCGCGATGAAGCTTCACCCACTCGACGCGCTTAGCCTCAAACGCCGAGAATCTGCCGAGTCGCCGCCATCGCCGTCGCGAACGGCTGCACGCTCTTGTTGATCTTCACCAGCACGCTAGCGCCGATCCACAGCTGGTAGAGGGATTGCGCGACCTCGTGGGGCGTATCGCTGACGGTGAACGACCCTTCGGCTACCCCGCCCTCGATCGCCATCGCCAGCCGATCGGTGATACCCGCCGTGCCCCGCTTGAGCACCGCACGCATGGCCTCCGACAGGTCGGCCACCTCCACGCCCAGCTTCACCGCCAGGCATTTGCCCTGGCAGTCTTCGAACGACTGGGTGGCCTGCCAGATGGCCCAGTACTTCATCAAGCGCTCGGCCATGGTCAGGCCTGGTAGCGCCAGCACTGCGTCCAGTTCGGCCAGGTAGGTGGTGAAATAGTCGTCCAGCAGGGCTTCGCCGAAGGCGTCCTTGGAACCAAAGTAATGGTAGAAGGAGCCCTTCGGCACGCCGGCCGTGGCCAGGATTTCATTCAAGCCCACGGCGGAATAGCCCTTGGCGGCCATGATGCGTTGGCCTACGTCAAGGATTCCTTGGCGGACGTCGGAGGTTTCGCGGGTCTTGAGAGTCGTCATGGGGGCTATATTAACCCGTACTAGACGATCGGTCTACTACCTTGCTATTCGTCTCTGCGAGGGCCTGCTACCCCTTGGCCGTGACCACACGGGAGGTAGACGGCCGCCCCAGCACAGCCATGATCTGCTGGCTGACCTGAATCAGCTGGCCCAGATCGATACCCGTCTCAATGCCCAGGCCATTGAGCAGGTACAGCACATCTTCCGTCGCCACGTTGCCGCTGGCGCCTACGGCGTAGGGGCAGCCGCCCAGCCCGCCGATGGAGCTGTCGAATACCGCGATGCCTTCGAGCAGGCAGGCGTAGATGTTGGCGATGGCCTGGCCGTAGGTATCGTGGAAATGTCCCGCCAGGTGTTCACGGGCAACGTCGCGGCTGACGGTTTCGATCAAGCGGCGCGCCTGGCCTGGCGTGCCGACCCCGATGGTGTCGCCCAGGGAAATCTCGTAGCAGCCCATCTGCCACATGGCCGCGCTCACTTCGCGCACTTTGTCGGGAGCGACTTCGCCTTCATAGGGGCAGCCCAGCACGCAGGAGACATAACCCCGAACGCGAATGCCCTGCTGATGGGCCTTCTCCATCAGGGGCTCGAAACGCCGCAAGCTGTCGGCAATCGAGCAGTTGATGTTCTTTTGCGAGAAGGATTCGGAGGCCGCTGCAAACACCGCGACCTCCAAAGCTCCCGCCGCCACTGCGGCCTCGAAGCCCTGCAGATTGGGGGTCAGGGCTGCGTACACCACGCCTGGCCGGCGCGTGATGCCGGCGAATACCGCACCGGAGTCGGCCATTTGCGGCACCCACTTGGGCGACACGAAGCTGCCGACTTCAACGTACCCCAGGCCGGCGTCTACCAAGCCGTCGACCAGGGCAATCTTGTCCTGGGCACTGACGATGGCCTGCTCATTCTGCAGGCCGTCCCGCGGGCCGACCTCGACGATGCGAACCCGCTCAGGCAGCGTCATCGGTCACCTCCTCCAGTTCGACCAGCACGGTCCCTTCGGCGACCATTTCGCCTTCGCTGCAGAACACCGCTGCAATAACACCGGCCTGGGGCGCGCGGACGCTGTGCTCCATTTTCATGGCCTCTACCACGATCAGCGCATCGCCCGCTTGAACGGGCTGCCCAGGCGCCACCAGCACGCGGACGATACTGCCATTCATGGGCGCCGCCAGGCCGCCGTCGCTGGCCTGGGTGTCAGCGGCCTCGGCGAGGGCATCGACCGTCGTGACGTCGTAGCAGTCGCCCTGCCAATCGAGGTACAGCACCTCCCCTCGGCGCGCCAGCACTTGCAACCCACCCGGCGGCGATGATGGCGCCGGCGCGATCAGGCACAGCCGGTCTTGCGCCCCACAGCGCAAATGCAGCAGGGCCTGCGGCGCCGCCAACATTCGCCAGCCGGTTTTTTCGCTCCAGGGTGAGCCCGGGTCGTCGGGGCGAGTGATCTTGGCCGTGGTGCTGAGATAGGCCTGGGCGGCCTGCGCCCAAAACCCGTCAGGCAGCGCTGGGCGTGCCGGCAACAGCATTTGGGCGTGGCGCTCGATAAACCCGGTATCGAGCTCGGCGTTGGCGAACGCGGGAGTCGAGAGGATGCGCCGCAAGAACCCCAGGTTGGTCTTGACGCCGCCGACCGCCGTTTCCTTGAGCATGGCCAGCAGCCGCAACCGCGCTTCTTCCCGCGTGTCGCCCCAGGCAATGACCTTGGCGATCATCGGATCGTAGAACGGCGAGATCGTATCCCCTTCCACCACGCCGCTGTCCACCCGGCGCCCGGGTCCCGCAGCGGCTTCGCGGTACAGGGACAGCTGCCCGCTGGCGGGCAGGAACCCGCCCTCAGGGTCTTCCGCGTAGAGCCGCACCTCGATGGCGTGGCCCAGCAGCGGCACCTCGTGCTGTTGCATCGGCAGCGCTTCGCCGCGGGCCACGCGTAACTGCCAGGCCACCAGATCGAGGCCCGTGATGGCCTCGGTGACGGGATGCTCGACCTGCAAACGGGTGTTCATCTCCATGAAGAAAAACTCGCCCCTGGCGTCGAGCAGAAACTCCACGGTGCCGGCGCCGACATAGCCGATGGCTTGGGCCGCGCGCACGGCAGCCTCGCCCATCGCCTTGCGCAGCTGCGCCGACAAGCCGGGGGCCGGGGCCTCCTCCACCACCTTCTGGTGGCGCCGTTGAATGGAGCAATCGCGCTCATGCAGATACAGGCAGTTGCCGTGCTGGTCGGCAAACACCTGGATTTCCACATGACGGGGCGCAAGCAGGTACTTTTCCACCAGCATGTGCTGGTCACCGAACGCCGACAGCGCTTCGCGCTTGGCCGAATCCAGCGCCTCGGCCAGGTCCTGCGCCCGCTCGGCGACCTTCATCCCCTTGCCGCCACCCCCGGCGGCGGCCTTGAGCAGCACCGGATAACCGATGCGCTCGGCGGCGTTGCTGAAAGTGTCCAGATCCTGCGCCTGGCCATGGTACCCAGGCACTAGCGGCACCCCGGCGTTTTCCATCAGGCTTTTGGCTGCGGACTTGCTGCCCATCGCTTCAATAGCCGCAACCGGTGGGCCAACGAACACAATGCCCTCTTGCTCCAAGCGGCGGGCGAAGCTGGGGTTTTCGGAGAGAAAACCGTACCCCGGATGCACTGCATCGGCGCCGGTCGCTTTCGCCGCAGCAATGATTTTTTCCACCTGCAGGTAGCTGTCCGCAGGCTTGGTGCCGCCCAGCGCGACCGCGATATCGGCTTCACGGGTATGACGTGCCTGGGCGTCGGCATCGCTGTACACCGCGACCGTGACGATCCCCAGGGCCTTGGCGGTGCGGATGATTCGGCAGGCGATTTCGCCGCGGTTGGCGATCAGCAAGGTGGTAATGGGCTTGCTCATGTCGATGCTCCTGGCCAGGCCGGGCTGCGTTTTTGCAGAAAGGCCTGCATCCCCTCCTGCCCTTCGGCGCTGGTGCGCAGGCGGGCGATGGTGGCTTGGGTGTGCGCTTGCAGGTCGGCGGCCGGCGCACCGCCGCCAACCTCCAGCAGCAGGGCCTTGCAGGCCTTCAAAGCCTCGGGGCCGTTCTGCAGCAGGTTTCGGGTCCAGGTGCGCACGGCCAGTTCCAGTTCCTCGCGCGGGTACACCTCGGCCAACAACCCCAGCTCGCGGGCACGGGCGGCGTCGAAGCGATCCGCGGTCAAGGTGTAGCGGGTGGCGGCGCGCAGCCCTATGGCCTTGACCACGTAGGGGCTGATGACCGCTGGCGCCATGCCCAGGCGCACCTCGGACAGGCAGAACTGCGCATCGTCGCTGCCGATGGCCATGTCACAGCAGCTCACCAGGCCCATGGCACCGGCGAAGGCGGCGCCCTGCACGATCGCCAGGGTAGGCAGCGGCAGTTGCTGCAGCTGCTCCATCAGTTGCGCCAGCTTGCCGGCCTCCAGCACGTTGTCGTCGTAGCTCAAGGTAGCGCTGGCGTGCATCCAGGCGAGGTCGGCCCCGGCGCTGAAATGCTTGCCGCGGCCGCGCAGCAGCACGAAGCGCGTGGCTGGCCGCGCGGCCAGGTCGGTGAGCGCACGGCGCAGCTCGTCGATCATCGCGCCATTGAAGGCGTTGTTCTTGTCGGGCCGGTTGAGCCAGAGCGTTGCCACGCCTTGGTCGGAAAATTCCACTTCGATAGTCGAGAAAGCCTGCATGTTCGCGAACTCCAGGGTTGGGCGGGGGGCCTACATGCGAAAGACGCCGAAGCGGCTGTCGGCCAGCGGCGCATTCAGCGCGGCCGACAGGGCCAGGGCGAGGACGGTGCGGGTCTGGGCGGGGTCGATCACCCCGTCATCCCACAGTCGAGCGGAGGAGTAAAAGGCGTGGGCCTGCTTCTCGTACTGCTCCACCAGCGGCCGGCGCAGGTCGTCCGCTTGCTGCTCGGTGAACGCCTCGCCGGCCCGCTGCGCCTGCTCCTGCTTGACCTGAACCAGCACGCCCGCAGCCTGCTGCGCGCCCATCACGCCGATCTTGGCGTTCGGCCACATCCACAGGAACCGCGGGTCATAGGCGCGGCCACACATGCCGTAGTTGCCGGCGCCAAAGCTGCCGCCGATGATCACGGTGAACTTCGGCACCTGGGCGCAGGCGACGGCCGTTACCAGCTTCGCGCCATGCTTGGCGATACCGCCGGCCTCGTACTTCTGCCCGACCATGAAGCCGGTGATGTTCTGCAGGAACACCAGGGGAATCTTGCGCTGGCAAGCGAGCTCGATAAAGTGCGCGCCCTTCTGCGCCGCCTCGGCGAACAGCACGCCATTGTTGGCCAGGATAGCCACGGGATAGCCGTCCAGGTGGGCGAAGCCGCAGACCAGGGTGGCGCCGAACAGCGCCTTGAATTCGTCGAAACTGGAATCGTCGACCAGCCGCGCGATAATCTCGCGAATGTCGAAGGGCTGCTTGGGATCGGCCGGCACCAGCCCGTAGATCTCGTCCACCGGGTAGCGAGGCGCGACCGGCTCGGCGCGACAGAGCTGGCCCTCCTTGCGCCAGTTCAAGTTCGCCACGCAGCGGCGGGCGATGGCCAGCGCGTGTTCATCGTTCTCGGCATAGTGGTCGGCAACGCCGGAGAGCTTGCAGTGCACATCGGCCCCACCGAGGTCTTCGGCCGTGACCACCTCGCCCGTGGCGGCCTTCACCAAGGGTGGGCCGGCGAGAAAGATGGTCGCCTGGTTGCGCACCATGATGGTTTCATCGCTCATCGCCGGAACGTACGCGCCACCAGCGGTGCACGAGCCCAGCACCACGGCGATCTGCGCGATCCCCAGCGCGCTCATGTTGGCCTGGTTGAAGAAGATCCGCCCAAAATGCTCCCGGTCCGGAAACACCTCGTCCTGGCGCGGCAAGTTGGCGCCGCCGGAATCCACCAGGTACAGGCAGGGCAAACGGTTCTGCCGGGCGATCTCCTGGGCGCGCAAGTGTTTCTTGACGGTCAGGGGATAGTAGCTGCCGCCTTTGACGGTGGCATCGTTGGCGATGATCATGCATTCGACGCCGCTGACCCTGCCGATGCCGGCGATGAGGCCGGCGGCGGGGACTCTCTCGCCATACACTTCATGGGCGGCGAGCAAGCCGATCTCCAGAAATGGCGAGCCTGGGTCCAGCAGCAAGTCGATACGCTGGCGTGGCAACAGCTTGCCGCGCGCCAGGTGGCGCTCCTGGGCGGTCTTGCCACCGCCTTCGTGGATGTCCGCCGCCAGGCTTTTCAGCGTGTCGAGTTGGTTAAGCATCGCTTCGCGGTTGCCTTCAAAGGACGAAGAGCGAGCGTTGACCTGACTGTTCAGAATGGCCATGAAGGGTTCCTGCTGTGAGGGAAGGCGCAAACGCGCTCAGCGTGTTTCGTCGAACAGCTCGCGACCGATCAGCATGCGGCGCACCTCGCTGGTGCCCGCGCCGATCTCGTAAAGCTTGGCATCACGCCAGATTCGCCCCACCGGAAACTCATTGATGTAGCCATTGCCGCCCAGGATCTGGATGGCTTCACCGGCCAGCCAGGTGGCCTTCTCGGCGGCATAGAGAATCACGCCCGCGCAATCCTTGCGCACTTGGCGCACGTGATCCGAGCCCAACGCGTCCAGGTGTTTGCCCACCGAGTACAGGTAGGCGCGGCAGGCCTGCAGCGTGGTGTACATGTCCGCCACCTTGCCCTGGATCAGCTGAAACTCGCCGATGCTCTGGCCAAACTGCTTGCGGTCGTGGATGTAGGGCACCACCACGTCCATGGCGGCCTGCATCAAACCCAGCGGGCCACCGGACAGCACCGCGCGCTCGTAATCCAGCCCGCTCATCAGCACCCGGGTGCCCTGCCCCACGCTGCCGAGGACGTTTTCGACCGGTATCTCGACATTGTCGAACACCAGCTCGCCGGTGTGGGAGCCGCGCATGCCGAGCTTGTCGAGCTTCTGTGCGACCGTGAAACCACGGGTGCCCTTTTCCAGGATGAACGCCGTGATGCCCTTGGAACCGGCGCTGGTGTCGGTCTTGGCGTACACCACCAGCACATCGCAATCCGGCCCATTGGTGATCCACATCTTGGTGCCGTTGAGCACGTAGCGGTCACCCTTGAGGTCAGCGCGCAGGCGCATGGAGACTACGTCCGAGCCGGCGTTGGCCTCGCTCATCGCCAGGGCGCCAATGTGCTCGCCGGAGATCAGCCTGGGCAGGTATTGGCGTTTCTGCGCCTCGTTGCCATTGCGGTTGATCTGGTTCACGCACAGGTTGGAGTGGGCGCCGTAGGACAGGCCGATGCCGCCCGCGCCGCGGGAAATTTCCTCCATGGCGACCATGTGCGCCAGGTAGCCCATGCCGGCGCCGCCGTATTCCTCGGGAACGGTCAGGCCGAGCAGGCCCATGTCGCCGAATTTGCGCCACAGGTCACTGGGGAATTGATCGGTGCGATCAGCCTGTTCGGCACGCGGGGCGATTTCCGCCGCCACGAAGGCCGCGACCGAATCGCGCAGCATGTTGATCTCTTCGCCAAGGAAGAAGTTGAGTCCAGGTACCAAGGTCATATCCACCACTCACAGACTTGTCGTTATTGGTGCGGAGTAGATAACGGTAGAGCCTCTAGAACGCCTCGAGCGCCGTGCGGCAGCGCTCCTCGGCGGTGTCCAGTTCCACCTGCATCTGTTCGATGTCGAGCATTTGCTGTTGCAGTTGCTCACGGCGTTGGGTGATTTTTTCCAGGAATCGGTCCAGCTGCTTCTTGTTGCCAGTGGGGTCGTACATGTCGATCAGTTCCTTGCACTCGGCAAGGGAGAAGCCGATCCGCTTGCCGCGCAGAATCAGCTTCATGGCCACCATGTCGCGCCCGGCGTAGATGCGCTCCTGGCCGCGGCGGGTGGGCGCGACCATGCCCTGCTCTTCGTAGAAGCGAATCGTGCGGGGGGTCACGTCCAACAACCGGGACAGGTCGGAGATGCTGTAGGTGTTGCTCACGGTGGGTGTCTCGATCAGGTTTACGTTAACGTAAACGTACAGGTGATTCCTTGTCAAGATACCTGCCCCCGGCTGCGCGCGCACCGCCTGACCGCGGGCAGGATGGATCCGGCGCCGCCGGTCGGTTCGGTGCAGCCCCGCCGGCCATCGCAGAGTCAAGATGCCAATACCTCTTCAAGGGAGCGCCCCATGACTCTGCATGCCACCGCCCGCTTCGATCAGCTCACCGAGCAACGCGGCACCCGCGTCAAGGCAGGTGCCCAGGATGTCTTGCTGTTGCGCCTGGGCGACCAGGTGCGTGCCTACCAGGCTGACTGCCCGCACGCCGGCGCGCCGTTGGAAGACGGCGCCATTTGCGAACAGCGGCTGGTGTGCCCGTGGCACAAGGGGGCGTTTGCCATCGAGGATGGCGATGTCACCGAGCCGCCCGCGCTGGCCCGCCTGAAACGCTACCCGGCGCACATCGAACAGGGCACCGTGTGGGTCGATGACCAGCCGCAGCCGGAGCCGCCCGCGCCCTCGCGAGATGCCCACCGCCACGTTGCCGTGATCGGTGGCGGTGCCGCGGGCGCTGCCGCCGTGGCGGCGCTCCAGGCCCGTGGTTTCGCCGGCCAGCTGAGCTGGATCGACCCCCAGCCCAACCCCGCCTACGACCGTACCGCCCTGAGCAAATTCGTGATCGCCGGGCAGCTGCCACCCGCCCAGGTCCCTGCCCTGCTGGACGATACGACCCTGCACAGCACTGGGCTGGCGGTGTTGCAAACCAGCGTCACGGCGATCGACGCCCAGCACCGCACCCTGACCCTGGAGCACGGCCAGCAGCTGACCTATGACGCCGCCCTGCTCGCCACCGGCGGCGTTCCTCAACGCCCGGAACTGCCCGGCGCACAGCTGCCGGGGACCTTCGTGCTGCGCTCAAGGGACGACGCCGCGCAACTGCTGGAGGCTGCCCGCGGTCGCGAGCGGGCGGTGGTGATCGGTGACAGTTTCATTGGCCTGGAAGCGGCTTCGGCGTTGCGCCAGCTGGGCCTGCAAGTGCACGTGGTCAGCCGCCATGACGTGCCGATGGCGAAGGTGCTAGGCGAGCGCATCGGCCGTGCGCTGCGCGAGCTGCATGAACAGAACGGCGTGGTCTTCCATTCCCCCGCCGAGCCCAGCGCTTTCGAAGGCGAATCGAGGGTGCAGACGGTGCTGCTGGCCAACGGCGAGCGTATCGCCACTGATCTTGTGCTGTTCGGCACCGGTGTGCGGCCGGCAACGGCGCTCGCCAAGGGCTTGCCCCTGGCCGATGACCAGTCGCTGCGCGTCGACGCCGGCATGGCGGTGGCCGAGGGCCTGTGGGCCGCGGGCGATATCGTCACCTTCCCGCTCGCCGGGCAGCCGACCCGCATCGAACACTGGCGGGTGGCCCAGCAGCAGGCGGTGGTCGCGGTCGCGAACATGCTTGGCGAGCAGCTGGAATATACCGACGTGCCGTACTTCTGGACCTACCACTTCGAAAAGAATATCGAAGTGCTGGGGCACGCCATGGCGTGGGATCACCTGGAGCTCGTGGGTGATCTCGCAGCGATGGAGTTCATCGCCCTGCAGTGCCTGGGTGAGGAGGTAAAGGCCGTGGTTGCGTGCGGCTACCAACGGGCGCTGGCGGCATTGTCGCAACGGATGAAACGGCCGATTACCCGCGAACAGGCGCTGGAACTGATTGCAGCGGCCGGCTGAAGGCTGCCGATTAGCAACGCTGTGCCACGCCGGGCCGCTACTGGCAGATAATGGGCTGATTCAGCATCTGTGCGGAAATCGACTGCAGGATCGATGCATGGGTACCCGGCAAAACAACCTGCTGAGCACACACAGGCCTGACCTTGCGCAGATATCCAGCTGTAAGAGTGCCAGGCACAACCTTGTCGTCCATTGCGCTGAAATGCCGTTGGGCGATAGCGGATAAGCCGGCGGTATCTTGTAGCGGATCCTCAGAGCCTTTTAGCGGGCTCAGGCCATTGGCCTCGACCCAAGCCTGGGGGTCGAGATTGCCGGCGATGGTCTGGATCTGGGTGACGTCATCACGGCCCTCTGCGACCAACAAGGCTATGGTTGCACCACCGGAGTAGCCGATCAGCTCAAGCGATGGCGCCTGGTACTGAGCCTTCAACGCATTCAACGCGGCCTGCATTGCCGCGACCACTGCGGCGCTGAATCTTGCGTCCGTCCACACGGCCTGCTGGCAGTTGGCGTTCATGATGAACTGACAGGGACGCGCCAGATAAACGCCGGGGTGGCCAGCGTCGAGCGCCAACCGGGCCATATCCAACCGATGGGGCGAAGGGTCCAGGCTGGGCTGGGTCGCCGTCGCCCAGGCATGGCCATCACCTTCGATATAAATCGTCAGCGGCTGGCGTTTCGGCAAGTGCTTGGGCGCGACCGCCTGAAGGTCGTAGACAGGTGTGTGAATGGTGCTCGGCACGGCACCCGTAGCCGTCGCGAAGGCCTGAAGCTGTTGCTGCGGGGTGGTGCAAGCGCCTAGCTGGAAAGTGGCAACGCACACGAGTGCGCGTAGAACAGCCCTTATCATTGATTCCTGCTCCAAATGATCAGCCCGCCATAAGGGCGGGCTGATCGGTGCCGGCCTCTGAAATCAGAAGTCGTAACGGACTTTCGCAGTGAAGGCATCCGCGTCAAAGCCGGTCTTCATCAAACGCTCGTAGCTGCCGCCAATGGTGACAGCGCCCAGCTTGTAGTTGGCGCCAACGCCGACTTCATAGCTGTCGCGGGCCGGGGTTACGCCGGTGGCCACGAACGAGTTGCCGCCCAGGGTGAAGGCCGACGTGGTGTTCGACTTGTCGGCAATCAGGTCATGGTAACCCATCAGCTTGAACTCAGGCTCCAGAGTGCCCTTGCCCAGGTCGAAGGCGCCCGCTACGCGGACACCCGCACCGACTTCACCCACTTCCAGACGCTGGTCGGAATTTTTCAAAGCCGCCGACGAACCGTGCTCCGAGAAACCATCGATAGCCAGGTTGGTATAGCGCGCAGTGACACGCGGCTCCACCACAAGGTTGTGGTCAAAATGAAAGCCGTAGCCCGCCAGCAGGTTCAGGCCGACCATGTCGCTGTCATAGCTGCCCTTGGCAGTGGTGCCGGCGACATAGCGCTTGGAGTCGTTCTTGCCCTTGCCGTAGGACAGGCCACCGTCGACGAAGTAATTGCCTTGGGTCCAGGTGCCGTAGGCGGTCAGGGTGTTGTTGGTGACGTCGGTCTTGTTGCCGTTGTCGGACTCGACGTTGGTGGACACGTAGCTGTAGGCAACCCCCAGAACGGTGTTGTCATTCAGCTTGTGGTCAGCCCCCAGGGCGAAACCGCGAGAGTTGGCATCGTAACCGTCGACACCCGAGCGGACGTCCTGGTTAGCCTGGCTCGAGAGAATCTGGAACCAGCTGCCGGTGCCGTTCAGCAGGTCACCCGAGGACTGGCCAGCACGCAGGCCGGTCGAGCGGCTGCTGATGGCGTTGTTGACGAGAGAGATGCTCGAGTTCGATGCGGAAGCCGCCCCGCCGTTCACCTCTGGCGTCAGCTGCTTGGCGACCCGGGCGATAGCCTGGGCATCCGAACCGGCTGCGATCAGCGCTTTGAGTACTGGATCGTTGGGGTTGCTCTTGCCCAGCAGTTCAGCCACCGACATGAACGATTTGGTAGCGCCTTGCACGCTGACGTCACCGCCGCCGTTTTCGACAACCGTGCCCGCCTCGTCGCTGCCGACCGTGGTGACTTTGACATTGAGCTTGCCATCGGCCAGCGTCGAGCTGTCGACGGTCAGCAGTGCGGAGCTGCTTTTGATCGCGACGTCCGGGGCGATGTTGAGGGTCTGCGCGCTGATCAGGTCATAGGTGACGCCACCCTTGGCGAAGTCCGAACCTTTGGCGTTGATCACCACGGTGGAGCCGGCCGCCAAAGTGGCATCGCCAGTCACTTTCAGCACTGGGGTGCCAACCAGCGTATCCGCACTCAGGGGCAGGCCCAGCGTAGCGCCGGAGACGACATCCAGATCACCGTTCAACGTGGTGTGCGGCGCGGCCAGTGTCAACGTAGCGCCTTGGTTGATGCGCAGCGTGTTCGAGCCGATGGTCTCGGCGTCGATCACGCCGTTGCCCTTGACGGTAGTCAGGTCGATTCCATCGATGTTGCCGACGATCCGCGACACTGCGCTGCTGTCGTCGGCCTCGCCGATGTTCAGGTCAGCCCGGCCCTCGGCGCCGTAGATGGAGTAGCGGCCGCCCTGGATCAGGCCATCGTCGGCGTTGATCTGCAGGCGTTTGTTGTCAGTCTGAGCCGGGTCATTGAGGTTCGTGTCCAGGGTGAACTGGTCGATGTCGATACCGATCTCGCCGCCGCGAATGATGCCAGTGTTGGTGATGCCTCGGGCCTGATTGGTGAATTCCACACCGTCCACCAGGATCCCGGTACCGCTGACGCCATCAGCGCCGATGCCCTCTATCACGCCGGCATTGTCGACGTCGCGGATCATGGAAGTGAAGCCGCCGATATCCGCCGCCGTGCTGTCGAGGTCCAGTCCCACGCCACCGCCGGCGATACGCCCGTCGTTCTGGACGCCGCCGCTCAAAGCAGCGCCGGACAGGTGCAGGCCGGTCGAGCCGTCACCTGTCGCCTCGATCACGCCATTCGAATCGTTGATGAAGGTGCCAGCGTAATAGCGCTGCTCAGGGCCTCGGCGGGTAGCCTCGATGGTCATCGCACTGGCATCGACGCCGGAAGCCGTGACGGTCGCCCTGTTGATGATGTCGCCAGGATATTGGTCCGCTTCAGCAGGCGTGGAAACATTCTTCCCATAGCTGTTATCGAGCAA
>Ga0308164_10002581_pt1 | contig 17715 bp, 11 predicted proteins | sample PhyTR2_FD_201031 | JGI IMG/M metagenome (GOLD analysis project Ga0308164, IMG submission 201031) | Phyllosphere microbial communities from UC Gill Tract Community Farm, Albany, California, United States - DLSLT.R2 | ecosystem: Host-associated > Plants > Phyllosphere > Unclassified | place: USA... | reverse complement strand
CTGCAGGTTCGACACGTCGTAGGTCGCCCCGTTCGACTTGAACGCCGCGGCGTATTCGCCATGCGGGTCGATCATCACGATATGACCCTGCGGCGCGAGTTCGCAGATGCGGTGGAGGATCAGCGCGGCACTGGTCGACTTGCCCGTGCCGGTCGATCCGACGAGCGCGAAATGCTTGCCGAGCATCGCGTCGACGTACAGCGCGGCGGGGATGTCTGCTGTCGGATAGACCGTACCGATTGTGATGTTCGCACGGTCGTCGGCGGCATAGACCTGTTGCAGGTCGGCCGTGGTGATCGGGAACACCTCGCAGCCGGGCATCGGGTAGCGCGTGACGCCGCGGCGGAATCGGTAGAGCTTGCCGGTGAGTTTGTCCTCGTCGCCTTCGCCGAGATAGTCGATCTCCGCCGCGACGCAGGTGCCGGCGGCGTCTTCCAGCTTGAGCGAGCGAATGTTGGCGACCAGCCATGTCGCGCCGACGCGCATCTTGATCTGGCTGCCGACCTGTCCGGCCGCTGCGACGACGGGATCGGAATCGTCGTGCAGCACCGCGATCGCGGCGCGATCGAGCAGGATACGGCTGCTCGATCCGGCGATCGCGAAGACGACGCCGACAGGTGCCGCCGCAGCGCTGGCGCCAGCGAATCCGCTCGTCAGGGGTGCCGCGCGCAAGAATGCGCCAGGTCCCGGCATGTCGCTCATCGCCGCAAAGTCTCCAGTCATTTCGGACCGACCCTGCCGCGATAATTGTAAATATCCGATGACGACGGTGTTGAACTTGCTGAGAAAATATCCGCGTTTAGTCGCCGTGACGCGCTAGACCCGGCGCGCGATCCAGCCTGCCGCCCAGCCGAGGAACACCGAGAGCGCGACCGCCACCAGCCCGTAGGTTACCGAAGAACGATCCGCGGCGCGCGCGACGAATCGCTCGAAGCCCGATTTGCGGATGTCGATGTCGCGGACTGCCGCAGCCAGCACGCGACCGTCACGGATCAGGAACGTCTCGGCGGTGAAGCGGCCCACGGGCACGCGGGCGGGAATCGACACGCGCGCACGATAGAGCACGCCGTCCGTGATCTCGACCGCGCGGGGTGCCTCGTAATACAGGCCAGCGCGGCGCTTGAGGTCGACGAGCCCCTTCTGGAAACGGTCCTGGATCGGCGCGGGTGCGCTCGACGCCGGTGACAATTGCAGACTGTCGAGGCCGAGCTCGTAGATCGCGCGTGTCCGGTCGTCGACGAGGCGGTCGATCGGCTTGGACGACGCGATTGCGTAGAAACTGGGGGCCGAGCGGTACCTGAGGCGCGCGGCGTTGACCCAGATGCCGGCGACCTTCTCCTTCTCGCGCATCAAGATCGACTGGGTCGGCCCCTTGACGACGACGACGATGTCGGTGGGTTGCTCACCGGTCGGCAGGCGCCCACCGGGATAGAGGATCGCGCCGAACAGCAGCAACTCGGCGCCGGTGAAGCTGTAGGCGATCTCGATATTGCGTTGTGACACGTCGGGGACGAGCACGGGTTTCGCCTGCGCCATCAGCAGCGGTGCGAGCAGAACTAGCCAGCCAGGCCTCACGATAGCGTGACCGAGAAGATCTCCTCGGGGCGCCAGACGAGTCCGAGCAGGATACGCGCGCCGACCAGCAGCACCATGACCGCCAGTCCGAGGCGAAGATATTCGGGGCGGAACTTGGTCGCGAACCGCGCGCCGACCTGCGCCCCCACAACCGAACCGAGCAGGAGCAGTGCGGCGAGCACGATGTCGACCGCCTTGGTGGTGGTTGCGTGAACCATCGTCGCGACCGCGGTCACGAACAGCGTCTGGAACAACGACGTGCCGACCACGACCGACGTCGCCATGCCGAGCAGGTAGATCATCGCGGGGACGAGGATGAAGCCACCGCCGATGCCAAGCAGGATCGTCAAGATGCCGGTGAAGAACCCCAGCAACAGCGGTGCCAACGGCGAGATATAGAGCCCCGACGCGTAGAAGCGCGTCCTGAGCGGGAGCGCAGCGACGAGCGGGTGATGGCGGCGTTTGCGTGCCTTCGGAGGCCGGCCGGTCCGCGCGCGGCCGATGGTGCCGATCGATTCCTTCGCCATCAGGCCACCGATCGATCCGAGCATGATCACGTAGACGATCGCGATCACCGTATCGATCTGGCCGCTCTGCTGGAGCAGCCTGAACAGCCACGCACCGAAGAACGAGCCGAGGATACCGCCTGCGACGAGGACCCCGCCCATCTTGGTATCGACGCCCTTGCGCCGGAAATGCGCGAACACGCCCGAGACGCTGGCGCCGGTCACCTGGCTCGCGGACGAGGCTGCGGCGACGGTCGGCGGGATGCCGTAGACGATCAGCAACGGCGTCGTCAGGAAGCCGCCGCCGACGCCGAACATGCCCGACAACAGCCCGACGCCCCCGCCGAGCAGGATGATGACGAGCGCATTGACCGACAGGTTTGCGACGGGGAGATACAGATCCACGACGGCTGCGTTACACCGGATTGCGCGGGCGGGGCTAGGCTCGACCGCTTAGAAGTCGCTCCCGATCGACAGAGCGGGGCCCGAGCCCGGACGCGCGCCGCCGGCGATGCGTTCGCGCCAGTCGAGCGTCAGGCGGATCGTCTTGCGGGCGACCGGCAGCGCGGCGACGAGTGAGGGTCCGATATCGAAGCGTTCGGCGTCACGCTGCGCGCTGCCCCATGCGCCGGCACCGATGTCTATGGTCGCGCCGGCAAGCTTTCCTAGTGGATGCGTGAGTCGTGCGGAGGCATCGACGAAGCCTTCGATCCCGTCTCGCCCGATCGCGCCGCCTTGGCCGTATGCTTCCAGACGGAGACCGGGTGCGACGTCGGCCGGACCATAGCCGGCAATCACGCCGATCGTCGGTCCGCCACGTGCACCATCGAGCGCGAACCGTTGCTCGGCGACGAGGCGGATCGGTAAGCCCGTCGGTTGCCATTCGATCCCGAGTGCGGCCTCCCGTCCGGCACCTTTGAGCGGCGTGGCGACGTGCGCCACCAGCGCGACCTTACGCTGGCTGCCGAGCGCGTAGGCCAGTCGCAAACCGCCCTGCGATGCGCCGAGCTGCCCGCCCGACACCGTACCGGCGGGACCGCCACGCGCGAGCAGCCATGCGCTTCCAGTGAGACGACTTGGCCCGTTGGCGACCAAAGGCGGCGCTACCGGCGACGGAATGGTGTATGTCTGAGTCTGTGTCTCTGCCGCAGCTAGAAGATCGGGAAGATCTCGCGGTACTGACACTGGCGGCGTAGCTGTTCGTGCTTGCCATGGTCGCGGCTTGAAGACCATCGGCGGTGCGACAGCACCGTATGGGACGATAGCAACGCGCGGCGGCACGTGCTGTCCCGCGAAAACTGCTGCGGCAACTTTCGGCACTAGCACTTCGATCACCCGTGGGATCATGTCCGACGGTGGAAGCGAGGCGACCTCCGGCAACAACAACGCCACGCGGACCATGACCCATCCGCCTAATGCCAATGCGAGAAAGCGCAGCGGGCGCCCGACACTCATCGTGCGGCGGCGGCGAGGCCTGAATCGTTGACGGTGACGACGTCGTCGGGCGGCAGGTCGGGAAACTCATGCCGCGTCTTGTCCCAAACCGGCGCTGCACCGCGCAGCATGCCGATATAGACGAACACCGCGCGCGGTGCGGCGATCAACGATACGAGATTGCCGACGAGGAATCGCGGTAGCGCCCAGATCGCCTCGCGCATGCCATAACTGCGTCCCGTGAATATCATCCGCGCGATCAACCGCCACGCCAGCAACGCGCCATTGGCGACGAGCAGCCAGAAGGCAATCGGGTAGGCGCCGTTCGCGTAGGGCGACGCGCCGTCGGCTTGGCCGTGCATCAGTAGCGACAACAACCATATCGGCACCGCAAGATAGCCGACCGCTAGGATCACGACGGCCAGCGGCGCGCGCCGATCGCGCATTCGCATCCAGTGATCGGCGACTGCGCGAGGCCGCCCCCAGCCGGTACGATCCCAGCCGGCCAGCGCAATACCCATCATCCACCGCGTCTTCTGGCGCACCGATCCACTGAGCGTGCACGGGAAATACGCGCGTACCGCGACCACCGTCCCGGCATCGTCCGCCGCGACACGCGCGAAGATGCCTCGTGCGCCAAGCTCGGCGAGTCGCAAGCCCAGCTCGTATTATGCTGACACATCGATTATGCCGAGCAACTGCTTCTACCAAGCCCACTACAGGTAGCGTGAGGAATCTTTCTCCACATAATCCGGAAGATCGGGCAAGCGAAAACAGAGTTTTGACGTCGCGGCGCCAGGAAACACGATCCTACCGCGCGAAAAACGTTGAAGTGGATGCCGCTTTTGCTGTCGAGTGCGCTTTGCGAACCCCGAAATTGGCGAGCGCCGAAGTTCCAAAAAGGAAATAGATTAGGAGTGATGCGCCAAGCGTCAAAATTCCCAGCGTGGAATCCACGGTTGATATGCTGTTGCGGGCGACTCCAGACCCGTCGTACCGTTACGATCCGCTGCGACTGCGTTTCGATACACTTTACTATCCCGGCATGAACCGGGCAGGTAATCAGCGCAGCGTGGACCGCGTCCGTCATTATTTGGTGCGCCCGCTGGATATCACTGCAAATTCAGTCTGGTTTGGTTCGATCGCGACTAGGGCAACGACAGGTACGAGGCCCAGCTTAACTGTCGTGTTATCGAAGAATTACCTGTCGGCGATATTCTCAATGATTGGGCGCGCTTGACAGGCTGCCGTCCGAATTCGAGCGGTGCGCATACGGGCGCAAATTAGAGTGAATTGCTTTAATCAGATCGATGAAGTCGTCTATGCCCGCTGGCAAAGGTTTGGGACTAGAATGAACGATCTGGAAGCTATGGCAGAGCAATTGCGGGCTAGCGGGGAGTATCGTGTTCAACGTCGCTTGCAGCTCCGTCCTCGCATCAACGATTCGCGCGGCGCTCCGACCCGCCTTGGCCTCCTCGTCGATGTTGAAACGACGGGGCTTGATCCCCAAAAACACGAGATTATCGAGTTAGCGATGGTCCCGTTTAGCTATCTGCCAGACGGACTTATATGTGACGTCGGCCCAGCGTTCGAGCGGTTTCATCAACCCTCTTCACCGATCCCGCCCTCGATCACACGCCTAACCGGAATCACCGATGCAATGGTCGCCGATCAGCGTATCGATTGCGAAGCCGTGCGTACACTTGTCAACGGAGCGGCGCTGATCGTCGCCCATAACGCCAACTTTGACAGGCGTTTCCTAGAACGGTTGAGCGATGCCTTCGTCACAAAGCCTTGGGCTTGCTCGATGTCACAGGTCGACTGGGTTGAAGAGGGGCATGAAGGGGTTAAACTGGCGTATCTCGCTGCGGGTGCCGGCTTCTTTTATAATCGTCATCGCGCCGCGCATGATTGCCGGGCGACAATCGAACTTCTTGCGTCGCCTCTTCCCACAAGCGGCGTGCCAGCAATGCGTGGTCTACTTGAAAAAGCTCGCCGCCCGAGTTGGCGTATTTGGGCTGAAAACTCACCGTTCGATTTGAAGGATGCACTCAAGGCTCGTGGTTATCGCTGGAATGGAGATGAAAATTCCAATCCACGAGCTTGGTATATCGATGTTGACGATGGGATGAAGGAAGCAGAGATCGCCTTCCTGCGCCAAAAGATCTACCTTCGAGATGTCGAGTTGCTAGTGCGCGAGATCACCGCGTACACCCGTTTTTCGGATCGCGCCTGATCACCGAGAAAATCACGTCCGGGGGGATGCATGCACATATCAAGACTGCAGCTGGTCAACTACCGCAATTTCGCACGCGCTAGCGTCAAGTTCGAAAAGGGCGTGAACACGATAATCGGTGAGAACGGCTCGGGTAAGACGAACTTGTTTCGCGCGATCCGCTTGCTACTCGACGACAGTTTGCTCCGCATGGCGCACCGGCTCGATGATCACGACTTCCACCGCGGCCTCGGCGAATGGCGCGGGCATTGGATCATCATAAGCCTCGAGTTTACCGATGTTTCTCAAGATGAGACGATTCAGTCGCTTTTCCTCCACGGAACCGGCAACATTACGGGTGCGACTGTCGACCGCGCGACTTACAATCTTATCTTCCGCCCGAAGGGCGCGATCCGTCAGCAGCTCTCAGCGCTAGCCTTAGGTGACGATGCTGGACTGGCGACGCTGCGCAAGGACATCAGCCTCGCGGATTACGAGACCGTCTTTACTGGGAAAAGCAGCGCCGATTTTACCGATCCGGCGGTGTACCGCGCAATCGTAGGGGACTTTGACGCCGTCGCCTTTCCGACCGAACTTACCCCGTCCGAGATCGGCGGGATCGTGCCCGGTATGTTTTCGATCGCGCGCGAGATTGGTTTCACCTTTATCCAGGCGCTTCGCGACGTGGTTGCGGAATTTCAGAATAATCGCACCAACCCGCTCTTGACCCTGCTCAAAGGCAAAAGCGGCGAAATCGATCCCGCTGCGTTCGTTCCTATCCGCAATCTAATTTCGGATCTGAACGAGGCGATCGAAGGGCTCGACGATGTGCGTGCCATTCGAAAGGACATACGGGAAACCATCAACGACGCGGCCGGCGAAACCTACTCGCCCCGATCACTCTCGATCCGCTCCGATCTATCGGATGAACCCGACCGGCTGTTCCAATCCTTGAAGTTATTTGTAGGCGAATCGGAGGCTGATTATGAAGCCGGCATCCACGAGCTCAGTCTTGGTGGAGCAAACCTCATCTATCTGACGCTCAAGCTCCTCGAGTTTAAATATCAGAAGGTGAAGCAGACATTCGCTAATTTTCTCGTTATCGAAGAACCCGAGGCACATATTCACACCCACATCCAGAAGACCCTGTTTGATCGTCTCAACTACGACGATACGCAGATTATATACTCAACGCACTCGACCCATATCTCCGAGGTGAGCAACGTCGAGAATATCAACATTCTGGGGCGCAGTGGCGGCATTTGCGAAGTGTATCAACCCGCTGCTGGCCTTGAACCCTCGCAGATCGGTAATATTCAGCGCTATCTTGATGCCGTGCGCAGCAATTTACTGTTCGCGAAAAGCGTGCTGCTAGTCGAAGGTGATGCTGAGGAGATACTCGTTCCCATCCTCATTAAGCAGGTGTTCGGCCTCAGCCTCGATGAACTTGGGGTTAGCCTTATCAATATCCGCAGCACTGGCTTCGAAAATGTGGCAATCCTATTCCACGATGACCGAATCCGCAAAAATTGCGCGATCATCACCGACCTCGACCAGGCTTTCATCAATCTGGCGCCAGACCAGCTCGACAGCGATGCGGAGATCAACGCCAAGACACGCGCGCTGGCGTCGCAAACATCAGGCGTAAGCCGAGCTGGACGCCTGAGCGAACTTTGCCTTGGCAATAACTGGCTGACAGCACATTTCGCACATCATACTTTCGAGGTTGACTTCATTCTTGCCGGCAACGGCGCTGCGGTCGTCTCGATTCTCGGCGAGGTTTACAGTGACGCTACAACGATTGCGCAGGCCAAGGCCGATCTCGAGTCGGGCGATATCGCACGGTATGGGACACGTATCCTGACGATGGCACGCCATGTCGGTAAAGGCTGGTTCGCGATTATCCTCGGCAAGGCGATCACGCCTGACGTACAGATCCCAGACTACATTTTGGACGCGCTCTTCATGGCGCACCGACCAGTCTCTAACGAAATCCTAGCGAGCTTCATCGACTATCGTCTAAAGATGCAACTCAAGTCCGGCCTCGTGTATCCAACGCAGACTGACGCAATGCGCATCCATCTCGACCGCTTTCGTGCCGGTGATATCGATTTCTCTACCGTCCGCGCCGAGATGTTGGCGGCCTTTCCTGGCGATCGTATTAACAACATTCTGATGACATTGTGATGTTCGCCTGGAATTCGGGTGACCTAAACGCTGATCAAGCAAGGGCGATTGAGCAGACTGGCAGCGTGTTCCTTACTGCCTGCCCCGGAAGCGGAAAAACACGAACACTCACTTACAAGATCGCGCGTGAACTATCGCTCCTCACCTCTGACAAACAGCGTGTCGTTGCGATAACCTACACTCACCGTGCTGCCGATGAGATCCAGGAGAGGATCGAACAGCTTGGCGTCGACACTAGCCAGCTATGGATTGGGACGATCCATTCCTTTTGTCTAGAATGGATCCTTCGCCCTTATGCAATTTACCATCCAGAACTGAAGAACGGCTTTCGGGTGATAAACGCCCACGATACCGAGCGAGCTCACGAGGCGCTGTGCAGCGAGCATGGCGGAGGCCTGCGGACGTTTGACTGCGGTCATTATTTTACGTCGACAAGCTATGTCGTCACTTGTCCGGAATGGAAGCGTCCTCGTGTAAAAGTGCTGCTTGAGCAATATTGGCAGCAGCTGCGCGACACTCGGCAAGTCGATTTCGAGTTGATACTGACCTATGCTTGGCACCTGATCAGGGACCAGCCGTCAATTAGCATCCTGTTGGGGTCAATATTTCAGACGGTGCTCGTCGATGAATATCAGGATACGAAGGAGATTCAGTACGCGATCCTTGGCGCGATATTGAAGGCATCGAGCGGTAAGGCGAAGGCGTTCATTGTGGGCGATCCTAACCAAGCGATTTACGGGTCGCTGGGCGGCTATGCAATCACGCCTGCCGATTTATCAGCGCTCAGCGGCGTAAGTTTTGTGGAACTAGACCTATCGGTGAACTATCGTTCGTCTAGTCGCATTGTTGAATACTTCGAGAACTACAATCAGATGACCTCAAATATCAGCGCGGGCGGCAAGTTCGAAACATTCGCCAGCACGATCTCTTATGATAGTTCGATCGACCGGAACGCGCTTGAGGCTGAGATCGTGCGGCTGATCCGCTACAACATCGAGACGATCGGTATTGCCCCCAGTGAGGTTTGTATCGTTGGACCGCAATGGCTGCCGCTTGCTAGCATGACCCGCCACTTGGTCACAGCCCTGCCGGACTATAGCTTCTCCGGCCCAGGCATGGTGCCTTTCGCGCGCGACATCGACAATTTCTGGTACAAGCTATCCCGCATAATTTTGACCGAGGCTTCGCCGCAGCTCTACATTCGCCGCAGTCGCTGGGCGGGCGAGGTCATCGCCGCGCTAGACCTCGCTGGCGTCAATACTACGTCGATAACCCGAAAGTCGCTACTACGGGCCTCGAATGGTATCACTTCTAACGAATCTGACGGACTTGCGTATTTACTCGAGTGCTTCGACGCACTGCTTTCGGCGCTGGGAATTGACCGTCGGACGTCGCCAATGCTCACGGAACATTATGATGCCTTCGTCGAGGGCTCGCAGCGGCGTCTTGACCGGCTAGTTGCAGATGGAGCCACGGCGATTGCCGAGGTCGCAATGTTCCGAAAGGTGTTCGCTGAGAAAACAGGGATTACCGTTTCGACTATCCACGGTGTGAAGGGCGCCGAATTCGAGGCGGTGATCGCATTCGGCCTGCTCGAGGGCATGGTTCCGCATTTCAGTGAGGACGACAAGGTTGCTGCCGCCAACAAGCTCCTCTACGTCGTTTGCTCGAGGGCCAAAAAGAATCTCCATCTGATATCGGAGGTTGGGCGAAGGCGTAGCTACCAGAGTACGTATCTGCCGACCGATATTCTTCTGTCCTACAGCTATCCCTACAATGCAGTGCCTTGATTATTTTAAAATTGGAAAGCCCCCCAATACCCTCGGCTCATTGATACATTTCTACCGTAAATAGCCTGCGGGTGGATACTTCCATCCGTCTTTCTTTTCTATCCCGAGCTGACGGCGCCGCTTCATACCGTCGATGTTGTCGATTTCGAAGAACGAGATCGTCGCTTGGGGTTGGCCGTGAGTATGAAACACCTGTCGCTCATATGCCTCCCCTTTGGGGACATGGGCATTGCTTCCCCCATAGGCTCCGTTGTTTGCGATCACGACAAGTTGATACATGTGATAATGCAGCGCCTGCGCCATCTGATCGAAAGTGCCAACGTCAAGATTTAGCGCTGGTATCGCAAATACGTCGGAACGGTCGCGAAGGTCGCTTGCGAGCTTCAAGTCGGTTGCATCGTAGCAGATGGACGCCGTGAGCCACAGCGCGTCGTTAGCCACATCATTTGACCATTCATAACCGATCAGCCACTGGCATGGTCGGAAACCGGCTATCATTTCGATTGGCGAGTTGAATGGGAGCTCCATCGGGGAGAGGTGCTGTTTACCCTGCCGCCTGATGACTGTCTGAAGCCCCTGACCCTCCACAATCCTCGGTATGATCCAGAGAGCCGAATTGACCAGAGGCTGCCCCGGTACCACGCGCTCGTAGACCATCCCCGCCAGAATAGCTGTTTTGAATGCGCGTGCAAAAGGAACGAGATGAGTGGCGACATCGTCTGGATGGACAGATAGCTCTGGCAAAATCAGCCAATCCAGCCGCTTATTTGCAGGTTTGTGGGTTTCGCGCAGATCCAGCATTTTTTCCACTGCGGCCAATGCCGTCGACAGGTGCTTGCGGTGCTTCCTCCGAAGGCCGGGCGAACGCATTTCGAGGTCGGTGACCGAGAAGTCGGCTTGCTGGGGCATAATCGATTGGACAACGCATGCCCTTAGTGGCCGGCCCTTGAGAGCTGTACCTGGAATCGGTGCATCCACTTTGAGCATTAATGTACCCGTCGCAGGGCCAACCGAAGCATACGCGTCGATCAGCGCAGCGCGAACCCGAGATCCGGTCTCTTCAAGCGAGAGCTGATCGGCTTCGGAGTTGCTGGTCCGGCAACCAGGCCAGATAAGGAGGTCAAATAGGAGATCCTGCGTGAATTGCGATATCGGCAGCCAGTCGTCACCGAACGCCTCGTGCCCATTGTAGAAACCATACTGTCGCTGGAACCAATGCCCACGCGTGGGTCGATAGATCGGCTCTGCCTCTTTCCACGACGGAGACCGAACTGGAAGACTGAAATCTACCCTGGCGGTCAGAATAAACCGCAGTAGGTAGCCGAGTTGAAACCTCCACCGCTGAGAGGCCGGAGCCCATGAGGGCGCCGTGTAGATCGACCTATATGCTTTGGTAGTTTGAGCAGATCTGAAAACAATTTGGTCCACACGGATATAGTTTCCGACGTCACTCACCGCAATTTGCGTCGTCGAGGGTGTCATTATCTCGGGCACGCTTCCTTGCCCGATATTCTCGATGAACTTCTCGGCAAAGCTCAGAATGCCTATCTCGTTTCGCAACGGATTCAGCGGACCCTTGTCCTGAACGTACAAGTGCAGGGACTGCATTTCAGGTGCGCTCGACCACTCGGTCGTTCCGAGATCCTCAGCGATCCCTAACGGCACGGTAAATTGCTGGTCGACGGTGCGGAATAGATCTCGAGCAAATTCAATGTCCCGAGCAGCGATCTGCGCAAACCTCTCCGGATTCAGCGTTCGCCCGACCAGTTCGACCGCCTTATCCTTCGACAGAAACGAACGACGAATAACTACAGCGAGAACGGCAAATTGTTGGTCTGACGAGGGCTCTCGTCTTCCTGTCAGGAAGGAGAGAAGCCTCCAATACTGTACATTCACCTCTACAGTTTTGGGCGGTTTTATCGAGTAAGGATCATGAACAGCAATGTAAAGGAGAGCCTGTTGCTTTAAGTACCATGGAACCAGGGTAGCATTGCCGTTAGCTACCCGGACTGCGGACTGCAGGAGCAATGCACGGTAACCGGGGAGATCCACAGACGTTGGAAGGCACTCAGGATCGTCAACGAAGCCGGTCTCGGTTGCCCCCGCGCGAAATATCTCTGCAAGGCAGTAATAGGCTATCTGGCGGCTACCTGCGTTCTTAATTCGTCCGGCCAGGTAGGGCTCAATGAGCTTCAGCACCTCGGCCAGCATGTCGGGCGAGGGCCAAAGATCCAAAGCAACACGAAGCAGCCGGACGTTGGATGGATCAGAAAGCCACCGCTCAACAAGAATCAGCGCGAACGCGTGCGCTTCATCGTCAAGCTCGGATTGTGAAAGCCGGGAGCGCCGGAAGGTCTCTTCGCCGAACTCCGCGGGATTCATTAGGGGGCGATCGTCAAGGAGTGGCCTAAGAGACCGGAAGGTTTTTCTAAAGCGACCTGCGGCGAAGCGGCTGATCGTCTCGTCCTTGACGTCGGGCACCGCTCTCAGGCTCGCTGGACCTGCCATTCCCTCGGCGCTACTAAGATTTAATTGAGATCGGACCAAAGCTTCGATTGCCTGTATTAGCTCTTCACCGCCACTGGCGTCGAACCCGCCGGAGATCGCGGTCTGAATACGCTCCATTTTCCGGGATTGACGAACGAGCGGCCTCTGTTCGCCACCCACCGATGCCGTCGAGGTTTTCTCCGGGGCAAGTTCCAAGCCTTTACTCGTATTGGCCAGCGCTCCCTGCAACCAATCAAAAACGCGTGACTGGGCTTCTGCTTGCGGGATGCCCGGCGCCGCAGTAATGGTAAGCCTAATATCATCGACGTATCGACATGCGTCATGCAGCCAGACGCCGTTGACTATTTCGCGCCCAAGCTGGCCCAAGATTGCTTGATCGAAATCCAGAAGTACGATGTTCGAGAAGAATCCGGCTGCCACCAGCCCCTGAGGGAGGGAGATGCCGTCGAACTCAGGGATGTTGGCGTCCAGCTTATAGCGTTCGAATCTGCGCTGATCGGGTTCGCTCCAAGACCAATTTAGAACTTGGCGGGCAAGATCGAAGAAGTTCTCATCGTCATCGGAACCCTTCAGCTTTTCTATTTGGGAGCAGAGCAATTCGGGCGTCACCCGGTCATAAAACTGCTTGAGATCGGTTTGCACGATCAGAACTGGGCCGTTCGTAACGAGCGTTTCCGCCACGGCCTCAGGCCGCTGGAGAAACGTACGGTAATCTTGGAAATAGGCTCGATACAGCTTAGAGGAACCCCAGCGATGTATCAGACTATCGCCTGCCTCCGCGCGATCGCAGAAGAGGCGATTGCCATAGGACATTACCGATCGACGGACAGCGGAAGATCCAAAGTCGCCCCGAGGATCACCCTGCGCCGTCTCAACCCGTTCGCTGAGGCACAGCAGAAGCGCTGTAGCGGCAACCTGATCGCTGAGAGAGACGTGGGCGAGCGGCCGCGTTTTCGTTGGTCCAGATTGAGCTGGTTTCCATAGCCCCGCCGCGTTGACATGCCACCGCTGACTTTTCGGAGCGGGGACGAGCTTCAACTCGTCGGTTTTGTATTGTCCAGATCGCAGACGTTCTGAGAGTCGGGATATGAATCTGGGAAGGTCTGCTGCGGCCCGGTCCAGCTCTAGGGTGTCTGAGAACCAGTTATGATACCGGATATAAGAAGCCGCTTTTTTCCACGCCTGAACGAGAACGTATTCCTGAGCTACTTGATCGATCGTCGGAAAAAGCCGCTGCACTCGCTCACCTGTCTATAACGCCGCGCGTTTTGATGCGGGGCCGCACTGGCTGAGCCTGCCTTATTGTTATACCCGTAGCGCTCCTGGCTTTGCTATATCTAAACTTCCTATGATGCGAGAGCTGATGAGGGGCTTCGTTTCTGAGTTACGTAAGATAGGTATCAGGCAATGGGGTGATCCTTGCCCTCCCGCGCTGCCTTCAGCATCTCGAGCACCCTAGGTCCCCGGTCACCAAAATCGCCTCGCTTTATCCCTAGGGCTGGATGACGTGTAATGGTGTCCAGCTTTTCATCAGGATCAGCGTGCAGATAGACCTCGATAGTTGCATACCCAACGTGACGTAGTAGCCTTGCCGCCTTTCGTGGATCCTTGGTAGCCTTAAGTACCGCCATGGCGCACGAGTGTCTGAGCACGTGCGGCGTAACCCGCCTATTTTTTATTGAGGGAACCGCAAACGAGGCTGCTTTAGCGTGCTTTGAGAGAATATAAGCAAATCCATCGCGGGTTAGGGGGTCCCCGGTTCGACTCAGAAATACTTTTTGAGAAGAAACTGAAGGCCGTACGCGCAACCAAGCATTTAACGCTTCAACATGCTCGTGCAGAAGCGGCATACTATCTCTCTTTCCACCTTTTCCCAATATATTAAGAGTTGGCTCTCGGCCCAGCCACAGGTCTGCAAGGCTAAGATTCAGCGCTTCGGATACCCGTAGCCCGTACACGTAAGTAATAAGAAGCATAGCCCGATCCCGCAAACCAGATGGCGTGGTCACGTCGGGGGCCCTCAAAACTGCAAATACTTCTTCCTCATTTAGATAATCCACATGACCTTTATCATGCTTTTTACCCGGTATCAGCTTCAATTGCGCGACCTGCTCCAAGAGAGCTACGTTTTTAAAGCCGGCATAACCAGCAAATGACTTAATAGCTGAAAGCCTCAGATTTCTTGATCTGGCCGTATTTCCACGATCTTTTTCAAGATGGTCCAGAAAAGAAAGCACCGTCTCGGGGCATAGATCGCCAAAGACAAGCTTGTCTGCGTCCTTATTCTCGATCTTTGATGCAAAGTTTAGAAATAGCATGAGGGAATCCGCGTAAACCTCCCGCGTTCGCAAACTAAGGCCGCGGTCACGAATCAAATGCTGATCCAGGTAGCCCGATACGAGCGTAGGTAGATCACTTGGCGTCCTATTGCGCATGCTGCGGTTCCGAGATTGCCTTGGCTATCATGAGTTTTGTCTCTGGTAGAAGGCGGAGGTACCAGTATGTGTCGCTAACGCTGACGTGGCCAAGATAGGTACTAAGCGCTACAATGTGATTTGAAACGGAGCGCTCGTCGCTGGAACAGTCTCTTAGCGAGTTCACTGCGAAAGTATGCCTGAGATCATGGATTCGAGGAGGCCCACTTCCTTCCCGCCCATCAACTCCCACATAATTCGTACATCGGCGAAACGCCGCCTGTACGGTGCAAGATGCAGGAGTACGATTGGTATGAATGACAAAAATCTTTGAGCTATCTAGAGTAGCAGGGCGTGCTTCAAGATATTCACGTAGAGCCTGTCCGGTTGTACTCTGAACATATAGTAAACGATCTTTTCCGAACTTGCCTTTGCGGATCAAAAGTTCAAGCTCTTTGAAATCGGCTTTACACAGACTTAAGGCTTCACCAAGCCTCATGCCTGTTGACGCAATTAGTCCAACTATAGTTCGGTAGGTGGCCACGTCATACGGGTGGTGAATGCCTAATGACCCGAATCCATCCATGATGCGCAGTATTTCGCTTTCACGATAAATAAAAGGCGTCGAGCTGGAGCGCTTGCCAAGTCTATCTGCATATTTTGACGGCATCGATTCGTGCGCGTCATTCTCCGCTCGCATATATGAGCCAAATTTCTCGATCCAATCGAGATGACGTCGCTTTTGATAGTTGCTATTTATCTTTCCAATCCAACAGATGATGTCGCCTCGTAGCAATACCTTCGAACCTCGTTCACTAGCGAACGTGGCAAATCCGCGTAGGCAGCGTTTTAAATCCTGGTCCGTGTAACCTAAAGTGACTCTCATTTCGATGTAGCGTTCTACAGACTCAATCACGACCGTTCCCGCGGCCAAGCTCGAGCAATACCCGAAAGTGCTACTTCATCGACCTTTGCGTAAATCATAGTTGTATCTAGAGATTGATGGCGTAGTACGCCGGCAATGTCGGGAAGCCCGCTCCCTTCCTTCAGCAGTTTACGAGCGAGACTGTGGCGGAACAAATGAGCGCCGCCCGCACCAGGAAGGTTCGCCCTTTTAAGTGCGTTACTGACAATCACCGTGATCGCGCCGCGGCAAAGCAATCCCGTATGTGGACTGCGTAATCGAACAAACAACGCATCATCGTTGGTGCTGGGGCGGGCGCGCTCCAGCCAGTCGAGTATGGCTTCGCCCGCTCCTTGGGTGAGCGGCATTACTGCGGCTCGCCCAGCCTTGCCGCGGACTTTCAGCTCCGCACGATCCCAATCAATATCGTCAAGCCTCAGCGCAGCCACTTCGCCAGCCCTCATCCCGCTTTCGAGAAGCAGAGTTAGGATCGCCCTATCCCGAATGCCGACCGTAGTAGTCATATGGCATGCGTCGATTACGCCACGGAGGGTCTCAAACGGCAAGCTTCGGGGAACCGTACCTTTGCTAAATACGGGACGCGAGATGAGCGACTGCGCCAACGACGCTTGGCAGTCACCTCGTCCGGCCCGAAAGCGGAGATAACTCCTCATCACCGTGATAAAGCGGCTTTGCCCAGTGGGAGACCTTCCCTCGAGTTCGACTCTCGCAATTTCACGAATATGGGCTGCGGTATAGGTCGTGGCGTCGTCACCTAGGCGATCGTGCCAGCGAATAATCTCCGCCATGTATGCGTGTATCGTAGAAGACCGCAGCCCTCGATGCTGATCTAGCCAATGATGGTATGCATCGAAGCTTTCAGAAAGATTTGGTGTTGGCTGCCGTGTCGCTCGCGCGACGATCCCGTCAACTAGGACAGGTTGACCGGTTTCCAAGAACCTTATCCACCTTGACGCCGCCAAAAGACGCTTTGCTTGGTAGCTGGGCTTAGGCTGACCTGGAAGACTGGCAATGCCACATCGGCAGTTATGAACAGCAAATCGCTCGAGAGTTTCTTGGTCTATTTTGAAACGATCGATCCGATGAAGACGTGCCCATACAACGAAGTGCACAGCATGAAGTGCAAGTTGATCGGCGCTGGGCGGCCGCAGGCCCTGAGCAAATAGGGCCTTCCTGAACCTGGAACACAGAGCAGAGTCTTCGCACGTCCAGCCATAAGAGGGACGCAATCCTTGATATTGCAGAAATATTATCAGTCTGGATAATATGCCGATGTAGCGAGCTTGGTGATGCGCCTCGGTATATCGTCCTGGGCGCCCGCACTTATGGGTTCGGAAGCGTTCAAGCGTAAAGCCGTCTGCGAGATAGATAGAAACTCCGCTTCCATCTAACCATTCGCAAAAGTGATTCACCGCGGCGCGAACTGTTTTCAGTGAGCGCGAGAATCGACTGGCGTCCATGAACGCCTGCAGAAAGGCCGGAGAGTTTACCGGCATCCGCTCGGCAGCCAGAACAGGACCAGCCGACCCAAGGCTAGACAGTAGCTGAACGGCTGACTCGAAGCCAAGCCGGTTCGGCGTACGCGGAAATCGCTTTTCCATGCTCAGCTATGATCCCTGACGGGGTGCATTGCGAGGTTGCCAAGAAAACTGATAATTATCTGTATAATAACTTACTTAATATGCTGAAAAACCACGTGCTTAAGCTTATGCACTCCTCATAATTTTAATGTCGGCATAAGACGGTTTATATTGAGCTTGAGATAACTCGTAATCTTCGGTCAGACTGGTGGCATCGAACGGATCGCCGCCCCGTGCCTGCGCAATCATTGCGAGGACGGCCGGTGCGATCGCACAGCCCGTGCCGGCAAGCGGCATCGCGGCGCCCAGTGCGGTCCGCACGACGATCTGCTTGGCGTGGGATTCGGCGAACTCGTCGGCATAATGTCCCGACACCAGCCGCGCACCGCGGTGAACCAGCGGCAGGACCGGAAGCTGGATCACGTCATACTGCTCGATCAGGCTGTCGAAGACACGCAACTCCTGCGCGTGCACGACGTCTTCGGCATCATGGAGCACGACCGCCTTGGTCGGTCGATCCGTCCCTGCCCCGTCTCGCAGATCGTCGCGACACAGCGCGCGCCAAAGGGTGTTGAGGCAGT
>Ga0308164_10002576_pt1 | contig 17740 bp, 15 predicted proteins | sample PhyTR2_FD_201031 | JGI IMG/M metagenome (GOLD analysis project Ga0308164, IMG submission 201031) | Phyllosphere microbial communities from UC Gill Tract Community Farm, Albany, California, United States - DLSLT.R2 | ecosystem: Host-associated > Plants > Phyllosphere > Unclassified | place: USA... | reverse complement strand
GTCGCCGCGCGCGTCGAGCTGGGCATGTCGGTCGCCGCGGCCGACTACATCGTCATGCAGGACCGGCGGCGCGACTGGATCGGCCGCGTCGAGGGCGCGCTCGAAGGCTTCGACGCGCTGCTCTGCCCGACGGTGCCGATCGTGGCGCCGGCGATCGACGCGCTCGCCGTCGATGCCGAGTTCTTCAAGGCCAACGGCCTGCTGCTGCGCAACACCTTCGCCATCAACTTCCTCGATGGCTGCGCCTTCAGCCTGCCGTGCCAGCGCGCGGGCGACCTGCCGGTGGGGCTGATGCTGTCGTCGGTGCGCGGCGACGACGCGCGGCTGGCGGCGGTCGCGCTGGCGGTCGAGGCGGCCCTCGCGGCGGCCTGACACGATCGGGCGATCGGGCGGCCGGCGGCCCGGGGGCGCGCGGCATCGCCGGCGGGCCCGGCTTCCGGGACAATCGGCGCCATGAGCCCGCGCCCGACCTCCATCCCCATCGACCCCGACGAGGTCGAGCTGAGCGCCATCCGCGCCCAGGGCGCGGGTGGGCAGAACGTCAACAAGGTGTCGAGCGCCGTGCACCTGCGCTACGACATCGGCGCGAGTTCGCTGCCGCCGGATGTCAAGGAGCGGCTGCTCGCCCTGCGCGACAGCCGCATCACCCAGGAAGGCGTGCTGGTGCTCAAGGCGCAGCAGCACCGCACCCAGGAGATGAACCGCGCCGATGCGCTGGCGCGATTGCAGGCGGTGGTCGACAGCGTCGCCGTGCCGCCGCGCATCCGCCGCGCCACCAAGCCTTCCTATGGCTCGAAGCAGCGACGGCTGGAGGGCAAGAGCCAGCGCTCGGAGATCAAGAATCTGCGTGGGCGGGTGAGGGATTGAGCGCCACCTCGCCGGTCGCGATGGCCTGGCCGGCCGTGCCGGCCGCGTGCCCCGGTTCGGCCACCGACCGGACGGCGACCGGCGCGTCCTGTGGCCCCGGCCGCTCGAGTGCCGCCAGGGCGGCCAGCGCTTCGGCATCCGTCCGGTAGCTCGCCAGCAGCGGATCCGGCGTCAGCAGCCCGGCGTTCTCCAGCACCGTCTGCGCCGGCAGCTTCAGGCCGCTCAGGAGCAGGGCGATGCCACGGCCGGCCAGCGTCTGGCGGATCGAGCCGAAGACCTCCGCGCCGGTCACGTCGATGCGGTTGATGGGTTGCGCGAACAGGCACACCGCCCGCAGCCCGGGCCGCGCCGCGATCTGCTGGCCGATGGCGCGTTCGAGCGTGCTGGCCGAGGCGAAGTCGAGCTCGGCATCCATGCGCAGCGCATAGACGTCGGGCGCGAGCGGCGGCAGGTGCCACAGGTGGCGGTCGCGCAGGCTGCCGTCGGCATGCAGCCCGACCTCGATGATGCGCGGATGCAGGTGCCGGTACATGTAGTGGCTCAGGCTCATCAGCAGGCCGGCGAGCACGCCCCAGTAGATGTCCGGTGCCGTGACGACCGTCAGCGCGAACGTCACCAGCGCCGTGATCGCCTCGACGCGCGAGACGCGCCAGAGCTGCACGAAGGCGCGCGGCTTGATGAGACCCAGGATGGCCGTCACCACCAGCCCCGCCAGCACGGCCTGCGGCACGTGATAGAGCAGCGGCATCATCCACAGCAGCGCCAGCCCGATCAGCACCACGCACACGATGGTGGCCCAGCCCGTCTGGGCACCGGCATAGAGGTTGATGGCCGAGCGCGAGAATGACGAGCTGGTGGCGAAGCCGCCCGAGAAGCCGGAGGCGATCTTCGCCAACCCCTGGCCGATCAGGTCCTGGTTCTCGTTCCACAGCTTGCCGGCGCGGCCGTTGTCGATCTTGGCGCTCGAGGCCGTCTCCAGGAAGCTCACCAGCGTGATCATGCAGGCCGGCAGCAGCAGCGTGCCCAGGGTGCCGATGGAGACCGCGCCCGGCCAGTAGAACGAGGGCAGCCCGCCCGGCAGCGCGCCGACCACCGCCCCGCCGCGCAGCGCATAGCCGAACGCCATGCTCGCCAGGGCACCGATGACGACGACGATCATCGCCGCCGGCAGCCGGGGCCAGCGCTGCTTGGCGAGCCACAGCGCGGCCATGGTGCCGAGTCCGAAGACGATGGCGGCGACGTCGGGCGGTGGCCCGTCGAGCACGCGCGCGATCGGCCGGCCCGTGAAGCCCAGCAGCGCCGGCAGCTGCGAGGCCACGATCAGCAGCGCCGCGCCCTGGGTGAAGCCGATCAGCACCGGCGAATTGACGAGCTTGAGCAGCCAGCCGAAGCGACCGATGCCCAGCACCAGCTGGATCGCGCCGGACAGCAGCGCCAGCCACACCGCCAGGGACACCCATTCGGCGCTGCCCGGGATCGCCAGCGGTGCGAGCGAGGCGCCGATCAGCAGGCTGGTCAGCGCGGTCGGTCCGACCGACAGGCGCGCCGAGGCGCTCCACAGCACGCCGACGAGGGCCGGCAGGAACGAGGCGTAGATGCCGGTCACCAGCGGCATGCCGGCGAGCGCGGCATAGGCCACGCCTTGCGGGATCACGAACATCGCCACCGTCAGGCCGGCGACGATCTCGCCGCGCAGCGTGGCGCGATCGGGGCGGGGCCAGCCCAGGAAGGGCAGCCAGCGCGTCAGGTGCGCGCGGGTCGTCGATCTGCTCATCGGTCCTCGGGCCTGGACGAAAGCCGTGGTTTGCGGTGCTGGAAGGTGGTGGGCGAGCGGCCGGTGGCGGCCTTGAACATGGCGCAGAAGGCACTGTCGGTGGCATAGCCGCTGGCACTGGCGACCTGGCTGACGGGCATGCCGCGCGCGAGCAGCGGCAGGGCGTGCGCCATCACCGCATGCTGGCGCCACTGCTGCCAGCCCATGCCGAGCTGATCGCGGAACAGGCGCGCCACGGTGCGTTCGCTGGCGCCGATGGCCGCCGCGCGCTCGGCCAGCGTGGCGCGGTCGGCCGGGTTGCGCAGCAGCGTCTCGCACAGCTGGCGCAGGCGCTTGTCGGCCGGCAGCGGGACGTCGATGCGGATCTGCGGGGCGCGGCCGAGTTCGTCGATCAGGAGCGGCGCGATCATGCGCTCGCGCTGGGGCGCGTGGCTGTCGGCCGGTGGCAGGCCGTCGGGCGTTGTGTCCAGGGCCAGCATCAGGGCACGCAGCAGCGGGCTGATCTCCAGCACCTCGCAACGCTCCCAGCCCGGCGCCAGCCAGGCATGCAGGTAGACCGTGCGCAGCTCGGCGTCCTCGATCAGCGTGATGCTGTGCGGTACGTTCGCCGGCACCCACAGGGCGCGCGACGGCGGCACGATGTAGCTGCCGTCGCGCGTGCTCAGGCGGATCACGCCACGGGTGGAGAAGGTGAGCTGGGGCCAGGGGTGCACATGCAGCTCGACATGCGTGTCGGCCTTGAGGAAATGCTCCTTGGCCCGCAGCGGCCGCACGGCATCGGGCGCATAGAGGTGCGGCGTGAGCGGACCCACATGGGTCGTCGAACCGGTGGCGGCGAGGCGCAGGTGGTTGCGCCTGCGGGAAGGGATGGCTGCTGCGGACCCGGAAGCGGCGGGTTGCTCGGGATCGACGGAATCGACTGTCATGGTTTCGACATAGGTTGTCCTTCTATCGCCATTCTGACGCCGCCGAGCGGCCTACGATCAAGACCTCCCGGTTTTTCTCTCGGCCCGCCATCATGCCTGCTCCCCACGCGCCGTCCGCGTCCGTCGCGACACCCACCCTCAGGGCCGATGCCCAGCTGATCGGCCTCGTCGGCCTCGGGCACGCGGTCAGCCACTTCAGCCAGCTGGTGCTGGCGCCGCTCTTCCCGTGGCTGAAGGAAGCCTTCGACGTCAGCTACATCCAGCTCGGCGCCGTGCTGACGGTGTTCTTCGTGGTGTCGTGCCTGGTGCAGGCGGCCTCCGGCTTCGTGGTCGACAAGCTCGGTCCGCGGCCGGTGCTGTTCGTCGGCCTGGCGATGCTCGCATTGGCCGCCTTCGGTTATGCCGTGGCGCAGAGCTACTGGATGCTGCTGATCAGCGCCATGGTGGGGGGCGTGGGCAACGGGGTGTTCCATCCGGTCAACTACACGCTGTTCAACCGCAAGGTGGCGCCGACGCGCCTTGGCCACGCCTACAGCGTCCACGGCATCACCGGCAGCCTGGGCTGGGCGCTGGCACCGGCGTTCGTGGTGCCGCTGGCCATGGCGTATTCGTGGCGTGTGGCGCTGGCGGCGGCCGGTGGCGTGGCGCTGGCGGTGCTGCTGCTGCTCTGGCTGTATCGCGGAGTGCTCGCGCTCGACGTCAAGGCGGTGCTCAAGGCGACGGGGCAGGGCGTGCCGGGCGCGCCGCACGCGGCCGTGTCGGGGCAGTTCGATTTCCTGCGCATCCCGGCGGTCTGGATGTGCTTCGGATTCTTCTTCTTCTACGCCATGGTCATCAGCATCGTGCAGACCTTCGCGCCGGTGGCCGCCGGCCATCTGCACGCGGTGCCGCTGGCGCTGGTGGCGATGTGCCTGACGATCTACATGGGCGCGGGAGCGGCGGGCATGGTGCTGGGCGGCTTCCTGGCGTCCGATCCGTCGCGCTGCGAGCGCATCGTGGGAGCGGGATTCGGCATCGCCGCGTCGCTGGCGCTGGTGCTGGCCTTCGCCGACTTCGCGCCGCTCATGGTGCCGGTGATCTTCGGTGCCATGGGCTTCGCCTCGGGCATCGCCGGGCCGTCGCGCGACCTGCTGGTCAAGCGCTCGACGCCGCCCAACGCCACCGGCCGCGTCTATGGCGTCGTGTACGCCGGGCTGGACATCGGCCAGGCGGCCGCGCCGCTGGTCTTCGGTGGCCTGATGGACCAGGGCCGCTATCGCAGCGTGATCGTCGGTCTGGCGATCGTGCAGGCGGTGCTGATCGCCAGCGCCTTCAACGTGCGCCGCGCGCGTCGGGAAGCCCTGCTGCCGGTCTCCGCGTCGGCATGAGCGACTTCGCGCCATCGCTCTACCTGATCGTCGCGCTCGGTGCCGCCGTCGCGGGTTTCGTGCAGGGCCTCTCGGGTTTCGCCTTCGGGCTGGTGGCGATGTCGTTCTGGGCCTGGACGGTCGAGCCCCGGCTGGCCGCCGTGCTGGCGGTCTTCGGCGCGTTGACGGGCCAGGTGATCGCCGCCGTCACCGTGCGGCGCGGTTTCGACCCGCGCCTGCTGCTGCCGTTCGTGCTGGGTGGCCTGGTGGGCGTGCCGGTCGGCGTCTGGCTGCTGCCCCGGATCGATGCGGTCGCGTTCAAGGCCGGTCTCGGTGCGCTGCTGGTGGTCTGGTGCTCGGCCATGCTGATGGCGCGCCGCCTGCCTCGCCTGCGATGGGGTGGGCGGGTGGCCGATGGCGTCTCGGGCCTGCTGGGTGGGGTGTGCGGTGGCATCGGCGGCTTCACCGGCCCGGTGCCGACCCTGTGGTGCACGCTGCGCGGGCTCGAGCGCGACGTGCAGCGCTCGATCGTGCAGAACTTCAACCTGTCCATGCTGGCCGTGTCGTTCGCGGTCCATGCCGCGGCCGGACACGTCACGGCGGCCATGCTGCCCCTGCTGGCGCTGGTGGCGGTCTGCGTGCTGGTGCCGGTGCTGCTGGGCGCGCGCCTCTACGTCGGCATCAGCGATGCGGCCTTCCGCCAACTGGTGCTGGCATTGCTGACGGCATCGGGGCTGGCCCTGCTGGCGGGATCGCTGCCGGTGTTGTGGGCGCGCTGAGGCGGCTTCCTCGGCGCGTCACGGCGTCGGCGCGCGGGGTTCGTTCCAGATGCGGTGCCAGAGCGCTCCGAGGCCGTCGATGGGCGCCTTCCAGGGCTGCTGGCGCGGCGGGATCGCCCGCCAGCGTCCGGTGCCGTCGCTGCGCGCCACCTCGAACTGGAAGGTGTAGCTCGGTGCCTCGCCCATCCGCAGGTCCGACAGCACCAGGAGGCCGTCGGGCGTGCGCTGCGCCCGCATGAAGCCACCATTGAACCAGGCGAGCCGGCGCACGGCCGGCACGTCGCCCGCTTCACCCAGCGCTCGCGTGTCCGACGGATAGGCGCGGAAGGCCATCGGGCCCCGGTCGGCGATCAGCGAATGTTCGCCTTCGAGATAGCCCGTCGGCGTCAGCGCGACGACGCGCCAGAGCAGCGTGTTCAGCGGAGTCGGTCCGGCCAGGCGCGGCGCGTCCGCCAGGCCCAGGGCGGCCAGCGCGCGATCGGCCTCGCGCTCGGCCGCCTGGCGCGCCAGCAGCGATCCGCCCAGGTAGATGCTGCTGATCGCGAGCGCGCCCACGAGCGCCTGCTGCGCCCGGCGCATCCGCAGCGGTCGCCGCGCCCGTGCATCGGCGGCGGCCCACCAGGCGTAGACGCAGGCGGCCAGCAGCCACAGCGTGTAGGCCGGGTCGATGATGAAGATGCTCGACCACGACACCGGCGGCGTCGGCAGCGGCCACCACAGCTGCGTGCCGTAGACCGTGAAGGCGTCGAGCAGGGGATGCGTGACCAGCGCCAGTTCGATGGCCCAGAACCAGCGTCCCGGCGCCTCGCCCACGCGTCCGCCCCGGCGCCTGAACAGCCACCAGATCAGCAGGCCGACGAAGGGCAGCACCAGCAGCGAATGGCTGAAGCTGCGATGCATCGTCATCAGGGTCACCGGATCGTCGGTGAACAGCTTCAGCAGCAGCCCGTCGAGATCGGGCAGCGTGCCGAGCGCGGCACCGGCGAGGAGGGCGGCGCGGCGCTGGCGGGCCGGGGCGATGGCGGCGGCCACGGCGCCGCCGAGCACGATCTGGGTCAGGGAATCCATGCGGCCGATGCTAGCGTCGGCCGGACGCCGCGTGCCGTCTAGGCCCGTGCGGGTGCCAGCAGCGCATCGAGTGCGTGCAGGCCGGCGATCGTCTTCATGCAGGCATCGGCCACCTCGGTGCCCTTGACGGCGAAGTGCTGGTGGAAGTACTTGCGATGCTCCACGTGCTCGTGGAAATGGTGCGGCGTGAGGACCGCCGACAGCACCGGCACATCGGTCTGAAGCTGCAGCGACATCAGTGCCTCGACCACCGTGGCGGCGACGAACTCGTGGCGGTAGATGCCGCCATCGACCACCAGGGCGCAGCCCACGATGGCGGCATAGCGGCCCGACAGCGCGAGCCGGCGCGCATGCAGCGGAATCTCGAAGGCGCCCGGCACGTCGATGACGTCGATGCGCTCGCGTGGAAAGCCTTGGCGCGCCATCTCGGCGAGGAAGGCATCGCGTGCCTGGTGGACGATGTCGGCATGCCACTGGGCCTCGACGAAGGCGATGCGGCGGGCGCCGTCGTCGGCGCTCGCTGAGGACATGGCGGAGAGGGGAAGGTCGTTGATCTGACTCATGGTGGGCCTCGGGCTTCGAACGGGCGAAGCGGGTTTTCCTGAATCAGGGCGCACGAAGCCCATGATCGATCCGGCATGCGCGATGCCTGATGGCCGACCATCGGTTCGCGCTCTCTTTCATCCGGACTGTGACCGTCGGCCCCGGAGTCGAACCGGGTCTGCTGACCCCGCCACGCGCTGGGCACGGCAGGCGCTCGCGGGCTCGTGCGAATGGATCGCCATCACCGCCGGTGGGGAGTTTCGCCCCGCCCTGAGAACGCTTGGATGCTCCGGCAGGACCGGAGCGGAACCGATTCTAGGCAGGGCGACGGGGCCATGCTGTCACGGGCGTTGCGACCATCCGGCCGGTGTGACTTCCCGGCTGCGGGACGAAAAAAAAGCCGGCACGGGGCCGGCTTCTTCTGTGGGTCCGGGAGGTCCGCCAGCGCGGCCGCCCGATCCGATCACTTGACGTGCTTGCCGATCAAAGCGGCGAGTTCGAACATCGACACCTGCGACTTGCCGAAGATGGCCTTGAGCTTGTCGTCGGCATTGATGTTGCGCTTGTTGTCCTTGTCCTGCAGGTTGTTCTTCTTGATGTAGTCCCACAGCTTGCTGACCACCGCGGTGCGGGGCAGGGGCGTGGAGCCGACGACGGCTGCGAGCTCCGCGCTGGGGGTCAGTTCCTTCATGAAGGCGGCGTTGGGCGTGCGCTTCTTCGCCGGTGCGGCGGTCTTGGAAGCAGCAGCCTTCTTGGCCGGCGCGCCCTGGTCGGCCGTGGCTGTCTTCGCGGGAGCTGCGGCCTTCTTCGCAGGTGCCGCGGCCTTCGAGGCCTCGGTCTTCTTGGCCGGAGCCTTCTTTGCAGTTGCCATGGTTGATTTCCTTGTTGGATTTGGAGGTCTCACCAATGAAAAATCAGGTCTCCATTGGAAGATCGCATGCTAAAGGAGAAGAAACACGTTTCCAAGGGAAAAAGGGACTTTTCGCTGGGCCCTGTTGCTTTTTTCCGAGGCTCCGCGAAGCCGTTTCGCCATTCCCGAATCCGGGGTGTCGAGGAACATCGTGGCATCAGTGCGATGGACTTCCGCCACCACGTGGCGGCCAGGTCGCCAGCACCACGCCGGACAGCGCCGGCACGAAGGCCAGCAACTGCGCACCGGAGAGCGATTCACCCAGCGCGAACACACCCACCAGCGCGGCGCTGACGGGCAGCATGACGGTGAAGACGCCGGCCTGCGCGGCGGGTACGTGCGCCAGGCCGGTCATCCAGAGCCACACCGTCCAGATGCTGGCGGCCATCGCATAGAACACGAGCAGCAGCCACATCCCGCTGCCGACCGCGCCGAAGTCGAAGTGCCAGGCCAGCCACAGGCCGAACGGGGTCGACAGCGCGAAGCCCCAGAGATTGATGAGCGAGGAGATGCGCTTGGGACCGAGTCGGCGGGTGAGGGATTTGCCGATCACGGCATAGGCGGCCTCGCACAGGACGGCGCAGAACACCAGCGCATTGCCCAGCCATGGCCAGGACCGCCGCATCGCGCCGGCATCCGACGCATCCGGCGCATGCATCGAGGTCGTCGATGGGGCCAGCGCCAGCAGCCCGATGCCGCAGGCCGCGCAGCCGATCGCCAGTCCCGTGCGCCACGTGATGCGCTCCTTCAGGAAGACGAAGCTGGCGGCGGCGACGGCGGCCGGGATCGACGCCATGATCACGCCCGCCGACACGGCGCTCGTCAGGCTGACGCCGAACAGCATGCAGATCGAGAACATGAAATTGCCCAGGAACGATTCCAGGAACACCAGGCCCCGGGTTCCCATGGTCATGGCCGGTTCGTCCGCACCGCGTCGCAACCAGTGGGGCATGGCGAGGGCGGCGATCCCGAAGCGCAACCAGGCCAGCAGCAGAACGGGGAACACCGCCACCAGGGGCTTGGACAGCGCGACGTAGCTGCCGACCAGCGTCGTGCTGAGCGCGAGGCAGCCATAGGCGACCCAGCGGCTGCCTGGGGAATCGGAACTGTTCAAGGGCGAAGCGGGTCGGGCCGGGCGTGAATTCGAAGAGGCGGCCGATGATGCCCGATGCATCCACGCTCCCGACCAGATGGCCCGGGACCTGCCTTTTTCACAGTCAGGAACGGATTCCGCATCATGGGAAATTGATATGTTGCGCTGCGGTATATTTTCTCGATATGAGATATCGAATTCCGCATTGAAAAATTGTCACCGTAAGATATTGATTTCATTGATGAAAAAATAACTCTTATATAAGACATAAGACATTTCAAAGCCGTTAAAGTCATGTCATGGCAGCAGCACTCGATCAGCTGATGCCAAGCAAAGATCAACAACCTCCCGGAGTGACTCACCATGCCTCAGACCCTCACCGAACAGCTCAGCCGCGAACAGCAGATCGCCGCCCTCGAAAAGGATTGGGCGACCAACCCGCGCTGGAAGGGCATCAAGCGGGGCTACAGTGCCGCCGAAGTGGTCCGCCTGCGCGGTTCCTTCCCCATCGAGCACACGCTGGCGCGCCGTGGCGCCGAGAAGCTCTGGGACCTCGTGCATGACGAGCCCTATGTCAACTGCCTCGGCGCGTTGACGGGCGGCCAGGCGATGCAGCAGGTGAAGGCCGGCATCAAGGCCATCTACCTGTCGGGCTGGCAGGTCGCCGCGGACAACAACAGCTATGCCTCGATGTATCCGGACCAGTCGCTCTATCCGGTCGACTCGGTGCCGACGGTGGTCGAACGCATCAACAACACCTTCCGTCGTGCCGACGAGATCCAGTGGTCCAAGGGCACCAATCCGGGCGATGCCGGCTACATCGACTATTTCGCGCCGATCGTGGCCGATGCGGAAGCCGGCTTCGGCGGCGTGCTCAATGCCTTCGAGCTGATGAAGGCCATGATCAAGGCCGGTGCCGGCGGCGTCCACTTCGAGGATCAGCTGGCCTCGGTCAAGAAGTGCGGCCACATGGGTGGCAAGGTGCTGGTGCCGACGACCGAAGCGGTCCAGAAGCTGATCGCCGCACGCATGGCGGCCGACGTCTGCGGCACGCCGACGCTGGTCATCGCCCGCACCGATGCGGAAGCCGCCGATCTCATCACGAGCGACTACGACGAGAACGACAAGGCCTTCATCACCGGTGAGCGCACGGCCGAAGGCTTCTATCGGACCCGCAAGGGCATGGATCAGGCGATCAGCCGCGCCGTGGCCTATGCCCACTACGCCGATCTGGTGTGGTGCGAAACCGGCACGCCCGACCTGGAATTCGCCCGCAAGTTCGCCGAGGCCGTGCACAAGGTGCATCCGGGCAAGATGCTGGCGTACAACTGCTCGCCGTCGTTCAACTGGAAGAAGAACCTCGACGATGCGACCATCGCCAAGTTCCAGCGCGAACTCGGTGCGATGGGCTACAAGTACCAGTTCATCACCCTCGCCGGCATCCACTCGATGTGGTTCAACATGTTCGACCTGGCGCAGGACTATGCACAGCGCGGCATGTCGGCCTATGTCGAGAAGGTCCAGGAACCCGAATTCGCGGCCCGCGACCGTGGCTACACCTTCGTCTCGCACCAGCAGGAAGTCGGTACCGGCTACTTCGACGAGGTGACCACGGTCATCCAGGGCGGAAAGTCGAGTGTGACGGCACTGACGGGTTCGACCGAGGAAGAACAGTTCCACTGACCCTTCGGCGGACGGACGGAGTCTGGCAGATAGAATCTCCGGCTCCGTCCCCGCAACAAGAGCGAGAAAGGCATTCTGGTTATGACACCGCGAACTACGTCCGACGCCTGCTCCGGCGCTACCTCCGAAGGAGCGCGCCGGTAATCCCGCGCGTCGGCGATCGCCGTCAGTCCACCAGCAAAGCGCGGTCGTCACCGCGCTTTTTTGTTTTTCACGCTCAAGATTTCCTCATGATTCAAATCACGCTTCCCGACAACTCCCAGCGCGAGTATCCCGGCCCGGTCTCGGTGGCCGACGTCGCCCGATCGATCGGCCCCGGACTCGCGAAGATGACGGTGGCGGGCAAGATCGATGGTCGCCTGGTCGACGCCAGCGACATCATCGACCGCGATGCCAAGGTCCAGATCATCACCCCCAAGGACGACGAGGGCCTCGAGATCATCCGCCACTCGACGGCCCATCTGGTGGGCCACGCGGTCAAGCAGCTCTATCCGACGGCGAAGATGGTCATCGGTCCGGTGATCGAGGAGGGCTTCTACTACGACATCTCGTACGAGCGCCCGTTCACGCCCGAGGACATGGCGGCGATCGAGCAACGCATGAAGGAACTGATCGCGCAGGACTACGAGGTCGTCAAGAAGATGACGCCTCGCGCCGAGGTGATCGAGGTCTTCAGGTCGCGTGGCGAGGACTACAAGCTTCGCCTGGTCGAGGACATGCCCGACGAACAGGCCATGGGCCTGTACTACCACCAGGAGTACGTCGACATGTGCCGTGGCCCGCACGTGCCCAACACGCGTTTCCTGAAGGTCTTCAAGCTGACCAAGCTCGCCGGTGCCTACTGGCGTGGCGATGCCAAGAACGAACAGCTCCAGCGGATCTACGGCACGGCCTGGGCCGACAAGAAGCAACTCGATCAATACATCCAGCGCATCGAGGAAGCCGAGAAGCGCGATCACCGCCGTCTGGGCAAGGAGCTCGACCTCTTCCACATCGACGAGGTCGCGCCCGGCGTGGTCTTCTGGCATCCGAAGGGATGGGCGGTCTGGCAGGCCGTCGAGCAGTACATGCGCCAGATCTACAAGGACACGGGCTATCAGGAAGTGAAAGGCCCGCAGATTCTCGACAAGAGCCTGTGGGAGAAGACGGGCCATTGGCAGAACTATCGCGACAACATGTTCGTCACCGAGTCGGAAAAGCGTGAATACGCGCTGAAGCCGATGAACTGCCCGGGCCATGTGCTGATCTTCAAGTCGGACCTGCGCAGCTATCGCGATCTGCCACTGCGCTATGGTGAATTCGGCCAGTGCCATCGCAACGAACCCAGCGGCGCGCTGCACGGGATCATGCGGGTGCGCGGCTTCACGCAGGACGATGGTCACATCTTCTGCACCGAGGACCAGATCCTGGAAGAGTGCGTGAACTACACCGCGCAGCTCCAGAAGGTCTATGCCGATTTCGGTTTCACCGACATCCTCTACAAGGTGGCGACTCGCCCCGAGAACCGCATCGGCTCCGATGCGCTCTGGGACAAGGCGGAACATGCCGTCATGGAGGCGCTGCGTCGGTCGGGGGTCGATTTCGTCATCGCGCCCGGGGACGGGGCCTTCTACGGTCCGAAGATCGAATACACGCTCAGGGACGCCATCGGCCGGCAATGGCAGTGCGGCACGATGCAGGTCGACTTCAACATGGCCGAGCGTCTGGGTGGCGAGTACGTGACCGAGACCAGCGGCCGTGCCTATCCTGTCATGCTGCATCGGGCGATCGTCGGCAGCCTGGAGCGCTTCATCGGCATGCTGATCGAGCACCATGCAGGTGCATTGCCTTCCTGGCTCGCGCCGGTACAGGTCGCGGTGCTCAACATCAGCGAGGGGCAGGCCGATTACGCTGCTTCCGTCGCTAAAACGCTGCAGAATCAAGGGCTTAGGGTTCAGCTTGACCTGCACAACGAAAAGATTACGTATAAAATACGGAAGCATTCGTTGCAAAAGCTTCCCTATATCCTCGTCGTGGGTGACAAGGAGAAGGAAGCAGGTGCCGTCGCAGTGCGCGCCCGGGGCAACATTGACCTCGGTGCCATGTCGGTGGAGACGTTCTTACAGAAGGTCGCCGACGATATCCAGCACAAGCGCTGATTTTTCGATTGAAAAACAGGTTTGTGGGCGCAATCTGCATGGCGATCGCTGCCATTCCGGCCGCAAACTGTTTGAAGGATCCTGACCATCGCTACTGCATTCCGCGACCGCCGCCACCGCGAGGAACGCCAACACCGCCTTAACCGGGAAATCATGGCCCCGGAAGTCCGCCTGATCGGGCCCGAGAACGAGCCGTTGGGCGTCGTGAGTCTCATGGAGGCTCTGCGCCTCGCCGGCGATCAGGATGTCGACCTCGTGGAGGTCGTCGCTGCGGCCAACCCCCCGGTTTGTCGTCTGATCGAGTACGGCAAGTTCAAGTATCACGAGCAGAAGAAGGCGGCTGAGGCGAAGTCCAAGCAGAAGATCGTCGAAGTCAAGGAAATCAAGTTCCGCCCGGGCACCGATGATGGTGACTACAACATCAAGATGCGCAACATCAAGCGCTTCCTTGAAGAAGGGGACAAGTGCAAGATCACGTTGCGTTTTCGCGGTCGCGAGATCACGCACCAGGAACTGGGTCTGGCACTTCTGCAGCGCATTCGCGATGAATTGGGAGACACCATCATGGTCGAGCAGTTTCCGAAGCTCGAAGGGCGTCAGATGATCATGATGATCGCGCCGGGCCGAAAGAAGGCGGGTGCCGCCAAGCCGACGAGCGACGTCACGACGCAATCGCCGGCGACCGCCTGAACCGCATTCCTGGCCGTTCGCGGCTGATGCGTTTTCAGGTCGAAGGATTAGTCACAGGGTTTCGGGTGGTGGATGGTGCGAGTCGTCGACCAGTCGGAAAAAAGAAGTGTCTCGGGGCCAACAAGTCTGCGGATCATCTGCAGCGCCTCACGAGCACAAATTAAAGGAGCATTCACATGCCCAAAATGAAGACCAAGAGCAGCGCGAAAAAACGTTTCCGCGTTCGTCCCGGTGGCACCGTCAAGCGCGGTCAAGCCTTCAAGCGTCACATCCTGACCAAGAAGACCACCAAGAACAAGCGCCATCTGCGTGGTGCAGTCACCGTCCACGAGACCAACATGGTTTCGATGGCCGCGATGCTGCCCGGCATGGGCATTTAATTCAGACGAACAAGGAGTAAATACATGCCTCGCGTCAAACGTGGTGTAACGGCTCGCGCCCGCCACAAGAAAGTTCTCAAGCTCGCCAAGGGTTTCCGCGGTCGCCGCGGCAATGTCTTCCGCATCGCCAAACAGGCGGTGATGAAGGCTGGCCAATATGCCTACCGTGATCGCCGCACCAAGAAGCGCGTCTTCCGTCAATTGTGGATCGCGCGCATCAACGCCGCATCGCGTGAATTGGGCATGACCTACAGCCAATTCGCCAATGGCATCCGCAAGGCCGGCATCGAGATCGACCGCAAGGTCCTTGCCGATATCGCCGTGCATGACAAGGCCGCTTTTGCCGGTATCGTGGAACAAGTCAAGGCGAAGCTGGCAGCTTGATTTCCGTTTGCCGGGAGGTCGACCCTTCGGGCGGTCGACCGCGCCCATGGCACGAGGGCTGGCGCTTGAAGAAAGCACCAGCCCTTTTTTATTTTCTCCCTGAAGAATTTCATGAACGAGCTGGAATCCCTGGTCGAGACTGCACGGGCCGCCTTCGCCGCTGCGGCATTGCCTGCGGAGCTTGAGAACGCCAAGGCGCGTTTCATCGGCAAGTCCGGACGCATCACCGAGCTGATGAAGGGCATGGCGCAGCTGCCCGTCGACGAGAAGAAGTTTCGCGGTGCCGCGATCAACGTCGCCAAGCAGGCCATCGAGACCGCATTGTCCGAACGTCGCCAGCAGCTGGCAGACCTGGAACTGGAAGTACAGTTGCGGGCGGAGGCACTCGACGTGACCCTGCCGGGGCGTCGCCGCACGACGGGAGGTCTGCACCCGGTGAGTCGAACGATGGAACGCATCGAGGCCATCTTTTCCAGCATGGGTTTCGATGTCGCCGATGGTCCCGAGATCGAGAGCGACTGGCACAGCTTCACCTCGCTGAACAATCCTCCGAACCATCCGGCCCGTTCGATGCAGGACACGTTCTATGTCGACATCAAGGGCGAGGATGGCGTGTCGTACAACTTGCGTCCCCATACGAGTCCGATGCAGGTGCGCTATGCCCATCAGCACATCGCCAAGCACGCGGCCGCCTTCGAGGCCGCAGCGAACGACACCAGCGGAATGGTCAAGGCGCCCGAGATCCGGGTGATCGCTCCGGGACGCACCTATCGTGTCGACAGCGATGCCACGCATTCGCCCATGTTCCATCAGTGCGAAGGCCTGTGGCTGGGTGAGAACGTCAGCTTCAAGGACCTCAAGGTCGTTTTCACGGACTTCTGCCGTACCTTCTTCGAGAGCGACGATCTGGTGCTGCGCTTTCGCCCGAGCTTCTTTCCGTTCACCGAGCCGAGCGCGGAGATCGACATCCAGTTCCAGAGCGGGCCATTGGCAGGGCGTTGGCTGGAAGTGGCCGGATCGGGCCAGGTGCATCCGAACGTGGTGCGCAACATGGGTCTCGATCCCGAACGCTATATCGGCTTCGCTTTCGGCATGGGTCCCGACCGGCTCACCATGCTGCGCTATGGCGTGAACGACCTGCGCCTCTTCTTCGACGGCGACCTGCGATTCCTGTCGCAATTCCAGTGACGCGCTCCGGACTTCCCGCGTCACCCATCGATCCCTGAGAGAACAACGAATGCAATTTCCCGAGTCCTGGTTGCGCGAGTTCTGCAACCCGCCGCTGTCCAGTGCCGAATTGGCCGAGACGCTCACCATGGGCGGCTTCGAAGTCGAAGAGCGAAGCCCCGTGGCGCCGCCGTTCAGCCGCATCGTCGTCGGCGAGATCAAGGAGGCCGTGCAGCATCCCAACGCGGACCGCCTGCGCGTATGCCAGGTCGACGTCGGCCGGGATGCGCTGCTCAACATCGTCTGCGGTGCGCCCAACGCGCGCGTCGGCATCAAGGTGCCCTGCGCGTTGGTGGGGGCCGAGCTGCCGCCCGGTGAGGATGGCAAGCCCTTCCTGATCAAGCTCGGCAAGCTGCGTGGCGTCGAGAGCCAGGGCATGCTCTGCTCGGCGCGCGAACTCAAGCTCAGCGAAGACCACGAGGGATTGCTGGAGCTGGACAACGATGCGCCCCTGGGTGCCGATGTCCGCGACGTCCTCGCGCTCGACGATCTGCTCCTCACGCTCAAGCTCACGCCCAATCTGGCGCATGGCCTGAGCGTCCATGGCATCGCGCGCGAATTGTCCGCGCTGACCGGCGCGCCCCTGGAGACACCGGCCATCGCGCCCGTGGCGGCATCGCTGGACGACATGCTGCCCGTCAGCGTGGAGGCTGCCGAACTGTGCGGACGCTTCTCAGGGCGCGTGATCCGCGATGTCGACACCACCGTCAGGACGCCCGCCTGGATGGTCGACCGGCTCGCGCGTTGCGGTCAGAGAAGCGTGTCGCCGCTGGTCGACATCTCCAACTACGTGATGTTCGAGTATGGCCAGCCGACCCACATCTTCGACCTGGACAAGATCCACGGAGGTCTCGTGGTGCGCTGGGGGCACGCGGGCGAGCAGCTCAAGCTGCTCAACGGCAGCAACGTGACGATCGACGAGAAGGTGGGCGTGATCGCCGATGCGCGCGGCATCGAGTCGCTCGCGGGCATCATGGGCGGCGATGCGACCGCGGTGTCCGACAGCACCCGACACATCTATGTCGAGGCGGCGTTCTGGTGGCCCGAAGCGATCCAGGGCCGGTCGCGACGCTTCGGCTTCACGACCGATGCCGGGCACCGCTTCGAACGTGGCGTCGATCCGAGCCGCACCGTCGAGATCATCGAACGCATCACTCGGCTGATCGTCGACATCTGCGGTGGCTCGGTCGGTCCGGTCGACGACAAGATCCTCCGGTTGCCCGAAGCCGAGCCGGTCACGCTGCGCGTCGCACGCGCGGCCCGGGTCATCGGCATGCCGGTCACCCAGGCACAGTGCGTCGATGCGATGCGACGTCTCGGGCTGTCGGTCGAGGAGGGCGACGGCGTCGTCATCGTCACGCCGGCGCCCCACCGGTTCGACCTGCGGATCGAGGAAGACCTGATCGAGGAGGTCGTACGGCTGATCGGCTACGACAAGCTGCCCACGACGCCGCCACTTGCTCCCATCACCGCCCGCATCCGTCCCGAAGATCACCGTGGTCATTTCGCCGTGCGCCATCAGGTGGCCGGACTCGGCTACCAGGAGACGGTCAATTTCAGTTTCGTGGAAGCCCACTGGGAGCATGAACTCGCGGGCAACGCCGATCCGGTGAAGCTGCTCAATCCAATCGCCAGTCCGATGAGCGTCATGCGTTCCTCCCTCATGGGATCGTTGATGCAGGTGCTCAAGTTCAATCTCGACCGCAAGGCGCAGAGCGTGCGGGTCTTCGAGATCGGTCGCGTGTTCATGCGTGATGCGAGCGTCGCGACCACCGACACCACGGTCAAGGGCATCCATCAACCCATGCGGCTGACCGGTCTGGCCTGGGGCGACGATGCCGCCTCGCGCTGGAATGGCAAGCCGCAGCGGGTCGATTTCTATGACGTCAAGGGCGACGTCGAAGCCTTGCTGGCACCGCGTCTGGCGACCTT
>Ga0308164_10002575_pt1 | contig 17741 bp, 12 predicted proteins | sample PhyTR2_FD_201031 | JGI IMG/M metagenome (GOLD analysis project Ga0308164, IMG submission 201031) | Phyllosphere microbial communities from UC Gill Tract Community Farm, Albany, California, United States - DLSLT.R2 | ecosystem: Host-associated > Plants > Phyllosphere > Unclassified | place: USA... | reverse complement strand
CATCTGCTTGTGCTCCTGTTCCACCGCTCACCGGCCTCGCGCCCGTGATCGACGCCACGACCCGCATTCTCGTGCTGGGCAGTTTTCCGGGCGCCGCGTCGCTGGCGGCCGGGCAGTATTATGCGCACCAAATTATGCGTGACGAGGCTTGTTCTGTATATATGTAAAATGGGCTCAGAACCTACATGGCGCTAGGGTTCAGGCCCATTCACACAATCGTGATCTGGAGATGAAGTACTCATTTCACATGTTGCTACGTCTAACTCACTACAAGTAAAGTTGTGCCTATGCTAGTTGGCTTGCCGCCCGTTCTTGATCAACAAACCCGTATTGTTATACTTGGGAGTTTTCCTGGTGGAGCGTCACTTTCGGCAAAGCGATACTATGCCCATCCAAGGAATCAGTTCTGGCGGCTTATGTCTGCAGTGACAAACGAGCCTCTTGCGGACATGGATTACGACGAGCGATTAGCTCGCTTGCTTGCTCACCAGATCGGCTTGTGGGACACCATCGCTACTTGCAAACGTGAAGGAAGCTTGGACGCTGCTATTCGCCAGGCACAGGCCAACGAATTCGGCGTTTTGCTACGGCACAGCCCTCATCTTTTCCGTGTCTGCTTCAACGGTAAGACCTCTGGCAAATCCGAACAACGGTTTAGCATGGCAGGCTTCAAAACCCTCGTATTACCGTCGTCATCGCCAGCCTACGCTCATATGTCTTTCGACGATAAGCTGGCTGTTTGGATGAAGATTGTAGACCCAAAACCCTAGCAGGGAGATTTAAGTTCTCGGACGAACTCTCATCGCGCCAGACGGTGGCGCGACCTGCGCTAAGCTCTCATCGGTTGAAACACTTCAAAAGATTCTGTTAGCCCCGTCTAATTCTCCGATTCCTCAGGTTAGAAGAAGGCTGCGAACCAGCTTCAAAGGCGCCTCTCCGGGTTAATCCTTGGATGATAATTGTAGTAATCATGTAAGGGCCGCTCAAAAATTACCGGCCTTACCGTTGTTTCCCCCCCCATAGACCTCTTTTCCATTCCCGACCGAACACAGCGTGGCGCGAGATCGTACTACCGACACGCCCAACGATCCTGGCATATCATGGCGGCTTCGCTCCTATCGAGCGTCCCATGCTGCTCTCTGCCCGCACATTCGAAGAACCGCACGATTGCTTGCCAAGATTGAACGTCAAGGTTCCGCCGCACCAAGCTCCGCGCGACGACACCTTGGAGCTCTATTTGATCGTTCGCCTCTTGGCATCCATTCCGTTGAGTCCTGCTGACTTTCCGCTTCAGCTCGTGAAGAGCGAAAGCATGATTTTGCGTTGTAGCTGGGCGGCTGGTCGATCGGCATCGAGCATACCGAGGCGGTGCCCGAGAACGCGTTACATGAGAGCAAACTATGCGCGGTGCAGGGCGAAGGCACCTACGTTATCCGTGCTGCGGTCGCCGGCGAGCCGAGAAAGTCGTGCAAGCAGCTTCTGGACGAGATCGCTGCGAACTGGTTCCCGCCGCCGATGATGGGCGATTCCGTTGAGCGTAGCTGGGTCCTAGCTATGCTTCACTTCATCGAAAAGAAGATCGCCGTCGCACAAAAGCCTTCATTTTCACCGTCGAAAGAAAATACTTGCGTTGAAGCGGCGCCCCTGCTGTTGGAGCGACAGTTCTTGCTGTAGCACTAGCATACCCCGCCCATCGTGGTAACGGGCCATAGTATTTCTCGGCTTCTATAGCCCCTTTCAACAGACAGATCAATTTTAGGCGGGACGATAGCTGTTCACCATACGAAACGTGCGACTAGCCCTTGTGAACGTAGCTGCTGCGAGCGTGAGTAACGCCGCGTAGCCTGGCGGGGCGCGCGTGCTTTTGTCGCCATATCCACAACAAGAACAATTGCCTAGTTCCATTTCCTTATGGGAATGGTTGATAATGGCAAGATCGCGGCACTTCCAAACGTGGGTTAAATAATGATCGAATCAAACAGCGAAGCCATCGATACCGGCTTGCGTTCGCGCCAGCGCAAAATCACCCAAGCACAGGATTACCTGGATCGAACCCAGACGCTGTTTGAACAGTTCGGGAGCCCGGAACTCAAGGCGTCCCATGCCAAATTTGTGGAGCTTGGGCGAGCACTGGCTTCAGACCGCAGCGTGCTGCTTGTCGTGGTCGGTGAATTTTCACGTGGGAAATCGAGCCTCGTAAATGCCCTAATGGGTATCGAGTTGCTGCGCTACGCCAAGGAGGCCACCACGGCGGTCAATACCTTTATCCGTGCGCTGCCTGCCGGACGGTCCGATCGGTTCATCCGCATCCATTTCATGGATAAGCGCCCCGCGGATGACCTCGCCTGGACTGATTCCGCCACGCTGGAGCGCTGGAGCACTGAGCTCGATACGAGCCATGCCGACGCACGCCGCCAGGTCGACCACATCGAGATCTTCATGTCGCATCCGCTTCTTGAACAGGGCTTGGTATTGATCGACACGCCAGGGCTGCAGTCTTTGGTCGAACACCATGAGGCGATCACGCGCAAGGCAATTGCGGAGGCGCACATCGCCATCTGGGTACAAAGCGCACAGCAGCTCGGCGGCAACGCAACGGAATGGGCGTTCCTCTCCGAGACGATCCGGCGTAACTTCAGCAAGTTCATCACCGTTGTCAACATGTGGGACGACATCCTAGAGTCGAAGGATCCACAAGATGCCGGCAAGTCGGAACAACAACGGGCACATGACGCTCTAGCGAAGGTCAAGGGCAACTTCCGCAAATATCTGCACGACCAGCCTGAAGATGAACTGGCCGTGATGACGGATGCGACCCACCTGATTGGCGTCAGTGCGAAGTGGGCGCTGGACGAAGATCAGGCAAAGCGCGCGCGTTCTGGCGTCCCTTTGCTTGCCGCCTGCATCCGCGACCTGTTCAACAGCGGTGAAGCGCTGGAACAGGTTTACCGCAAGCCGCTGAAGCAGATGCTGCACATTCAGGAACAGCTCGCGGCCTCGATCGTGGACGAACTGGAGCAGCTAACGTCTGCGGACACGCTGGTGGAACGCCAGCGTGACCTCGAGCTGATCGATCAGGAAATTCGCAACTTGGATCTCGAAATGCGCAACGTTACCGCCGAGTCTCAACAGGAGCACCGGAATGCAGCGAGGCATATGGCCGCGCAGGTTGAGCAGAGACTGGTCATGCCGCTGGCGAACCTGAAGGCTGAAATCGAAGAGCAACTCACCTCCGCCTATGTCGAGTCACGCGTCGCGCAAAAGGCGCGCCGCATTGGCCTTCCGGATCACCTTGCCCGGCAATTTGAAGCGGTCTCGGCCGACGTCGAACACAAATGGCGCGAGCAGAGGGAGCGAATCGGGCAGAACCTCGAAGGACTGCGCGCCACGTACGCGGACCGGATGGCCCGGCACGGTGCGGAACTGAACGAGGTACTCGTTTCGGTCGAAATCAACCTAACACCTCCGGACGTTGGATTCGACCTAGACCTGTCGCGCCTCGAAAGCTATCACTCCGAGGCAGCCGAGCTGGAACAGGCGATCGCCCAGCACGAGGACGAGGTCGAAGCACTGCAGGTCGAAATCGACAGCAAGCGCGGCGATCCGCATGCGCTGGAGGCGGCGCGCGAAGCCCTGAAACGGGTGCACCAGCGCATCGATCATCTTGGCCCCCAGCCTGCGCCACGCCAGAGCACGCGGTCGGAAAAGGTCTCCTCGGGTGGACTGTACTCGAGCGCCAAGTATCAAGATGTGCTTTACAACGATTCCAGCAATGTCGATGCATGGGAAGCGCAAATGAAACGCGAAGCAGCAGAGCTCGGAAAGAAGGAAGCGCAGTTGGAGGCCATCAAGGAAGAAGAGCGGCGCAGAACCGGCCAGATCATTTCGGACGAGGCTGCGATGCGCAAATACAAGAAGAAACTTGAATCGTTCGAGCGCCAGATGAAGGAGGCTGTGCGCCGCCGTGCGGACGCTGAACGCGACGTGGTGGATGACACCCTGTCGCGACTCAGGCGCGCCACGGCGGGCCTGCTGGACCAGCGGATTGCGTACCTCAAGCAGCACGCCAGCGAGGCCATCCACCAGCTATATGAAACACAGCTCGAATTACTGGCCGAGTGCGTACAGGAGCAATACATAGAACCGCTCAACGCAAAGCGGGCCCAGCGTGAATCCGTGCGAAGCCTCATCGAGCACGGACAGGCACACGTCGACTTGCGCCGGACCCTCCTGGGGCAAGGACAGATGCAGGTGGTTGAACTCATGGCAGTGACACGGCAGGCAGGAGCATGATGAAGAGTATCGAGAAGGATGTACAAGGATTCGCGGCCGATCTCATGGAGTATCTGCCGCGACATCTGCATGAAAAAGTGGCCCAACTGGCCGAAGCATGTTCGCCGTGCGCAAGCGGGTTGCGGCTGATCGTGCTGGGTAGCTTCTCTGTTGGCAAAAGCACGATGTTGAACATGCTAATCGGCGAACAGTGTTTGCACGTGGCCAGGGAGGAGGCGACGTCCTTGCCGACTTTTATCGAGTATGCCGAGGCGCGCTGCATGGCGCTGGTCGGCAGCGACGGCAGCGTGCTTCCGGTGGATGCCGCCAGCTTCCGCGAGGCGACATCGTGCGCCCCGCAAGGAGCCGCCTATGCAACGCTCTCGTTGCAGCTCCCATGGCTGCAGGGGGTGACGCTGGTCGACCTGCCTGGGCTGGGCAGCGTGTCCGAGGCCAGCCAGCAGTACACCGCCGCGCAGGTGCTGCAGGCAGACGCAATACTTTACCTGCTCGACCCGCGCGGCCCGTCACAGGCCGACATCGGTACGCTGCGCCTGGCTGCGCAGTACGGCAAGCGAATCAAGGTCATGGTTGGTCGTTGGGACGAGGTGCTCGATGCGGCGGCGCGCGGAGAGCCCATGCCGCGCCTGGAAGCCTGGTCTGCGCAGATCGAGGAGCAGGCCTGCCTGCGCGCGCGTCTTGCGGGCGTCAGCCGCGATGGGCTTGGCCGGGAGGACGTGCTGGAGTTCCTGGCGCGTGCCCGCGGCGACCTGGCCACCATCCGCATGCACCGTTTCAAGGCAGAGTTGCACCCGCTGCTGCGCAATGCCGCCGGACTCAATGAAGATGCGCAGAAGGTTTGTACGGCGGACTCGGAGCAATCCATTGGCGCCATGCACGCTGACATGATCCAGCGCAAACAGCAGCTTCTCGAGCTCAAAACCGAACTCTACGAGCGCCAGCAGCAGGACAAGTCCGCGGTGACGCAGGCTGCCGCGCAGGCGGTGTCAGTGCAGCGCCAGGTACTCGAGCCCCGGCTTGCCGCATTGGCCGGGTCAGTGAACGACGAAGAGGGCTGGGAGGCATTCCAGGTTGAGGGATGCAATCTGCTGCTCCACTCGCTCGCAGAGCTTGCCGGGGGGCTTAGCGCGCACTCCGGACGATACGGTGAGCTGACGCTGCCTGAAGGCCGGGCCGAGCACCTGCGCCTGCACCTGCCGCCGATGGCGCCAGTGGAAGTAGCGGCCTTGGTCGATACGGCCAGGCTGGCCTCGCTGGAGCGTGCCGTCCTGGAAAAACAGCAGGAAATGGCGCAATCGGAAAGCCGGTTGGAGACACTGCCGGTGACGTCGATCGACGATGCGGAGGAGACGCTGCGCGACAAACTGCGAGAGCGCACCGCGGTCGCTTCCGCCCCGCTTGCGCGCCTCACGGAGATCGTGCCAGGTAACGGCGCCGCGGAGATTGGCCGCATGTTGGGCGAAGTCGGCGATATCGCGCTGATGTTCGTCGAGCCAGTTTCCGCCGGCGCCAAGGTGGCGTCCCTGGTGGGCAAGGGGGCAAACGCCATGAAGATCACAGCAGATACCACGAATGTGGCCTCCGCTGTGAAGGCTGGCATCAAGGTGGCACAGGGCGCAAAAGGAGTCCCGGGCAAGGATGTGCCTTCACCCGTGCTCGACAAGCTCAGCATGCTCAAGGCCATGTCGCTTGGCTATTGGGGCGAGCGTATCGGAATGCTGCTGGGCGGGGCGCCAAGCGAACGGCAGATTGTCGATCCCGCTGCGCGTGCAGCGCAGGAGCAGGCCCTGGCCATCATCGATCATGACATTCAACAGGCCCGCCGTGACCTCGTGCGCAGACAGGACCTGCTCGACGAGCACAAGCTGAGCGGCTGGGCACTGGAGCAGGGCAAGCGTGATCTAGCGCGCATCGAGCAGGAGATTGCTGAGCTCAACCGCCGGCGTGACCAGCGCCTCCGGGAGGCACAGCAGGAGGCATGCGAAGAACGGATGCGCGTGCTGCAGCGCCACGCCGCGCGCGTAGTGCAGGACTGGCTTGGCAGCTATGACCAACAAGCTGCCACGATGACGCACACGCTGGTAGCGCAGGTGGCAGCATATTGGGACAGAGAGGTCGGAACGGCGGTCAGCGAGCGTGCACGCGACATTGACGGTTTGCTGGAACGCCTGCGCGCAGAGCCGGCTGCTCGCGACGCCCAGCTGGCTGCCTTGCGCGAGGACGCCCAGGCACTGAGCAGGTGCATTGAGGAGCTTGCGTGACCGAATCCTTTGCCCTGTTGCGTGACCTCATGGATCACGCCAGCAAACCGCAAGCGGATCGTTACCTGGAGCAGCTGGCGCAATCGGGAGCCACATCCGACGTCATGAGCGCCATGCTGGACCGCTTCGAATCGACGATCAGGCGATTTGAAGCGGTCCATGCACCGACGGGGCGCGAAATCGCCCGGGAAATCCTCGCGCTGACGCGCGCAGCCGGCAAGGGGCGGGGAGCGGAGTCCGGACCGTCGACAGGCTGGAGCAAGGTGGATGCGCACGGCGAACGCCTGACTCTCGACAGTGCCATGTGGAGCGCCGCCGTTGACGTCGGCCACCGGCTGATGTGGACCGTTAATGCCGAGCAGAGCGGCGACGAGCCGAACCCTTGCCGTCAGGTGCGGTGGCGGAACGCGCTCGAACTGCTGGCCGAACTGAACTACCAGGCATGGTGCGGGTACCGCGATTGGCGCATCCCGAGCATTGACGAGTTAGCAACGCTGACTGGTACGGCGGAAGGCCGAGCCGGTGACCGTATTTCCGCGACCTTGTTCCCGGACCTGCGCGGCGACAAGGTCTACTGGTCGTCCACGCGCTTCGAAGACACGAGGCTCCTGCAAACCCTCAACTTCACCGACGCCACTAGGGCAGCACGCCAGGCCGGCACGCATTCCTACCTCCGTTTTGTCCGGACCATGTGCGACGATGAGTCCTGACAACTTTGCTGAACACGTGACCGAATGCCTGCGTGCCGACATCGACGCGCTCGGTCCCATGACGGACAGCGCGGCTGCCAGGCGCAGCCGGCGGCGCATGATGGATCTCGCCGAGCATGCGCCTGCCTTCATGCACATGCTGGCCGGGCCGCTCCTTGGTGCAGCGGGTCCCAACGCCACCGCGACGCTCCTGGCGTGCGCGCGCGTGCACCTGTACGCGCGCGTACTCGACGACGCGCTCGACGACAACCTGTCGCTCGACCGGCGCAACCTGCTGCGCATCCAGCCCCTATTCTGGCAGGCCGTACATGCGCTGGGCGCGCAGTATCCAGCTCAGGCGCAGCGTGCCGCGGCGCTGATCCAGGCCACTGTCGATGCGGTCGAGCGGGACAATGCGCGCGCCACTCCTGCGGCATGGGGTCTCAAGAATTTCCACTTGCTCCTTCTGCCCCTATTGCTGTCAGGCGATAGTATCGCGTATCGTGCCGCGCTACCCGGACTGGAATCCGTGATCGCCTTGGCCCAGGCGCACGAGGAGGCGGAGCAGGGGAGGTTAAACGAACCTGGCGTCCATGCCGCTCTGGCTGCCTCCATGGCGCAGTGGGTTGAACCTGTCCGCGTCGATGCATTGGAGCGTCACGGTTGGGGCGCCGCTGCGGCTCGTCTAGTCAGGGACGGCGACGCACTGCTGAGCAGAATGAACCGAACAATGACACCAGTATGAAATCCCGATCCAATCTCGGCGCGCGCGTCGACGTCGGCCTGCGCCGATTTGCGAAACAGATGTCCTGCGAGTCCTCCATGCAGGACGGAGCACTGACGGCTCGCGTCGTTGGCGAATTTTCTGCCGGAAAGACCCGCCTCCTGCGCGAGCTTCTGGGTGATGACGTGCCCGAGCCGTTGGCGCCGATCAGCTCGAAAGAGGTGCAGACCAGGTTGCCGCTGGAGTTGACCTACGGCCCCGCACCATCGCTCACCGTTGTCGAGCGCGAATTCGACTGGCAGCAGGCCAACGAAGTCGCCAGGCTGGACCGGTTTCCCACCCGTGCCGAGCTAGAGGCCCATCAGCCCGACAGACATCGCCTGCGCCTGTGCTTGCCGCTGAAGCAGTTCGTCCTGCATGGCAGCGATGGCTTCCGTGAGGACGACGGACTGCCGCAAAAGCTGTTTCTGATCGATATGCCGGGCTGGAATTCTGGCGAGGATGCAATCGCCGAGGAAGAAGCGCAGGTCACCCTGAATTCTGAAGTGTGCCTCACACTCGTGTATGTCAGTGCGTCGACGCGCCTCGATAGCGATGGCAACCGCAGGCGACTGCGCGAGTTCCTGGGGGCGCTTGCCGAGGCAGGCTTCATTGATTTCCCCAGGCTAATCTTCGTGGTCACGTACTGCACGGCCGCCGAAGAGAAAGCGCTGGCGGAGCGGGCCCGCACACTCGTAGAGCGTCTTTGGGCGGAGTGCAGCGACTGCGATCTGGCACTGGAAGTGCTGTGCGCCGACTTCGGTGAAATGCAGGCGCCGGCGTTACAGCAGTTCCGGGAGCGCTTCTGGACGTTCCTGCTGGCGCCGATCAGCAGTCGCGAACCGCAGGATCCCTGGGTGGCGCGGATCAGGCGATGGCAGAAAGATTGGGATATCCGACCGCGCCTGCGCATGACGCACGCCCTGCTCGGAGAACTGCGCGCGCTCGTTGACAGGATACGTCCCGGCGGCGAGTTCCTGCCTAGAATGAACATGCACCGCATGCTGGCGCTGACCGACGACGAAATACGGGCCAAACTCCACAAGGAGTGGCAACGCCAGACCGGGCGTTCCGCGCTCGACACGCTGGCCGGGCAGCTCGACGCGGTCCGGTTGCCGCCCGACCACCCGCTTGCGTTGTGGTGGCGCGAGGTCTGGTTCGACCAGGCTCGGCTCCTGCTCAGTGCTGCACGCACCTTCTTTGCCCAGGCTGACCGCGCGATCGACTCCGTTCACAGTGGGACATCCGATCTCGAGGCCTGCCTGCAGCGCCAACTGGACAAGCCGTATGCGCGTCTGCAACGAGCCGTCGACACCAGTTTCGCGCGCCTGGTCGACCGCGTGGATGAACTTGCCAGCTTCGAACCCGAGAGAGCGGTAGCGACACTGTTGGCGCTGAGCACAGTGCAGGCGCGTTATGAGCAGCACTACACGGCACAACTGCAGCGGCTGCGCTACGGGGAAGCAGCATGACCGCCGACGACGCGATCCGCGATTTCATGGTGTCGGGCGCAGACGCGCCCACGCTGCACGCCTACCTCCGCGAACTGGCCCGCAACGATGCAGCAGCCCAGGTCGGCCTGCTACGACAGGAAGCCGATCGGCTCGAACGGGAAGTGGCTCGCTTGGGCAAGGTAAAGGCAGAACAGCTACTGGTATTCGTACCGCTGTTCTTCCGCAGCTTCTGGACCCATGTTTCTCCGGATGAGTTTGCCGCAATGTGCGGTCAACTCGACGCCCCGAAGATTGTTTCACCGCATCTCGAGCCCTCGCCAGACGCCGTGTCCCTCATGAAAGCTCGCTTCAAGGCGCTCGATCCGACCGACCGTGAACAGGTGCTCGAACTCTGCCGCGCGATGCGGCACCGGCTGCTGGTACGGGCTGAAATGCGTGAATTCCTTTGAACGGGCCGGACCACTTTTTTTTGACTTGCCGATTGATTTGACCATGCACGCAGATTCCACCGTTTCTACCGATGTACAACTATTGATCGACAGCGTAGCGATCGCGCGAGTCCAGTCGACGCTCAGCAAGGAAGCGCTGTGGCGTGTCGGCCATCCTTCCCTTGGCGCGATGCTGTATCAGCCGGAGGCTGGCCTGTTATGGCAAGCTGCGCCAGACCGGGTAAGGAAGCTAACACTATCGACTGCGATTGAAGCCTCGGCATCGATGCAGCTGGGAGGTCTGCAGGGATGGCGTGTACCGACGCTCCACGAATTGCAGAGCCTGTTGCAGGGTTCGAAGGTCTCCGCACAGCAGGGAAATACGCCTGCCTGGCTTGGCGCGCAAGGCCTCTGGTTGTGCACGACAGGAGGGTGGGATACCGCGTCGGTGCGCCTCATTGACGCGGAGCCACCCCTTGGATGCCTGATTGCCGTGAACGATTTCGTCGGTGACCTCGATAGCGAGGCGATGATCCTGCTTTGTCTCGAACGGGGCTGGTCGCTGGCGCCGGCCGATGCCAGCGCCAATACCGACCTGCTTGAACTTCTCAAGAATGCTCCAGCACGTGCATTGTTCGCCGACCTCGACTACACAGCGGCACGTCTGCCAAAGCTTGAGCAACCATTTTTCGACGATCCCGCATGTGGACTTTGGGAGCTGTGGGGGGGCAATCCGCAGATCCTGTCGAACCATGGTGTGCGTGCCCGTAATCCCGCGGAAGATGTCCTGGACTGGGACGTCGCCATCGACTTCGGCACCAGGAGTACCGTCGTCGCGTACAGCGAGCATGGCCGGCGCAAGCTGCTGCGGGTCGGCATGGACCGGTTCTGGGAAGCCGGGCAGCCTGAGAGCTATGCAAATCCGACGGCGCTTGAATTCGTCGACATTCAGCGTTTCCTGACGCTGTGGCGCAAGACCGCTTACCGGCCATCGCTTTCCTGGGACGACGTCCGCTGTTCGCATGCTGCATTGGCACAGCTTGACGATACGGAGACTATGCACGCCCTCGTCCCGGGTGTCCTTATCGGGTTGAAGCAGTGGGCGCTGCGCGGCGAGCGGGACGCGCGCATTCATGTGCGCGATGCACAGGGATACGAGCACACCCTGGCGCCGCTCACGGCGCGCAACCCCGTACTTGGAATGGCGCTGAATGTAGGCAAGGACGATCCCTTCGACCCGATCGAGCTGTACGCATGGTTCCTTGGCATGAACATCAATTGGCGTGGCCGCGGGATATTCCTCCGCTACTACATGAGCTTTCCTGTCGCCTACCCCGAGTATGTACGCGACCGTATCCTCGCATCCTTCCGACGGGGGCTGCAGCGCAGCTTGCCCGCGACGCTTGTCAACCAGCCAGTGTTTGCCGGCTTCCGTGTCGAGGAGCTCGCCTCCGAACCGGCAGCCTATGCAGCGGCCGCCCTGCCGGCACTAGGCATTGCGCCTACCGCTGACGGCGCCGCTTATGCGGTCTTCGACTTCGGTGGCGGCACCACCGATTTCGAATTCGGGAAGTATCGCTTGCCAACGGCTGACGAGGACGAAGAGTGGGAGGAGCTGCTGGAGCATTACGGGGCGGGGGGGGACGCGTTGCTCGGTGGCGAACACCTGCTTGCGAACATGGCGTACCTTGTGTTCCAGCATAATCTTGATCTGTGCAGGGAATCGGGCATTACGTTCACTCGGCCGGACGCCGCTGCGGATTTTCCCGGGCACGAAATACACGTCGCCGATTCGCGCATCGCCACAACCAACACGGCAGTGCTGGCAGCCGCATTACGTCCAATGTGGGAGGATGGCGAAGGCTGGCAAGTGCATAACGTGCAGGCCCGACTGCTCGACCGTTCCGGACAGGCCGTCGACTGCTACTTTGATGTTCCATGCCACGAGCTCGATTCGTATATGGAATGGCGAATCGGTCAGGGAATCCGAAGCTTTTTCCTGGCGATGCGCAAGGCGTTCGGCGATGCGGCCGGTTCGGTCGTCCACGTGCTATTGGCCGGTAACGGCTGCCGTTCTTCGATCGTGCAGGACTATTTTTTCAGTCAACAAGGCAGTGAGCGGTTCCAAGAGGCCGCCGACCTGTTTTCGGAAGCGTTCATTGGTGCGGCAGTACCCGAAATCGTGGTCTACCGTGCCCCGGGCGGCGACGAGACGGAACCCGCAATGGGCAAGACCGGCGTGGCACTTGGACTGCTGCGCCTTTGTCCGGGCGGACCCGTTGTAACCAGGCACGCGGCGCATGGAACCGCCGAGCGCGAAGCGCCGTTCGCCTTCTACGTGGGACGGATTCGGCGCGGGCTCTTCCAGCCCGTGCTGCACCAGGCCCAAGCCTTCGGCGCCTGGGCCGATCTCGGCTCCCCGCGCGACCGGGTAATGAAGCTTGCTTATACCAAATCCGCTCTTGCTTTCGCTGGCGACATGGCAGAGGGCGACAAGGCATTGTCACAGCGCAGGGTTGAGTTCGATGCCAGTGCCGACGGCAAGCGCGTATTCGCTCGGGCGGTTGGGCCGCATGAAATCGAGATTTGCGCTGCAGTTTCCCTGGCCGAGGCCGGGACAGCGGAGGCGCCATCACGGCGGGTGTGCCTGGCATAACTGTCCGGATAGCAGCACTACGAAAGCAAGTCAAGAAATGATTCAAGCAGGTCAATGTTTGAGGGCGTCGCTACAATCGAAGGTCGCTTTGAACAATGGAAGATGCCCGGCGGTCGCGGGGCCGGTGGCGAGGCCTACACGCTTCTTTCGTCGGGTTACGCGCAGGGCGAATCCGGGCTGCAGCAACTGGGCCACTTGTGGCGCCAGGTGTCCGATCGGTCGCCCTGCAAGCTGATTGTCGTTTCGCCCTTCTTCGAGGTTTTGTCGCGTTAGCCGAGCGGTGGCCTCAATCGGGTAGACGGTTCTGTCGCGTTGTTGATCAAACAGCGGAATTTACCCTAAGGACACTGTCCTGCTCATCCCAGACGGAGCATTCCTGCCAGCGCAGAAATTGGTCGGCGAGCGACATGGCCTCGACTCCGTCGATTGCGAACTGGCCCTTGCGGATCATGTGTATCAGTTCGATGCCGGCTAGCACGGAGCTAGCAGACCGGAACGATTTAAAGTTAAGCATCGGTCTGATTACCCGCTTGATGGCACGATGGTCCTGCTCGACAATGTTGTTGAGGTATTTAACTTGGCGCAGCAAGACCGGTACGGCACGGCCAGCGTGATCGCATCGATCGCCGCCTTGTTGGCTCCGCTCTTGTCCATGGCGACCTTGTCTGGATCGCCGTTTTTTCCCATGGCTTTGTCGAAGAAGCGCTTCGCCGCGGCCATGTCGGGCTTTGCCGTCAGCAGGAAGTCGACGGTCTTGCCCTGCTTGTCGACAGCTCGGTTGAGGCATTTCCAGACTCCCCTTGACCTTAATGTACGTCTCGTCCATCCGCCAGCTGCCGCCTACTGAGCGCTTGTGTTTGCGTGCCATTTTCTCGATCAGCGGCAAGAAACGGATCGACCATCGGTTTATCGTCGAATGGTCGACCGACACGTCGCGTTTTTCCATGATCTCCTCGAGGTGCCGGTAGCCCAGCGGATAGGCGACGTATTAGCGGATGCAGACCAAGATCACGTCAATCGGAAAACGCATCCCTTTGAAGTTGAGCATGTCGATTCGTCCTGGATTTGGGCACCGCAGTTTACCCGACCGGCCCGCCGATGTTCGCTAACGCGACAGAACCTGCTTGCGCCCGGGGTTCTGCCGGGCTGCACATTCCGGAATAAGCTGCCCTTGACCGATATACGGGTAATGGGCGCCCGAGGCGGGTGTACTAAGCAAACCTCAGGCAAGATTAGAGTAGCCGGTGTTGCGACGTATCATGTCGCTAGGGCGTTCAGGCTGGCTGAGTCGGTTGCCGGGCTGACGCCCACTTCGGTGTGCGCCTGTCCGACCACCGCGAGGTCCATCTTCAGAAACTCGATCATCGGTTCCGGCAGCGCGGGCATCACGGCAGCTTGCGGAGGGGCGTCGCTATCCTCTCCCTCGCGTACCGCTTCGACAGCGGCGCCCTCGCCATACACTTCTTCGTCGATATCGCCATCCCCGAAGTTGGGCGTACCCAGCAATACCTCGAATGCCTGGGCCCGCGAAAACACGACGTCATACTGGAATTGTTCGTAGTTGTTCGCCAAATAAGGGATACCAATGCGAATCCGAATATTCCTGGACGGATCAGCCAGCGAATTGACCCGGTCCAGCCGGCCGATCCGCTGTTCTAGCTTGGCGGGGTTCCATGGCAGGTCATGGATGATGATGTCCGCGCAATCCCGGTGCAAGTCGATGCCTTCCGACCCGATGGCCGAACACACTAGAATGTCCGGCAGCAGCGGCGAGTTGAACGACGCACACAGCCTGGCGCGCAATTCATTGCCGGTTGCGCCGGACAGGGTGCTAACATGCTTCACGTCCCGGCGCAGGATGCCGCTCCACATGCTCCTTCGTTTCGATTCGCGCTGGTCGGCCTGACTGATCGAGCCCTCTTCCGCCGCCAGTCCTTCGATAAACCGTACTGTGCGCGCCAGCATCGTTTCGCCATGCCCCACTTCCATCGTCGCCAGGCCGGCGCTGATGCGCTCGAAATGGGTTTGGTAGCCGGGGAGCGCTTCATAGCGCGCGATCAGGTCGTCGCGTAGGGCGACCCTCCTCAATCCGGCCATCAACTGCAGCAGTATGTCGGCAAAGGCGTGCAGGGGCAGCTCGGGAGGATCGCCCGCAAGCAGGCGCGCTGCTTCGACCTCGAGCAGATCCCACAGCGCGCCATGAAATGCTGGGCGCGGCTGCGCGCACCAGAGGTTCTGGCGATCCCGGTACTGGGCATCGAGCACCCTTAGCGCGTCGGCCCCGTCAGCCGTCTCATCGTCGTCCTTATCTTCCTCGGAACGCTCGTCTTCGGTCTGTCCGGCTCCATTCACATAGCTCTGCAGCAGACTGGTCCTGCTTTCGCTGTTGGCGCCAGTCAATGCGTCGTGCAGGCCGGCGAACATCCGCAACGCCCGCGGCCAGCGCCTTGCGAGCAGGAGGTCCTGCGTCATCGCGGGCGCCAGCATGTACGCGTCGAGTAGCCGGATGATACGCCGCGCGCTCGGCTTGATCCCGGCCTGTATCAGGCAAGCCTGCACGAAGCTGCCTGCAGTCTCGCGCCTGCGCGTCAGTTCCTCTGCAAATTCTTCCGATCGCCCGCTAGCGTCGCCCAGCGAAAGCCACCACAGGTTGTCGACGAGGTCGGCGCGTTTCAGGAGGCTTTTGCGCCGCATGGCACCGGCACCAGCCTTGGCCTGGTGCCAGGCATCGATCTTCCGCGTGAGCGCGGCCTCGATCTCGCCCAAGGTTTGGACCCGTTCGCAAAAGATCAGCGTCTTGCGGCCTTGCACGAAATTCTCGAATGCCCGCGTGACGCTCGCCTCGACCTTCGGATGCGCCGTCTCGTCCAGTACCTGGGTGAACATGGCCTGGTAGCGCTGCTGCGAGGACGCACCCCTGCGCGCGCTGGCGCCATGCAGGTAGGCGCTCGTGCTTGAGGACAGGCCACCCAGCAGGCGCGCATTCGCCGCCTTTGTCCTGCCGCGTTCACGCTCCACGAATTGACTCAGCCGCATGCCGATGAAGTTGACCATGGCGGCGTCCTCGCCACCATACCCGTCGCTCCGGTATAGGGCCGAACGTGGAAGGCCGTCGGGATGTCCATCGTGGAAGTGCCGGCCAATCCGGAAATCGCGTTTGTTGCGCGGCTTGGTATGGCGAATGACAATGCCGCGCAACCCGGCTTGCAGGGTTTCGATCGCATTCCGGTAAGCCAGCAGCGCGGCGGCAAAATCCTCGACTGCTTCCTGCGCATGGCCTTCATCCACGATCGCTTGCGCCGCCTGGCGGATTCTCTTTTTTTCACGGGCAGCGAGCAAGGCGTCGAGCTCGTTGTTGCTGCGCACTGTGCCTAGGGCTTGCCAGGCCAGCGCGAACTTGTTGCTCGCCTGGAGACAGATCCGCATCAACCCTCCGCTCTGCGTCGTCCCCTGCCCGAAAACCTGCTCCAGCATCTGGGCCGACTTGCCGTCTTTGCGCACCACGATATTGAAGACGCGCGCCATTTCGCCCTGCTCGACCTGGAAGGGCGTCGCGGACATGATGAGCTTGCTGGCGATATGAGGCGCGTACTGGGTGCTGAACACCTCTGCGTTGTGTTTGCCCGCCTTCCAGTTATGCACCTCGTCGATGACGGCCAACCCGATATTCGCTTCGACGAGCTTTTCCTGGAAGACGAGGTTGCGCACGTCGTTGAAGAAGGCACGCAGCGCCCCGCCATCGGACAGCTGCGCGCGCAAGGTGCTCCAGCGCAGGGCCACGTCGGCGCGTCCCAGCACCCGCCCGGTAGCGCCGCGCAATCCATACATGTCTTCGCGGCTGGTGGCCAGCACGCTCGTCACATACTCCTGCCAGCGCGCGTAGCGCACGCGCTCCCTGAGGATGTTCGCCTCTTCAAGGGCACGCACGACCTTCATCCTGTTGTCGGCACGGACACCGGAAAGTAGGAAACCCAGCACGAACTGCGAGAACAGCTTGTTCTCGGCTTCGTTGATACGAGGCGCGCTTAACGCGCTCATGTTCATGACGTACACGTTTGGCTCGAACCGGTCTTGGTGGGCGGCAAACCGCTTGAACAGGTTGGCGAGCGGCCAGTCCTCACCGGCGCTGGTCTTTAATCCCTGGAACTGTTCTTGGAACCAGCCCTTGCACACCGCGTATTCGCTCTCCAGGAATTCCCGGATCGCCGCTTGCGAGTACTGGGCGGTAAAGCGCAGGTTGGCATTGTCGAGGATGTCGAATTCACTCAGCACGGGCCACAGGCGCGGCTGCTTGCCGAGCAGGTCGCGCGACTTCGCCCAGCCGAATAGCGTATGGAGGAAAGAATGCAGGGTGCCCTTGTCCACGCGCAGGCGTGTCGTGTCCTCATAGTCGTGGAGGTTGCGGAACAGGTCCCAATAGCTGCTCACGTTCAGCGGCCGCATGTCCTTGCGTCCGCTGTCTTCGGCGCGGCACACGTACTTACCGTTGAAGCTGGCGATCTCCTCGACCCACTTGTGCTTGAGCACGTGACTGGGCGGCGTAATCAGAAGAACCTTACGATCGTTCCGCTCGCTCTGCATGAGGTAATCGGCCATGACCGCCAGGGCGACATATGTCTTGCCCATGCCAACTTCATCGGCAAGTAGTACCGCATCATGGCCGTCGGCGAAGCGCGTCGAAATGGCCTGGGCCGTCGCTCGCTGACGGTTCCAGTCGCCTTGCACGCTGGCGCGTTCGGCTCTTGCCTTGATGATGCGCTCGAAAGGGATGCTGCAGTTCATGCCAGTTCGCTCCTGCAAAATGCGAGATAGGTTGTCAACACGGGGGGATCAGCGCGACGCGACTGCAAGCCGTCCGCGAGGCGGCGCGCAAGCGCGCTCATGGCCGGCAGCTGCACGCCCATCCTGTGACAGGACAACAACAGTTCGCCCAGCTTGAAGGCGTGCACCTGGTCGCGCAGCGGACTGGTCGCTTCCTGGTGCTCCTTGTCGAGCAGCTGCGCATACAGCAGCAAGGGTTTTTCCACGGTCCGCGCCCACTGCTCCTGCCAGTCCTGTAAGCCCGCGAGATCGGCGACCCGCTGCTCGAACACACGCTCTACCGCCGAGAACAGGCTGAGGTGGCGCTGCATCGCGATCACCACGTTGCTTTCGCGGTCAACCGGCATGTCGATTGGATTCTCGGTCTCCGGCTCAC
>Ga0308164_10002572_pt1 | contig 17745 bp, 11 predicted proteins | sample PhyTR2_FD_201031 | JGI IMG/M metagenome (GOLD analysis project Ga0308164, IMG submission 201031) | Phyllosphere microbial communities from UC Gill Tract Community Farm, Albany, California, United States - DLSLT.R2 | ecosystem: Host-associated > Plants > Phyllosphere > Unclassified | place: USA... | reverse complement strand
GCAAGAGAGAGGGCGCACCTTGGGTGCCATGCTGTGCTAGTCCTTGTAGGGGGGTTGAGGGTGAGCTGACGAGGCGAGGCGAGCGGCCGCCTCTCGAGCTCACGGCGAGGCGCGCCTCCTCCTTAGCTTTGATTACAAACGCCGTTGTAATGACAAAGCTAAGCTCGCCCTCCTGCTCGTCTCATCGCCCCTCTCGCTCGCTCGCTCGCCCGCCCGCACCACCTCGCACCCAGCACTCGACCACCCAGAGCACCACAGAACATGCTCCGCTCGTGCCCAACACCCACCGCCCGCACCTTGGTCGCCCGCACCACCACGGCCCTCCCTTCGCCCTCCGCCCTCCTCCTCCTCCGGGCCGCCCACCTCTCGTCGTCTGCGCCCCTCGCCGCCTCTCGACCAAGCACGCCCGCGCCCGCCGCCGCCTCCACCGCCGCGAGCACCTCGGCCTCGACCTCGGCGACGGCACCGCCGGCCGCGTCGCACTTCCTCGTGACGCTCCTGCGCTCGCCGCTGCACCTCGCCGCGTCGCAAAAGGCGTCGGCCGCGTCGCTCGGCCTGTACAAGCGCCTGTCGTCGGCCATCGTGCCCATCACGGCCCAGAACGCGGGCTACGTCGTCCAGCTCAAGGAGCTCGTCGGCGTGCGCGCCTGCACCGACGCGGACGTCGCGCGGTGGGGCTCGCGGGAGTGGCGGGAGCGCGAGGGCGAGGGCCGGCAGGGCAGCGGGATGCGGATCAAGCTCGGCGGCGAGAAGGGGCGGAGCGTGATCCGCGTCGGGAGCGAGCGCGCGCGGGGAGACGAGCGCGGGTTCAGGGTCGTGCGGCCGTGAGCGGGCGGGAGGGCGTCGAGCAGGGCGCACGACGCAGCAACGACGTTTCGTTGAGGTATCTGTCCTTGACTCGAGCGAGCGGCGAGAGAGCGAGCGAGCGAGACGGACCGAGCGGGGAGAACGAAGCCGGCTCTCGACGGACTGCGACTGCGGAAAGGACCTGGGTGCGTTACAGAGTACAACATGCACCAGAGCCGCTCCTTGGCTACGCTCCCACCTGCCCGTTGACCTTGCTGCCATCGGTCGCGCCCGTTGAAGGAGGACGAGGGAGCGAGGTGCCCTCCATGAGGTCGGCGAGCGAGTTCTCGAGCGAGTCGACGCGGGTCGAGAGGGACGAGAGGCGCGAGAGGACGTCCTGCGAGAGCGAGTCGAAGCGCGACTCGAGGTCGTTGAGGAGAGTGTCGACCTGCGAGCGGGCGCGAGTGGGGGTCAGCGAGGAGGAGGAGGAGAGGAGAGGGGAGGGAAGAGGGCGCACAAAGTGGGTGAGCTCGAGCGGGGACGTGACCTGAGCCTTGAGGTCGTCGGTGTCGGGTCCTTGGTGAGCTTGTGGCGGGTTGAGGAGCGAGTCGACGCCAGCGACTCCGAGGCCCAAGGGAGGAGGAGGAGGAGGGGCGGTCGACGACGACGAGGGGGCGAGGGCGGGTTGACTGGTGGGTGTCGCCATATGGGTAGGAGTGCTGTGCTGCTCTCAAGCCGGCTCCAGGGCGAGGCGAGCGAGAGGGAGAGGGGCGGAAGAGAGCAAGCACCGCCTCGTCTCGCTCAACCGCGCTCTCGCTCGTCCCACACTGCGCCAGAGGGCCTGCTCACTCGCCGAGTACAGAGCCACCTAGCTCTACGCACCTGCCACCCACCGCGCCAGTCGCCCCGCCCCGAGCATGCGGGCGCGTCCCCCTCGTCCCCCTCATCGTCGTCGTCGCCGGCCACCGCTCCTCGCCCTCGCACTCGCCGTGTGCTGCACACTCGCACTCGCAGCAGCAGCAACACCCTCACCCGACCCGGCCCAGCGCGACCCCGCACCTCAACGAGTCGCCCAAGCTGGCCCCCTCGAACAAGCCGCCCCGGCCCCGGATCTCCCCCTCGACCTCGCCAGGCGCGCGTGGCGAGGCCAAGTGCACGACGACAGCGACGACCCGGCACTTGTCGAGGGCATCGACCCCTTCGCCCCGATCGAGCTCTCGTCGTCGCTCCCCTCGACCGCCTCGTCCCCTCCCGCCCTCGCCTCCCTCTTCGACTCGACCCTCGCCTCGCTCGACACCTCGGCCACATCCCTCCTCTCGTCGTCCCTCTCGGCGTCCCTCGCGACCCGCTTCGCCGACGGCGGCGTCCCCGGCACCGCCCTCTCGGCGCCCTCGCACCGCCGCGCGCTCCAGGCCGCGCTCGACTGCGCCGCGAGCGAGGGCCAGTGGGTCCACGACCCGCGCGGCGAGCGCCTCGTCGACGACGGCCGAGGGCTCGTCGTCCACAAGCAGGACCCGCGGTACAACGCGTGCGACAAGCGCTTCTACAAGGCGCGCGCGCCCGGGTCCCGCTCGGGCGGCGACGGCGGCGCAGAGTGGGACGTGCGCCCGTCGCTCAAGTGGCGCTGGGAGCCCTCGCCGTCGTGCCCGGCCCTCCCTCGCGCGCCGTCGTCGTCGTCGTCGTCGTCGTCGTCGTCCTCGTCGTCGTCGCGCACCCGGTTCTGCACCCTCCTCGCCCACAAGTCGCTCCTCCTCGTCGGCGACTCGACCCAGTACTCGCTCCACGACCTCGTCCTCGACTACGCCGCAACGGCGCCGCAGAGCTGCTACGGCGACCTGTACTGCAAGGAGCACCTCCTGTGCGCCGACGTCCTCGCCGCCGCCCGGCAGCGCCGCGAGGGCGACGTCGAGACCGCCCGGGGCGACGAGCGCGTGTTCGGCGACGTGCCGCTCCCGCCGGGCATGACGGCGACGCACGGCGCCGGGCGGGCGGCGCACCTCGAGCGTCGAGCGGCCGCGCGAGCGGGCGGGCACGGCTCGTCGGCCAAGGCGCGCTACTCGTCGGCGGCGACGGGCACGCTCCTGCGGTACCGCCGCAGCGACGGCCTGCGCCCCTCGACGCAGCACACGGCGCCGACGTACCGTCACCCGGCGACGGGCGTCCGCGAGGTCAACCAGCCCTGGCTCGCCGACGCCCGCAGGAGCGACGTCGTCGTCCTCTCCAAGCCGCCCCTTCCCCTCCCGCTCCGCACCGCCGACGCGCCGTTCTGGACCGCCTTCGACGCCGCCGCCGCGCAGGGCCGCGCCGCCCGCGCCGAGAAGCTCGTCGAGCTCGCCGGGCAGTGGACCCGCGAGACGTGGCTGCCTGAGCTCGTCGACGCGCTCAAGGCCGTGCGCAGCCCGCCGAGCTCGGGCGAGCAGCTCGTCGTATACCGCTCCGGGTGGCGGCAGCACGCCGACTGCGCGGCGCCGATCCCGAGCGAGGGCGAGGGCGCCGAGGGCGACGGCCTGCCGCCGAGGGGCGCGCCGCCCGGGCTCGAGGCGCTTCTCGGCGCGCCGAGCGAGGGCTTCTCCGGCGGCGAGCAAGACGACGAGGTCGACGTCCCGCTCCACATCGCCTGGCACAACGCCCAGCTCGTCCTGCAGAACGCCGTCGCGCGCACGACCGTCCTGCCGGCGTTCGGCGCCGTCTACCTCGACCTCGAGACGCCCCTGTCGATCTGGCGCTCGGGCATGGTCGGCTCGAGCGCCGCGCCGTCCGCCTCGGTCGGGCTCGTCGTCCAGGGCGCACGCGCCGGCGCCGCAGCAGGAGCGGGAGCAGGGCTGCGCACGCCCGCGAGCGGCGACTGCACGCGGTACTGCCTCCCCTCGCCCGGCCTCACGCTCGAGACGCACTTTGTCGGCGCGCTCGCGAGCGTGTTCGAGGCGGGCTGGGCCGGCGACGAGGGCGAGTTCGAGGACGAGTGGGTCGGCGAGGGGTTCGTCGGGATCAAGGAGCGCGAGCAGCTGTAGCGTGAGGTCTGTGCTTGGGCGGCTGGACCGCTGCAGTTCGATTCTGTGCGCGCGCCTGCGTTGATCGCATCCTCCCGAACCACCTCTTCAGCTCAAAGTCGTGTGGTGAAGCTCTCCCGCTCGTCGCCGAGAGGGGCTCGGCGTCGAGTGCGCGTCTCGAGACGACGTTCGAGCACACTCTGGGTCCAGCAGGTGCAGTACTGCGAGCTCACGAGCGGACCTTCTCTTCCTCGGTCGAGTCGACGCACGGACCGCTCGGACCTTCCAGCCCGCGGTGAACGAGGCCCTCGATCTCGGCTTTACCGTGCCATCGCACGAGTGTTGGAAGCGCAGGCGCAGGATCAGGAGCACAGCTCGATCGAGCAGCCAGCCTCTCCTCCTCTCGAGCCCACTTCGTGCCTCTTCTCGCCCGCTCTCTGCCTACGAGCCCTCGCGGCCAGTCGAATAATGAACTGAGCTACCTCGAGATCAAAGCCGAGCTCTGTGGCAGCAGGAGGAGAGGCTGAACGAGCGAGAGTGTGGGGGAAGTCGCGAGCCGACGCGGCGCGCGCGCCCTCCTCGTCCGGCGTTTTCCCTCGCTCCTCGCTCGTCGTCTCGCTCAAGGGGGGTCATGTCGCGCACCCAGGCCTGCAGCAGAATATGCCCGAGACGATGGCGACCTTCCCAAGTCGCTGCGTGTCGAGGAGCGAGAGGGAGGACCGGTGAGGAGGTGAACCGAATGCGTGTTGCGTCTCTTTGCAAAGTGGCACTTTCCTTGTTTAATTACGGTGGGTTCATTGGCTCCTCTCTCACTAACAAGCTGCAGGACGACCTCGAGACGTTGGGGCCTGACACTGGGCTAATGCAAGTGATAATGTGAGCGTGCTTGACCCTCGGGGTCCGAGCGGACGCATCTGCTTGACCCTCGGATTACCGAGCGGACGAGAGCAGGTGCTTGACCCTCTGGACCCGAGCGGACGAGAGCCGCTTGCCCATTTGACTTTTTGCTACTGCAGTCGGTATGTTTTTTTTTTTGCTAATCGCGCATAAGCAGCTCGCTCGGCCATGCCTCGCCTTGCTCTTCCACCTCCACCTCGGGCTCGGGCTCGGCGCCCTTTGCGCCAGATCCTCTCGTGCGCTCGATGCACTCACGCGCACGTTACCGTGTGCTCCACAGCGAGAAGGGAGCGAGGGATCGAGTCCGGCAGGAGGAAGTGGCTCGAGGAGGAGGTCGACCCGCTGCGCTTCTCCAGTGCTCTTACCTCTACCTCTAGTGCCTCCCCTACAGCTCAGAGTACTGCTCGACGGGTCTGCTTAGAACCGGAAGTGAACGAGTAGCAAACGGGCGCGTTCACCTTAGAGCCTTCGCTTTGAGAAGGCCCGCTCGGACCCTCTCCAGGGCCGCCTTCTTCCACTCTCTCGTCTCGGCTCGTCGCTTGGACGCTGTCGAGAAGTGCTCAGATTGTGCTCTTCGGGTCCAGGAGGTGCAGTACTGCGAGCTCACGAGCGGACCTCCTCCTCCCGAACCGACTCTTCAGCTCAAAGTCGTGTGGTGAAGCTCTCCCGCTCGTCGCCGAGAGGGGCTCGGCGTCGAGTGCGCGTTTCGAGACGACGTTCGAGCACACTCTGGGTCCAGCAGGTGCAGTACTGCGAGCTCAAGGTCGAGCCTCTTCTCTTTCCCCTACGTGCGGTCGGGGGACTGAGCGCTCTCCGAGGCAGCCAAGATCGAGGCTCACTTGCGCTCTCTCGGAGCAAAGACGACGACGACGACGAGAAAGTGAATTCCGAAGCAAGTCAAGCGCGAGCCCGAGCTCCCCTACACTGCCTCCGACCCGGCCACCTCTGCCATCAGCTCCCGCACGATCTCGCCCGCCGGCGCGATCCGCTTGACGTCGCCCACGCCCGTACCTGCATAGTTGGAGCAGGTTCAGTCCCGAGTAGCGAGAGTGAGAACGCAAGGACGGCGTGAGGAAAGGAGAACGCACCAGCCCAGGTAACGACCCGCTCGACGTCGCCCTCCTTGACCGCCTTCGAGTACCGCTCGCGCCCCTCCTCGCTACCCGCCACCTCCCTCGCCTCGTCGCTCGTCCTATTCCGGATGCCGCGCCCGTCCACCCCCTCAGGCCAGCCGAGCGTCCCCCTCGCCTCGTCCCAGCTCATGCCGCGCACTGACTCGCTCATCGACGAGCGCACGAGGAGCTCCTTCTGCGCGTGAGGCAGGAGCGCCTCATCGGCGACGCAGAGCGCCGTGCCGGGTACGACGCCGGCGAGGATGCCCGGCGCGAGGGCGGCGGCAATCGACGAGGGGGACGCGAGGCCGCCGGCGCCGAGGACGAAGGGCGGCGAGGACGGGTTCGGGACGTGAGAGGCGAGGCTCGAAGTGAGGGCGGAGAGGGGGGCGCCGAAGTCGTGAGCGGGCCCGTGACCGCCCGACTCGGTCCCTGTAGCGCGAGAACGAGAAAGAAGAGGAGGGGGAGGGTAAGCGTGCGCGCGCGAGACCCCGCCGAGGACGCTCGTGAACAGGGCGAGCAAGCGAAAGAGAGGACGCACCCTGGAGCACGATGGCATCGACGCCGTCCCAGTGCAGCGCCTCCTTGGCCGTGTCGACCTTCTGCACCATGACGACCAGCCGGATCTTGTGCCTCCTCTCCCGCTCGGCCTCGATCCTCCTCGCGCGCGCGATCCAGCCCTCCCAGTCACCACCGTTCGGGAAGGCGAGCCACAAAGATGAAGCGCGCGCCGTGTGGAGAACGTAGCGCAGCCAGCGGTCGGGCTCGGTCGCGGCGGCGTCGGGCGAGAGGAAGGGCGGTTCGAGGCGCCACAAGAGGAGGCCGACGCCGAGGCTGTACCTGCAAGAGTGTACAGCAAGGTCAGCTAGTGCGCGCAGGCTCGAGCGCGCCGGGGGAACGAGACGCACGGCAAGTCGTCGTCGGCAGCGAGCCCGATCCTCGCGCGCGCCTTGTCGACCTCGGCCTTGAGGCTGTCGAGCGGCGTATGGCCCTGTGTGAGGGTGTGAGTCAGCTCTGGTCAGGCGCACGGTGCACAGCGGGGGCTGGCCGCACCCCACCGATGAAGCCAAGTCCACCGGCCTGATGGACGGCAGCGGCGAGCTCTCCTCCCGCCACGCCGGCCATGGGCGGGCACAGGAGTGGGAGCGAGCAGCGGAAGTGAGCACACAGCGCACGTGCGGCAGCAGAGAGCGGCATCGTGGCGTGGTCGTGGTGCAGGAGGAGCGGCGCAAGGCCGAGCAGGCCGCGGCCAACTCGGAGCCGGAGGTGGGGCCAACCACCTCGCCGTCTCTCTCGCTCGCTCTCTGCTGCTACAGGGGACACGTCCAAGGGCACCAAGCCAGTACATTACACAGACAATGTCACGGCCGGGGCAAGAACAAGCAGACCTCCCGCCGTCGAACCGATTTCCCCCGCTCAAACCTGCGGCGGCCTTGCCACGCGAGACGTGAACGTCCTCCCACCGAGCGCAGCCGTCCCTCGCCCTGCGAGCAGCACGAAGGGAAGACCAGCGAGGAGACCAAGGAGATAGGCAGGGGGGAGAGCGAGGGACGCACTCGACTTGAGGTCAGCGAGCTCCTTCTCGAGCGCCTCCTTGTCCTTCTTGAGCCCGTCCATCTCGCTCAGCGTCGAGTCGAGGTGCTTGGCCGCCTCGCCTAGTTCGACGAGCGCAGCAGCGCGCGCCTGCTCGCTCGCGTTCGAGTCGCGGTCGAGCTTGACGATGACCTGCTCGAGCTCGCGCACCTGCTCGGACCGCAGCATCAGTGCGTCGAGCTGCTACTGCACGAGCGGGCGAAAAGAGAGGACGCACCTTGTCGGAAGAGACCTTGGCGACGTCGAGCTGCGTCTTGAGCGAGGCGACCTCGGCGTCCTTGGTCTTGACCTTGTTGACAAACAGGCCCTCGACGCCCGCGCGCGCGAGCTTTTCCTGCTCGAGCGCCTTGCTCGCCTCGTCGAGCTTGGCCTGGACGACCTCGACGCTGCGCTTCTCGAGCTCGAGCGCCCGGCGCGCTGCGGCGTGCTCGACGGTGACCGTGTCGCGCGCAAGCTTGACCTCGTCGAGCTCCTTGGCCGTACGCTCCAGCGCGACCTGCGCGTCCTCGAGCTCCTGGCTTGCACGCGCACCCTGCTGCGTGCGGAGCTGCGCGAGCTCGACCTGGAACGCCTTGATCTTGGGGACGGCCTGCGCGACGAGCTCGGCGTGCTTGACCTTGGCCTGGTCGGCGCGCGTCGTCTCGGCGAGGAGGGCCAAGCGCAGCTCGTTGATGCCGGTCTGGGTGGCGTGCACAAGGTCGAGGGCGAGGGCGAGGAGGTTGTCGCACTGGTTGCGCGAGTCGTCGAGCTGGGTCTGGAGGATGCGGCTCAGGTCCTCCTGGTCGACGAGGAGCGTGACGGCGTTCTCGAGCTGCAGGGCGATCATGGCTGTGTCAGGGGCAGAGTCAGTGCGTGCCGATAAGAGGAATGAACATAAGAGGGGGTGCGCACGCACCTTGGTCTTGCTCGTTGCGGCCCAAGTCGGCTTCGAGCTGAGCGAGCTTCTTCTCGCGGCGGCCGAGGAGGGCGACGAGCGGTGCGTGCTCGTCCCTGATCTGGCGGACCGCCTCGTCGCGCTCGTCGATGCCGACTGCGGCGCGGGCCAGCCGGGTGCCGAGCTCGCCTGCGGGGTCGGTACGACGAAGTCAGCGCGGTGCGACGCGGTCCGAGCGAGACCAGGTCCGAGCGAGAGGGAGCGGACGCACTCTTGGCGGTGTTGAGCTCGTCGCACTTCTTGAGCGCCTCCTCGAGGTGCGCCTCGGCGACCTTGACGTCCTTCTTGGCGGCCTCCTCGGACGAGCGCGACTGCGCGACCTCCTCGCGCGCTCTGCCGAGCTCCTCCTCGACGCCGGCGAGCTTCTCCTTCAGCGCGTGCGTCGCGACGGCCTGCGCCGTCTCCTGCTTCTCGAGGTACTTGGCCGCCGCGTCGCGCGCCTTGTCGGCCGTCGAGAGCCGGTTCTCGAGGCTGCGCACCTGCTCGGCGAGCTTTTTCGAGCGCGCCGCCTCGTCCTTGAGCGCCTGCTCGGTGCGCGCGTTGCGCTGCGCGTGGTACGACGACGCGCGCGCCTGCTCCGCGCGCATCGAATCGCGCTCGGCGCGGAAGCCGTCGCGCGCCGCCTCGGCCGCGCGCAGCTCGGCCATGCGGTCGCGGAGCGCTTTGCTCAGGCCGTCCGAGGCATGACCCTCGCGCGCGTTGCGGTTGTGGAGCTCGGCGACCTCGGCCTCGAGCTCCTTGATGCGCTTGCGGTCGGCCTGGTGGAGGTCGCCGAACTTGTCGAGCTTGCGCTCGAGCACGCCGCGCGCGCCGAGGGCGTCCTCGAGGAGCGAGCGCACCGTCTGGAACGCCGGGTCGCGAGGGAGGGACGGCGACGACTCGTACGTGCGCTGCGTCGCGGCGGTGACCGGGACGAGGTAGCCCGAGGGCGAGGTCGTCGGGACGAACGGCCTCGCAGCCGGGTTGAACGAGGGGACGGCGCCGTCCTGCAGCGGGAAGCTCGGGCCGGAGAACGAGCCGGTGCCGGGTCTCGACGCGACGGCGTTGAAGCTCGAGCTCGGGAAGAAGACGGGCCACGGCGAGTTGGCGGTGGGGAGGGACAGGCGCGAGGACGAAGAGGTGGGGACAAGAGCTTTGGGATGGCTCGTCGAGGTCGTCGAGGTGAAGGCGTGCTGGAGGAAGGATTTGCACTGTCAGGAGCTGAGCGTGAGGACGGCACCATCGAGGGGGGAGCAGGGAGGAAGAGACGACGTACCTCGGCTCGCTGGATCTCCGGGATGCTCTCGTCGTCCTCGTCCTCCTTACCGACCACCTGCGGCGAGCTCTCCTTCCGCCGCACCTTCTTGGCCGGCGGAGGACCGTCGGGCGAGCTCGGGGCCGACGCCTCGTCGACCTTGCTCGCCGCCGACGCCGTCTCGGACGCCGTCTCGTCCGCGACGACGAGCTCCTCGGCGCCGCGGCCCGTGCCCTCGCCCTCGCCCTCGCCCTGCACCTCAAACTTGTCCTGCCCCTCGACGTCGACCAGCGACTCGCCGGGCTGCGCCTGCGCACCGGCGCGCTCCTCGCCCTCGGCCGCCTGGACCTGCTCCTCGAGCTTGACCGCCGTCTCGGCCTCGCCGGGCCGTGTCGACGCCGGCGTGTTGAGCGGCGTGCGGGTGCCGTCGGCCTCGCTCACCGGCGTCGCCGGCGCCACCGAGAGGCCGGGCGTGCTGCCCCTGCGCGAGGCCGACGTGGTCGGGTCGCGCGTCGTGCGGTACGACCCGGACGACTCGGTCCCTGACGACTCGCCCTCCGAGTCGGACGAGCCGTACATGTCGAGTTGGGCGAGCGCGGTGCGCGCACCCGCCGTCGAGCCGACCGAGGGCGCCGTCGAGGGCGAATGCGAGGAGGGCGGCGGCGAGGGGAGGGTCGGCTCGGCGAGAGACGGCGTAGAGGTTTCGGCGGGGGCGGTCGAAGGAGAGGAGGCGAGCGAGGTAGTTGAGACGGTAGGCGGAAGGGAGAGGGGCTCGCCGATAGGAGAGGCGGTGGCCGAGGCGGTAGGTGCGCGAGCGGCGTGGGTCGCCGCGCCGTCAGGACCGGCGGGAGGTGCCGAGAGCGGCTTTGGCTCGACGACGGCGACCTCGGGCGACGGAGAGCGCTCTGCGGCGGCGACGAGGCCGGACGGCTGCGGCGCGGGCGACGCCTTGAGCGCCGCGCCGGATGGGGCCTCCTTGGCCGGCGGCTTCTTGATCTCGACGGCGCGGCTGACGCGGCGGTGGGTGCCCGTCACGCTCTTGATGCGGGTCTTCTCCTCCTGGCTGAGGCGCTGCAGGCCGGGCGCGTCCTCGGGTGCGCTCGCCGCGCTCGAGCCGTCCCACGGCATGACGACGTCGTGCTGGAGGCCTGACGGCGGCGCGAAGAAGCTCGGGCCGGGTGGAGCGGCGGGCGTGGGCGTGTGCGACTGGGTGCCGTCGGTGCTGCCGTTGCTGTAGAAGCCGCGCTGGCTGTCGAAGGCGAACGGCCCGGGGAGCGAGAGAGGGTTGAGGGGCTGGAAGAGGAGGGTGCGGGTAGTGGGAGGGGCAGTCGAGGGTGCGTAGGGGTTTGTGCCGTGCCCCGGAACGGCGGCGAAGCTGAAGGCGGGAGGTTGGTGTCCTGCGGCGGCCGTGCTGGCGCCGTTCGACGCGCCGCTCCCGAAAGCGAACGGCGTCGCCTGCGGGAAGTGACCGAAGGAGGGAAAGATCGAGGGAGGAGCTGCACGAGGGGGAGAGCGTCAGCTCGAGAGGCAGCGCGAGCGTCGAGAGCTTGCGAGAGGAGGGACGCACCGCCTAGCCTCTCTGCGCCGATCGGACCCGCCGCGCCCGCCGCCGTTCTCGCCGCCTGCGCGCCCGACTGCTGCCTGCGCACCGCCTCGAGGGCCTCGGGGGTCCACCAGTCGCTCGCTGCCGCGCTGGCGCCGTCGTCGCGGCCGCCCGAGTTCTGCACGCTCCTCGCTGCCGAGCTCGCCGAGGCCGGGGCGCGGTCGTGTGCGGCTCTGAGGGCGTCCTGCTGCATGGCCGAGAGGGTGCTGAGGCGGCGGTGGAGGGCTGAAGCTGGGTCAAGGGCGAGGTCGAGTGGAGGGAAGGAGCGAGGGAGGAGCGACGACCGGCTGCCGCTGATGACCACGGGCGAGGCGAGGTCCGAGTCGAGTGCGCGCTTGAGGCGCACGGGCATGCACCCTCCCGCCTGATCAAGCTTGCTCCGGAGCGGATGAGCTGGGTGCCGAGGCTGGGCGAGCAAGACGAGGCGAGGAATCGCAGCGACAAGTCCATCCTCCGCGGACCAGGTCGCTCACCTCCTCTCAGCTCGCCGAGCCCAGGATCTCTGCGAGACGCAAGCATCAAGTCAGCAGCTCGCTCTGTGAAGCTGCGCTCCAAGAAAAGAGCGAGCGAAACGAGAGAGAAGCAGCGAGCGAGGCACGTACCTCTCGGTGCAGGTTGACGACCTCGGCGACCCTCGCTCAGTGCTCGCGCTGCGACGCCGTCATAGTTACATGCCGCTCGAGAGTGCGAGGATGAGGGGGACGACAGGCAAGAGAGGGCTCCCTCCCCGCTGCACTACGCCGCCGCGCCGCCGCTCCCGCCCGCCAGCATCTTGGTCCAGTCGTACGCGTCGTACTTGTTGCGGAACGCAGCGATGCGGCCCGCCGTCTCGCGCCGGTCGACGCGCCGAGGCTTGCGCCACTTGCGCGGCTCGAGCGAGAGGAGGTTGCCGATGATCTCCTGCGCAAAGTACCTGCGAGGGAGGAGAGGGGGGCGCGTCAGCCTTCCTCCCCCAGTGCGCGCGGCGCTCCCCGTCGTGCGCCATCTCGCTCGACGAGGGGAACAGCAGGAAGGACAGACGAGCCGACGCACCTCGGGAACTCGCCGCCGCCCTTGTCGCCCATCTCGCCCCTCCTCTCCTCGCCGTCGAGGTCCCGGTCGGGCGCGTCGTCGACACCCTCGATGACGTGCCCGAAGCCGCGCTCGCCCTTGTAGTCGAACTGGACGGCGAAGTAGGGCAGGTTGGGCACGAGCGACCGACGGAACGGGCGCGCCGGCGTGAACGTGATGAGGCGCTTGTGCTGCGACCACTCGGTCTCGGACGTGTTGATCGCCTCCTGCGAGCGGCGAGACAGGCACCAAGTCAGCTCTGTAGCTCTGAGCGAGATGCTGTAGAGACAGGGACCGAGAGGAAAGGAGACGCACGGAGAAGTAGATCGGGAGCTGGTCGAAGAGGTCGAACGGAACCGGGATGCACTCGATGTAGCTGTGCTGCTGGCGCTTGTGCGAGATGATCGTCTCGAAGAAGACGACGCCCTTGTCCTCGGCGGCGTGCATCTGCATGAGCGTCTTCATAAAGTTCTGCGTGCAGGGCGAAGCTGGATCAGCATGAGGCTGGTGGAGGGGAGCGAGGTTCGAGACGGGCGCGAGCGCCGACGCACCTTGATCTCGTCCCACCCTTCCTCCTCGTCGATCTCGAGGCAGCTGAGGTAGTGCTGCCCGGGCACGATGCGGCAGTGGCCCGGGACGAGCTCCTCCGTGTCCATGAGGGCGAGGTACGTGCGCGTGCCCATCGCAACGACGGGCGCTTTGGGCGGGTCGCCTTCGTCCGAGTAGCACATCGTGCACCTGCAGGGAGGGTCGAGAGCGTCAGGGAGGCGCTGCGAGGGCGAGGGGCGCGAGCGAGAGGGAGGACGAGGACGCACGAGTCGAGCGCCTTCTTGGTGCGCGCAAAGTCGTTGACGGCGAACGCGCGCTTCATCGCCTCGCTCTTCATCTTCTTGCGCGCAAGCTTCTCGGCGTTCTCATCGTAGTAGTCGAGGTTGTTGGTGAACCGGGCGTCGGTCGCGATCCGGTTGGCGAACTCGGCGTCCATGGCGCGCGCGTCGCCCGACCCGCCGCCGAAGCGCTCTTGGCGCACGAGGTCGCCGACGGTGAGCGAGTCGTCGTCGGCTTGGTGCCGGATGAGGTCGCCCGTCTTGGGGTCGTGCGACTCGAAGAGCTGCGCGCGTGGACGATGACAAGGATCAGCTTCTCGTTCTCGTGCGAGGAGAGTGCGAGCTGGCGGAAGAGAGAGAGACGTAAAGACGCACCATCTCCTTGCGGACGTGCTTGCCGCGGTTCTTGCGCTCCTCCTCCCACTTGTCGGCCGTGTCGGTGCCGACGCCGACGTCGTACATGCGCCCTCGGCTGTCGAGCGTCGGCAAGACCTGGACGTCCTGCCCCTGCACCTTGCTCCCGCCGAGCGTCTGCTCCATGCCCTCCTTGTCGGCGAGCGCCGGGCCCGCCGCCTGCGAGCGGCGCAGCTCGGCGTCGTACTCGCGCTCGAGCGCCGACGCGTCGTCCGAGTCCATGAGCTTGGCCTTGAGGACCTTGGCCTGGAGCTTGTTGAGCTCCGACTGGCTCAGGATGGGGCGGCTCGAGCCGGACGAGGCCGACGAGGAGGCGGTGGGGCCGGTCGAGGTCGGGTCCGGGTTGATGACGGTCGACTGGGCGAGCTGCGACGGCATGCGGCGAGCGACGGGCGGCGTGAAGACGGTCGGGATGGGCGTCGACGGCCTCGAGCCCGAGCCTGCGACCGACGAGGTCGAGCTCGAGCGCGCGAGCTGGCCCGGCTGGGGCGGCGCCTCGCCGGGACGGCGGAAGCCCTGGCGCGACGACGGGCGCGAGCCGGGCCCGTCTGCGCCGCCCTCGCCCGCTGCGCCCGTCTCGGTGAAGACGAAGCGGCGCCCGCCGCCGTCGGCCGCCATGCCGGTCGGCGTGCGCATGCCCGGGTGGTGCTGCCCGCCGCCGCCGCCGCCGCCGTACCCGCTCTCGCGCCGCGACATCCTGCGCCCCTGGCGCTCGTCGAGGATGCGGCGCTCCTCGCGCGCCTCGTGGAAGGCGTCGAGCGAGCCGTACCGCTCGATGGCGACGTCCTCGATCGGGCGGCCCTCGTCGTCGGCCGCCTCGAAGGTGCGCTTGAGCTTGCTCATGCGCCACGCCGAGCCGGACGAGCCCGGTGCGGGTGAGCCGGTCGCGGGAGGTGCGGTGGACGAGGTGGCGGCGGCGGACGAGGTCGAGGCGGCGTCAGGCGTGCCCTGCCAGTAGGCCTTGTTCAACTCGCGCGACGACTGGCCCATCGTTTGCTGCGAGCGAGCGCGAGAACGTCAGCCGGGGGACAGGAAGGACGGCTGAGAGCAGAGAGAGAGAGGACGCACAGAAGGGTCAGGCTTGTCCTTGGGGTCCTTGCGCCGCTTCTCGGTGCCGAACGAGCCGAAGAAGTCCATCTCGCCGCCGGCGCCCTCGCCCTTGGGGATCTCGCCGAAGAGGCCGCCGCCGCGCTCCGAGCTGCCGCCGACGTCGCCCTCGCCGTAGCCGTCGGTGAGGTTGTCGCCCTCGAGGCGGCGCAGGCCCTGGGCGGTCGGCATCGAGCCGACCGAGAAGGTGCCGACGGTGTCGACAGGGGCGGCGGCGGTCGAGTCGGTCTTCTCGACCCAGTCGTCGTCGTCGTCGTCGTCGTGGTGCTGGGCGGCGTGCTTGTCGGAGCGAGAGCGGCGCGGGTGCTTGTGGTCGACGTCACGGCGGGACGAGTGGGACTTGTGGTCGCGGTCGCGGCTGGTGGAGCGGTCGCGCCTGGTGGACGACGAGTGCTTGTGCCGGGAGGAGCGGGTGTGGTGGTCGTCCTTGTCGTCGTCCTTGTCCCTGTGGGAGCGGTGGCGCTTGGAGGAGCGGTCGTCGTCGTGGGAGCGATGAGGGCGGGTCGAGGAGCGCGAGTGCTTGGAGGACGAGGGGCGGTCGTCGGTGCGCGAGTCTGAGCCCATGGTGGGTGGCTCTGGGATGCTGGTGGCTCTGCAGAGCAGGCGCCGGGTGGGCAGGAAGAGGACGAGGGCCGTCCCCGCCCCGCTTCCCCTCCTCACCCGCAGCCTGCGCCTCGCACTGCTCAGAGCGACTCGCTAGCGCTTCACTGGCACCGCACAGTGCCTCGAACATCCCCGCACCGCCGCCCAACCGCACTGCTGCGCTTCCGCTTCAAGCTCGCTCTCCCTCCCCGGCCGACCTCGACTCGCTCGTCAACGTTCAACAACCCCACCAGCACAGCGCGCTCAGGGGCCCGCTCGAGGCGACCGAGGCTATCTACATGGTGCGTCCACTTCCCTCCCCCCTCCTCGCAATCCCTCGCCGCCTGCTCGCCTCGAGCCGAGGTCGACCAGCCCTCCAAGCCGACCGCAGCGCACAGCTGACTCTCCCTCTGCTTCGTGTGCACATCTTAGGGTGATCCTGGCACCTCTCTTCTCTTCGGCGAGAGCTTGAGCTCGTCGGGCTCGCACACCGGCGTTTCCTCGCGGCGCTCCTCGCTCGCCCCCTACCTGCTTCTGCTCGAGCGAGCGTCGCTCTCAACTTCGGCACTCGTCGGCCTCGCAGCCACGGGCTCGGCCAGCTTTCCAACGCATCGTGCGCGCTGCTTCCGCGGGTCCGTCTAGTTCGCCGACCGGCGTCCGTCCGCCGGCTCGGCCGGAGGAACTTGCTCGCGCGCTCGACGCATCTTGCGCGCCGTCCTCTCTTAGCCGCTCTCCAGCTCTCCCGGCATCTCACCCCGCCTCTCCGCCCCTCTCGTCACCTCGGCAACCATGTCGCCTCGCCCCTTGTCCACCCGCTCTCGCCCACCTCGACCCGACGACCCCTACCAGCCGATGCCGCGCACGCAGCGGCCCGACCGACCCGGCGCAGGATTCGCCGCTGCCGCGCAGCGCTTCGTCCTCGGGCGAGCAGCGTACGCTCGACGTCGGCAGGCGACGCTCGACCACCTGTGCCGCGGCGCCGACGCCGAGCGAGCGCGCGCAGAGGCGGCGAGGGAGCTCGCCCGGCTGCGCGACGAGGAGGCGCAGCGTGTCGCGGGCCTGTCGAGGGAGCAGCGCGAGCTCGAGGAGCGCGTCAAGCGGTGGTGGGCCGGGTTGACGCCCGAGGAGCAGCAGGAGCAGGTGCGGCGGGTCGACGCGGGCGAGCCGACGGGCAGCGTCTGACACGGGCACTGCGAGTCGAGGACTGCCAAGTGCGTCCTATCTCCTCTCATCCTCGGCTGCACATAGGCGAGGGACTGACTCGGCGTCATGTGCGCAGAGCGTCAACCTCGAGCACGACGAGCAGGTCAAAGAACGTCCGGCGCTGGGCACGACGGCTTCCCTGCGCAATTTCGCTGCAACGATAGCCCGAGCTCGTTGAACTATTCTTGATTGTTGGCCCAGAGGCGAGAGCGGTCCCGCTGCGAGAGAGCGGATTTCGTCGTCGACCTTCTCAAGCTGCCTCGACCGCAGACGTTCGCTGCACGCTCTCGACGTGCTCAAGAACCGCCTCCGAATCATCGTGCAGGCCATGCTCGCTCCTCGAGAAGCATTGCAGACCGAGTGAGTGGAAGTGCAGGCACGAGCCGGTCCGAGCGAGAGAGCGAAGGCCGGTCGCTCGTCGACGCCGAGCGCGCAGTGCAGGGAGGAAACGAGTGCAATGCAGGGAATACAGACAGCATGAACAAAGATGTATAGACGGGGGTGTGAGAGGAGAGGAAGAGACTCGGAACGCTCAGAGCTCGTCGTCGTCGTCCTCCTCCTCCTCCTCCTCCTCGAGCGAGTCGTCCCAGATGAGCCGCCTCTTCCACCTGCGCCGCAGCTCCTCGGCGCCGCCCTGCTCCTCCACCTCGTCGACGCTCGCACTCGAACCCTCGACGCCCTGCAGCAGGTCGGTCCATACGAGCCGCACCCACTCGTCGTACACCTCGGCCCGGAAGTGGACCGCGTCGGGCCCGTGCCGCCCAGCCTTCATCCACTCGGCGCTGTCGACGACGCCGCGCGTGAGCGCCTCGACGTCGATGACCCGCCCCTCGCCGCCGAGCGCAGCGTGCCGAGCCGTCACCGCGTTCTTGGCCTCGACGAGCGCGTTGTTCCGCACGAGGTCCTGGTGCGGGAACCGCTCGAGCGGGATGTAGCGCGCGTCGACGAGCGTTGTCGTGAACAGGCGCAGGCTGGCGCGGTCTCGTGCGGCGCGAGAGAGCCCGCCCGACTCGGCAAAGAGCCGGTCGAGCGAGGTCGAGACGCCGGCGAGCGAGAGCTGCTCGCCGTGCGAGCCGAGCGACAAGTAGGTGCGGTGCGGGCGGACTATCTTGGCGACGCGCTTGAGCGCAGGCGAGTGCTTGAGGGCCGACGCCGTGCGCGACCTGCGCAGGAACGACGCGAGGTCCGTGTCGACGAGCGAGACGAGGTCGTCGCGGTTGGCGGCAACGGCAGCGTCGAACGCCTCGCCGTTTGCGCCTTGGCCGTCGTCATCGAGCTGGGCCGACTCGGCGAGGACGGGCGCCGCCTGGTACCACCACTGCCACGTGACGACGACGTCCGGCATCGCCTTGCCGTCCTCGGCCGGCGGCGCGCCGTCGCGGTACCGGAACGCGATGCTCGCGTGCGTGCCGT
>Ga0308164_10002570_pt1 | contig 17751 bp, 19 predicted proteins | sample PhyTR2_FD_201031 | JGI IMG/M metagenome (GOLD analysis project Ga0308164, IMG submission 201031) | Phyllosphere microbial communities from UC Gill Tract Community Farm, Albany, California, United States - DLSLT.R2 | ecosystem: Host-associated > Plants > Phyllosphere > Unclassified | place: USA... | reverse complement strand
GCCCGTCGGTTGAAAGCGCAGGCCTCTCTCGTGCTTGGCCATCAGTTGGGTTCGTCGAAAATGCCGGTCGACAAGTAACGGTCGCCTCGGTCACAGATGATCGCGACGATCACTGCGTTTTCCACTTCCTTGGACAAACGCAACATACCGGCCACGGCGCCGCCGGAGGACACGCCGCAGAAAATGCCTTCTTCACGCGCCAGGCGGCGGGTGGTGTCTTCGGCTTCGCGCTGGGCCATATCGATGATGCGGTCCACACGCGTCGCGTTGTAGATCTTCGGCAGGTACTCTTCGGGCCAACGGCGAATGCCGGGGATAGCCGCGCCTTCCATCGGCTGCAGGCCGACGATCTGGATCGCCGGGTTCTGCTCTTTGAGGTAGCGCGAGTTGCCCATGATGGTGCCGGTGGTGCCCATCGAGCTGACGAAATGGGTGATGGTGCCCTGGGTCTGACGCCAGATTTCCGGACCGGTGGTGGTGTAGTGCGCCTCCGGGTTATCACCGTTGGCAAATTGGTCAAGCACCACGCCACGGCCTTCGGCGGCCATGCGCTCGGCGAGGTCGCGGGCGCCTTCCATGCCTTCTTCCTGGGTGACCAGGATCAGCTGGGCGCCGTAGGCGGTCATTGCCGCCTTGCGTTCGGCGCTGCCGTTGTCGGGCATGATCAATACCATCTTGTAACCCTTGATGGCCGCGGCCATGGCCAGGGCGATGCCGGTGTTACCCGAGGTGGCTTCGATCAGGGTGTCGCCGGGCTTGATCTGCCCGCGCAGCTCGGCGCGGGCGATCATCGACAGCGCCGGGCGGTCCTTGACGGACCCGGCCGGGTTGTTTCCTTCGAGCTTGAGCAACAGGGTATTGCTGGTTTCACCCGCCATGCGTTGCAAGCGGACCAGGGGCGTGTTGCCGACGCAATCGGCGATAGTGGGGTACTGCAAGGTCATGGCGTATTCGCAATCCAGACTGCGGGGCGCACATCATACCGGGAAAGGTCGGCGGGCCATATCACGCAAAGTGCGGTACTTATGGCTTATGGGAATAAGCGAGGGAAATGGGCAGCTGTGAGGGGCTATCGGGGGCGAGCCCCCTCCCACATGCGAGCGCATTTCATGCTGCAACGCCCCCCGCCTACTCCCAATGCCCGCCGCCATGATTCTTCTGGAAAACCTCGTCCCCCATCGCCGCAATCTGCCCGTCGATCAATGCTTCAAAAGGTTTGAGCAGCGGCTCGAAAGAAGTGGGTGCCTCCAGCACCTGCAATGCCTGCGCAATTGCTTCAACCGTCGACAAGGCTCCCGGCCCGGGCGCCTTGCGCAGCCGATAGCGCGACACACCACCCTCGGCCAACGACACCCGTGGCAACGCCGCCAACAACGGATTCAGGTGCAGCAATTTACGTGCTTTTCGCCAGGTGCCGTCGGGGACCACCAGCAACAGCGGCTGGGCGTCGGGCCCATAAGCGTGCAATGGCTGGGCGTCGTCAGCGGGAAACAACAGCCGTGCCTGATAGCCGGGAGGGTTCAACAAGGTCGGCAGATCATCGAACACCTCGCCCACCACCAGTTGCGCATTGTTCAAACCTAATGCCGCCAGGCGCGCGGTATTGAGCGCATGGTTGACCTCGCTCGGATGCTGCAACAACAACACCCGAGTGCGGCTATCCAGACGGGGAATCAGCGCGCACAAGCAATGGGCGGCGGGCCTGAGGCAACGGGAACATTGGGGTCTGGACATGCTGGTATCAGGCCTGATTGAGCTGAGCTTTAAGTAAGTCGCGGAAAGTCTGGATCAACGGTTCGCGGCTGCGGCCCCGGCGCATGATCATCGAAAACGGTGCCTGATAACCAAAGGTGGCGGGCAGCAACACCCGCAGATCGCCTTTGTCGGCCCAGGCCTGGGCGTAGTGTTCCGGCAGGTAACCGATATAGGCGCCGGACAGCACCAGGATCAACTGCGCCTCCATACTTTCCACGGTCGCCGCGCTGTGTTTGAAACCATGGCGCGCCAGTTCCGCCTGGCTCCAATAGCCGCGTCCAACCATGCGCTGCTGGGTAATCACCTGTTCCGGAATACGCCGCTCGCCGAACAGCGGATGGCGCGAGCTGCAATACAGCCAGTGCTGCTCGCGGTACAGCGGCATATAGATCAACCCGCTCATGCGATTGGAAAAGGCGCCAATCGCCAGGTCCAGGCGATTGTCCTGCACGCCAAGCTGCAATTCGTAGGGACTCATGACCGACAGATGCAGGTGCACCGCCGGGTGTTCCTGGCTGTAGGCGCCGATCACTTCAGCGAACGGCAGCGCCTTGTCGCTGACCGTGGAGTCCAGCACGCCGAGCTTGAGGGTACCGCGCAATTCCCCTTTGAGCGCGGCGGCGTACTGCTCGAAGCCTTCCAGCTCGGCCAGCAAGCGCAGGGTTTCCTGATGGAACAACTCGCCCTTGCTGGTCAGGCTGAAGCCGCCGCGCCCCCGATGACACAGCACCAGGCCGAGCGCCGATTCCAGCTGGCTCATATAGGTGCTGATAGCCGATGTCGACAGGTTGAGTTCGTGCTGGGCATTGGCGAACCCCTGGTGCCGCACGACGCTGACGAAGATGCGCAGGAGTTTCAGGTCTGGCAAGGCGTTGGCCATGGGCGGCTCCGAGGGTTGAGAGCGGCAGTCTACCTGCCTGCTTTAGTTTAGAAAAATCTGAACTAAGTATTTGCCTCAGCCGATTTGTCCGGCGCCGCGCTTTTCGCAGAATCGGCCCCCAACAACCAAAACAACGATGAGGCACTCCCGTGGACAAGATTTTTCACCAACCACTGGGCGGCAACGAAATGCCGCGCTTTGCCGGCATCGCCACCATGATGCGCCTGCCCCACCTGGCAACGGCCAAGGGCCTAGACGCCGCGTTTATCGGCGTGCCCTTGGACATCGGCACCTCACTGCGCGCCGGCACCCGCTTTGGGCCCCGCGAAATCCGCGCCGAATCGGTAATGATCCGCCCTTACAACATGGCCACCGGCGCCGCGCCGTTCGACTCGCTGTCGGTGGCGGACATCGGTGACGTGGCAATCAACACCTTCAACCTGCTGGATGCCGTGCGCATTATCGAAGAGGCGTATCACGAGATCCTCGAACACGACGTGATCCCCTTGACCCTGGGCGGCGACCACACCATCACCCTGCCGATCCTGCGGGCGATCCACAAGAAACACGGCAAGGTCGGACTGGTGCACATCGATGCACACGCCGACGTCAACGACCATATGTTCGGCGAGAAAATCGCCCACGGCACCACGTTCCGCCGCGCGGTGGAAGAAGGCCTGCTCGATTGCGACCGCGTGGTGCAGATCGGTCTGCGCGCCCAGGGCTACACCGCCGAAGACTTCAACTGGAGCCGCAAGCAGGGCTTTCGCGTAGTCCAGGCCGAAGAATGCTGGCACCACTCCCTCGCCCCTCTGATGGCCGAAGTGCGGGAAAAAATCGGCGGCGGCCCGGTGTACCTGAGCTTCGATATCGACGGCATCGACCCGGCCTGGGCACCTGGCACCGGCACCCCGGAAATCGGCGGGTTGACCACCATTCAGGCGATCGAAATCATCCGCGGTTGCCAGGGCCTGGAATTGGTGGGTTGCGACCTGGTGGAAGTGTCACCGCCCTACGACACCACCGGAAATACCTCACTGCTGGGCGCGAATCTGCTGTACGAAATGCTCTGCGTGCTGCCTGGCGTGGCGCACCGTTGATGAGCGCGCACGAGGTGCTGCAAGCGGCCGCCGACCTGGTGGCCGCGTTCGCACGCAATGACCGCGCCGCCTACTTCGACGCATTCACCGCCGATGCCAGCTTTGTGTTTTATACCCTGCCCGAGCCGTTGCTGAGTCGCGACGCGTACCAGACGTTGTGGGACAGCTGGCGCAGGGACGAAGGATTCGAGGTGCTGTCCTGCACGTCGAGTAATGCCCACGTCAGCCTGCACGGGGATGTGGCGATTTTTATGCATGACGTGGCCACCGAGTTGCGCATGCATGGGGAGCACTGCTCCAGCCAGGAACGCGAGACCATTGTGTTTATTCGGCAAGGGTCTGGCACACAACAAAAACAAGGCCTGTGGCTGGCCTGTCACGAACATTTGTCCGCTATGCCGGAAGGGCTGCCGCCCCCTTAGCCAATGTGATCGGAGCTGATCATGAATAATAAAAACAACCAAAAAAGTATTCGCACCATAGAAACCAACGGGGTCGAACAGATCCCGGACCACGAGCGCACCGCCAGCCCCAAGGATCTGTTCCGACTGATTTTCGGCGGTGCCAATACCTTTGCCACCGCCGTGTTGGGCTCCTTCCCCGTACTGTTCGGCCTGTCATTCCAGGCCGGTGTGTGGGCGATTGTGCTGGGCGTGCTGGTGGGCGCGCTGATCCTGGCGCCCATGGGCCTGTTCGGGCCGCTCAACGGCACCAACAACGCGGTGTCGTCCGGCGCGCACTTCGGTGTGCATGGGCGCATTGTCGGCTCGTTTCTGTCATTGCTGACGGCGATTGCCTTCTTCTCCCTGTCGGTGTGGAGTTCGGGGGATGCGCTGGTCGGCGGAGCGAAACGTCTGATCGGCCTGCCGGAAACCGACCTGACCCTTGGCCTGGCCTACGGCATGTTTGCCCTGCTGGTGCTGACGGTGTGCATCTATGGCTTTCGTTTCATGCTGTGGGTCAATCGCATTGCCGTGTGGGCGGCCAGCCTACTGTTCCTACTGGGCATCTTTGCCTTCGCACCGACCTTTGACAGCCATTTCGCCGGCAGCTTGGCCCTCGGCCAGAGCGGCTTCTGGGCGGCCTTTATCGGCGCGGCACTGGTGGCCATGAGCAACCCGATTTCCTTCGGTGCGTTCCTGGGGGACTGGTCGCGCTACATTCCGCGCGAGACGCCGAAACTGCGCATCATGCTGGCGGTGATCGCCGCGCAGATCGCCACGCTGATTCCGTTTCTGTTCGGCCTGGCCACCGCGACCATCGTGGCGGTCAAGGCGCCGGATTACATCGCGGCCAACAACTATGTCGGCGGCCTGCTGGCGGTGGCGCCGACGTGGTTCTTCCTGCCGGTGTGCCTGATCGCGGTGATCGGCGGCATGTCCACCGGCACCACCTCGCTGTATGGCACCGGCTTGGACATGTCCAGCGTATTCCCCCGCGTGCTCTCTCGGGTCAAGGCGACATTGCTGATCGGCGTGATGTCGATTGCCTTCATCTTTATCGGACGTTTCGCCGCCAACCTGGTGCAGAGCGTGTCGACTTTCGCCGTGCTGATCATCACCTGCACCACGCCGTGGATGGTGATGATGATCATCGGCCTGATCGTGCGCCGCGGCTTCTATTGCCCGGATGACCTGCAAGTGTTCACCCGCGGCGAGACCGGCGGGCGTTACTGGTTCAGCCACGGCTGGAACTGGCGCGGTTTGGGGGCATGGATTCCCAGCGCGCTGGTGGGGTTGTGCTTCGTCAACCTGCCGGGGCAGTTCGTCGGGCCGCTGGGCAACCTGGCCGACGGCATCGACATCAGCCTGCCGGTGACCCTGGGGCTGGCTTCGGTGGTGTACCTGACGCTGTTGCGGGTGTTCCCGGAGCCGGCGTCGGTGTATGGACCGACCGAGTCGGCCAGGGCTTTGGCCACTACCCGCGTGCAAACCGCCTAAAACAATAATCGGAGACTCGCCGTCATGGCTTTGGATTTATTCGTCGTACTCATCTACGCCGCCGGTATGCTCGTGCTCGGCTATTACGGCATGCGCCGCGCCAAGACCCACGAAGATTACCTGGTGGCCGGCCGCAACCTGGGCCCGTCGCTGTACATGGGCACCATGGCCGCCACGGTACTGGGTGGCGCGTCTACCGTCGGCACGGTGCGCCTGGGCTATGTGCATGGCATCTCGGGCTTTTGGCTGTGCGCGGCGCTGGGCATGGGGATCATTGCGCTGAATCTGTTTCTGGCCAAGCCGCTGCTCAAGCTCAAGATCTTCACCGTCACTCAGGTGTTGGAAAAACGCTACAACCCCATGGCGCGCCAGGCCAGCGCGGTGATCATGCTGGCGTATGCGTTGATGATCGGCGTCACCTCGATCCTGGCCATCGGCACCGTGCTGCAAGTGCTGTTCGGCCTGCCGTTCTGGGTGTCGGTGCTACTGGGCGGCGGCGTGGTGGTGGTGTATTCGACCATCGGCGGCATGTGGTCGCTGACCCTTACCGACATCGTGCAGTTCGTGATCAAGACCGTCGGCCTGATGTTTATCCTGCTGCCGATCTGCCTGTATCGCGTCGGTGGCTGGGACGAATTGGTGGCCAAGCTGCCGGCGTCGAGTTTCAGCTTCACCGCGATCGGCTGGGACACCATCATCACCTACTTCATGATCTACTTCTTCGGCATTTTGATCGGCCAGGACATCTGGCAGCGGGTGTTCACCGCCCGTGATGAAAAAGTCGCGCAGTACGCCGGAACCTTCGCCGGTTTCTACTGCGTGCTCTACGGGCTGGCCTGTGCATTGATCGGCATGGCGGCCCATGTGCTGATCCCGGACTTGGACAACGTCAACAACGCCTTCGCCGCTATCGTGAAACTGTCGCTGCCAGACGGCATTCGCGGCCTGGTGATCGCCGCAGCGCTGGCAGCGATGATGTCCACCGCCAGCGCCGGTTTGCTGGCCGCCTCTACCGTGCTGACCGAAGACCTGCTGCCGCGCCTGCGCGGCGGCAAGCAGTCGAGCCTGAGCCTCAACCGCTTGTTCACCCTGCTGACCGGCGCGACAGTGCTGGGCATTGCGTTGGTGGTCAACGACGTAATCAGCGCTCTGACCCTGGCCTACAACCTGTTGGTGGGCGGTATGTTGATCCCGCTGATCGGCGCGATCTTCTGGAAACGCGCCAGCACACCTGGCGCGATCGCCTCCATGGCCCTGGGCTTTGTGACGGCGCTGGTCTTCATGTTCAAGGATGGCCTGGATGCGAACACACCGATCTACTACAGCCTGGCGGTGGGGCTGGTGAGCTTTGTCGCGGTGAGCCTGCTGTCGCGCAAGCCACAAGGCGTGGCAGCTCGAGCGGTTTGAGACAAAGCGGTTTCTTCAGCGGGTGCGACGTCGGAGGTCGCACCCGCTTTTTTTATTGGGCGTTCATGGCCAAAACCATAGGCGCTTTGGCTTGGATGATTTCCTGCACCAGAGAAGCCCACAGCAACCCCTGCGTGGTGCCCGCGGCATAGGTTCCGCCGGCGACGATGCGGTTGTGGGCGCAGCGGTACACGATGGATAGTTCTTCGAGATCATCACCCTCCAAGACCGACACAACGCAGTGCCGCCTACTCAGTGCGGCAGTTTGAGCCGGACTCAACTGCTGGGGCAGAAACCGGACCCCAGAGGCACCCAAGAGCGCCTCAAGCTCATCCCACAACGCAGTGGTCGCCTGCCCGTGTGCGAGTCGTGCCAACGAAGGGTTGTCCGCCAGCAGCTTTTCGAACAGCTCTAGCCCTGCGCGGTGACACTCAACGGGCAAGCGGTGGTCGGGCTCTGGTTCTGCTGTCGGCTGCGTTGTTGACATGGGCCACATATTGACGTGCTTAAGGCGGGCATCATCGCTGTGTCGTTCGGTTCCGTACACCGTGACCTGATAGTTGGCCAAGCGGAACATCACGGCTTGAAACAGGCTATTGATCCCCCTGCCGACGATCGACACACATGGCGCGGCGGCATCAGTTTGCACGGTCGGGATAGTGAAAGATTTGGCAAGGGACCGCTTGAGCAGGCCGCGCACGGCCATCAGGCTCTGCTGAACGCAGACGGCGTGGTCAAGGTCGCCATGGCAGGCATCGCTGGAGGTGGCTTGAATGGTGAAGGTCACCGGCCTGCGCCAGGTATCGAGACTGCATCCAAGCAGTTGAGCGCGCGAGCGAAACTCACCCAATGTGACGGACCCGCAGCCCAGCACCAATTGAAGGTGTTCAGCCACTGCCAGGGCCTGGACCGCATCGTCGCTGAACACGTCTGGCTCGACGACGCAAACCAGACGGGCGTGTGGGTGCAGACACTCAATCAACGCCCCATCGATGCGGGGCGTGGTTTCGTCATTCCGGGTCGGGCATAGGGCGACAGCATGGGCCCCCGTCAGCGCTTCGAACCGGTCCACCGCAAATGTCACTCTGCTGTCGGCGGTCTCTTGGGACTGATGCTCACCCAGCACCTTGATTCGCACATGGGGGTCACGCTCAAGCAACAATCTGACAAGCGCCTTGCCCACATTCCCGTAGCCAACTACGCCGATTTCAGAAGGCAAGGCCCCCTCGCCAAGCGTCAGCCAATGCGCCATATACGCCGCCACATGCGGCGCGTTGATGCCCGGGGTATTGATTACTCGAATATCGTTCGCTTCGCACAAGTCCAGTCGTACTTTATCCAGGCTCGTGCCTCTACGAATCAGACACAGGTCGCCAAATGGGTGGGCTGTGCGCCAGCGCTCAATGATTTCGGCGTCGATGACTTGGTCCGCGACAATCAACGCGGACGGCCGCAACAGTGCGATCTGCAACAGCAGTGTCTGCTTGGCCAGGGTGGGGGGAAGAAACACGACGTTGCCGGGGGCGTCGGCCCTCCAGCGTCTAGAGACAGGGGCGATGTGTAAAACCGTGTCGAGGGTGGCGATCAGTGAAGCGGCGACGGGCGGGACACATGAGAGCGTCATGGGCTTATCTCCAGCAGATTCATGTAGGTGCTGGAGATTTTTTCTACGCTGATTTTTCGGATTAACTAAGCCAGGCGAATCTGACAAACAAGTAGTCCGATTCCGATACTCAAAGACGAACGTGTGACACAGGGCAGGCTAAGACACCTGTGGTGGCAGACTTGCCCTAACAAGCCTGCTGCTACAGTTGCGAAGTGCTCAATGTTCCCTTAATCGCGGCTCACCGGCGACGTGGGCGACGCTGCTCATCATCCGTGCGAATCGGCACCGGCTGCAGCGGTGGCTCGATCAAGCCCAGGGCGACGCCGAGGTCATGGAGCCAGTTTTGAATTTTCTCTTTCATGGTGGTGCCCCCTTTGAGGGTAGTGCGGATCGGCGGAAGCTGAATTGCCCTACATAAAATATCGCCGCTTCCTACTGATAATAGCCCTAAGTACTACGTATTGCTTGCGGCAAACCACAACGAACTATTACCGAATAGGTCTGAATCCTGACGGATCGCTCAAGCGATGGCGCGGGTGTCTGGCAGCAACTCGGCCTTGCCTGTTTGCTGCAGGTCGATCCATGCGTTGAGGTTAGCGCCGAGCATACCTTTTCGCCACATCAACCAGGTGGTCGCAGTGGCAAATTGCCCTATCAGCGGATGAACGGACACACTGTCCCTGCCCGGCAGGCTGGCAAGCATGGATTCGGACATCAACGCCACTCCCGAACCGGCAATCACACAGGCGAGCATGCCCTGATACGACTCGATCTCAATAGCGCGCCCCATGGCCACACGATCCTGGGCAAACCAGCTTTCCAGACGCGCGCGATAAGCGCAGCTGCGGCGAAAGGTGAACACTGCGCGACCAGCCACGTCCTGAGGCCCGCGCACTGGCGCATGGTCCGCTTCACAGATCAGCACCAAGCGCTCTTCGCACAACGGGATGCCATCCAAAGAGGCGATGGTCAGCGGGCCGTCCACCAAGGCCGCGTCGAGGCGCCCGGTGATCAGGCCTTCAAGCAATTCGCCACTGGGCGCCGACTGCACCTGCAAGTTCACCTGCGGATAAGCCTTGTGATAACGCGCTAACAAGGTCGGCAGGTGAATCGCCGCGGTGCTGTACATGCTGCCCAGCACAAAATCCCCTGCCGGCTGGCCGCCTTGCACCGCGCCGTGGGCTTCGTCATGCAAGGCCAGCAGGCGCGTGCTGTAGTCCAGCAGCACCTTGCCTGCCGGGGACAACTGCAAGCGTTGACGTTCGCGCACGAACAATTCAACGCCGAGCTGTTCCTCCATCTGCTTGAGGCGTGTCGACAGGTTCGACGGCACGCGGTGCAGGCGCTCGGCCGCGCGAGTGATGGAGCCCTCTTCGGCCACCGCCTGGAAGATGCGCAATTGACTGAACTCCATGCCTTTCTCCAAAACTGAACAAGTTGCTCACTATTATTCATTTTTGCAGAAAGTCAATGCACCTTAGGCTGACCGTCATACGTTTCTTGCAGGAACCCCTGACCATGTCGCCGTTAATCCGCTTACTCGCCAGCTTCATCGCCTTGATGATGGCTATGGGCATTGGCCGTTTCGCGCTCACTCCGCAACTGCCCCACCTATTGAATGAAGGCCAGATCGACCTGACTGACGCGGGCCTGATCGCGGCCGCCAACTACCTGGGCTATTTCGTCGGCGCAGTGGATTCGATGTTCGCCCGCAGCCATCAGCATATTCGCGGCCGTCTGTACGGCGGCTTATGGCTGTGTGTGCTGCTGACCGTGGCCTCGTCTTGGGCCCATGGCTTTTGGGCGCATTTGTTACTCCGGTTCGGCACGGGAGTGGCGAGCGCGTGGGCGTTGGTGATGATCACCAGCCTGAGCCAGCCCCTGGCGCTTGCCGCCGGCCGCCCGCGCTTGGGGGCACTGGTATTTGCCGGACCGGGGCTGGGGATTTTGCTGACGGGGGTGCTGGCACTGGTCGCCAACCAAGTGGGGCAAAGTAGCGCAATACTGTGGCGGGTGTATGGCGGCGTGGCGTTGGTGATGCTGCTGGCGATTCTGCCGTTCCTGCCGCCGGTCAAGGCAACCGCCGCGCCAGGGGCCGACGTCAGCGCTGGCCGCAATGGCAGCATCACGCATCTGTGCTGGGTTTACGTGCTGTACGGCGTGGGCTACATCATCCCGGCGACCTTTCTGTCGCAAATGGCCAGTGCACAATTGAAGGGCGCCTGGCAGGCCGATCTGTTCTGGCCCTGCTTTGGCCTGGCATCGGCCCTTGGCGTGGTGGCCGCGAGCCTGCGCCGCAAGGATGCGCACACTACCCGCCGTTGGCTGATGACGACCTTATGGCTGCAAGCGGCCGGGGTGTTCGCCTGCCTGCTTGGCAATGGCTGGGGCCTGGCCTTGGGCGTGCTGCTATGCGGCGGGCCGTTCCTGGCCTGCATGCAACTGGTGATGGCGCGTCTGCGAGAGATCGCGCCCCACGGCTACCAGCGCAACACCGGGCTGCTCACTGCCAGTTTCGCCATCGGGCAATTGAGCGGCCCGTTGCTGGCCTCGATCAGCAGCCATCTGAGCGGCGGTTTGCAGCCGGCGTTGGTAATCGCCGGTGCAGGTCTGTTAGTGGCGGGCGGGATCGTCCTCAGCTCGCAACCAGCGGCGCCGGCACGCGACCCTGCTCGCGTCGCGCCAGCACCAGAAAGAACAGGCCGCCCAGCAAACACCCAGTGAACCAAGCGAAGTTGGCCAGGCCCTGCAATGCCGGGGTGAAGGTGATCGCAACGCCCACCAGCGTCGCGGGCACCAGCGCCTTGACCGCTGTCCAGTTCACACCACCGTCGAAGTAATAGCGCCCGCTCGGGCTGTCATCGAACAGCGCATCCACATCGATCCGTTGTTTTTTGATCAGGTAGAAGTCCACCAGCAGGATGCCGAACAGCGGCCCGATGAACGCCGCGAGAATATCCAGGGTGTAGTGGATCATCAGCGGGTTATTGAACAGGTTCCACGGGGTGATGAAGATCGAGGCCACCGCCGCGATCATGCCCCCGGCGCGCCAGCTGATTTTGCTCGGCGCGACGTTGGCGAAGTCGAACGCCGGGGATACAAAGTTGGCGACGATATTGATGCCGATGGTCGCGGTTACAAATGCAAAGGCACCGAGCAGAACAGCCATGCTGTTATCGATCCGCGAGACGGTGGCTATGGGGTCATGCAGCATCTCGCCAAACACCGGCAAGGTGCCTGAAACAATCACCACGGTGACCAGGGAAAACGCCAGAAAATTCACCGGTAGGCCCCAGAAATTACCGCGTCGCACGTCTTGCATGCTGCGGCAGTAGCGGCTGAAATCGCCGAAATTCAGGGTGGGCCCAGAAAAGTACGACACCACCAACGCCGTGGCGACGATCACCTGGCCAAACGCTTGCCAACCCGACAGGGATTTTTCCGCCAGGGTGAAACTTATATTCGCCCAACCCGCCTTCCACACAATCCAGCCGGCCAGGATAAACATCACGGCGTACACCACCGGGCCCGCCCAATCGATAAAACGGCGGATGGATTCCATCCCCGCCCAGAACACGGCGGCTTGCAGCACCCATAGGCTGAGAAAACCAAACCAGCCCAGGTAGGAGAGGCCCGCGAAATGCGGCTCGGCATAGACCGCCATTTGTGGGAAGAATCGCAGTACCACGATGATCAAGGCACTCGACGCTAAGTAGGTCTGAATGCCATACCACGCCACGGCGATCAGGCCGCGAATCACCGCGGGAATATTCGCACCGAACACCCCAAACGCCAGACGACAAATCACCGGGTAAGGCACTGCCGCTTGCTGGCTGGGCTTGGCCACCAGATTGGCGATCAATTGCACGATACAGATGCCGGCGAGCAAGGCGATCAACACCTGCCAACTGGCCAGCCCCAGCGCGAACAGGCTGGCGGCGAACACGTAGCCACCGACGCTGTGCACGTCGCTCATCCAGAAGGCAAAGATGTTGTACCAGGTCCACTTTTGCGGGAGTGGACCAAGGTCCTGGTTGTACAGGCGTGGGCTGTAGCCGTTGGGCAATTGTTCGGTCATCGCTGGCTCCTCGTCATACCGGCCTGCGCTGCCGTAGCAGGTGCATACGGGAGGCGGCATGGTTTGTATACGAGATCGTCAGCAGAATACGTGCCAATGGCACACAATCCCTGTGTTACGGCAGTCCAAGGGGATCAGCGAACCTTAATCAGCGGCACTTCGCTCAGCAACGGTGCAGATTTATCCTGTACACAATCATCAGTGCACCCGATGTGCACACACGTAACCCACCGTGCAGCAGGCCGCCGTGAGGAAGGTGCCCCAAGCCATGTCCATCACTGCCAGTTGAGCGGACCAACCCTGCAACGTGGCCCAGTTGCTTAGATCATAAGTGCCGTACGCCACCAGCCCCAACAATGCGCCCAAGCGCGCCGCGCGCTGCCAACTGACGCTGGGCAGCACCACGAATACCACGCAGCCGAGCACATACAAGAGATAGAAGAGCACCGCGGGCAACAGCCGAGGTTGATCGAGCATCAGAGGGCCCAGCAGGGATTTGTAGGTGGGGCCCATAAGGACGCCGAGCCAGAGGCCGTCCAGAATCAAAAAGGCGAGCAACGTGCCCAGGTAGGCAAACAGGATTTTCTTGGTCATGGAAACAGCCTCTGTAGGCGCCGATCAGCGCCTACAGAAGAGCAAAACGCCCTCAGCTTAGTTCAATGCGATCGGCATGAATCACGATCTGGCCCTGTTTGTAGAGCGCGCCGATGGCTTTCTTGAAGTTGCCTTTGCTCACGCCGAACAAGTTGCTGATCACCGCCGGATCGCTTTTATCGCTGACCGGCAAGGTACCGTTGTTTTCGCGCAACTTGGCGAGGATCTTCGAGTTCAGGCTGGAGGCCGCTTCCTGACCGACCGGTTGCAGGCTCAAGCTGATGTTGCCGTCGGCGCGGATCTCCTTGATAAAGCCTTTCTCTTCCTTGCCGGGACGCAGGAATTTGAAGACTTCGTTCTTGTGGATCAAGCCCCAGTGCTTGTTGTTGATGATCGCCTTGAAACCCATATCGGTGGCTTCGGCCACCAGCAGATCGACTTCCTGGCCCACCTGATAGTTGGCGGGTGTCTTGTCCAGGTAGCGATCAAGGCGCGCGGTGGCGGTGATGCGCTTAGTGTGCTTGTCGAGATAGACATGCACCACGCAATACTCACCCGCGCTCAACTGACGCTTTTCTTCCGAGTAAGGCAGCAACAGATCTTTGGGCAGCCCCCAATCGAGGAATACGCCAATGCTGTTGACTTCCACTACTTTCAAACTGGCGAACTCGCCCACTTGAACTTTGGGCTTTTCAGTTGTAGCGATAAGTTTGTCATCGCTGTCCAGATAAATAAAAACGTTAAGCCAGTCTTCATCTTCACTGGGAATATCTTTGGGGATATACCGATTAGGCAAGAGGATTTCACCGTCTTGCGCACCATCGAGATACAAACCAAAGTTAGTGTGTTTAACCACTTGCAAGCTGTTGTAGCGCCCGACTAAAGCCATTTCCAAACCCCTCGTTACGTGGGCGGCATTCTACCCGAGTTGTGCCCGCCACGCGCGCACGCCTGAAAAATCCAGGGGTTGCGTGGCTTTCTGCTGGCCCTGCCCCGCTCGTCAGATCATCCTGATGAATTTCGCCCAGCACGCCAGGCCAGTTGTTTCAGGGCTTTCCAGTTAAAACAGTAAGTTAGCGGATTATTGATAGGCCCAACTTTGCCCATTCTCAACCCGGAGATTTATTCTCAAGGGATATTTACCAAGCAATTGTCAAGTATTTCATGTACGATGCCTGGCCAAGTTAATTCTCTACAGGTTAGTGGCCGCCATGCGTGTAAAAGCATCCAACAGCAAAGCAAAGCCAGCTCCCGCCGTTGAAACCAGCGAATCGATCAACAGCCAGATTGCTGCGTTCCTTAAATCCGGTGGCGAAATCCAGCAAATTGCCAAGGGCGTAAGCGGCCAGACTTTCGGCCCGTCCAAGCAGATCAGCCTGGGCAAGAAGTAACACTCTCGCAACACACCTGGTCCCTAAGCGCCTTGCCTTCAAGGCGCTAGGACTAGCGTCAGTACCACCCTCCCATTGCATTCAATAGCACGCTAATCGACGAACGGGCCTCACCGACTGCTATTCGCCGGTATCCTTGCACGCGTCTAGCGCGGGCATCTGCCCGATTTTTCCGTCACTGCTCCTCGCTTTTCATGGAGTGAAGCATGTTTAAACCCTGCATATTCCTGATCACTGCCCTGGTCGCCAGCCCTCTGGCCGAAGCGCAAATCTTCCAACGCGAATTGGGCGACTTCGACCTGAAACTGGGTACAACCCCCAGCCGCAGCATGGCCCAGGGCCTGGTCAAGCCGACGTCGCCGGGCAGTGGCTCGTTCCACGGCGGCCTGGATCTGAGCCACGACAGCGGCCTGTACTTCGGCCAGTTCTCGCCGAACATGGGGCTATCCTCCTCCAGCAACCTCGAAATCGATTCGTATATGGGCTTCAAACACCCTTTCGATCAGACCCTGGGCTACGAAGTCGGCTTGATCCACTACAGCTACCCCACCCTCAGCCCGCTCAACAGCCAGGAGTTCTACGGAGGTCTGAACCTGCTCGGCAATCGTTTCGGCGCTTCCTTCAGCAACGACCCGGACCGCCAGGACAGCACCCTCTTTGCCGACCTTAGCGGCACACAGCCGTTCGGGATCGGGGTAAGCATGAAGTACACCACCCATCAGTTAGGCTCGCCAGTGTCGGTGGATGGCGGCTCCATCAGCAGTTTCAGCGACTGGTCGGTGCAGTTTTCCCGCGCCTGGAAGGGCATCGACCTGGACCTGATCTACAGCGATTCCAGCCTCAGCGGCGGCAATTGCTCCGCCTACTCCGGGCACAACGCGCAATGCGATGGCCTGCTGACTCTCAAGGCCGTGCGCTCGTTTTATTGATGGGCTGAACTGTCGGACCCGGCCAGGGTTCACATGCACAAGTCCCCTCTGTGCAAGGATCCGCTCATGCTGCGTCGGCTCAAACTATTGGTGGTAGTACTGACCCTGAGCCTGGTGCTCGCCGGCTGCAATCGCGTGGGCCTGGCCTATCGCAATCTGGACGTGATCATCCCCTGGACCCTCAATGACTACCTGGACATGAACGCCGGGCAGAAGAGCTGGTTCAACGACACACTCAAAGAACACCTGGCCTGGCATTGCACCACGCAACTGCCGGGCTACCTGGACTGGCTGGACCGCCTGCAACAGATGGTGGACGCCAATCAAGTCACGGACGCCGCGCTGCAAACCCGCACCGTCGAGGCCAAACAAGCGATTGCCGAGGTTGCACGAGAAATCACCCCGTCGGCCATCGAGCTGCTGCAAGGGCTGGACGATGAGCAGGTCGAGGACATGAACGCCGCGCTGGCCAAAGACCTGCGCAAGCGTCAGGACGAATACCTCAAGCCCCCACTGCAACAGCAGATCAAGGAGCGCGCCGAACGCATGCGCAAGCGCCTGGACAGCTGGATGGGCCCGCTCAGCCCCAGCCAGCAAGCCCGCGTCCTGGCCTGGTCGGTCGCGCTGGGTGAGCAGAATGAGCAGTGGATCGGCAACCGCGCCCATTGGCAGGCGCAGTTTATCGACGCGGTCCAGCAACGCCGCAGTGCCGATTTCCCACAAAAGATGCAGCAACTGCTGGTGGACCGTGAAAGCCTATGGACCCCGCAATACCGTGCCGCCTACGCCCAGACTGAAGCGCAAGCGCGAAGCCTGATCGTCGACTTGATGGCCGACAGCACGCCGCAACAGCGGTTAAAACTCACCCAGAAAATCGACGGCGTGCGCAGCGACTTCAAGGCACTCAAGTGCCTCAAGGCCGCTGCCCGTTGAAATGCGGGCTGCCTTAGCAACTCGACAACGATCCTAGATCGCGCCGCCCGCAATCGCCGCTTCGGAAGCCACGCGATCAAAGGTTTCAGGGTCCAATGCGTCTTCCTGCTCGTCCATGACCTGACGCGGATGAGCGTTGCCAGGAATGGAGCTGTCAATCAGGGACAGCAGGCTCGCTCCCCGTGGGGTCAAAATGAAATTCTCGCCGTTACCGCCCTGTTCTTCCGGGCGCGATTCGATAAAGCCGCGTTTGAACAGCAACGCTTCATAGTCGGCAGCGGTCTTTTTCAGCGTATCCAGGTTGCCGATGGACTCACCGGCCGTGGCCTTGTCGGCGGCTTCCTGCTCCGCATATTTGCGCGGGGCGAAGCTGCCCTCGCCGTTTTGCACTTCGTGCAGCAAACGTTCGATCAAATCCCAGTTGTAAGTCGTCATCCTGATTCCTCCTGCGGGCGTGAGCAAAAGTGGCCCGTCAGCAGGTGTGACCTGTCACGTCGGCAGCCGTTCAGCCGAATGGACGGGCGTCATTTCTCTGAACTTTCCAGACGTTCGCCCCCTCAACTGCGTACAAACGCCAAGGAGGTCGCCCCATGAAAACCCTGATGAATCTGACCGTCGCCGCCGCTCTGCTCACCGCCCTGCCGACCTGGGCCTGTACGCCGGAAGAAGCCACCGCCAAGCGCGAGGAGCTGGCTAAGCAAGTGACCCGGCTCACCGAACAGAACCCAGCCAAGGCCAAGGAGATGAACGACGAACTGCAGAAAATGGACCTGGACACCGAGAGCGCGGAGTTCCCCGACAAATGTCAGTTGATCGACGCGCGCCTCAAAGAACTGAAAGAGGCCGCCGCCAAGGCGGAAAACTGAGCCCATAAAAAAACCGGACATCGTCCGGTTTTTTTATATCGCCCCAGGCTTATTCAGCAGCTGGCGCTTCGGGTTTGCGGCGCTTGAGCGGGGCCATGCCGTCCTTGCTCACCAACGACAGGTTGTCGGTCTTCGGGCGGTTGGCGATCTTGCGCTTGGTCGGCGACTTGGCGCCGGTTTTCTTCTTGTCGCCCTTGGCGTCGGTCTTTTTCTTCTTCACGCCGACGGCCTTGCCCGACGCCTTGACCTTCTTCGGCCCGGTGTAGGTGCCT
>Ga0308164_10002569_pt1 | contig 17756 bp, 18 predicted proteins | sample PhyTR2_FD_201031 | JGI IMG/M metagenome (GOLD analysis project Ga0308164, IMG submission 201031) | Phyllosphere microbial communities from UC Gill Tract Community Farm, Albany, California, United States - DLSLT.R2 | ecosystem: Host-associated > Plants > Phyllosphere > Unclassified | place: USA... | reverse complement strand
AGAACTGACGATCTCTCTTGGCGACTGGCACTTCCGAAATTGGGAATCTACCACGAGCCGGCGTAGTACTGCGCTTCTTGCTCGGCAGGGGGTTGGGTACGTGCTCCCGGCGGGTTGGTAGCAAATGACCCATACCCGGACATTCGAGCACCCTTCCCCACTTTCCAACTTCAGACACTCATTCATCTTCACGCGGACCGCTATCAACGTCCGATTTTCCAGCATGAAACGTCGTGATGCAGAGGAGATGGAACCGTCTGCTTACGGAAGGACAGATGACGATCGTTACCGCGTTTCTGAACCAGACGGCGTAGCTGCGATTGACAAGTGCTGCACGGCATGGCTGATTATAGGCATGGGGATCGCGATCTCCCCACGAGGCGTCAGCTGAAGAATCGCGTCCAGCTCAACATGCCAAGGACGCGTCATGCCTGCTCGCAACGCTATTACCCCAGATAAGCTATCCCGCCTCGTTGCGCTGCCTGGATGTCCGCGCATCATCGACCTTCGCGATACCCCGCCCGAAGCAATACCCGGCTCTCTTTTCCGCGTTGATGACGATCCGATCCGCTGGATCGATGACGGTGGGCGTACCATGGTCGTCGTGGACGCAGATGGCGGAGGCAAAGCCGTGTCGGCTGCAGCCATCCTGCGAAGCGAAGGCAGATCGGCCGAGGTGCTCGAAGGCGGCTTCGCTGCGTGGACGGCAGCCGGATTGCCGACGGTATCACTGGCTCATTTGCCGGAAAGGCACGCGGACGGTCGAACCTGGTGGGTCACCCGCGCCCGACCCAAGGTCGATCGTATCGCTTGCCCGTGGTTGATCCGTCGGTTCGTGGATCCGGACGCGCGCTTCCTGTTCGTAGCACCGGGGGAAGTGTTGGCCGTTGCCGAACAGCAGAGCGCCGAGCCCTTCGACGTTGTCGATGAGGGCGTGTTCTGGAGCCATCGCGGCGAACGCTGCACCTTCGACATGATGTTGGAGGCTTTTGGCCTTGGCATGCATGAACCACTGGTAAGGCTGGCATCGATCGTCCGCGGTGCGGATACCGATCGCCCCGACGTAGCGCCGGAAGCCGCTGGCCTGCTGGCGATCTCGCTCGGCCTATCCCGCATCTACAGCGACGATCACGAACAGCTCGAAGCCGGCATGACGATCTATGACGCGCTTTACCGCTGGTGCCGCGACGCACAGAGCGAAAAGCACAATTGGACCTCACACCAGCCGTCGCGCGCCAAGGTGCAGCTATGAGCGCGGCGACGATGGAAGCCGCTGTGCCAGCCCGCCCCGAACCGGTGACGCTTCGTCAGGCTTTCTGGGTCTGGTTGCGCATTGCCATGCTGTCGTTCGGAGGCCCGGCCGGACAGATTGCCGTGATGCACCGTATCCTCGTCGACGAGAAACGGTGGATCGGCGAGCAGCGGTTCCTGCACGCGCTGAACTACTGCATGCTGTTGCCGGGACCTGAAGCGCAGCAGCTTGCCACGTACATCGGCTGGCTGATGCACAAGACGAAGGGCGGTATCGTTGCCGGTGTCCTGTTCGTCATTCCCGGCGCAGTCGCAATCATGGCGCTAAGCTGGGTCTACGTCCTCTACGGACGGGTCGGCATCGTCTCCGCGCTATTCTTCGGCCTGAAAGCGGCGGTTCTGGCCGTCGTGCTACAAGCGGTGGTTCGGATCGGCGGACGCGCGTTGAAATCAACGGCATCCCGGTTGCTTGCCGTTGTCGCGTTCATCCTGATCTTCTTTCTTGGCGCGCCGTTTCCCCTCATCGTGCTCGGCGCTGGCGTAATCGGATGGTGGTCCGGTCGCCAGCGCCACACGGCGTTTCGAGGCGGCGGACATGGCGCGTCCAAGGGGGCGACCGTCGCCGATGCCGATACGCTGCTTGGCGAAGACTTGCCCGCACATGCCCGGCCGACTTGGCGAGAGACAGTACGGACCGCACTGGTCTGGCTTGCCTTATGGCTGCTGCCGGTGGCGGCGTTGCTCATTGCACTCGGCTCCGACGACGTGTTCAGCCGCATCGCGACCTTCTTCTCGACAATGGCCATGGTGACGTTTGGCGGGGCCTATGCCGTCCTCGCCTATGTCGCGCAGCAGGCTGTCGAGAACTATGGCTGGCTCGGGCCGAAAGAGATGCTCGATGGGCTCGGTATGGCAGAGACCACGCCGGGGCCGCTGATCATGGTCCTGCAGTTCGTCGGCTTCCTGGGCGCCTACCGCGCGCCGGGTACGCTCTCGCCGCTGTTGGCGGGGACGCTGGGCGGGCTTCTCGCGACGTGGGTGACGTTCGTACCCTGCTTCCTCTCGATCTTCCTTGGCGCCCCATTTATCGAACGCCTGCGCGGAAACGCCGCGGTCGCCGCTGCCCTGTCAGCGATTACCGCCGCAGTGGTCGGTGTGGTCCTGAACCTCGCGGTCTGGTTCGCGCTGCACACGTTGTTTCGCGAGACGGCGGTAGTGGCGATTGGGCCTGTGCGCTTCGATGCGCCGATACTTGCCAGCATCGATGCGTGGGCAGCGTCGCTCGCCGTAGGGGCGGCGGTGGCAGTGTTCGTTCTGCGCGCTAACGTCATCGTCACGCTGCTTGCGACCTCGGCTGCCGGGATCATCCTTCACTTTCTCGGTCTGGTCGCCTGAAAGCGCTTCGCTCGAGAATGGCAAATGTTGATCGGGTACGCCGGCAATCATCCTGATTACGTTGGAGAAATCGAACTCGGTTCGGTCATCGCCACGCTGGACGTATCCCCCCCTAGGGGATAGGATGTCCTATGACGTCTCTTTCAGATCTCCTCGCGCAAGGCACGACGCACGCCTGGCTGTTCGTTCCCACAGCGATCCTGCTGGGCGCGCTTCACGGGCTCGAACCCGGCCATTCCAAAACAATGATGGCGGCTTTCATCATTGCGGTGCGCGGCACGGTGAAGCAGGCAGTGCTGCTTGGCCTTTGTGCGACGCTCTCCCATACGGCCATCGTATGGGTGATCGCGCTAGGCGGAATGTACCTCTGGCGCGGCCTCGCTCCTGAGACGATTGAACCCTATTTGCAGGTTGCGTCGGCCGCCATCATTATCGGCATGGGCGGGTGGATGCTGTGGCGAACGCGTCGCGAGCAAAGCCTGTCTGCCCTGCACGATCACGATCACGATCACGATCATAGTCATGCCGATCACGGGCATGACACTTCGACTCGGATCGACACCGGCCACGGCATCTTGCGGCTGGACGTTTTCGAGGACGGCGTGCCGCCCCGGTTCCGCCTGACGGCCGAGCGTGGCGATACCTGGCCCGCTAGTGACGTGACGCTTGAAACGGAACGTCCTGACGGCACCCGCCATGCCTACAGCTTTACACAACAAGCGGGCTATCTGGAGTCTCGCGAAGAGATACCGGAGCCTCACGAGTTCATCGCGCGCCTTGGCCTGGCTCATAGTGGCCACGCGCACAGCTACGATGTCGCGTTCACCGAACACGATCACGGGCATAACCATATTCACGACGAGCTAGCCGGCCTGAACGAAACCGCCGGCTATCAAGACGCGCACGAGCTCGCGCATGCAAATGACATCCGCCGGCGCTTTTCAGATCGCGAAGTCACCACCGCCCAGATCGTCATCTTCGGATTAACCGGAGGACTTATTCCCTGCCCGGGAGCAATCACGGTCCTGTTGCTCTGCCTGCAGTTGAAGGCGTTCACGCTGGGCGCAGCCTTGGTACTGTGCTTCAGCATTGGGCTCGCGCTGACGATGGTTACGTCGGGCGTGATCGCCGCCATGAGCGTAAAGCACGTATCCAGGCGGTTTAATGGCTTTGGCGAGATTGTCCGCAAGGCGCCCTATATCTCGAGTGCCGTTATTCTGGTGATCGGGCTGTACCTCGGTATTAGCGGATGGACCCACCTGCCAACGCCCTGAACTTTGGATCGGAATTACCGTGAGCCATGCTTCTAACCCCGATCTGCTCAACCGCCTCAAGCGGGCGCAGGGCCATCTGGCGACGATCATCAAAATGATCGAGGAAAGCCGCGACGGCCTTGAAACCGCACAGCAGCTCCAGGCGGTTGTCAGCGCACTCGACAAAACCAAGACGCTTCTCGTCGCCGACCATATCGAGCATCATCTGGAAGACGTGGTCGGACCTCTGTCGCGCGAGGCTCGTCAGAAGCTGTCACGCCTCACCGACCTGGCCAAATATCTTTAAGCTAAGTAACTGTGGTGTAAATCAAATCTTATATTCCGTGCCTGTAGGCCACGACACTAATTAGGATGAGATGGGCATGGGCACCGAGGACGGATATGACGATGACCGCCTTCAAACGCTCGGGTCCGACCTCGAAGGCTGCTTTAGCAGCCAGATCGATGATATGAGTCCGGATATGACTCGTCTCATGCTGATACTCAGTCATGTTCCACCTGTCCAACCGGACGCAGAGAGACAGGCGGGTTCGAAAACCGGCTTAGGCAAGTCGGCTTTAGCAGTTGCCACCCCAACGAGATCATCACTTAATCTTCGCTTAGCGCTACGTAAATGGGTCGGCCATTTACCATACCCCAAGTTTGGCAAAATTAAACAGTGACTAGCCTTTTGCGGAAGACCTTGATGAAAGCGCGCTTGTGACTGTGGGCGACACGCCAACTACTGTTCGACGACCCCATGGGACATGGAAGTCGCATCGCGCGATTGACGCGACTGCGCCCTGGATTATCGCCTCGATAGTCACGTTCGCGCTCTACGCGGGCCGATCGGTCCTGTTGCCTATCATCCTTGCCATCCTGCTATCCTTCCTACTGGCGCCGATCGTCGCCGGCTTCCGCCGATTGCGCGTGCCCCGAGCTCCAGCCGTGCTCCTCGCAATATTGATGGCATTGGGCACGATCGGCGTGACTAGTGCCATCCTCGTAAGTCAGGCAGCGACGCTGACGAAGGACGCGCCAGCGTACGCGGAGCGCATCACCGCGAAGGCGGCCGTCGTTCGCGTCGCAATCCACGACCGCTTTGGCTCGATACTGCAGACGAATGGGGGCGGTAGCCGCCAGAACGCTCAGAACGCGCGCCGAGCAGGCACAGCGTCCATGGCCCGCCCGCGAGACGACCCCGCGATCCCCGTGGAGATCCGGGCGCCGCCAGCAAGCGCGATGGACGAGATCCGCAGCTATGTCTTGCCTGCGCTGGCACCGGTTGAGACGACTCTGATCGTTCTCATCGTTGCGATCTTCATCCTCTTTCAGAAGGAGGATCTACGTGATCGTCTGATCCGCCTTATGGGTACCGCCGACCTCCACCGGACGACTGTAGCGCTCGACGAGGGCGCAAAACGGCTCAGTGGCTATTTCCTGTCGCAGTTCGTCGTCAATGTCGGGTTCGGAGCGGTGATCTGGGGCGGTCTGTTCCTGATCGGCGTACCGTCGCCTGGTCTTTGGGGCGTTCTGGCCGGACTGCTTCGTTTTATCCCCTATGTAGGCGTGCTGGTTGCAGGGGTCGGCCCCTTGGCATTGGCTGCTGCCGTCGACCCAGGCTGGCTGATGGTCGGCTATGTCGCCTTGCTGTTCCTGATAGTAGAACCGCTCGTCGGCTATGTCGTCGAGCCACTGCTCTACGGTCACTCAACCGGCCTCTCACCGGTGTCAGTCGTCGTCGCCGCCTTGTTCTGGACGTGGATCTGGGGACCGCTCGGGCTGGTGCTATCGATGCCGCTAACGCTGATGCTTGTCGTTCTTGGTCGGTACATTCCAGCTTTCGAAATCTTCGATGTCGTGTTCGGTGACCGCCCCCCGCTTTCGCCAGCGGAAACCTTCTACCAACGCGTGCTCGCAGGCCATCCGGAGGAGGCCATCGAGCAAGCCGAAAACCAACTCGATACACTCTCGCTCGCCGCTTACTACGACGAGGTGATATTGGGTGGCTTGCGGCTTGCTGTTGCGGATGTCGACCGCGGTGCCGTGGAACGCACTGCGCTACGTGCAATATGCGAGACTACGCTGGAAGTGCTGGAGGCGTTGGAGCATCACCCGGACCCGGTGGGCCACGCCAGCTTTCTTGACGGAACCGAAGCTTCCGTCTGGACCGGATCCGACGAGGGCAACGTCGGAAATGGTAGCGTCGTGCTATGCGTGCCCGGACGCGGCCCACTGGACGCGGCGGTGGCACGAATGGCGGCACAGTTATTGCGCCGCTGTGGATGCGAAGTGCAGGAGCAGCAGCGCGTGAATGGGCGGGATGGCACGATCACCCCTGTCGCGGCCACGGCAAACTTCATCTGCATCCTCGGTCTGTTCGATGACCGGAGCTTCCGAAGAATGCAGCCGGTAATCGCCAAGCTGGAAACAGATCTGACCGATGCGACCATTCTGGTGGGGGTGCTGCGAGTCGAAGGTCAGGTGACAGAACAGGCGGAAAAGGATTTCGTCGCGTCGATAGGCGCCCTCTGCAGTGCGATTGCCACGAGGGGTTGACGTTTCATCGTGGCGTCGAGCGTTGTTCCCACAGGGGAACCTAACGGCTAACGAACCTCCTCAGACGATAATCACGAATTAGCGGCCTTAATCGAGGTAGTTGACGTGGAACCGATAGCCACAGTAACAATCGTATCCATTCGTTATTCGGCTGACAGGGGACTTTGCATGAAGAAGGCATTCGTTATCGCGATAGCGGCAGGGCTTGTTTCACTGTCGGCATGCAACTCCAGCCCGACCGAGCAGGCAGCCGATAAGATCGAGTCGAATACCGAAGCCGTTGCCGACAATTTGGAAGACGCTGCGGATAACGTTGGCAACGACGCGGCGGAAGCCAACCTCGAGAACAAGGCCGATGCTGTCCGGGCAACTGGCCAAAATCAGGCTGAGGACATGCGGACGAATGACCCTGATACCAACCTCTCGAACGGTATCTAGTTTCACGAGACAGAACGAGCCGCTCCCAAGCACAGCTCGAACTGGAAGGGCATCCAAGGCAACTTGGGGGCCTTTTTCGCTTTCTGTCGTAGATCGAAACATTCTTTATTCGATCGCAAACCGCGCCTGCTTATGGTGCCTTCGCTACCCGCGCTCAGCTATCACGGTTGCGCTGAGTTAATTCCGCCATTCCGCGCAATGAAAGCGCTACTCATAGGCGGACAACCATTTAGCGGCCGATCGCGGAGCTGTGTTACACCTCGTAGTATCGTTCAACCTCATCCAACCGGAGCGTGAGCGCTCTGCTGGGCAAATAAACAGTTAGTCTCTGTCGTTCATCTTCGCTGAAACGAGCAGCCTTAATCAACAAGTTGCGGATGGCTGCGCGACCGACGACCCTGTCGCCGCCAAGCCAACCACTGCCAAGCGCAATCTCAGGTGCTAGGATAAGGAGGCCATAAGCGTCAGGTGCGAGATGCTCGATTATGACTATGGTGTCCTTTTTAGCCGTGATCGCGCCTCGCCTTTATACTGAGGATCGCTGATTGGCGACCGGCGGGAGTGGGGGCCCATATGCAGACATCGGGATGCGACTTGTTGCGCCTCGGAGCTGGACGTCCATTCAAGCAGCATTTTATGCGTGCCGATTGCCGTTCGTCTCATGAAAATTTTATATTACTTCGACTTCAGACTACCCGCCGCGTCGGTGCCGCCTAGAACCTATTGTAAAACGACAGTAAATTTGCTTTCTAATATGATCTACCAAATAAAAGCCCCATATCGCTCTCGCATCCAACAAGCTTTTTTGATCGTAACTCAGGGATAAAACGGAGGCGAAGAGGGACGCAATGCTGATTGGACATTCGGTTTCCGATGCGTTTGGGCAGATTCAGGCTGTCGATCATGCCATCTGCGAACTGTTGCATCGATCGGAGACCGAACTGATCGGCATGTCGTACGTGGCTATAACGCACCCCGATGATGTTACCTGGAACGCGCCTCTCGTCGACAAACTTCAGGCAAGTGGTGGACCGCTGACCATTCGTAAAAGGTATCTTCGCCCAGATGCATCAGCAATTTGGAGTGACGTACAGGTATCTCGCTTTGGAAAGGGCCTAGATCACGGCAGGCTTGTAGGCACCATAAATCGTGTTGATCCCAGTGCCGTAAAACTATCCCCTGAGTTTTTTTGGCGGTCCGCAATTAGAAAAGATCGCGATTTGCAGTTACGCCGCACCGAGCTTGGCGATGATTTGTTTAGCGACTATGCTTGGCTGATTTTACTACAGCTTTATATAGCCGAAGCAGAGGGTATTTGTATTAGTGTCAGCCAGATTTCCGGACGTACGCGGTGCAGAGAACAAAGCCTCACCCGATGGCTGAAGGTTTTGGAAGATAAAGACCTGATCGACAGATTTAATTCAAGCTTTTGCGCCGGTCAGCTGACGGCTCTCGGCATCGTAAAGGTTGAAAACCTCCTTGAAGGGACCTTTGAAGCTTAGTGAACCTCTAGTTCTTCACTAACTAGATGCAAAGCTTGCTCCAGATGCGTTGCCGCGAGGGTGATCCCGGCCGCATCCAGCAAAAGAAGCGCTTCGCTCATAAGCTCCCGCGCTCGTGCAACGTCGCTAGGGTCATAGTCGTTTGCCATCACCCATTTTTGCAAATCGTACCGTGTGTTGAAAGTGAATTCGCTGTCATTTTGGCCCTCAAGCAGGGATTGCCAACTATGGCGATCAAGTACGCATAAGACCGACGCTGCCAAAGCTGCTCTCATCAATATGGTGCTGGACCAAGGGGGTTTCGCATGGTGGACGGGGGCGAACTAGGCCTCGTCGAACTTGGATCTAGTACGGTGAGATAGGAGCAGCGGTCGAGGCCTGATCTACGACCAAAGCGGCTTGTCGAAGCGGATGCGCCAGAAGCTGGTCTCCCCGCCCTCGACGCCAAAGTCGTTGTCGTTGACCAAAAGCAACTCAGTTGGCGACAGGAATGTCATTCCTTCTAGGTCGGCGCTCATCTCGGGTATGTCGTCGCTGCTGAACAGCAGGCGCTTGGCGAGAACGGGCAGCTCCATGTCGTACGCAGCGCTCATCTCTTCAATCGTAGGCCTTGTGCGTATGTCGAGGTGCTCTGGCTGAAGAACGGATTGCGTGTCCAAGTCGACGCGGTACAATTTGGTCGTAGCCGATCCGCGCTCCAGCACGACGAGGCCGTTACCTGGAAGCCACGCGATCTCGCTGACCTTGATGTCCTCGCGTCCGAACGGCCCGAACATTCTGTCACGTAGGAAAGTTTTTGGGCGGTCAAGCGGGTACAGGTATTGCTCGGTGACGAAACCCGTTCCGGTATCCAGGCGCCACAGGCGGACATGGCGCGCCCGGCGGTGCGCGTCTTCGTCGGGATGAGCCAATGGGCTTTGAAACGCGAGAATCAGCGATCGTTCGTCGCCAGATAGAGCAAGTGCCTCGAATCCGCGGTTGATCTGCCTGCGAGCAGCAATGGCAGGCAGGCCCGCATGAACCTCTCCGCCACCCCCGTGGTCGATTTGTTGCGGGACCAGGCGTTGGACGATCTGCCCCTTGTCATCCACTCGAACCAGCGCTGGTGCAAACTCGTCGCCAATCCAGAAGCCACCCGATGCAAGCGCTACTATACCCTCGCTATCAAGACCCAGAGATGACGGACCAATCGGCTGTCCTTGAATGTCGAAGACCGGCTCGAGCACTACATGCTCGCTACTCGCATCCGGCAGGCCCATGACAGGACTGCCGCTCTCGTCGACAACGCGGATGGTTCGTAGCAACGTCACCGTGTCGCCGTCGATCTGCAGCTCAGCAATCGCCGGACCGATTGTCGGGTCCGGCATGATCTTGGCGCCGGAGACATCAGCAAGTGGGGTGAGCACGTCCAAGCCATAGCGTTCGATCGCGATCTTCACCTTCAGGTTCGGTCCACGATCGCAGACCGCCCATACCCGACCTAAAGGGTCCTCAGCCCGTGTTGCTAGTCCGGAGCCAAAACTCGCACGAAGCGCCAGCTGCCCCCGAGGCGTCGGAATAACGCCAAGCGACGCATCGGTCCAATCTAGGCGGCTGACCGTGTAACTCATGGCTTCTCCCATCTGTCTCGCCTTCCCGCTATTGCTGCCTGCATGATCGGCGAAAAGCGCATAAGCGTACGGCAACAGGTTCTCGGTGGTAAGCTCCCTGAGCGGCAAACGGGGTCGGTTTTCGTCAACGTCGGGCATCCGGAAGGTATACCCAGCCCTAACCCCGGAAAGTCGCCAGCTCCAGTTGGTCGTCGTACGCCTTGGCCGCGGCGTCAATAATCTTCGGTTTCTCCCGGTGCGCCAGTAGGTTTGGCGGTCTTGCGGACTTCCTGCGGTTCCTCATCCGTCTGAGTAGGAGGCACCTTACCATACCTGGGGACGCGCCGACGCAGCTCCTGCAGTGCCTGTGCCGCGAACTGCCTTCCTGACGCTTCCCGAGCATCGCGCGTCGATAGCGCGGTGCGCCATGCCCGCATACCAGCCACTCCGTCAGATCGAGCATTAGTGTTCGAACCACCGCGCACCGCCCATAATCGGCGGTTACATTCGTCGGAAGCGCATCATCCGAGCCGCCACGCTTGATCCGGATGCGGTAACATTGGCTGCTGACAAATGGTTAATCCATGCTAACGCGTTAGTCGCTGGGCGAAAAAAACGGGTAAATCTCGAGGCTTGGCACATGGAGAGTGTGTGGAAGCCTTAAATTTACCTCTTGTTCCGGTCGTTAAAAAGCTACAACTGCGATCACCACTGAACTCTGAAGAAATAGACGCCGTGCTTGCGTTGCCACTTCGGTCGGTAAGGTTTGACCCTGGAGGATACCTAGTTCGGCAAGGTGACACGGTTGAGAATTGCTGCCTTATTTTGTCGGGATACGCTTCCCGTGACAGAAATACTGGGTATAAATCCAGGCAAATTCTATCAATTCATCTCCGTGGAGATTTGGTCGATCTACATAACAATTCTGTAGATCAGGCGGATTATGACGTACAGGCTTTGACGCACGTTACTGCAGCGTATATACCTCGCCGATTAATCTACAATCTAAGCGAAACCTATCCCGCTATCCGCCGAGCCCTTTGGCTTGATACATTGGCGGACATGTCTATTTCGCGTGAGTGGCTTCTTAACGTAGGCCGGCGGAGTGGTATCGAGCGCGTAGCTCACCTGATATGCGAGCTTGTGCTGCGTCAGGAAGCTGCCGACATAAGCGCAGGCCCAGTTTATGATTGGCCAATGACACAAGAGCAGTTCGGCGATGCAACCGGGCTGACCAGCGTCCATATAAATAGAATGTTAAAAATATTACGTGACGAAGAACTAATTAGCTGCGCCAAAGGACGAGTAACAGTTCTTGATTGGGTTGGCTTGAGAAATAAGGCGGAACTTGCCAAAACATATGCACTTAGCTTGAATTCCGTCCGATTTGCCTAATTCAGCGATGTCGATTCTGTCCGAGCTTTTCGACGGTGGTCTTCAGAGGCATGTTATAAAACACAGACGTGCCGCAACCAGCCTGACTCAATATTTTCTGGTAACCGCACGGAAACCGCTGACCGCGTGAAGAAAGAATAAATTGCTTTTCGGGAGGCTTGCACTGTAGATCGGCGCTAGAAGCGGGTTCCCTACTATAATTTTCTCAATTTTCTGCAATCTCTCGGAAAGCAGAAATGTGATAGGGTGCCGATCAAGACCCAATAGCCATATAAGCTTTGAGGTGAACTCGATTGGTCAGGCGAAATTGCCCGACGCTTCGCTCTCGACCCAGATGCACACTTCCCCCGCTTGGCAAGACAGAGCTTCCGCCGTTGAAAGCCTGATCTGCGCTGACCTGAAGCGGACGCCTGTTCGTGCAGCACTGATCGCGCTGCTGAGGCTCTGAAGGTCGATTGAGTGGGCGCAGGTCAAGCCCGCTTTAAGCAACGCTTACCTGGAAACGAGGCTGCTTATTCGACAGTGCTGCAGTGGGCATCAAACTCTCGGGAAAGTTCGGCAAGGCTGACCGCGCCCAGCCGTGCCACCAGGAGACGCTCGGCTTCACCCAGCGCGTCTTCCACTGCCGCGTTCACGACCTTCTCGACCGCACAGTCCGGGTTCGCGTGCTCGTTACCTATGGCGAAGAGCCGAGGCCCACCCACCGCATTATGGATATCGAGCAGCGACACGGTCTGGAGATCGGCGGCAATTGACCAGCCGCCGCCATGCCCCTTTTCGGATCGCACATACCCCGCCTCACGCAGCCCTGCCATGGTGCGGCGGATCACGACGGGGTTGGTGCCCAGCATGCGCGCGATCGCCTCGGATGTCAGCGGTCCCTCGTGCCGCGCCATGTGGAGCAGCACGTGAAGCATTCGGGAAAGTCGACTGTCGGTACGCACGGCATGGTCTTCGACGGGCCCGGCGGGATTGGCAAGCACGGCATTTCCCGCTACTAATGATGTTACATGGATTTTGGAGACTGACGATGTCCGTTTATGAAAACCCCGATCATTGGGATGCCGCCGCCAGACATTACGAGAAGACCGCGCACCCCTTCACCGCCCGCTTTGCCGAGGCAGCGCTCGCGCGCGTCGTACTGACGCCGGACAGCCGCGTGCTCGACGTCGCCGCAGGTACCGGCGCGCTGGCGCTGCTTGCGGCTCGCACGGGTGCTCGGGTGCTCGCGACCGATTTTTCTCCTGCCATGGTCGCACGCATCGCCGCCGCGAACCTCACCAACGTCGAGGCGAAGGTTATGGATGGTCAGACGCTCGCGCTCGACGATGGCAGCTTTGACGCCGTCTTCTCAATCTTCGGCGTCATCATGTTCCCGGACTGGCGCAAAGGTCTGTCCGAGATGGCACGGGTGACACGCCCCGGTGGTTACGGCGTGGTCGCGACCTGGCAGGACCGTGGCGCCGCTACCTTTCTGCTGCTCGGTCAGATCCGCTGGAAACTTTTTCCCGAGCGCGCCGGCATGACCATGCCGATGGCGGTGCAGGCACTGAGCGATCCCGGCGACTTTGCCCGCGAATTAGTAACGGCGGGGTTCCGGGATCCTCACATCGAACATGTCACACACGAGTATTTGCTCGAGACCGCCGCGCTGGCGGAACCGGACACATTGTTCGGCATGTCGCCGGACTGGACAAGTCTGAGCGAAGAGGAAAAGGCCGCTGTTGTCGCCGAGGTGTGGACGTTCGCCGCTGACCGCGCCGTCTTACCGATACCGTCGACGGCGCTCATTGCCACGGCACGACGTTAACGCTTTCTGGATGTGACCTGTGCGGTGAGGGCGACCCACAAGACGACATTCAGCAGTCGTTAGGCGCTTCCCAACTTCAGACATTTGTTCATGTCCGTTCGGCGCCTCAATGATCGATAGTGAAATGAAACGACGTGGGATGAAGCCGTTGGTTGCAGGCCGCACGACGAACGACACCATCTCCCAGGAGCGGTCATTGGCGGAGCTTCTAGAGCACTTGACCTAATATGCGCTTGAAACCGACCATGTTATCAACGGCACGACGGTACCGGTTTCCCCGCGTGGACCGCTCAGCGCGGCAAGGCGATCATCACGTACGACTGCCAGCGCCTCAAGGCGCGTACTCCACTGCATGGTGCCCAGCAGAAATGGCTGCTCAAGGGCTGCGCCGGCGCTGAGGTAGCTGCGGCTGCCACTTCCCGAACGATAGAAGCCGCCCCATCCTCGCCCGATCGCGACCGGTATGCTCAATTTCGGCCCGTCTTTGCGCTCGGAAAGGTCGAAGCCCGGCTCGATCGCCGCCAGCGTGAAGACCCCGTTGCCTCCCTTCGGTCGCATGGTGATGGCGAAGGTCGGCGACAATTTGCCAACCACGTCATCGCCGTCATAGGCAAGCGACAGACTCGCCTCGTGCGTCGTGGCCGACACGCCGTTGGGACTCGTTTTGATCGTATAGACTCCGGCGGCTCTCAGCCCCTTCACCGGCGTGAACACCAGAGCCGCGAGGTTGTTGCTCTCGTACCATATTCGCGGTGTCGACATTTCTCCCGTCGACGGCGCATGAAAACCATTGGAGGAGCGCAACACCAGCCAGCTAGTCGCCACGCCATCCGAGCCGTGCGACAGATCGATCGCGACCCCGAGTTGCGCATGGACAGGCAGCCGGTCTAGGTCCGCACGATCGTCATCATAATTGCCTCGCGCGAAGTCGCCATTGCGAACGTCGAAGGCCAGTTGAGGATGAAGGTCGCCGGCCCCGGATATTTTGGCCGACCCTAACGTCGCATCCTCGGTATCGATCGTCGGCACCGACTGCGCTGACGCATCGATGGACGCCAGCACGGCGATTGCCGACCACGCAAAGCGCGCACCACGACAACATGTCAGAAATTTCATGTTACTTAGCCTCGTGTACCATCGTCGTTAGTATGACCGAAGAACGGCGGTTAATTTGGGGAAAAACGTACTGATCTACATTTAAATACGATCGATACTTGCTCGGATACTTTATGGCCGGGAACTGACTGCCCAGTTTAACGCTTAGACAGTATGAGCATTCGATCTGAAGAGCATCGCACCGACGGGGGAAACCCAAGGTCCACGGCCAAGCTTTTTGGCCACCCCCTCCATCCCATGCTGGTACCGTTCCCGATCGTTTGCTTCATAGGCGCACTGCTAACCGATCTTGCTTATCTAGGGTCGGCAAACATCATGTGGAGCAACTTTTCGATCTGGCTGATCACCGCCGGGTTGGTGATGGGTGGACTAGCTGCCGTTACCGGGATGATCGACTATGCCGGTGACCGGCGAGTGCGCGCGGCACGTCCGGCGACGCCGCACATGATCATCAACCTCGGGGTGTTCGTGATCGAGCTCTTCAACGCATTCGTTCACAGCCGCGATGGTTGGACGAGCGTGGTACCGACAGGCTTGACCTTATCGGTAATCTCGGTGGTGTTGCTCGGGGTCAGTGCGTGGCTTGGCGGGTCGCTGGTCTACAAGCATCGCGTCGGGGTGCGGTCGTGATCGTCGCAACGACGCGCGCCCGGAACCTTCTCGCGGGTGTCGCGGTAGCATCGGCGATCGCGCTTGCCGGCTGCAACGATGGCGGCGCAGAGTTTGATCGCAACTCGCAGATCGGGTCCAATCCCGTCTTGCCCGCACCAAAGCAATATCTGGTTCCGCCCATCCACGTCGCCGAGGTCGTGGGATGGCGTGCCGGCCAAGCACCCACCGCTGCGGCTGGCCTTCGCGTACAGGCGCTGGCACGCGATCTGAATCATCCGCGAAACATTCTGGCATTGCCGAACGGCGACGTACTCATCGTCGAGTCCCAGGGCCCAAATCTCGATCCGATCACGCGCCCGAAGAATCCTATCGTGTCATGGGTCCAGAAGCGCGCGACTGGGCAGAGCGGTGCAAAACCAAAGGGCGGGACCAATCAGATCACGCTGGTACGGGACACCAATGGTGACGGCGTACCCGAACTGCGTACAGTTCTCGTAGACCATCTCTTCTCGCCTTTCGGCGCCGTCTTCGCCGACAATTATCTCTACGTCGCAGCCACCGACGCTGTCCTGCGATATCCCTATACGCTGGGTCAGACTCGGATCACGGCCGCCCCCGTGCGGTTGACCGAATTGCCCGGGGGGCCAATCGACCATCATTGGACGAAGAGCCTGACGCTCAGCCCGGATGGCAAACTGCTCTATGCGACGGTTGGATCGAACAGCAACATCACCGAGAACGGCATGGAGGCCGAGAGGAACCGTGCGGCAGTGTGGGAAATTGATCGGTCATCGGGCCGCTCCCGCGTATTCGCCACGGGACTGCGCAATCCGAACAGCCCCAACTTTTACCCAGGGACCAACACGCTTTGGGTCGTCGCGAACGAACGTGATGAACTGGGGCCGAACCTTGTCCCGGATTATCTCACCTCGGTACGCGACGGCGGCTTCTATGGTTGGCCCTATAGCTATTACGGCCGTCATGTCGATCCACGCGTCATGCCACAGCGACCCGATCTGGTCGCGCGCGCAATCGTGCCGGACTATGCGCTGAGCAGCCATGTCGCGGCGCTTGGACTCACATTCTATTCCGGGTCGTCGCTTCCGCCCCGCTACCGCGGCGGTGCCCTGATCGGCGAGCATGGCAGTTGGGATCGCGACGAACTGAATGGCTATAAGGTTGCGTTCGTACCGTTCAGCAACGCGCGCCCAAGCGGCAAGGCCGAGGACTTTCTGTCCGGTTTCGTGTCGCCCGATGGCAAGGTTCGCGGTCGTCCCGTCGGCGTTACTGTTGATCGAACAGGCGCGGTCCTCGTTGCCGATGATACCGGCAACGTCGTTTGGCGGGTTTCGGCGGCGCGGTGACGCGATACGCGCCGGAGGATCACGTTGGCTTCAGTCCGTGGGGCTTTCGGCGGTGAAGGGGGAGCAGCACGGCTTGGTGACCGGCTGGAACTCCATCAACTCGACCCGGGTCCCGTCTGGATCGTAGAAGTTGGCCTGCCACTTGCCGTCCAGCCCCATCTGGGGTCCATCGAGACGCGGGCTCAAGCGGCTTTCCCGATACAATGTCGTGACGGCTGCCTGCATGTTCGGCACGCCAAGCGAAAGATGGTTGAGGACGCCAAGCTGGTTGGCGTTCACCTTGGCGATTGGCACGTCTGATCCCGGCCCGATCATCATGTATTCCATCCAGTCACGCCCATCCGGTGCCTGCTGGGATACCCAGTCGACCTTTGTCGGCTCGAACGCACCAAACCAATAGGGTCGAAAGCCGAGCAGGCGGCGGTAGTAGCTGTCCTGTTTGGAGCGATCATGGACCGCATAGCCGACATGAATGACGCGACTACTTATCGCGCCAGGTACCGCAGTGGCATCCGGGCTGGCGGATTGAACGAACTGGACCTCGTTACCTTCCGGATCATGCGTAACGAACCAACGATCGCCGCCAGCCACGCCCCGGACCGGACCAAGCTCCGTCATGCCCTGCGCCACGAGCCATGAGCGCAGGCGCGCTGCGTCCGTCGTGAGATAGGCCGCATGGGCAAGCATGCTAGCGCCGTGTCCGGTAGGCGCGGGCAGCACCTCGACGAACTGACGAGAACTGAAATAGAAGCGGATGCCGGCTGCGTTCTCCGGGTCCATACCTTTCCGTGCACCAAGTACGTGCGTGTAGAAATGCTCCGATTTGGCCATGTCGCGCGAGTAGACAGCGAGATGCGATATACCCGTGATTGCGGGTCGAGGCTCAGGTGTCTTGGCCCCAATCAGTGCAGTCGCACAGCATGCTAACAATAATAGGCGAGTCGTCAAAGGTTCAATCCTCCCACTGTTCTACGCGCGATCGTATGCCGCCTATTGGACGGTATAGAGGGCTCCATAACGCTTGTCACGTAGACACGCCTGTCAGTATGGATCCGTCAAAAGAGGCCAAAAAAAATGTCGCAGTTTAGGCCTTAGCTAAATCCTGCTAGTAATCACTTCAGCGCGGTCCTCGCGAATGATTAGTCTTTGGCATCGATTATTAAGATACTCACTTGTGGCTTCAAGTAAAATATCGTGATTTTAGTAGGACTTGATATTTCACAGTTGATCTACCGATAAATCTTTGCGGAAAAAACAATATCCTCAGAAGAGCGCATATTTTACTCTTTCGACAGCTAGGATTTCGCGCTTTCGATGGCACCTTTTATTTTAGTTTTCTGATATCGCGCCAGGGCCGTTCGCAAATCTTTACTCTCTCTACCGCCTTTCAATTCGAACGCCCATTCATCTCCGCAATTTGGTCGGCTTCGATCCAAGGCTGCGTGCTTACTCGATCTGGCTAAGGTGCTCTG
>Ga0308164_10002567_pt1 | contig 17764 bp, 12 predicted proteins | sample PhyTR2_FD_201031 | JGI IMG/M metagenome (GOLD analysis project Ga0308164, IMG submission 201031) | Phyllosphere microbial communities from UC Gill Tract Community Farm, Albany, California, United States - DLSLT.R2 | ecosystem: Host-associated > Plants > Phyllosphere > Unclassified | place: USA... | reverse complement strand
TCGTTGTTGTAATCGTCCAAGTCTAAACGGGCAGTACGTAAATAGAACTCGTAAGCACGAGCTTCATCATTTAATTTAGCTGCCAAAATACTGTGTACGCAAGGCGATAATGAACTTTCGTGAACGGTACGTGGCTCATAAAAATCGAAGTTTCTTCTGATAGTTTCCAGGTCGTAATCCTCTTCGAAGAAATACAGTCCTTGTAAAACATCAGCTTGTTTGATAAATGGAGAACGCAAAATCCTATCCCAACTCCATTTCTGGTTAATTGGTCTTTCACTTGCTGGTAAATCTTTTACTAAAGTTTGCTCTTTGTCCAAGTAACCATCTTGCTGCAAGAAAATGCCTAAATTTTTATCCTCTGGATAATACATTTTCTCGATGATATCTGCCCAATCAGCAAATTCCTGAGCATCGAAATTTAAGCTTTTTAATAAGCTATTATATTTTTCTGGATGCTGATTTTTCACAATTTCGGCAGCTTCTGTTGCATACCTCATGCACCAGGTTGCTAACAAATTAGTGTACCAATTGTTGTTTACATTGTTCTCATACTCGTTCGGACCAGTAACACCAAGCATTACATATTGCTGTTTTTCCCCGCTCCAGTTTACGCGTTGTTTCCAGAAGCGGGCGATGCCGATGAGCACTTCTAAACCAAAATCTGACAAATAACTTTCATCGCCAGTATAGCGGATGTAATTATAAATCGCGAATGCAATAGCACCATTACGGTGGATTTCTTCGAAGGTGATTTCCCACTCATTGTGGCATTCTTCGCCATTCATGGTAACCATCGGATACAATGCAGCGCCATCTTTAAAACCTAATTTCGCCGCATTTTCAATGGCTTTACCCAATTGTTTGTGGCGATAAACCAACAAGTTTTTGCTTACTTCCTGCGGTGCAGTTGCTAAGTAAAACGGTACACAATAAGCTTCGGTATCCCAATAAGTAGAACCGCCGTATTTCTCGCCGGTAAAACCCTTCGGACCAATATTCAACCGATCATCTTTACCTGTATAGGTTTGAAACAGCTGAAAAATATTAAAACGAATGGCCTGTTGCGCCGAAATATCACCCTCAATAATGATATCGCTTTCCTCCCATTTCGTGGCCCAGGCTTCAGTTTGTTCTTTTAATAACGTACCGAAACCTTTAGCTGTAGCTTTTGCAATAACGGCTTTGGCCTCTTTTAAAAGTGATTCTTTTGCATAATTTTCTGAAGATAAATTCGCTGCGATTTTAATCAAAGTGATTTCCTCATTCGCTTTTACATCAACTGAAAAAGTTTGTCCGACGAATTTTTCTCTCCGAACAGCCTCCGGGTTGATGGAAACTTTATCCGAATTTTTATACAATTCAATATGGCTTCCGGTACAAACTTCAAATTCAGTTTTCTTTGTTCTCAGTTTGATGTAAGCTTCTGTCTTGTTAATTTCATCAGAAACTAAAGTCCAGAATTTCTCATCATAGTTACTGTCCTGATTTTTGATATCACCATCGATGAAAGGCATTAACGTAATTTTGCCATCAAAGTTTAAAGGCTTAATGCTGTAACGGATCGCTCCAACCTCATCATCAGCAATGCTGCAAAAACGAGTTGATTTTACCTTAACAATTTTACCACTTCTAAGTTTGGCAGTGAAAGTGCGCTCCAAAACACCAGCATGCATATTCAAAACACGTTTGAATTCACTTACTTCGGCCGTTGCCAAATCCAAGATTTCATCATCCAGTTTCACTTCGATACCTACCCAATTTGCCGCATTTAAAACTTTAGCAAAATACTCTGGATAGCCATTTTTCCACCAACCCACACGGGTTTTATCAGGATAATAGACTCCCGCAACGTAATTACCTAATAGCGTATCTCCTGAATAAGTTTCCTCAAAATTGGCACGCTGGCCCATACGACCATTACCCAAGCTGAAAATACTTTCTGAGATTTTATTTAAATGTGGATCAAAGCCTTCTTCGATAATACTCCACTCGTCTGCTTTAATGTAATTCTTCATCTTTTATACTTTCATCATTGCGAGGCACGAAGCAATCTCATTTAGAGTGTTCGCCCTCACAATTATATTGAATTCCTTTCATAGATTGCTTCGTGCCTCGCAATGACGGCAGTTGACGTTCTATAACTTTTCTAAATCTTCAACCGTTAATTTATCTAACCCACTTACCACAAGGTCTGCCTCGGTAAGCACGCTTTTTTCGCCAATTCCTATGGCCTTCATTCCGCCACGCTTTGCGGCCTCAACGCCTGCAACAGCATCTTCAAAAACCACACATTCATCAGGTTTGAAACCTAAAAGCTCTGCACCTTTCAAAAATACCTCAGGATCGGGTTTTGATTTCGTAACCATGTTACCATCTACAATTTCATCAAAGAAATGAGCAAGATTAGTACGTTCTAAAATGATTCCTGAATTTTTACTTGCAGAGCCTAAAGCCAGTTTATAGCCCGCCTGATGAATAGCCGTTAAAAAATCAACCGTTCCAGGCAACACTTCAGCAGGAGTCATTTTGGTAATCATATCTACATACCAGCTATTTTTCAAACTGGCAAGTTCTTCCTTCTCCGCATCGGTTTTTTGTACATTACCCCAGGCCAAAATTTTATTTAAGCTTTCTACACGACTTACGCCCTTAAGCTGCTCATTTTGTTCTTCTGTAAAATCGAAACCCATGGTATTTGCCAGGCGTTTCCAGGCTTGGTAATGGTAAACTGCTGTATCTACCAATACACCATCCAAATCAAATAGACAGGCTTTAATTGAGGTTGAAGGTTGTATGTTAAAGGTTGAAAGTTTTTCTTGCATTGTGTTTATATAAGCCCCACCCCAACCCTCCCCAGAGGGGAGGGAGTGCAAAAGCGTTTATGTAATTATCTTAATTCTATTTTATATTTTATTATCCTTTTGTTAAATAACCTTCTTCATTTATTAGTGCTTTGGGTTTTTATAAAGCCCTCCTCTTCTGGGGAGGGTTGGGTGGGGCTTTAATTTAATTCTAAAATCAAGGTTGTTTTTGCTGGCACTTTAACTTCTTTAATTTGGATGCTTTCTCCCGAAATCACATTTTTGGCAGTAGTAATTCCAGTTGTTCTTTCTGCAAATCGCTCTGTATTGAGCGTTTTCTCTTTATTTGTATTATTCACGATAACCATTACTGTACCTTTTGCAGTAGCGTTGTATCTAAAATAAACATAGATATCATCTTCAGGTACAAACTGCATTAATTTACCAGTTTGTAAAGCTGGGCTATTTTTGCGGTAGTTGGCCAAAGTCTTCACAAAATTGAAAGCTTCGTTTTCTTTGTTTGTTCTACCATTGGCGATAAACTTATCTTTTTTATCTCCTTGCCATCCGCCAGGAAAATCAGAACGAACCAGACCATCAGGGGCAGAGAAATTTTTCATCAAAATTTCTGTCCCATAATACATCTGAGGGATACCACGCATAGTCAAAAGCATGGCTAAACCCATTTTATATTTATCAAAATCTTCATTCACTACAGAATAAAAACGACTCATGTCATGATTATCTAAAGCGATACAATTTAATGTGGGGTCTTTGTAAAGAAAATCATGTGCCACCACATCATACAGTCGGTTAATACCATCTGTCCAGCCGTTTTTACCATTCAAAGCTTCGTAAATCCCTTCTTTAACGGCCATGTCGGTAATGCCCGGCAAGTGCGTATCGAAACCACGATTAACAGTATTTCCACCTGTGAAATAAGCCTGGTTGGCTACGCCTGAAACAAAAGTCTCTCCAAAAATAGATAAAGTTGGAAACTCAGCCTTCAATTTAATTGCCCAATCGGCCATGTAAGCTGGATCATTATAAGGATAGGTATCTAAACGTAAGCCATCAATTCCAGCATATTCAATCCACCAAATGTGGTTTTGCGTTAAATAATTTTGAACATAAGGATTGGTTTGATCAAGATCTGGCATAGAAGGAACAAACCAACCATCTAACATTTTTTTACGATCAGCAGCAGATGCGTGAGTATCCATCACGGTTTGATCGCGGTAACTGGTTTGTGTATATTTTGGCCATTGATGTACCCAACTTTTCATTGGTAAATCTTTGAAAAACCAATGTCCGGTGCCGATGTGGTTATGAACGATATCTTTAATCACTTTCATACCTTTAGCATGAGCAGTTTCGACATACTTTTTGTAAAGTTCGTTTGTTCCGTAACGGGGATCAATTTTATAATGATCTGTTACCGCGTAACCATGATAGGATGCCTTTTCCATATCATTTTCGATTTCCGGAGTCATCCAAACCGTGGTAATTCCTAAATCTTTAAGGTAGTTTAAATGATTGATCACCCCTTGAAGATCTCCCCCATGGCGGTAGTACATGCTATCGCGATTAAGTGCCGTTTCGGCTAAGCCTTTAACAACATCGTTACTTTTATCGCCGTTCGAAAAACGATCGGGCATTAACAAGTAAATAAAATCTTTTTGCGTTACACCTTGAATTCTGCCTGCACTTTTATCGCGGCTTTTTAAATCGTAGCTGTAACTGAATAGTTTTTTGCCTTTAACAGTAAAATTGATGGGGAACGTTCCCGCTTTTGCCGTTGAAGAAATTTCTAAATCCAGAAATAAATAATTTGGGTTTTCGACTTTGTTTACCTTAACCAGTTTAACACCAGGATAAGATAATGAGATGTTGCTTGCCGCAATATTATCGCCGTGAACAAGCAATTGTAATTTCGGATTGTGCATTCCTGCATACCAGAACATAGGTTCGATACGCTCTAATTTTTGAGCAAAGAGGTTTGCACCTGTAATAAGTAACAAAAGTACTAAGGATATTTTTTTCATTTTCTAAGTGTCAGTTTAAAAGAATAATAGAATTGACTTTACAACTTATTTAAGAATTTTGATACCCCGGGGCATGAAGTTGAAATTAATTGCGAATCTGAAAATGGAGCGTTGGTAACGTTAGGAGCTAAAAAAAGAGATTGAATCATGCTGAAACTTAAAGAAAAAACCCTGCAAAAATTTTCATTTTCGCAGGGTGTAAATTTATTATTGTTTAACCGCTGTAAAGCTTCCTGTTTTACCGTCGGCGTTTAACGTTAATGTTAATTTATAAGTGCCAGCGGTTGCAATTGCCACGTTATTAGCACCATCACCAATACTGGTTCCCCAATCGTGGTTTAACCTGAATTTAAGTTCACCTGCTGTAAGCGGGGTTGTTATTGTCCAGCTATTTTTGCCATCATTTATAAATTTCATATCAGTATCTACAGACCAGTTACTACCCGGAACTGCGTTACCAATAATAGACCACACCAAAGGTGTAAGCGTAAATGTGTTTGCATTTAAATCAACAACAAGTTGTTTTGCCCCTTTCGAAACCGAACTGATGTCGCCACCTGACGTACTGATTTTGCCACCACCTGCATCTCCGTAGGCAATGTCCCATTTTTTAGCGGGTGTGATTTTAAATTTATCACCATCAAATGCAATAACGCCGGTGTAAACTCCATTTCCTGTTGCCGAAATCAAACTGTCGGCAGTAGCAGGATTCCAGCCCTGGTAGTTGCCGGGAACATAAATCCATGCAGTTAAAGGGAACGGTCTTGCACTGATTGTTACAACATTACTGTAAGCAGGTGCTGTAGAATTTGAAATTGACGATTTAATTCTAACCTCAACGTCCGTATTTGCAGTTGTAGGAATCCCTAAAGCTAAAAGCAAATTATTGAAATCTAATCCATTGTAAGCCTTAGTAGTTGCTTTTGCATCAAGAATTGTTTCTTTTGGTGCAGCGAAGTTTGTTCCTTTTACTGCTAATTGTAATACATTTGAAACCGCAGCCTGATAGCCAAAGTTAGCATCAGCCACCGTGAATGTTACTACTGTTGATGTAAGTTTAGATTTATCCAAAAGCACACTCGTTGCAGAAGTTTGTAAAGCACCGCCGGTGCCCGATGTAGCAACCGCTTTGGTTTCATCTTTTTTACATGACCATAGAGATAAAGCGATTAAGCTTAGTGCCATGGATTTTAAAAATATTGATTTCATATCTTATAAAAGATTAAGATTAATAGCCTGTGTTTTGTTTCAGATTTGGATTTGCAATTAAATCTGCAGTTGGTAACGGATACAAGTTACGGAAAGCAGGTAATCCTGTACCGGCTTTAACACCGCCTTTATACGGCCACAAATAGCTCGCATCTGTATATTTTCCGTAACGAACTAAATCTGTACGACGATGACCTTCCCAATATAATTCACGACCACGCTCATCTAAGAAGAAATCGGTAGTTAAGGCTGCAACATTACCTGATGCATTGCCATAAGCACGAGTTCTAAGTAAGTTTACGTAGTTCAATGCCTGAGCAGTACTGCCTCCCGTTCCTCCACGCATTACCGCCTCGCCATAAATTAAATATTGCTCGGCCAAACGGAAGATAGGGAAATCTAATGAACTGAAAGTACCATTTAATGATGGAGGTGTAACGCCTGTCGAAGTTACATTTTTGAATTTCGTAACACGTAATCCGTCGGTAAATACGCCGATATCATCGATCCCTGTTTTTGTACCGAAGAAAGCACCTCGTTTATCTAAAGCGCCTGTTGGGTCAGGAAATAATGCAGGTAAGTTTGCACGCGTTCTATTACCACCCCAACCGCCGTTCGGAACGCCATAAGATGTCGGATTCATGTCGCCGTTAATACCCGCATTGATCAAAAAGGTAGTACCGCCGTAATTAGTTCCATTTATACCATCATAATTGATACTTAAAATAGTCTCTGGATTGTTAACGTTGTTATCAGCCTTAAACAAATCCATATAGTTGGTTTTTAAAGCATAGCCTGCGTTAATAACTTTACTTGAATATGTAATTGCTTCAGTATACTTTGCAGTACCCGTGTAAACATTAGCATTTAAATAAAGTCTTGCTAATAATGCCCAATCAGCACCTTTATCTGCACGACCATACTCATTCGTACGCGGTTCGGCTAAATCAGCTTCTATTGCTTTCAATTCTGATTCTACATAAGTGAATAATGCTGCTCTTGTAATTTGTTGAGGAGCAATTTTACCAATTTCATTAGCTTCAGTTACAAATGGCGGATTCCCGAATGCATCCATCAATACCCAATACTGATAAGCACGCAAGAAACGCGCTTCAGCACGATAGCGTTGAATATTAGTTGCATCAGCACCTGTAATGCCACGACTAGCCAATTTATCTGCAGTGCTTTCGCGAAGGAATTCGTTAACGAAAGTAATTTGCAAAAGACTTCTTGAATATAAGCCTCTTAAAAACTGATTGTCAACACTTGGGGTAGAATAATCAAGTTCAGGAATCCCCGTATCGCCCCAGGCACAAATTGCTTCATCGGTTGTTAACTCTTGTGAAGTCCAGAACAACCTTAAAAAATCAGCAAAACCTGAGTTTAAACCTCCTACATCACTATTATCAGACCCCCCTGGGCTGGTTAATGCGTAAGTTGCGTATAATTTAACCAAACTGTTTTTGTATCCTGCAGGGGTTGCATAAACTGTAGGAGCAGTAACGTCGTTTGTAGGCGTTAAATTTAAATCGCTTTTTTTACATGAATTTAAAGACAGCAGTAAAACTCCTGATGCCAATATCGTTTTAAATGAATTTCTCATCTTTATTTCTTTATTAAAAACCAACATTTAACCCTAAAGTGAATGTTCTTGGTCTAGGGTATAAATTATAATCAATACCGGAAACTAACTCAGGGTCAATACCTTTGTAATTAGATACGACAAACACGTTCTGGCAGTTTGCAGAAATTCGCATTGTTGTATTTCCGTTCGGAGAAAGTTTACCAATGTTGTACGATAAACCAACGTTATCCATTTTTAAGAATGATGCGTTTCTGATATAGTAATCGCTCAGGAATTGATTGGTTTGAAAACCTGTGTTATAAATATCTACGCCTGAGTTGTTAAGAATACCTTGTGTACTCAACACGTTATTTTTGATACCGAAGTTCGAAGAAACGTTATCATAAATATAGTTGCCGATATTTGCTCTCAAGACAGTACTTGCAGTCCATTTTTTGTAAGTGAAAGAAGTATTGAAGCCGAAAGTGAAGTTCGGATCAGGTGATTTGAAGAAATACTGATCGCTGGTATTGATAATGCCATCGTTATTTAAATCTGCATAAACTCCTTCAATCGGTGCACCGCTCGCATTGTAAACTTGTTTGTACACAAAGAATGCGCCCGGAACCTGATTAACTGAATTGTATTTAAGCGTAACACCTGTACCACCTGTAATATCACCTGCACCAACTTTTGATCCCGGATCAGGATTTAAAGTTAAATTGGTGATTTTTCTCTTGTTATAAGCCATGTTGAAGCCGAAATCCCAAGTCACATTCTCTTTCTGAATTGCAACGAAATTTAAGCTGGCTTCGATACCTTTAACTTCCATATTACCAACATTAGTTGTTAATAAGTTGCTAAAGTTTGTGCCTACAGGAATATTAATCGTACTTAATAAGTCTTTAGTTTTTTTGAAATAAGCATCAACACTACCGTATAATCTTCCTTTTAAGAAACCGTAATCCAAACCTGCATTATAAGTTGTTGTAGTTTCCCATTTCAAATCAGGATCATAACCTGCAGGGCTGTAATAGTTGTAAAATGTATTTCCTACCTGATATTGACCATTTCCGCTATTTGCATAATATTTAGATAAATAGTCGTAATTACCGATACCATCTTTATTACCGGTTTCACCGTAGCTTAATCTCAATTTTAAATCAGAAACAACTTTACTGTCTTTTAAGAAATCTTCGCCAATAACCCTCCAGGTAAAACCTGCTGAAGGAAAATAACCCCAACGGTTATCTTGCGAGAATTTAGAAGAAGCATCGGCACGCATTGTACCTTGCAAAATATATTTCTCATCAAATGTGTAAGTAAATCTACCGTAGTAAGAAAGCAATTTATTTTGCTCAACAGAGAAAGGAAATACAGGGGTTGTTAGTAGCTGACCATTACCATTGTAAGAGTTGAAATTAAAATTCGTAACGGCATCATCATAATAACCGTAACCTACAGTTGCATCAAATCTGCTTTTAATGCTTTCAACATTTTTAGCATAATTTAAATAGAACTCTGAAAATTTATTAACCTCAGTATTTTTTCTGCTGGAATAAGAACCGTTTGTAGAGGCACTTTGTGCAGCGAAAGCAGGCACTGTTGTAGAACCGTAACCTTTAGATACATCGTAACCTAAGTTTAAGTTAGCATGCAATTCAGGTAAAAAGTGGAATGAGTAATCGAACCTTGCATTACCAAAACTTCTCGCCGCTTTACCGTTGTTATCTTGTTGCTCGATTAAAGCAACAGGGTTACGAGGTGCATTCGGATTTGGAACGGTTCCGTTGATCCACTCATAATAGCCACCGAATTGATTTGCAGCATAGACGGGTTTAGTCGGATCGAATTGAATTGCGTTACCAATTGCAGCACCATTAGGATATTGCGATTCTGTTAATGCACCTTTTAAGTTCAAATCTATTTTTAAGTGATCGCTAAAAAATCTTGGAGAGATTGTAATTGCGCCCGTTGCTCTTTTTAAGTTACTTCTGATAACAACACCTTGTTGATCTAAATAACCACCTGAAACACGGTAAGGAACACCTTTAAAAGAACCCGAAATACCCAAGTTATTGTCGGTTGTAATAGCTGTACGATAAATTTCATCTTGCCAATCTGTATTCGCAGTGCCTAATAATGCTTTTTGAGCAGCACTACCATTTGCGTTTACATAAGCACGAACTTGATCTGCAGACAATACATCAACTTTTTTTGCAACTGTTGCAACAGAGTTATTAGTACTGAAATTGATTACAGGTGCACCCGAACCGCCCTTTTTGGTTGTAATTAAAATAACACCGTTTGATGCTCTCGAACCATAAATAGCAGTTGCATTTGCATCTTTCAAAACTGTAAAGGTTTCAATGTCGTTAGGGTTAATTAATGATAAAGGACTTGGTGCATTACCAATCGAATTACCACTAAAAGGAACCCCGTCAACCACGATTAAAGGATCGTTACTTGCATTTAAAGATGCACCGCCACGAATACGGATTGTGCTACCACCGCCTGGAGAACCACCACCTGAAATGATGTTAACACCAGCTACTTTACCTTGAATTAATTGTTCAGGTGTAGTAATTGTACCTTTTTGGAAATCTTTAGAACTAACTGTGGTGATTGAACCGGTTAGGTTTTTCTTTTCTGCAGTACCGTAACCGATAACTACAACCTCGTTTAGTTTTTGTGCATCGGGAACCAATTGAAAATTGGCAGTTGCATTTGCGGTAACATTTACCGTTTTTTCTAAGGTTTGATAACCTATAAAACTTGCAGATAAGGTTAGGGAACCATTTGTTAATCCAGCCAATTTGAAATTACCGTTTCCATCTGTCGATGTACTTCTGGTTGTTCCTTTAACTAAAATGGAAGCGCCAGGTAATGGTTGGCCGGTTTCATCAAGCACTGTTCCGGATACAGACCCGGTTTGTGCCTTTACGATTAATGCTGAAAAAACTAACAGCACCAAAAGCCCCTGTTTTAACAGGTAAAATACTTTCATATTCGAAGCTCGTTTAAGTATAAAAATTTGGTTAAATATTATAGTGATTTACACATAGGCCTAATTTACAGCACATAATGGTAATTCAAAATTTATTTAAAAAATATATTTTCGGGCAGAAAAAGCGGGTAGTTTTAGGCTAAAAAGAGGCAGCCTTTTTTAATTTTATTTTCCATGAAAACCAAACAACAAAAATATAAACGTCTGTTTTACAGCAATTTAAAAACGTAAAATATCATTTTAAAGTGTAATTCTTACACTAAGTGTTTTTTTATGCTTTTTTCGGGAACGTTCCCGATCATTTTTAACAGATTCAGGAATATTTTTCGGGAACGTTCCCGAAAAATAATATAAATTCTGCTTAAAATACACTAAGTGAAGATTTTTTTTGATGAAAAACAGCTCTGAAAAGAACCGTTTTTTTAGTGTTTTTTATGCGAATTTGAGGTCGAGTTTCGCATGATAATCTTGGAGTGCAAAACCAACTCTGAAGGTAAATCTTTATCACCATTCGAATCCAAAATTTTGAACAGCATTTTAGCCGCTTCGGTTCCTATCTCGGTGGCCGGCTGCGTTATAGTTGTTAACGAAGGGTTTAATAAAGGAGCTATTTCCAGACTCGAAAAACTGATCACTTTCAAATCATCAGGGATAGCAATATTTAAATCATAGCAAGCATAATAGGTAGCAAATGCCAAACGCTCAACTGAGGTAAAAACACCGTCGGGCTTTAACTCGGTTAGCGCTTTTTTAATAATTATACTATTTTCATCGTAGCTGTTACTGCAATCTACAATCAGCTGTTCTTCGAAAGGAATATTATGTTTTGCTAAAGCGTCTATATATCCCTGCATCCTTGTTTTACCGATTGACAAGCTTTTGTTTACCACCAAATAGCCAATTCGTTGGCAACCTTGTTCTATGAGGTGTTCTGTTGCCAAGAAACTACTGTTATAATCGTTTGTGATAACCCTTGGCGTTTCAATATCCTCATAAATCCTATCGAAAAAAACCAATGGTAATCTTTTTGGTCCGAATTTATTAAGATAATTATGATCATTTGCTTCACCCGAAACAGACATAATTATACCATCTGCCCTGCCGTTGTGTAAGTGGCGAATAAAATTCACTTCCTTTTTATAATCGTCATCGGTTACATAAATCAAAATGTGATAACCGTTCTCACGGGCAACCCTTTCAATACCATGAATGGCTTGCGAGAAATAATTATTTGCCAATTCGGGAACAATTACCGCGATTGTTTTACTTTTTTGCTCTCTTAAATTACTGGCGTAATGATTAGGCTGGTAGTTTAATTCCTTTGCCTTCTCTAAAATGAGCGTTTTGGTAGCGGCATTAATATCGCTATTATCTCTAAAGGCTCTGGAAATTGTAGAAGTAGATAAGTTTAGGGCTTCAGCTAATTTCTTTATATTGATACTATCCATTTTGGTTAAAAACCCATTTTTTAGAAAAACTAAGCTGTAAATATAAAATTTTAAAAATCTAAATGCAGCTATATTTTTTTTTAAAAAAAACAGGTCGATGTCTAATCGTGCATCTCAACTTTTTGAAAACTTTTATAAAAATAGTCATACTTCGTTGTATGAAAATAATAAGACTAAAAATAATCTATATTTATAAAAACAAAACGGGGCCTTGAAGCATTAATAATATACCAAATAGTTTATAAAATTTTCTATTAGTTAATAGAAACGGCTTGGTATTAGGGATAAATGGATGGAAAATAAACGGATACTAATTGCAGATGACGATGAAGGAATAGTTGATGCTGTTACAATGATATTACAGATTATGGGCTATGAAGTTGATTTTACATACGACGGTGGAACTGTGTTAGAAGCTGTAAAAAATAAGCCCGATTTAATTTTGTTAGATATTTGGATGAGCGGGCACGATGGGCGGGATATTTGTAAACAATTAAAAAGTGATCCCGAATATGAGAAAATACCCATTTTAATGATTTCCGCCAGTAGAGATATCAGGCAATCGGCGCTAGATGCGGGCGCTAATGATTTCATGGAAAAACCCTTTGAAATGGACTCATTACTAAACAAGGTTACACATCTGTTGAACTAAATACGCCTTTAATTCAAAATTATAGCTCTAACAACGAAGCAGCTTCTTTCAACTTATCAGATAGAATGTAGCTGTTAGAGATATGCACATTTTCGTGTTAATTATTAAGTGCATTTAGATTTAAATCTTTAATTGCTTGATTACACGCCCGATTTAACAATTACGCTTTAATAGAAATATTATTCAATCCGTTGCAGTCTCCCCTCCTTATATTTTATCGCTTATATTAGGAAATGCTTTATAGCACACCGATCTGGTTATCGCAGATAAACCATGGCCCATAATCTTTAAAAATTACTTTACATATTTGTAAAACAGAGTTTTTTTAAAAAAATCGGCAACAGCATGTCTGAAGAAAACCCAGGGCCTATCAGAAAAATTATTCACATAGATATGGATGCTTTTTACGCGTCAGTAGAGCAGCGTGATTTCCCTGAGTACCGTGGCAAGCCGATTGTTGTAGGCGGAAAACCCGATAGCAGAGGTGTAGTGGCGACTGCCAGTTATGAGGCGAGGCAGTATGGCATTCGTTCGGCCATGTCGTGCAGTAAAGCTTATCAGTTGTGCCCAACCGCAATTTTTATATACCCCAGATTTGATGCCTATTCATCAGTGTCGAAATCGATCAGAGAAATTTTTAGTCGCTATACTGATCTTATTGAGCCACTTTCTTTGGATGAAGCATATTTAGATGTTACTGAAGATAAGTTGGGAATAGGTTCGGCAATTGACATTGCTCAGTCGATTAAGGATGCGATCAAAAATGAACTAAATCTTACAGCTTCCGCCGGTATTTCGGTGAATAAATTTATTGCAAAAATTGCATCTGATATGAACAAACCCGATGGTTTGACTTTTATCGGCCCTTCGAAATTAGAAAGTTTTATGGAAAAGTTGCCCGTAGAAAAGTTCTTTGGTGTGGGTAAGGTAACTGCTGCAAGAATGAAGGCAATGCAAATTATAACAGGCGCTGATTTAAAAAAATTGTCGGAACCTCAACTCATTGCTCAATTCGGAAAATCAGGTAAATTCTATTATAAGGTGGTTCGCGGCATCGACGAGCGTCCCGTTCAGGCACATCGGGAAACTAAATCGGTTGGTGCAGAAGATACATTGAAGGAAGATACAAATGAGGATTCGGTAATGCACAGCCTCCTGCAGCAAATAAGTATCACCGTTGCGGCACGGCTCGAAAAACATCAATTGAAAGGAAAAACGATAACCCTTAAAATAAAGTTCGAAGACTTTAAGCAGATTACAAGAAGCCGATCTTTTCAAAATTCTATACATAAAGCAGAAATGATTTACAATGAAGCTCTTAACTTACTTAAGGAGGCGGAAATTGGGTTAACCAAAGTGAGGCTTTTGGGTATAACGCTATCAAGATTTTATGACGATGACGTGCATGACAAACCTGAAAGCAGCCAATTAGAACTGGAATTTTAATTTAGAACAATATCAATTTCGATACAGAGCATACGCGATTGCTTTATTAGTATATATTTATCGAGATTTTTCTGCATGACTAAATACTACTACACAAAACCATTCTGCCTTCTGTTTGCATGCGCTGCATTTCTCATATCATGCAAATCGCATTTCGAAATTGTTAAATCAGCTAGAAGTCAATACCCGATAAGCAACACTTCGCCATTAGATTCATCGGTTATTAAAACGTATTTGCCCTATAAGCAAAAAATGGAGGCCACGATGAATGCTGTTATTGGCAATACTGACAGTGAAATTGTAAAAACACGTGGGCCAGAATCCCGATTAGCTAATTTCTTTGCCGATGCCTGTTTAGCAGAAGCCAGGAAACTTGATAAAAACATTGATTTTGCGATGCCAAGCACTACCGGAGGCTTAAGAAATAGTTTACCTAAAGGAAATATAAGCCTAGGCAATGTTTTCGAATTGATGCCCTTCGAAAACGAACTTCTTGTTTTAAAACTAAAAGGTAGTGATGTTTTGGAGCTTTGTAAATTTATTGCTCAATCGGGCGGCCAACCAGTTTCAGGCTTAAATTTAAAAATCGTAAATAAACTACCAACGGCAGTTTTTATCAATGGAGAACCTTTCGATACCGCTAAAACATACAATGTTTTAACTTCAGATTACATTGCAGGAGGCGGAGATAATTCTTTTGGAATGGAGAAGCCACTTGAAACAAAGATGCTTAATCTTAAAGTTCGAGATGCTTTAATTCAATACATTAAATACCAAACTTTAGCAGGCAAAACAATAACGGTCAAATTAGATGGAAGAATTACCACTGATTAATAGGAGAGGTTTTATAAGAGCAGGCGGCGTTGCAAGTGCAGTTATTGCAATTGGCAATCCTTTGAGTTTGTTTGCAGCAGGCGAAACCAATAAACTCACGATTCTACACACCAATGATGTACATAGTCGTATTGAACCCTTCCCGATGGATGGGGGCAGAAATCAGGGATTAGGCGGTGTAGCCGGAAGAGCAGCTTTGATAAAAAAGATAAGAGCCCAGGAGGAGCATGTTTTGTTGCTCGACGCAGGAGATATTTTCCAAGGTACACCATACTTTAATCTGTATGGCGGTGAATTGGAAATGAAGCTGATGAGCCAAATGGGCTATGACGCGGCAACAATGGGAAACCACGATTTTGATAACGGAATTGAAGGTTTTTACAAGCAGCTTCCAAATGCAAACTTTCCGATACTGATTAGCAACTACGATTTTTCGAATACAATAATGAATAAATCGACTATCCCGTATAAAGTATTTAACAAAGGAAGTTTAAAAATCGGCGTCTTCGGTATCGGTATTGAGTTGGATGGATTAGTTAATAAAGTAAGCTACGGAGAAACTGTTTATCTTGATCCTATTCAAAAATCGAATGAAACGGCCTCTATCTTAAAAAACGAATTAAAGTGCGATTTGGTAATTTGCCTTTCTCACCTTGGTTACAGCTACCGTAACAGTAAAATTTCTGATAAACTTTTAGCCGCCGCAACTACTAATATCGATTTAATTATCGGCGGGCACACACACACTTTTATGGAAACGCCTGAAGACGTTAAAAATGCAGCAGGTAAAACGACAACGATAAATCAGGTTGGTTGGGCAGGTATTAATCTCGGCCGAATAGATTATATTTTCGAGAAGCAAAAAGGCACAACGCACAAACAATCAACACAATACCAAATTAATAATGTAATTTAACCATAAAAAATTCTTAACTTAACTTGTCAGATTTAAAACAAGCTTTCATGAAAGGGATAATTAAAAAAAATGCTGAGGCGCTAACGTTGGAGTTAGACTGGCTCGCTAAAGTTATCGATATAAGTGTTAAGAAACATTTCGGCCAGGAAACTGAATATAAAAGCATTTATGACATTCAACCACCTGATGTTACTTTTGATGAATCGTTTTATGCTGAAGTATTAAAGAGGGATCAAACAAGTATCCCTGAGAGAATAGTATTATTATTGGCTTTGGCACCACACATAAAGCCTGAAATGCTTGATGTTTTCCTCATCAGAAATGAAAAATTAGATAAAAGCTTTACAGAGTTTGGTGGTGTAAAAGATATTAGAAACAATGGCTTCATCCCGACGGGAGAAACCGCGGCCTTTATTTTGGCAATGAATAATTTAGCAAGTAGGTTTGATTTGTTTAATCTTTTTTGCGAGGATCATTACTTTAGTAAAAGAAACATTCTTCACATTGTAAAACCAAAAAGTTACGAACCCTATCTTTCTGGTGCACTAGTTCTTTCGCTCGAATACTTGAGCTACCTTACAGTTGGTCTTTCCAAATTTACAGCTGTTCATTCCGACTATTAACTTTTGATCTTAAGATTATAGCAAATGCCGCCCGAAATACGAGCGGCATTTTTTTATTTTATTGCTACTGCTATCTCTTTCTTTGATAATTCTTTTTTAACAACATCCGGATTTCTTAATGAAGTATATTCTTGCTGAGGCTCAGGGATTACATCAGCACTTTCTACCGTACTAAAATGGGGAGTTATAATGCCGTACAAACTCTTGGAAGTTTTCAAATTTGCGTTTTTCGCACTTTCAAAGTCCACCGACTTTAGATAATACAGCATTATAGAAACACCATAAAAAGTATTTCCGTTGGTTTTAGTATTGATACCCAAATTGGAACCCGGTAAAACGGTTTCGCCAACTTTAACAGAAATACTCCCCTTTTTAAAGCCGCGATAAGACGCAAGCGTACCATCATTATGTTCTATAATTAAATCATTTATCTTACTGGTGTAAGCAACATCAGCAGATTCATCAGTTTCGTGGAGATCTCTTACCTCTACAACTATTCCCTTGCTTATTGCCGTAACTGTATCTGCAGTTTTCGTAAAAAATTTATAAACCTTCCAATCGTCAGGCGTAGTGCTTCCAAAATAGGTTGCGTTAACAAATGACGATTCTGCCACCCTTACTATAACATCCTTTTTGTAAGGAATTAAATAAAGAAAATCAGGATTGTATTTAGGCTTTAGCTTTCCGCGGATGTATGTATAACTATAGCCGAAGCCTATCCCGTTATCTTTATTATCGGGCGTTAAACTTAGTAACCTGCCCGAATAATTTTTAGAGGTAATTTGCTGCTCCCTGCTCGCTAAAGAATTTGTTAGATCATTAAATTTTAAAAGAACGGTAAAAGTTCCGGGATCGCTTTTTTGGTAATCGAAATCTACGCTTTTGTTTGTATTTACACGATAAGAGATTTTGAAAGAATCCTGAGCTTCAGCTTTGAAAAAGGCTAAAGAAGCTATGGTAAACAGTACTGATGTGGCCAAGAGTTTCATAATATTCGAAAGACGTTAATTTAATTGCAAAATACATTTATTCTCCAGCCTAAACAACTTCTTTACGCGTCGTAGCACCCTATCTTCTAAAAAGCGTTGGCTTCCCGAGAAATCGGGATCTTACTCCCCAGCGACCCTCTGATTAATCCCGATTCATCGGGACTCTAACCAGCTGAGCCAACGCCTCAATTGTATTCATTTCTAAAATAATTTTTTCTATCACAAAT
>Ga0308164_10002566_pt1 | contig 17771 bp, 14 predicted proteins | sample PhyTR2_FD_201031 | JGI IMG/M metagenome (GOLD analysis project Ga0308164, IMG submission 201031) | Phyllosphere microbial communities from UC Gill Tract Community Farm, Albany, California, United States - DLSLT.R2 | ecosystem: Host-associated > Plants > Phyllosphere > Unclassified | place: USA... | reverse complement strand
CCGTCAGCTTGTCCAGCAGGTTGTCGCGATTGCCTTTGACCAGCGTCGCGGCTTCCTTGAGTTGATCTTCGGCCGAATTCAGCCAGGCCAGGGCCGCAGCGCCGGTGACGGCCTCGATACGGCGCACGCCTGCTGCGACACCGCCTTCACTGACGATCTTGAACAGCGCGATGTCACCGGTGCGGCTGGCGTGAATGCCACCACACAGCTCGACGGAAAACTCGCCGCCCATGCTCAGTACGCGAACGCTGTCGCCGTACTTCTCGCCGAACAGCGCCATGGCGCCCTTCTTCTTCGCCGTGTCGATATCGGTTTCTTCGGTCATGACCTCGGTGTTCTTGCGAATCTCGGCGTTGACGATATCTTCCAGCGCGCGCAGTTGCTCGGCCTTGATCGCTTCGAAGTGGCTGAAGTCGAAGCGCAGACGCTGACTGTCGACCAGCGAGCCTTTCTGCTGAACGTGCTCACCCAGCACCTGACGCAATGCGGCATGCAGCAAGTGAGTGGCCGAATGGTTCAATTTGGTTGCATCGCGAACTTCATCAGCCACTTGTGTTTCAACCTGCGCGCCAACGCTCAGGCTGCCGGACGCCACAACGCCGTGGTGCAGGAAGGCGCCGCCGGTCTTGGTGGTATCACTGACGTCAAAGCGCGCGTCACCGGCCTGCAGGAAACCACTGTCACCGATCTGACCGCCCGACTCGGCGTAGAACGGAGTGACGTCGAGAATTACCACGCCCTCTTCACCTTCATTCAGGTGAGAAACCGACTGGCCTTCCTTATAGAGGGCCACGACGCTGGCGCTGCCAGTGGTCGCCGAGTAACCGGTGAACTGGGTGGCCACATCGACCTTGACCAGGCTGTTGTAATCCATGCCGAACGAACTGGCCGAACGGGCGCGCACGCGCTGGGCGTCCATTTCACGCTCGAAGCCTGCTTCGTCCAGGGTCAGATTACGCTCACGGGCGATGTCGCCTGTCAGGTCCATCGGGAAGCCATAGGTATCGTACAGCTTGAACACCACTTCGCCCGGAACCACGGTGCCTTTGAGGTCGGCCAGATCCTGTTCGAGAATTTTCAGACCTTGCTCGAGGGTCTTGGCGAACTGCTCTTCTTCGCCTTTGAGTACGCGTTCGATGTGCGACTGCTGCTGCACCAGCTCAGGGAACGCAGACCCCATCTCGGCAACCAGCGCGGCAACGATCTGGTAGAAGAAGCTGCCCTTGGCACCCAGCTTGTTGCCGTGACGGCAGGCGCGACGAATGATGCGGCGCAGCACATAACCGCGACCTTCATTGGACGGCAGCACGCCGTCGGCGATCAGGAAGCCGCACGAGCGAATGTGGTCAGCCACGACCTTCAGCGAAGCCTGGTTGTCATTGCTGCAACCAATGGCCTTGGCAGACGCAGCCAGCAGGCTCTGGAACAGATCGATTTCGTAGTTGGAGTGCACGTGCTGCAGAACCGCACTGACACGCTCCAGGCCCATGCCGGTATCGACCGAAGGCGCTGGCAGCGGGTGCAGCACACCATCTGCAGTCCGGTTGAACTGCATGAATACGTTGTTCCAGATTTCGATGTAACGGTCGCCGTCTTCTTCCGGCGAGCCTGGCGGGCCACCCCAGATTTCCGGGCCGTGGTCGAAGAAAATCTCGCTGCAAGGACCGCACGGGCCGGTATCGCCCATGGTCCAGAAGTTATCGGAGGCGTACGGTGCGCCTTTGTTGTCGCCAATGCGAACCATGCGCTCGGCTGGCACGCCGATCTCCTTGGTCCAGATGTCATAGGCTTCATCGTCAGTGGCGTACACCGTGACCCAGAGTTTTTCCTTGGGCAGGTTGAGCCATTTTTCGGAGGTCAGGAACGTCCAGGCGTAGGTGATGGCATCACGCTTGAAATAGTCACCGAAGCTGAAGTTGCCCAGCATCTCGAAAAAAGTATGGTGACGGGCGGTATAGCCGACGTTTTCCAGGTCGTTGTGCTTGCCACCGGCACGCACGCATTTCTGACTGGTAACGGCGCGGGTGTAGGCGCGCTTTTCCTGGCCCAGGAAGCAATCCTTGAACTGGTTCATGCCTGCGTTGGTGAACAGCAGGGTTGGGTCGTTGCCCGGAATCAAGGAGCTTGAAGCGACACGAGTGTGGCCTTGCTCTTCGAAGAAGCCAAGGAAGGCTTCACGGATTTCTGCGCTTTTCATAGGTTCTTCCACGGAGACTGCGGCCAGAGGCAAGTGCAAAACGTCAAATGACGTAGCGACGGCAAAGGGCCGCATTATATAGGCGTTGCGCCCTCGGTACAGTGTGTTTGTGCGATAGAAACAAGTAACTGGATTATCGGCATGTCATGAGTGTTCAAAGGCTGCGAATGCGGCGATGACCTGTTCGATCTGAGCGCGCGACACGTTCATGTGGGTCACCATACGCAGCCGCGGTGCGGCCGTGAGTACGATGCCCCGCTCGGCGCAGAACGCCTTGAGCGATGCCGCGCGCTCGCCGATCGGCACATAGACCATATTGGTCTGTACCGGCTCGACAGCGTAGCCGAGCCCGCTCAGGCCTTCAGCCAGAAACGCCGCGTTGGCATGGTCATCCGCCAACCGCTCGACCTGATGATCCAGCGCGTAGAGCCCTGCCGCAGCCAGCCCTCCAGCCTGACGCATGCCACCGCCCAGCATCTTGCGCAAGCGGCGGGCCTTGGCGATCAACGGGTGCGAACCGCAGAGCACCGAACCGATCGGCGCGCCCAGCCCCTTGGAGAGGCAGACCGAAACAGAATCGAAGTGCCGGGTAATCTCGCGAACATCGACACCCAGCCTGACCGAAGCGTTGTACAGCCGTGCGCCGTCCAGGTGGAGAGCGAGCCCCTTTTCCAGGGTCAGGGTACGCGCGGCAGCCAGGTAGTCCAAGGGCAGCACTTTGCCCTGCATGGTGTTTTCCAGAGCCAGCAGGCGCGTGCGGGCGAAGTGAAAGTCATCGGGTTTGATGGCGTCGAGCACCTGCTGCAGGTCCAGAGAACCGTCGGCCTGTACCTCCAGTGGCTGCGGCTGAATGGAGCCCAGCACTGCCGCACCGCCACCTTCGTACTTATAGGTGTGGGCCTGCTGGCCGACGATGTACTCATCGCCGCGTTCACAGTGCGCCATCAGCGCCAGCAGATTGCTCATGGTGCCCGACGGCACGAACAGCGCGGCGTCGAACCCGAGACGCCTGGCGAGCGTTGCTTCGAGCAGATTGACCGTAGGGTCCTCACCGTAGACGTCATCGCCAACGGGCGCACGTGCCATGGCATCGAGCATGCCGGCCGTAGGCAGAGTCACTGTGTCGCTGCGCAGATCGATGACAGTCACGAAAAAGCTCCCTGAAGTTGAAGATCGATAATGCATGCAACCTTTGGCTTGCAACAAGGCATTACTGAGGCCGCGGTACATGATAATCAAGCACCGCCGCTCTCGATACTCCGTGCCCTTATAAGAAAAAGGTAGGTGTACCGTACGAAAGTGTCCATGCATGATCCAGCGAACTATGATAAAAATCTCGCGCCGGCCACGTAAAGTGACGGCAACGTTCTCAGGGCGGGGTGCAATTCCCCACCGGCGGTAATGATGCGCAATGCGTCTAGCCCGCGAGCGCTTGGGGATCGCGGCTTTGGCTGCTATCTGCAAGGTCAGCAGACCCGGTGTGATTCCGGGGCCGACGGTCATAGTCCGGATGAAGAGAGAGCGGGATTGGTGTCAGCAAGAACGTCTGTAAAACCTATCCATGAACGACATCGTTCAGGAGGCTTTCCTACGCAGCTTGAATCCCTTTCGATCCAAATGCCCTGTTTTTTCCATAAACAGGAGTCAGAACACGTGCAACCAACTGCAATCGACAGCAAAAGCAAAAGCCACGCAAACGAGCGTGTCGCGTTCATCCAGGCCTGCTGGCACAAGGATATCGTCGACCAGAGCCGTAAAGGGTTTATCGCCGAGATGGCCAATCAGGGCTATGCCGAAAGCGATATCGACATCTTTGAAGTGGGCGGCGCCTTTGAAATCCCGCTGCATGCAAAACTGCTGGCCAATACCGGCCGCTACGCTGGCATCGTCGGCGCCGCACTGGTAGTGGACGGAGGCATCTATCGTCACGAATTCGTCGCGCAGTCAGTGGTCAGCGCATTGATGCAGGTCCAACTGGAAACCGAAGTACCGGTGTTCTCCGTGGTCCTGACACCGCATCACTTCCATGCAGGCGAAGAGCATCAGAAGTTCTTCTTCGATCACTTCGTGCACAAGGGCGAAGAAGCGGCCAAGACCTGCGCTGACACCCTGAACAAGGTACGCAGTCTGCGCCGTCTGGATGCACAGCAGAAAGCGGCCTGCTAAGACGAAGCATCGGTAGGTGTTCTCCCGGACACCTATCGTTCCTCACGCTTCAGCGTGGGAATGCCGTTCTGGACGCTCTGCGTCCGGTCTTGAAAGTGCCTGGCGATCAGCCGAGGCTATCCGCATCAGTGGGTACGATCAGAATCCCCGCCCGCAGGCCGTTTTTGACCCTGGGGTTGGGGAAGATGATCCTCGCGCCCTCCTCTTCCACTAACCAGCGTGAACCACCCGCGTCTTCGGCCAGCACGTAGCCTTTTTCCAGCGGCGAGAAGTTCTCGACGTCATCGGCCAGGTTGAACGTGAACGCATCGGTACGCTTGATCACTTCCCGCGCCACGCTGAACAGCTGCAACCCTTCAAGATCGTCATCCCGCTCGGGCTCGGTGCCCTCGATGAGCTGCTCGAGACACAAGCGCAGTGGCCCAAGATTGACCTCCTGGTTCTGCCCGAACGGCCGCGCCTTGCCCAGTTCCAGAGTGAAGGCCTCGGCACCCAACTGATCGTAGGTATAGGCGCTGAACACAATGGACGGCTTGTTTTGCAGCAACACCGCACTCATACCCGCAGCCCGCAGCCGGGCCAGTTCAAGCCGCGAATGATTACGTCCTTCCTTCCACGGGTACAGCGCGAATTGCTCGATCGTCGAGCCACGAATGGCCGTGTGCAGGTCGTAATGCAGGCGGTAGCGGTCCGGCAGGCTGAAGAAAGTGGCTGCCAGTCGCTCCAGCTCGCAAGCGCGCAAGGCCTCGGCGCCACCACTCTGCTCGTGCCGGCCATTGAACAGCCGATTGACATCCTGCTCGACAAAACGCGTCCCGCGTCGCATGGCGTCGGGATTGCCGAACAGGAACAGAATACGTGCGCGCGGTTTCAGGTCGCCGCGCGCGATGCTGCGGATCAGTTCATCCAGCAGCTCGATGGGTGCCGTCTCGTTGCCATGGATACCGGCAGACAGCAGCAGATCGGTGCCATTGTCACGAACTTCTGGCGGGCGGACTTCCAGCGCGCCCTCGCCCATCCAGCGCATGCGCACGCCTTCGACGGTCAGTTGAGTCTTCTCCGCTGGCTCACGTCCAGCCAGGGTCAGTTCAAGCAGTTTGCCGAGGGCGAGCATGGCGCGCTTCCTTAGTGGTTGCAGTCAGGGCCGTGAACGTGACCGTCTTCCTCGACACCCATGTCGGCTGGCTCCATTTCCAGTTGCAGGCTGACCAGGTTGGTCGCCAGCGGACGCAGCAGCAGGTTGGCGTATTCGGCGTCGTCTTCTTCGACGTCAACGCCGATCAGCAACTGGCCACGGCCATCCTGCTGAATCCACAATTCCTTGCCCTGCCAGATGACGGCAACGCGGGTGCAGGACGTTTCCAGCTGGGTGCCATCAGTGTCTTCAAGGATCAGTTGCAGGGCGTCGCTCATGTAGGAATGCTCTCTATAAATGAAATAGTGCGCAGGACAATTGCCCGACGCGCAGGGTGCTTCAATTCAGTTGAAACGGATAAACCGCGCCCAGTTTAAGGATTTGCGTCAGTTCATCCAATGCCGTGCGACATTCGTTGAGCAATCGGGGATCGGCCAGATCGCTTTCACTCATGCGGTCCCGGTAGTGCCTGTCGACCCACTGCGTCAACGTTTCGTATAACGGCGCGGTCATGATCACCCCCGGATTCACCGCCGCCAGCTCGGTGTCATTGAGCGCCACACGCAAGCGCAGGCAGGCCGGACCTCCGCCGTTCTGCATGCTTTGCTTGAGGTCGAACACCTTGACCTCGGCAACCGGGCTGTCATCGGCAATCAGCCGTTGCAGGTAAGCCCAGACGCTCGCATTAGCCTGGCATTCCTGCGGCACGATCAGCAGCATCGAGCCATCGGCCCGCGACAACAGCTGGCTATTGAACAGATAGGAGCGCACGGCATCCTGAACCGAGACCTCGGCACGCGGTACGCAAATCGCCCGCAACTGCCCGCCGACACGACTGAGTTTGTCGCGCAGCTCATCGAGCATCGGCTCGGTATTGAGGAATGCGTCCTGGTGATAGAACAAGACCTCACCGTTGCCGACCGCAATCACATCGTTATGGAACACACCTTGATCAATGACCGCCGGGTTCTGCTGACTATAGACCACGCCGGCCTCGCTCAGACCGTGCAGCCGCGCAACGGCGCGTGACGCCTCCAGGGTCTGACGGGCCGGGTACTTCTGCGGCGCCGGGTAGCGCGTGTCGAACGCACTGCGACCGAACACGAAAAACTCGACCCCAGCCTCGCCGTAATCACGACAGAAACGGGTGTGGTTGGCAGCGCCCTCATCACCGAACTGCGCGACAGCCGGTAACGCAGGGTGATGAGCGAAATGCTTTGCATCGGCGAACATGGCGCCCAGCACGCGAGTGGTGGTCGGATGCTCGATGCTGCGGTGGTATTTGCAGTTGAGGTTGGCCGCCGTGAAATGCACGCGCCGATCGGCAGTGTCGGCACTGGGGCTGACCGTGGCCGCGTTGGCCACCCACATGCTGGATGCCGAGCAACTGGCGACCAGCAGCGGCATGTCCTGACGGGCCGCCTTTTCAATCACCTGCTCATCGCTGCCGGTGAAGCCCAGACGGCGCAGGCCGGACACATCAGGACGTTCCTGCGGTGCCAGCACGCCCTGGGTAAAACCCAGGTCCATCAGCGCCTTCATTTTTGCCAGGCCTTGCAGCGCCGCCTCACGCGGGTTAGCGCTTTGCTGGCTGTTACTCTGGGAGGCAACGTTACCGTAGGACAACCCGCCGTAGTTGTGGGTTGGCCCGACCAGACCGTCAAAATTCACTTCACAGGACTTCATCGGCAAGGCTCCGTGGATCTGTTTTTATAAGCAATCGTGCGCACTGTCAGCTCAGCCTGATACCGGGGGTCAGTGTCGCAGGCAGCGTCAGGCTGCCCGCCTCCAGCGAAGCCACCGGATAGGCGCAATAATCGGCCGCGTAATAGGCGCTGGCGCGGTGGTTGCCCGAGGCACCGACCCCGCCGAACGGAGCGCTGCTGGCGGCTCCGGTCAACGGCTTGTTCCAGTTGACGATCCCGGCACGGCTGTGCAGCCAGAACTGCTGATAACGCGCTTCGGAGTCCGAGAGTAAACCTGCGGCCAGGCCATAACGGGTGGCGTTGGCTTCGGCGATGGCGGCGTCAAAACCGGCGTAGCGAATGACCTGCAGCAGCGGGCCGAACAGCTCTTCGTCGGGTCGATCCGGCACCGCGCTGACATCGATAATGCCCGGCGTCAGCAGCGCGGCGCCGGGCTGCGGCTGGCGCATTTCCAACAGAGTCAGCGCGCCGTTGGCGAGCAGCTCGCGCTGCGCGTCGAGCAAGGCACGTGCGGCCTCCAGCGAAATCACCGAGCCCATGAACGGCGCAGGCTGTTGATCGAACGCCCCGGCTTCGATAGTCGCGCTGACGCCAACCAGTCGTGCCAGCAAGGCATCCCCCCAGTCGCCTTCGGGCACCAGCAGACGACGCGCACAGGTGCAGCGCTGGCCGGCGGAAATAAAGGCCGACTGAATGATGGTGTACACCGCTGCATCAATGTCCTGAACCTGATCGACGATCAACGGATTGTTACCGCCCATTTCCAGCGCAAGAATCTTGTCCGGCCGACCGGCGAACTGCTGGTGCAGCGCATTGCCGGTCCGGCTCGACCCGGTGAAGAATAGGCCGTCGATGCCCGGATTGGCCGCCAGCGCGATACCGGTTTCGCGACCGCCCTGCAGCAGGTTCAGGACACCGGCAGGCAGCCCGGCTTCGATCCAGCAGTTGACGGTCAGCTCAGCGACTTTCGGTGTCAGCTCGCTGGGTTTGAACAGCACCACGTTGCCCGCCAGCAAGGCCGGGACGATATGGCCGTTGGGCAGATGCCCCGGAAAGTTGTACGGGCCGAACACAGCGACCACGCCATGCGGCTTGTGGCGCAGTACCGCAGTGGCGTCGCCCAGTGGCCCGCTCTTTTCGCCGGTTCGTTCGCGATAGCTCTGCACCGAGATGGCGATCTTGTTGACCATGCTGGTCACTTCGGTCGCCGACTCCCACAACGGTTTGCCGGTTTCGTCACCGATGCAGTGCGCCAGCGCATCGGCATGATGCTTGAGACGTGCAGCGAAGGCTTCCAGTACCGCGATGCGCTGATCCAGAGACAGCAGCGCCCAGCCGGGAAATGCCTGACGCGCCGCCTGCACCGCTTGCTCGACCTGCGCGGAGCTCGCGCCACGCCCGGACCACAGCACCTGCTGAGTCACGGGGTTCAGCGACTTGACCAGCTCACCCTGCCCTTCCTGCCAGGCACCTGCGATGTAAAGGCTATTCATCAAACGCCCTCCCGCGCCGCAGACAAGGGCACCGCGCGTACGTTGTCGCCGGCACTCATGCGCAGCCGCCTGGCGGTTTGCGGAGCGACGACCAGCGTGCCAGCGGCAAAACGCGCAGCGCCTACGGTCACGCGGCAGTCTTCACGCTTGCGGTTGTAGATCAGAAACTGTGGAGCATCGTCACCGGGCGTGCCGATGGCCAGCACCAGCGCCTGGCTGTCCTTGATTGCGCGAATCTTGCCGGTCTCGCACTCGATGGCCGGGCCGGCATCGAAGATGTCGACATAACCCTGATACGAAAAGCCCTCGCTCTTGAGCATGGTCAGCGCAGGCTCGGTGTCGGCGTGCACCCGACCGATCACGTTGCGTGCGTCTTCGGAAAGAAAGCAGCTGTACAACGGAAACTTGGGCATCAGTTCAGCGATGAATGCCTTGTTGCCCACGCCGGTCAGGTAATCGGCCTGGCTGAATTCCATCTTGAAGAAGTGCCGCCCCAGGCTTTCCCAGAACGGCGAACGGCCCTGCTCATCTGACATGCCGCGCATTTCGGCAATGATCTTGTTGCCGAACAGCCTGGGGAATTCGGCGATGAACAGCATGCGCGCCTTGGACAGCAGGCGGCCGTTGAGGCCGGTGCGCGAATCGCTGTGCAGGAACAGCGAGCACAGCTCGGAATTGCCGGTCAGGTCGTTGGCCAGGAACAGGGTCGGAATTTCCCGGTAGATGTTCAGCTCCTGTGAAGCACTGACGGTCAGACCAACCCGGTAGTTGTACCAGGGCTCGCGCAGACCGACCGCTCCGGCGATGGCGGAAATGCCCACCACCCGGCCGTCATCATCTTCCAGCACGAACAGGTAATCGGCGTCGCCGCGCTCGGCTTCGCCGCGAAAGGTCTTTTCGGCCCAACCTACCCGGTGCGCCAGACGCTGCTCATTGGCAGGCAGGGTCGTCAGACCGGCGCCGGTGCTGCGCGCCAGCTCGATCAACGCGGGCAGGTCGCTGCTGCGTACAGGACGAACGATCATGTTATCTCCTCAGCGGCTCATCAAGAGCCTTGAAACTCGCTAATCAGCTATCGAACGTCCGGTTCAGACCGCGACGATCCGCACACTGGCACCTTCACCAACACCCAGGGCATCGGCAGCCTGGAGGCTCAGCACCACCGGCCTGCCGGGCGCCCAGTCCAGCTCCAGGAGCACCGCGCGGTAGTCCTGCAACAGGCCATTGGCGATCAGATACAGACGCCCGCCCTTACCGACATCGCTGGTTTGCCCGGGCTCGACCTTGACCGGAACCAGACGGCTCTGGGCAATCGAACGGATCCCGGATACCCGCGCGTGCAGCGTCGGTCCACCGTCGAAAATGTCGATGTAGTGATCGGTTTCAAAGCCTTCGCGCATCAGGATGTCGAAGGTGATCTGCGCGCGCGGATGCACCTGCCCCATGGCTTCCTGCGCCGCGTCGGGCAGCAGTGGCACGTAGATCGGGTAATGCGGCATCAGCTCGGCGAGGAAGGTCCGGCTTTTCAGCCCGCAGAGGCGTTCGGCAGCGGCGTAATTGATATCGAAGAAGTTGCGCCCGATGGCATCCCAGAATGGTGAGTCGCCCTGCTCATCGCTGTAACCGACGATCTCGGTCACCACCGAATCGGCAAAGCGCTCGGGGTGACTGGCGACAAACAGCAGACGGCCGCGCGAATTGAGCTCCGACCATGCCGTGCCGACCAGCTCCGGGACCACGTAGAAACTGGTCAGCAGACTGTTGCCGGTCAGATCATGACACTGCGACAGCACGTGAATCTTGTTATGGATCTTCAGCTCACGGGAAGCATGCACGAAGGTTTCGTTGCGGAAACTGTAGAACGGCTCGGAATAGCCCGCCGAGGCCACGATGCCCGAGCAGCCCACCAGCTTGCCGCTTTCGCTGTCTTCGAGCACGAAGAAATAGGTTTCTTCGCCGTTGAAGCTGACCTCGGCGGCAAACGACGCCTCCGACGAGCCGATCTTGTCGGTCAGGCGGCCAGCATCGTCGGGCAAGGACGTGACACCGATAGGGCTGTCGGCAGCGAGGCGTTGAACCTCGGCCAGGTCAGCCATTTGCGCAGGGCGCATTACCAGCATGGTGCCACTCCTTGTAGATCGACCAGCCTTTACGACCGGCGCTAGTAAGAGCACCACGCGGCGTCAGGCCGCATGGCGCAGGAAACAGGTTCGGCACCCGCCATCAGGCGGGCACCGCAAGGTTGCAATCGAGTCAGGATGTCAGTTTGGCGATGGCGCGTTCGAAGCGGTTCAGGCCCTCTTCGATGTCTGCGTCTTCAATCACCAGGCTCGGCGCGAAACGAATCACGTCAGGGCCGGCCTGCAGAATCATCAGGTCCTGGGCCTCGGCCGCATTGAAGATGTCCTTGGCCTTGCCTTTCCAGGCATCGGATAACACGCAACCGATCAGCAAGCCCAGACCGCGCACTTCGCTGAACACGCCGTACTGCTGGCCGATGCTTTCCAGACGGGTCTTGAACTGTTGACGCTTGCGCTGCACGCCAGCCAGCACTTCAGGCGTATTGACGACATCGATGACCGCTTCACCGACCGCGCAAGCCAGCGGGTTACCGCCATAGGTGGTGCCATGGACGCCGACCGCAAAGTGCTTGGCGAGCTTTTCAGTGGTGAGCATGGCCGCCAGCGGGAAACCGCCGCCGATGCTCTTGGCGCTGGAAAGGATGTCCGGGGTCACGCCGTAATGCATGTACGCGAACAGATGGCCGCTACGGCCCATGCCGCTCTGCACTTCATCGAACACCAGCAGCGCGTTGTGCTCGTCACACAGCTTGCGCGCACCTTGCAGGTACTCAAGCTGACCCGGCAGCACACCGCCCTCGCCCTGGATCGGCTCCAGCACCACGGCACAGGTCTTGTCGGTAACGGCGGCCTTCAGTGCGTCGAGGTCGTTGTACGGCACATGGCTGATGCCGGTGATCTTCGGCCCGAAACCATCGGAGTACTTCGGCTGCCCACCCACGCTGACAGTGAACAGGGTACGGCCATGAAAACTGTTCAGGGCCGCGATGATTTCGTACTTTTCCGGGCCGTACTGATCATGCGCCACACGACGCGCCAGCTTGAAAGCGGCTTCGTTGGCTTCAGCACCGGAGTTACAGAAGAACACGCGCTCGGCGAACGTCGCATCCACCAGTTTTTTCGCCAGACGCAGGGTCGGCTCGTTGGTGAAGACGTTGGACACATGCCAGAGGTTGTTGGCCTGCTCGGTCAAGGCACCGACCAGCGCCGGATGGCAGTGGCCCAATACGTTGACGGCGATCCCGCCCGAGAAATCCACCAGTTCGCGCCCCGCCTGATCCCAGACCCGGGAGCCCGCACCGCGCACGGGGATGAACCCGGCCGGGGCGTAATTGGGGACCATTACCTGGTCGAAATCGGCGCGTTGCACCGCAGCATGCTCAACGGACATCGGAGTCTCCTGATGAGGAACGCCTGCCTGAAACTGGCGAGCGATGGAAAGATTGTAAGGACTGAATTGTGTTCGGCCTTGCCGCCAGGCGACAACTTGTTACAGCGCAAAACCGGGTTTTTTCAAGGTTTTCGGCAATGCGACAATTTGCGTCACAAAGGCGCAGTTTAAACGGATTGAGGCTGGCCTGTCTGGACCAGAGCTGTCGCGGCAGCACTTCTATCGCGACAAGGCAATCAACCGCGTTCGGCAGGCACGGGGGAAAGTTCGAACGGGCTGCTGCTGCGTCGCTGATTGCGGTCTTCACGCGGCGTGGCACCGAAGAAATTGCGGTAAGCGCTGGAGAAGTGCGGCCCCGAGGAAAAACCGCACGAAAGGCCGATCTGAATGATCGACTTGCTGGTCTGCATCAGCATCTGGCGCGCTTTGTTCAAGCGCAGCTCCAGATAATACTGACTGGGCACACGGTTAAGGTACTGCTTGAAGATCCGTTCCAATTGACGACGAGACACGCACACGTGCTGGGCGATTTCGTCGGTGGTCAACGGCTCTTCGATGTTGGCCTCCATCAACAGCACCGCCTGGGTCAGCTTGGGATGGCTGGAGCCCAGACGGTTCTGCAGCGGAATGCGCTGACGCTCGCCGCCTTCGCGAATGCGCTCGACCACCAGCTCCTCGGAAACCGCACCGGCCAGTTCGGCCCCATGATCACGGGACAGCACCGCCAGCAGCAGGTCGAGCACCGACATGCCACCACAGGCAGTCAGGCGATCCCGGTCCCAATCGAACAAATGGCTGGTGGCGATGACCTTGGGGAAGCGCTCGGCGAAGTCGTCCTGCCAGCGCCAGTGCACAGCGGCCCGGTAGCCATCCAGCAGGCCCAGTTGCGCAAGCGGATAGACGCCCGCCGACAGCCCGCCAATCGAACAACCGGCACGCACCAGTTGCTTGAGCGCGCTGCCCAGCGCCGGAGCCACACCTGCCGGAGGCTCGTCAGCCAGTAAAAACAGCTTCTGAAAGCCTTCCAGCCGCCCAGCCCAGGGCTCACCCGGCAACTGCCACGCACCGGCAACCGCCGAAGGCTCCGCGGCCTCGGCCTGCAGGAACGACAGTTCATAGACCACTTCGGGATGAACGCGCTGCGCAACGCGCAAGGCTTCCTCGGCCAGTGCCAGGGTCAGGGCTTTGGTGCCAGGCCAGACGAGGAAACCTATTCGATGGGCAGTCATTGGGACATCCGATACGTATCGCCGCAAAAGCCGAGTCTGGAAAGATAGCTCGGTCTGGAACATCCAGGTCGTGTCGCGCGTCGCGCAGCATGCCCTGTTCTGGCATAAAAAGGCATCGTCATGCGCTGCCGATCGTCACTTCAGGCTGCCGGACAGGAACTGCTGCAAACGCTCGGTCTGCGGATTGGCCAGCACTTCGCGCGGATCGCCACGCTCCAGAACGACGCCCTGATGCAGGAAAACCAGCTGATTGGAGACCTCACGGGCAAAACCCATTTCGTGAGTCACCACCACCATGGTGCGGCCTTCCTGAGCCAGGCCTTGCATGACCTTGAGCACATCACCGACCAGCTCCGGGTCCAGCGCCGAGGTCGGCTCATCGAACAGCATCACCTCGGGCTCCATCGCCAGTGCGCGGGCAATCGCCACGCGCTGCTGCTCACCGCCGGACATGTGCCCGGGGTAAGCGTCCTTGCGATGGGACACGCCGACTTTGGCCAGATAGTGCTCGGCCTTCTCCAGCGCTTCCTTTTTCGACACACCCAATACATGGACCGGCGCTTCGATGATGTTCTGCAGTGCAGTCATGTGCGACCACAGATTGAAGTGCTGAAACACCATCGACAGACGCGAGCGCATGCGCTGCAACTGTTTGGCGTCGGCAGCCTTCAGGCCTCCGTCCTTGTTCGGCACCAGCTTCAACTCTTCGTTGTTGAGCAGGATCTTGCCGGCATGGGGCTGTTCGAGCAGGTTGATGCAGCGCAGAAAGGTGCTTTTGCCCGAGCCGCTGGAGCCAATGATGCTGATGACATCGCCGGCTTTTGCGGTCAGGGACACGCCCTTGATCACTTCGTGACTGCCATAGCGCTTGTGCAGATCCTGCACTTCCAGTTTGTTCATGCTTTGGGTTTCCACAGAACGGTCAATCACTGAGCAGACGTCCGTGACGCAGCGCCGTGCGCCCCGCCACCTTGGCCAGCCAGAAACCGGGTTGAGCGTAACGAAGCCGCTCGATGGCGAACAACACCCCGGCAGTATTCGCACAAATGGTACTGACCTGATCGGACAGTGGGTCGATCACTTCGAACAGCGGATCGCCCACCTCGACCCTGTCGCCTGCAGCGCGCAGGTACGTCACCACGCCAGGGTGCGGCGCATAGAGCAATTCGGTGCCTTCGAACGGCAAGCCCTCGCAGGCTTCGTGCGTCGGCTGCGGCCAGTCGCCGCTGATAAAACCCTGTTCGGCGAGGAACGCCAGAATACCCTCGGCGTGCGCGAGTGCCTGCGGCTTGCCGGTGTCGGCCTGACCGCCCAGCTCAAGAGTGGTCGCGAGGCAGGCCAGCGGGATCTGCGCCTGCGGGAAAATCCGCGAAAGACGCAGCCACGGCAGCGAGCAGGCCTCATCGAAGGAGCTGCCACCGGAATCTTCGGCAAGCAGCGCCACCTGGATATTCAGATGCGCCGACAGCGAACGCCATTGTGGCCAGTGCTGCGGCAAGGCGTACATGTGCAGCGCGGCATCGGCATCACAGTGCAGATCGAGCACCACATCAGCGACACAGGCATGACTGAGCAGGATGCGTTGCATGCCTTGCAGTTCGCTCTGCGGCGCAGGCAGAGCCTCGAGCGCAGCGCTCATTGCCTGACGAATCAGCCGGGTGTTGGCACGCGGGTCATCGCCCAACTGTCCTTCCAGCAACTCGGCGACCGGTTCGCTCAGCTCGGTGAAGTCACGATTGAAGTTCTTGCCACTGCCGAACTCGAAACGGCCCTGATGCGCGCCTTGCAGCAACTGCCCCAGGCCCAGTGGATTGGCCACCGGCACCAGTTCGACGACACCTTTGAGAAGGCCTTGCTGCTCAAGTTCGGTCAGACGCTTTTTCAGCTCCCAGGCTGTGCGCATGCCGGGCAGTTCGTCGGCATGCAGGCTGGCCTGAATGTACGCCTTGCGCTCACCGGTGCCGAAGCGAAAGACACTCAGCGTGCGTTCGGTGCCGAGGGTACTCCACGGCAATACATGATCGGTTCTTTGCATTTCAGACCTTCCGTGGGGCGAGGTAGCCCAGCCAGCGACGTTCGGCGATCTTGAACAGCCGCACCAGAATGAATGTCAGGCCCAGATAGAAAACGCCTGCGGTGATATAAGCCTCGAAAGGCAGGTAGAACTGCGCATTGACCGTACGCGCCGCGCCGGTGATGTCGATCAGGGTCACGATGGACGCCAGGCTGGTAGTCTGCAGCATCATGATGACCTCGTTACTGTACTGCGGCAGCGCCCGGCGCAAGGCCGAGGGCAGCAGAATGCGCCGGTACATCTTGGCTTTCGACATGCCCATGGCCCGCGCGGCCTCGATTTCACCGGCCGGTGTTGCCTTGAGGCTGCCGGCGATGATCTCCGCCGTGTAGGCGCTGGTGTTGATGGTGAACGCCAGGCAGGCACAAAAGGTAGCGCTGGACAGCCAGGGCCACAAAAAGCTTTCGCGCACCGCGTCGAACTGGGCCAGCCCGTAGTAGATCAGGAACAGTTGCACCAGCATCGGCGTGCCGCGAATCACGTAGGTATACAGCCAGGCAGGCATGTTCACCCAGGGGTTTTTCGAGACCCGCATCAGGCCCAGCGGCAATGCCGCGAGCAGCCCGAACGCGAGCGAAATCGCCAATAGCTTGAGGGTGGTCAGCAGGCCGCCGAAGTACAGCGGCAGGCTGTCCCAGATCACGTTGTAGTCAAAGATCATAGGTCAGCCGCCCTCACGCCTACCGAGTAGCGTTTTTCGAGGTAACGCAAGGCGAGCAGCGACACACTGGTGATCACCAGGTACATCGCCGCAACCGCCAGAAAGAAGGTGAAAGGCTCGCGGGTGGCATCGGCCGCCTGCTTGGCCTTGAACATCATGTCCTGCAGACCGACCACGGAAATCAGCGCGGTGGCCTTGGTCAGCACCAGCCAGTTGTTGGTGAAGCCGGGAATCGCCAGACGAATCATCTGCGGCACCAGAATGCGGAAGAACACCTTGCCACTGCTCAGGCCATACGCCATGCCTGCCTCGGCCTGCCCTTTGGGGATGGCCATGAATGCGCCGCGAAAGGTTTCCGAGAGATACGCGCCGAAGATGAAGCCCAGCGTGCAGATGCCGGCCATCAACGGATCAAGGTCGATGTAGTCGTCAAACCCCAGCAAGGGGGCAACGCGGTTGAGCAGGTCCTGGCCGCCGTAGAAGATCAGCAGAATCAGGACCAGATCGGGAATGCCACGAATCACCGTGCTGTACAGATCGCCCAGCCAGGCAATCCAGCGTACCGGAGACAGCCTCAGCGCCACGCCGATCAGACCGAGAACGATCGCCAGAGCCATCGACGACAGGGCCAGCTGCAACGTCAGCCAGGCACCTTCGAGGATGACAGCTCCGTAACCTTTCAACATGATGTGCGGTCCTCAAGCGTGGAATAAAAATGGCGCAATCCAGGCAATTCTGTTTGCGCCATTGGTCAGGGTAAGGACGACGACTTATTTGCCGTAGATGTCGAAATCGAAATACTTGTCCTGGATGGCCTTGTACTTGCCGTTGGCACGAATCGCGGCGATGGCGGCGTTGAGACGGTCAAGGTTGGCCTTGTCGCCCTTGCGCACGGCAATGCCGATGCCGTCACCGAAGTATTTCGGATCGACGAACGACGGGCCTACGAACGCATAGCCTTTGCCAGCGTCGGTTTTCAGGAAGCCATCCTGCAACAGCGTGGCGTCGGCGACAGTACCGTCGAGGCGGCCTGCACCGATGTCCAGGTAGATTTCGTTCTGCGAACCGTACGGCGTCACTTCGACACCTTTGGGAGCGAGCACTTCGCGGGCGAACCGCTCGTGGATCGAGCCACGCTGCACGCCGATCTTCTTGCCCTTGAGTTCTGCCAGGCTGTCGCTGACCGTAGTGCCGTCCTTCATGACCAGACGCGCCGGGGAATTGTAATACTTGCCGGTGAAGTCCACGGACTTCTTGCGGTCGTCAGTGATGGACATCGACGACAGGATCGCATCGATCTTGCGCACTTTCAGCGCCGGGATAAGGCCGTCGAACTCCTGCTCGACCCAGGTGCACTTGACCTTCATTTCTTCACACAGCGCATTGCCGATGTCGTAGTCAAAGCCGACGATGCTGCCGTCCGGGGCCTTGGAGGCGAACGGAGGGTAGGCCGCTTCGATACCGATTTTCAGTGGTTTTTCATCAGCAAAGATCGGCTGGGCGAGCACGGACAACGCCATCGCGCCAATAAGCATGAGCTTTTTCATTTCCAGGGACTCCATCGGTAAAGCACGACAAGTGGCAAAGTGAGCAAGCGCCCAATGTGCGAAAGGACAATCTCGGGGAAAAGCGACGCCGG
>Ga0308164_10002565_pt1 | contig 17777 bp, 14 predicted proteins | sample PhyTR2_FD_201031 | JGI IMG/M metagenome (GOLD analysis project Ga0308164, IMG submission 201031) | Phyllosphere microbial communities from UC Gill Tract Community Farm, Albany, California, United States - DLSLT.R2 | ecosystem: Host-associated > Plants > Phyllosphere > Unclassified | place: USA... | reverse complement strand
CGGCGCGCTCAGCAGGTTCCCCGTCGCGGAGCGGGCAGACGTCGGAACGACAAGCGGGAGCGACGGCGCGCAAGATGTGCCTGGCGAGGGGAATCCCGATGGCGAGGGGTTGCCGCTCGACAACTTATTAGCTCCTGATTTGGGAGAAATACTCGTCTTTTCGGGAACCGGCGGGTCCGGCCCGGGGGCCCTGAACGCCGTCGTACGGGCCGCCCGCGCTGCCCTGCCCGATCGACACTTCACCGAACTCGTGGATGCTTCGGCGGCGCAGGTCGAGACCGCGCTGGCTCGAGCATCCCTCGTTTTCTCGCACTGCGGGCAGAATGCCGTCGCCGAGATCGCGTCGGCCCGCGTGCCGGCCGTGCTCGTGGCGGAAGAGCGCCCGTTCGCCGAGCAGGAATCAATGGCGTCAGCGCTCGCGGGCTCTGACCTGCCCGTCGCCATCGCGACGCCCGAGAGAGCGGATGCCGCCGACTGGGTCGCTCTGGTCGCCCGGCTCGAGGCAGCCGACGGCGATGCGTGGGCGGCATGGGTGGACGGATCCGCGGCCGAGCGCGCGGCTCAGGTCATCCGCGACGTCGCCGAGGATCGCTCACATGACTGAGCCGAGGGAAGCCGCGCCGAGGGAAGCTGCTCCGCAGCCCCAGCCCGACATCCATTCGCAGGGTCAGCCCGCCGGGCAACTCGCACCGAGCATGATCCCGGGCCTCACCCTGGTCACGATCGTGCACGGCCGTGAGCAGCACCTGGCGCGCCAACTCGCCGCGATCGACAGCGCGGCGGCTGCACCTGAGCTGCACGTCATCGTCGCCATGGACGACCCCGCCGTCGCCGCGCGTTACGCCGACCGGCCGCGCACCCTCGTCGTCGAGTGCCCTTCGACCGGCGCTCACCTCCCCCTGGCCGGCGCCCGCAACGCCGGCGCTGCGGCCGCTCGCGAACGGGGTGCCGAGGTGCTCGTGTTCCTCGACGTGGATTGTCTGCCCGCATCCGGCCTCTTCTCGCGCTACGACGAGGCCGTGCGCGCGCATCCCGGCGATCTGGTGTGCGGCGCCGTCGGCTATCTGCCGGAGGGCACCGATTACGACCGCCCCGACCTCTTCGCCGACAACGCGCGTTTTCACGGCTTCCGCCCGCGTTTGGATGCCGATGCCACAGCCCCCGGCGACCACCTCGCCTTCTGGTCCCTCTCCTTCGCAACGACGCCCGACACCTGGCAGAGGATCGGCGGTTTCTTCGAGGGTTACTCGGGGTATGGCGGCGAGGACACTGATTTCGCCGTGACCGCTCGCGAGGCCGGTGTACCCCTGCGGTGGGTGGGCGGGGCCGAGGCGTTCCACCAATACCACTCGACCACCAACCCTCCCGTGCAGCACGTCGACGACATCGTGCGCAACGGCGCGCTCTTCGCCGAACGCTGGGGCTTCTGGCCCATGCAGGGCTGGCTCGACCAATTCGTCGAACGAGGCCTCGTGCGCCGAGACCCCACCACTGGTGACTACGAGCGGATGCCGCTTCCCTGACTCTGCGCGATGACACGGGCGCTTTCGCCCGCAGCCCCTGACGGGCCCGACAAGCCCGGGCGCATATCATGGAAGGCCAGTCGGGGGACGAGATCGGACCAGCATGGAGACAGGACGAGCGCCCCAGCAGCAGCGAGGCCGCGAGCGAAGACGCGCGCTACTCGAGGGTGCCTCACGCGTCTTCGACCGCGTCGGTTTCGCGCAGGCGAGCCTGAGCGACATCGCGCGCGAATCGAACGCGACCATGGGCTCGCTCTACTTCTACTTCCCCTCGAAGGAGCAGTTGGCGCTCGCGATCATCACCGAACAGAACGCGCGCACGTTCAGTTCGCTCGAGCAGGCGGGCCGCGGCCGCGACACGGTGCAGACTCTTTTGCACGGGTCGAAGGCTATTGCCGATCAGCTTCTCACCGATGCGGTCGTGCGGGCCGGCATCCGGCTCTCGATGGAGCAGGGGACGCTGTCGGCGCCGACGAACGGGTTCTATGCCGACTGGATCGGCGGCATCACCGACCTGGTCGAGCTGGCCGCCGGGCGCGGCATCCTGCGCCGGGATTTCGAGGCCGCGCAGCTGAGCCGCATGATCGTGGCCACCTTCACGGGAACCCACGTCGTCTCGAACGTCTTGACGGGCCGTGCGGATGTCTATGCCGCCCTGCATGTCATGTGGGGAGTCGTTCTGCGCGGCCTCGTCGAAGCCGACCGTGTGGATCCCTACCTCGAGGAATCGGCCGAACTCTTCGCTTCGGAGCCGCCCGAGCGTTCCTGACGCCCCGACGCCGTGTTTCCGGCGTGTCACGCGGAGTTGTACCCCCGGTGAACACTTCTCGCAAGGCCTTCTCCGAGAAGCGCTTCTCGGCGATGATCGGCTAGCGGGCCGAGTCCCGCTCCGGCGCTGTCGCCGTCCCACCCCCGCGAGAAACGGAGACCCGCCCGCAGATGAGAATCGCCGTGCTGTGCCACATGCATCACCCGATCGCCGAGCCTTTTCAGGGTGGAACCGAGACCCATACGGCGAACTTGGCGGATGAGCTTGTGGCGCGCGGTCACGACGTGACGCTCTTTGCGAAGGAAGGCTCCGAGACGTTGGCCGCGGTGTATCCGCTCGTGCCCGCGGACTTCGAATTCGTGTTCGCGGCGTCGCCGCTCGTGCGGGTGCAGCAGAAGGGCTTCCTAGCCGAGGCCGTGCACCACAGCATCCAGATCATCAGTGAGGGCGACTTCGATATCGTCATCAACAACTCGCTCAGCGTGCTGCCCTACACGCACATGCGGCACCTGCCGATGCTGACGATTCTTCACACGCCGCCGACGCTCGCGGATGTCAACGCCATCGTCACGAGCCCGGGGTGGTCGCCCTCGCCGCAGCACCTCTTCGTCACGGTGTCCGAGTCGAATGCCGCACCCTGGCGCTTGATCCTGCCCGAGGTGCACGTCGTGCACAACGGCGTGCTGCCGCGCCCGGCCTCCGCCGAAGGGGTCACCCCGGCCGATGCCGACGCCGCCGACCTCGCCGCGACGCTCAGCGAAGCTGTGGCCGGCTTCGGTGACAGCGGGGCCCGTGCTTATGCCGACCCCGTCACGCCGACCCCCTACGCCGCCTGGGCGGCACGCATCACGCCCGAAAAGGGTTTGCACGTGGCCATCGAGGCCGCCGCGCGCGCGGGCATCGAGCTGCGCATCGCCGGCCCGATCGCCGACCCCCGCTACTTCGAGGAAGACATCGAACCCCTGCTCGGCCGGGGAGCGACGTATGTCGGTCACCTCGACTCAGAGGAGCTCGACCGCTTCCTCGCCGCCGCCTCGGTCTTCGTGGCATCACCACTCTGGGCCGAACCCTTCGGACTCTCGGTGGTCGAGGCGCTGCGCCTCGGCACCCCGGTCGCTGCCCTGCCGAACGGCGCCCTTCCGGAACTCATCTCGACGGCCAACGGCGCACTGGCTCGCGACGACAGTGCAGCGTCGCTCGGCCGCGCCATCCGCACGGCCCGTCGCCGCGACCGCACCCGGGTCGAGGCATCAGCCGCGCCCTACACCGTCACACGCATGGTCGACGGCTACGAGCGTCTGCTCGATCGCATCCTTGCGGGAGACGCCGAGACCGTCGACGTGCGCGCAACCGCCTGAGCGCCGTCGCTTAGAGGCGGCGCGCGACCTCGTACAGCGTGGGCGCGACGTCTTCGACATCGGCCACGAGCAACTCGACGTTGCCCGCGCCGTCACTCACGATGACATCCCAGACGCCCGGATGCGAGATGAGCGTCGCCGTGAGGCTGCCGCGCGTGAACACGCGCACATCGCGCAGTTGGATCTCGGAGTGGTCGATCCACCCGTCGAGCACGTCCTCTCCCGGGAACGTCGGCAGTCCGTAGGGGTCGATGTCGTTCACGAGCTCTCCTCGGGTTGGGTGATCAGACGGGGACGGAAGCGACGAGGGGCGCCCACCGCATCCGGTGAGCGCCCCTCGCGCTGAGGTCGTGCCGAGTTTATGCCCGCTGGCGGCGTCGACGCGCAATCACGGTCGAGCCGGCGCCTAGCATCAGGAGCAGAGCGGCGGCGCCCAGGGCGAGCGCACCGTTCTCGGCGCCCGAGTTCGCGAGCGAGCCCGCGTTCGAGCCGGAGCCCGCCGTGCCGGAACCGGAGCCCGAGCCGGAACCCGAACCCGCCTCGGCGCCCGTGCCGGGAGCCGGAGTGGCGGGGTCGGTCGGATCGGCCGGGTCGGTCGGAGCCGGCGTCGGCTCGGGAGCCACGACGGCTGCCGTCGACAGGGCCCAGTTCTGCACGAAGAAGTCGGCGGGGTCGATCGTGCCGCGCGCACCGGCCCAGTCGATGAGCAGCTGACGGATCTCCTGCAGTTCGTCGTAGACGATGGGGGCGTCGGCCACGGCCGGGAACCCGCCGCCGCCCGACTGGCGGTAGTTGTTCACGGCGAGCACGAACTGGTCGTCGTCGGCGATGGCGGTGCCGTCGGCGTAGGACAGGCCCTGGATGCGCGATCCGACCGGCTGCGAGATGTTGATCTCGTAGTCGACACCCGACAGGGCGTCGTAGTTGTAGTCCGGGATGCCTGTGGGGCGGTCGGCCGTCACGGCGTTGGTGCCCGTGGCCGGGTCGAACGTCGCGCCGGGGGCGACCTGGTTGAAGTACCGCGCCGAGAACTCGAGGTACTCGCGCAGCTGAGCGCCCGTGATCTGCACGCCGCGCAGGGTGTTCTCATAGATGTAGAGGCCGGCGATGTCGCGAATCGTGACCTCGCCCTCGGGGAACATGGCGGTGCGCGAGAACGGCGAGGCCTGCGAGATGACCGGGATGTCGGCGAGCGGGCCACCGTCGAGAGCCGTCTCGACCGTGTCGGCCTGCACGTAGTTGATGAAGTCGATGATGGCCGTGTCCTCGTAGCGCGAGGTCTCGGCGGGCAGCGCCTCGGTCGAGCGCGCGACGGGCGTGTTCACGTAGTCGATGGTCTGCTGGTGCTCGTCCTGCAGCGCCGCGACGACCTTCTGGCTCTCGGTCGGCGTGTCCTTGCCGTAGTGCGGCTTGACGGTCGGTTTGGCGGCATCCGACCAGTCCACGGCGAAGTTGCCGGAGGCGTCTTCGACCAGGTTGAGCGTGGTCTCGGTCACGCCGCGCGCCCAGTAGTTCGGCTGCGTGATGAGAACCTTCTCGCCGGCCACGTTGGTGAGCACGGTCTCGGGCTTGTCCTGGTGGCTGTGGCCGGCGACGAGCACGTCGATGCCGGGCACCTGCGTGGCGATGTTGTTGGCCACGTCTTCGTTCAGGTCGGCGGGCACGTAGTCGGCGTCGGCGACGGTGCCCTGGCCGGTGTGGGCGAGCACGACCACGACGTCGGCCTGCGCCTCGATCTCGGGCACCCACTTCTTGGCGGTCTCGACCATGTCGTCGAATTCGAGGATGCCTTCGACATTCGCTTTGTCCCAGATGCGGATGCCGGGCGTCACCACGCCGAGCACGCCCACGGTGACCTGCTTGCCGTCGATGGTGCGCTCGATGAGCTCGTAGGGCTTGTGGTACGGGGCGTCGGTCTTCGCGTCGATCACGTTTGCGCCGAGGAGCGGTGCCTGCAGGTCGTTCTCATAGGCGCTCAGCATGTCGAGGCCGTAGTTGTACTCGTGGTTTCCCACGACCTGGGCGTCGTAGCCGATGGCGTTGAAAGCCTGGGCCATGGGGTGCTCGATGGTGTTGTCGAGAACGCTGGCTGCGCCATCCCCCATGCCGTAGTAGTAGGTGAGGGGTGTGCCCTGCATGGCGTCGCCGTTGTCGAAGACCATGACGGATTCGGCACCCTTGGCGGCGCGCACCTCGTCGACGACCGTTCCCACGCGGGTGAGGCCGAGGATGTCGGCGTCCTTCGTGTATTCGGCGTTGGCGAAGTAGTCCCAGTTGAACACGTGTCCGTGGGTGTCGGTGGTGGCGAGCAGTGTGAGCTCGACGGTGTCACCGGCTGCGGCGGGCGCGGCGGTGGCGGGTGCTGCGGCGACGATGCCGAGCCCCGTCAACGCCACGATGCCGACGATGCGATGTAAGCGCATAGTTGTCCTGTCTCAAGAAAAGTGGTGGATGTGAGAGAACCTATCCACCCCTTGTGAACGGGACGTTACGACACCCTTTCGGGGGGTAAACGTTATCGAAGGGTGATGTTGGGGCCGCGGTGTGCCGTTGTTCGGGCGTGGCCGGCCGACGCGGGCCGCCGGCCATGCCGCAATCGCTAGTCGGTGCCGCGGATGCCGCGCACGAAGCTCTGCGAGCGCTCGCGCAGCACATCGATGCGGTGCTGCTTCGCGGCGTCGACATCGAAGCCCACGTAGGCCACCGTCGGGCGGCGGCGCACGTTGACCGAGCATTCGAAGTCGGCGCACACGAGCGTGCCGACGGTGTCGCCGCGTCGCCCGGCCGCCCCACCGCGCTTGACGCTGAAGAACGCCACGTCGTTGGGCAGCTCCACGTCTTCGCACCAGGCGCACTGCGGTCGGGTGCGCGGTTGCACGTCGCCCTTCCGCAGCAGGATGCCCGTGGCCACACCGTCGAGGTGCAGCACGACGTATCCCTGGGCCGGGGCCTTGGGGTCACGCCATCCGAGGTAGTCGATGGCCTCCCAGTCGATGCTGTCGAGGTGGGCGGGCAGGTTGAGCTCCTTGCGCTCGCGCTGCGACGCGTTGATGAAGGATGCTCGGATGTCTTTCTCGGTCAGGGGAAGCATGGGTGATCGCCTTGTCTGTGTCGCACGAACGACGACGCGCTCGAGTCTTACTCGTACTCTGCTGATTCGCGGATGCCGGGTGCACGCATCGGGCCCACTCCTGTCGAGCGGGCGCGGGCAACCGCGGCGGGGTGGCGCCGAGCGGCGCCGGAAACACCGGGACAGGCGGCTACCTGATGCCGGCGAACGATACGCCGGCAACCCCCAGACGCCCCGCGGGCAGGTTCGAAACGGTCAGACTCACGTCGGCGAGTATACGCCGGGGGATGGTCAGGCGCGAGCGGCGGCGAGCCCCCACGCCGACGTGTCGAGCGCATCGATGGCCGCGATGGTGGCGGCTATGGCGGGCACCCGATGCGAGGCCTCGGCCGACACCAGGTGCACGGTGCGCGAGTCGGGGGTCGCCGGATGCCGCGCCACCACGTTCGCGGGCAGCGGCACGCTCGCGAGCGCCAACGACGGCAGCAGCGCCACCCCGAGCCCGGCTTCGACCATGGCGAGCACGGCGGAGACGTTGTCGGTCTCGTAGTCGATGCTCGGCGTGAAACCGTGTGCCGCGCACAGGTGCAGGAGGTGGCCCCGGCAGCGCGGGCAACCCGCGATCCAGCCCGCGCTCGCGAGGGAGCCGAGGGCAAGGGGTGATGCGTCGAGGGCGAGGGGCGAGGCGTCGCGGAAGAGACGCGCGGCCGTCGCATCCTGGGCGTCGGCCCCCGTTTCGGCACCCGCTGCGACTCCTGGCAGCGGGCCCGAGTCGCCTAGCGCGCCGCGCGGCGCGTCGGCATCGCGCCGCAGAATCAGGATCATGTCCTCGCGCCACAGCGGCGTCGCGGTCAGCCCGGCGGCGCTCGCCCCGTGCGGATCGTCGGGGTCGCCCGGATAACTGAAGGTGAGAGCAATATCGGCCGTGTGATCGCGCACCGCCTGCACGGCCTCGGGTGGCTCGGCCTCGATGTAGCGGAAGCGCAGCCCCGGGTAGTCGGCGCTCATGCGCTCGATCAGCCGCGGCACGATGGTCGACGACGCCGACGGAAAAGCGGCGATGCGCACCCATCCCGTGCGCAGCCCGGCGAGCTCGGCCAGCTCCTCGGCCGCCGAGTCGATCGAGCGCAGCACCGTGGCTGCGTGACGCGCCAGGATGTCCCCGGCCTCGGTGAGCAACGCGCCGCGGGGAACGCGCGTGAGCACCGGCATCCCCAATCGCTGTTCGAGGCGCCGAACCGTCTGGCTGACGGCGGGCTGGCTGTAGCCGAGCGACGCGGCGGCGGCCGTGATCGACCCGGTGTCGGCGATAGCACGCACCACGCGCAGGGTCTGCGAGTCGAGGTCGGCGGCCAGCGGCGTTCGGGGCTCGGTCATGGCCCCAGCATAACGGCGGGTTATGCCGTCGATAGAGAAGCTGTCATTGTCGAATGGATGCCGCACGGGCACTCTGGAGCCATGACGACGCTCGCGCACCCCCGCCGCACCCTCGACGAGGCGCGCGCCCAGTTCGTGGGCGGTCGCCGCTATCTCGGGGCTTGCTCGGTGGGCCTCGCCAGCGCGGACACGCTCGCCGCCATGCGCGCTGACCAGCAAAACTGGGCCGAGGGCACGTGCTCACCCGCCGCCTTCGACGCCGGCATCGCCCGCACGCGCGACGCCTACGGCCGCCTGGTCAACGTCGCGCCCGACCGCATCGCGATCGGCTCGCACGTCTCCGCCATGGTCAGCGTGCTCGCGGCCGGGGTGCCCGACGGGGCCGAGGTGTTGTGCGTCGCCGGCGACTTCAGCTCGATGGTGTTCCCCTTCATGGTGCTCGAGCGCCGCGGCGTGCGCGTGCGGCATGTCCCCGTCGAGGCGCTCGCCGACTCCATCACGGCCGACACCTATCTCGTCGCGTTCTCGCTCGTGCAGTCGGCGTCGGGCCGGGTGGCGGATGTCGCGGCAATCGTCGCGGCCGCAGCATCCACCGGCACCTTCACCCTGTGCGACACCACACAAGCCGCCGGCGCTATGCCCGTGGATGCCTCACTTTTCGACGCCACCGTGTGTCACGCCTACAAGTGGTTGTGTGCCCCGCGCGGCGCCGCATTCCTCACCCTCGGCGTCGACTATCAGCGCACGCTCGTCCCCATCCAGGCCAATTGGTATGCGGGCGACGATGTGTGGGCCTCGTGCTATGGCCCCGAGATGCGGCTCGCCGCCGACGCGCGCGCCTTCGACGTGTCGCCCGCCTGGCCCGTGTGGGTGGGAGCCGAGCCGGCCATCGACCTCTTCGCCTCGCTCGACCTCGCCGAGGTGCACGCCCACAACACGGCCCTCGGTGACACGCTCTGCGACGGCCTCGGCCTCCCGCGCGCAGGCCAGGCCATCGTCACGTGGCCGGATGCCTCGGCCCACGACCTCGCGGCCCTCACCGCGCACGGCATCACAGCCTCGGGTCGAGCCGGCCGCGCCCGCGTCGCCTTCCACCTCTGGAACGACGAACGCGACGTCGCCGACGTCCTCGCAGCCCTCGGCCACCGACTGCGTTAAACAGCGAGACTCCCTGATCCACATGTGTGGGGGAGTCTGCGCTATCGAGCTTAGACGAATGCTGTGAGTCGATCAAGAGCGAAGCGGCGGGCGCGACCGCGTTTTGGTCAGCGGAAGGGTCTCCCTTCACAGTCCACCGCGTCCGAGTAGTGCCCCTCCTGAAGGGCGTTCTTCGCATCCTGCCGAAAGGCACCCGTCGGGATGACCGCAACCTCGATCGATTCCGAGGCCTCGATGCTCGACGCGCTCGAGCAGATCGCGACGACCGTCCAGCCCGCTTCGTCGCCGTCGTATGTGGCTGGGAGGTTCACCCGCGGAGAGGCGTCCTGGGTGAGCAACTCCGAGTCATCACTCCGCGCGTTGGCGACGCTCACTAATCCGTCGCCGACGAACGCTGACGGTGTCGTCGCCGTGCCGCAACCCGTCATCGTCATCGCAAGCGTGAAGAGGGCGCTAGCTGAGGCCATCCGGACGGTTGCAGCCCGCGGGATATCCGGGAGCGGCATTGTCGACATTTTCACGAGGCTAGTGGTCGCCGTCGCGCAGCTCAAGAGGGCGGTTCGACCGGTGGAACAGCGCGCGGCGACAGCAGAAGGGGCCGGGACGAACGTGTCGTCCCGGCCCCTTGGCGGTGCGGCGGGTTAGCCGCGGTCGGTGCTGCGCTTGGCGGCGCGGCGGCGCAGGAGGACGAGCACGAGACCCGCCACCACCAGCACGGCGGCGATGCCCGCGACGAGCCCGAGCGTCGACCCGTCGGCACCCGTCTGAGACAGAGAACCGCGGCGGATGGCATCCGGGTCACCCGCGGGAGCGGCCGACGAGGTCGCGCCCGGCACGATCGGCACGGCCGTGGCCGAGGGGGTCGGCGTGACGGGCGGCACCGGGGGAGTGGTCGGGTCGACAGGCGGTTCGGTCGGCTCGACCGGGGCAGCGGCCAGGCCCGACACACGCACGTAGTCGAACGTGGTCGTGAAGCCTGAGCCCGCCATCGAGACCAGGCCGATGCGGGGCGTCACGCCGAGCGGCGTCGTCCAGGTGCCCGATTCATCCCAGGTCTGGCCGTCGAGGCTCGTGTACCCCGTGTAGAGGTTCTCGGTTTCGCTGTGCTGGCGCACGATGCGCAGGTAGGTCTCGTCGCCGACGGGTCCGCCGACGCCGTTGCCATAGACCGGGTAGCCGGCCGGAACGGGACTCTGACGCTTGGCGAACTCGGTCTGGCGGGTCTCCCAGATCGACGACACCGCGTGTTTGATGAAGTTGCCGTCGTCGGTGTAGAGCACGATGCCGCCCTGCACGTAGTTCTGGCAGCAGCCCTCGGCCGGCACGTTCACCGACACGCGCGTCTCGACCACATAGTCGCCCTCGGGCGCGGCCTCGGTGACGAGTCCGGCGGCGTTGGCCTCGGGGCCGAGGTCGCCCGCCTGCGTGTCGAAGCTGAACGAACCGTCGGCGACACCGAAGCTCGAGGCATCCGGTTGGCGGATCCACGACCACTGGCTGCCCAGCGCGTCGCCGTCGAAGTCATCCGACAGCGCGGCAATGGTCTCGCCGGGTCGCGGCTGCACGACGGGGGCGGATGCGGGAGTCGCGGCCTGCCCGGCAACCGTCACGGGTGCGGGTTGCGGGGTGTCGCTCGGCCCGGCGCCGCCGCGCACGGTGGGCCAGCCATCCACCCAGTCGATGCGGTCCATGAGGACCGGTCGCTTCGTGTAGGTCTCGCCCTCGACCATGTAGGGGTCGTTGCGGTCGACGGCGTGGTAGACGATCCAAGAGGTGCCCGCGAGGTCGGTCGCCATGGTGTTGTGGCCTGTGCCGATCCAGCGGTTGCCGTTCTGGTGCAGCAGCGGGGTGCCGCCCACTCGGCCGGCGAGGAGCGACGTGCCCGTCTTGTCGACGAAGGGCCCGGTCGGGCTGGTCGAGCGGCCGACGAACACGCCGTAGCCCGTGAGGGGCCCGGCGCAGCAGTTGGTGGCCGAACCGAGCAGGTAGTAGTAGCCGTCGTGTTCGACGACGTTGGTGCCTTCGTAGCGGTTCGAGATCGAGATCTGCACCTGGGTGGCGGGGTCGGTCGTGAGGCCGTCGGCGCTGAGCTCGCGCACCGAGAGGCCGCCGAAGTAGCTGCCGTAGTAGATGTAGTTCTGGCCGTCGGCCGTGATGACCTCGGGGTCGAAGGTCCAGCGGCGGTCGTTGGGGTTGCCGCCGGGAGGGGCGGCGGGTGCGACGACGGGTCCGCCCGAGTCGGTCCAGGGCCCGGCGGGGCTGTCAGAGGTGGCGACGCCGATGGCCGCGCCCCCGTCATCCGGAACGCCGTCGCCGTTGGTGTCGGGGCCAACCGTCTTGGTGGCCGTGTAGTAGAGGTTGTATTTGCCGTTCAGGAAGACGACGTCCGGCGCCCACATGTCGCCGTCGTTGATCCAGGCGGGCTTCTCGGGCAGCGCCTCGGTGACGAACGTCCACGTCACGAGGTCGGTCGACCGATAGGTCGGGATGCTGTAGAAACGCAGGCTGCCGTCGGGGTTCTTCTCCTCGGAGTCGAGGGCGTCGCGCGTGCAGAAGAGGTACCAGGCGGCGTCGGCCGGGTCGGCCGAGCGGATCACGTCGGGGTCGGCGCACTGTTCGGCGGGCCGGCCGTCGGCGAGCGTCAGCGTCAGCGGGTTCGTGAACGTGTCGGCGGCCACGGCGGCGCGGGCGCCCGAGGCTGCGGTGGCGGATGCCGGGGCGCCGGCCGTCGTTTCGGTCGCGGTCGTCGTCGCACCGGATGTGCCGGTCGATACCGCTTGGGTGACTCCTGCGCCCGCGGCGGCGGCTGGCGCCACCCCGAGCAGCAGGGCCGCGGCGGTGAAGCCGGCGGCAAGCGAGAGTTTTCTCATGTTTCCTCCACGTTGAGGGTTGGTCGAGCGGGGTGGCTGAGGGCGGGGCGCCCGGTTACGGCAGGTCGACGACGGGCGTCGAACCGTTCCAGCTGAGGGGCAGCACGTTCATGCCGCGGTAGACGATGGCCGGGTCCCACGAGTGGAAGAAGATGCGGTCTTCACCGTCGGGGCCTGCGACGACATCCTGACCGCCGGGGCCGACGTAGGCGTCGCCGGTGATCTCGGTCGTGAGCAGCGGGCCGTCGGCCTTCGTGTAGGGGCCGGCCAGCGCCGTGGCGGTGGCATAACCCGTGGCATAGGCCTCGCCGCCATAGTCGTTCGCCGAGTAGAAGAGAACGTAGGCGTCGTCGTGTTTCACGATCACGGGCGCCTCGATGAGCGAACCCTCCCACGCCTCGGTCTGCTGCAACAGGCGGGTCGGCTCACCGGCGAGCGTGACGCCATCCGCGCCGAGGGGGGACAGCTGCAACCAGGTGTCGAGCCCGCAGCAGTTGCCGTCGTTCTTCCACACGAGGTAACGCGTGCCGTCGGCGTCGGTGAAGCTCGACGCGTCGATGGCACCGCCCTCGTCGAGCGGGCAGATGAGCGGGGTGTCGCTCGTGCCCACGAACGGCCCGGTCGGCGCGTCGGCCGTGGCCGCACCGATGCACTGCTGGCCCGACTCGGCATCCTGCGCCGTGAAGTAGAGCGCGAAACGCCCGTCGGCCAGCTCGGTCACATCGGGGGCCCACGTGCGGCCCTCGTCGGCCCAGGCGGGCAGATCGGGGAAGGCATCCTCGCCGGCCGGCTGCCACGTCTCGAGATCGGTCGAGGTAGCGTATTGCAGGTTCGCCGCCGGGTTGTTGGTCGCGTAGGCGTAATAGGTGTCGCCGACGCGCAACACGTCGGGGTCGGGGAAGTCCTGGTCGATCGCAAAAGCGGGCGTTGCGGATGCCGGAGCCGCGGTGTCGGCACCGCCCGCGTTGCCCGATCCGGCGCCCGAGCACGCGGTCAGGACCAGCGTCCCCGCCGCGAGGACGGCCAGCGCACTGATCGCTCGCGCATCCGCTCGCCCGCGCACGCGAACCTCGGCACCAGCTTCGGCACCGGCCTGCGCATTGCGCCCCCGCACCCACATCAGCCCTTCACACCCGAGGACGCGACGCTGTCGACGATCTGGCGCTGAGCGAGCGCGAACAGGATGAGCACGGGCACCGACGCGATCACGGCACCGGCCATGACGATCGAGAAGTGCGTCGAGTAGGCGCCCTGCAGCTGGGACAGACCCGGCTGCAGCGTGAGGTTCTCGGGGCTGAGGAGCACGTAGATCGGCCACAGGAAGTCGTTCCAGTTGGCCAGGAAGCTCAGCACCGCGAGGGTGGCGAGCGCCGGGCGCGACAGGGGGACGATGATCTGCAGGAAGATGCGCAGGTCGCCGGCGCCGTCGATGCGGGCCGCCTCCTCGATCTCCATGGGCAGCCCGATGAAGAACTGGCGCAGGAAGAACACGCCGAAGGCGCTCGCGGCACCGGGGATCGAGATGGCCCAGATGGTGTCGAGCCATCCGAGGTTCTGCACGATCAGGTAGTTGGGGATGAGGAAGATGACTGGCGGCACGAGGAGCGTGGCGATGATGAGGCCGAAGACGATCTTTTTGCCGCGGAACTCGAGTCGGGCCAGTGCATAGGCGGCCGCCGACGCGGTCACGAGGATGAGGATGGTCTGCAGCGTGGCCGCCAGGAAGCTGTTCAGCAGCCACCGGAAAATCGGCTGCTGCCCCGACGACAGTGTGGCGTAGGCCTCGGTCGAGAACGGGTTGGGGATGAAGCCGTAGGGGTTGGTGATGACATCGCCGTCGGTCTTGAACGACGTGATGAGCACCCACAGGAGCGGCAGCACGATGATGAGCGACACGACCACGAGCAGCACATAGAGGATGGCCTGGCGCACCGTGCGGGGGCGGAAACGGCGTTTCGGGGCCACGGTCGCCGAGGCGTTCGCCCGGCCGCGCCCGCTGCCCGAGCCGCCGCCCGAACCGCTGCTCGCGCCGCCGTTACCGTTGGCGCTGCCGTTTCCGTTGGCGTTGCCGGCACCCTCGACGCCGTCGTCGCCGCCGCGGGGGCGGGTGGGGGTTGAGGTAGACATCTGTGTCCTTACTCCGCGCGTTCGCGCTGTAGACGGAAGTTGATGACGCTGATGATGGCGAGCACGGCGAACAGGATGTAGCTCATGGCCGAGGCCGCGCCCATGTTGCTCTGCGCGAGACCCTGGTCGGAGATGTACATGATGACCGTGCGCGTGGCGTTGCCCGGCCCACCCTTGGTGAGGATGAACGACTGGCCGAACATGTTCGCCGACGCGAGGATGGTGGTGGTCGTCACGAACAGCATCACGGGTCGCAGCCCGGGCAGGGTCACGCTGAAGAACTTGCGAATCGCGCCGGCGCCGTCGAGCGAGGCCGCCTCATAGAGGTCGGCACTGATGCCCTTGAGGCCCGCGAGAAGGATGACCGCGTTGAAGCCCAGCGTCCACCACACGGTCACGCCCACGAGCGAGACCCAGGCCCAGGGAACGTCGACCGTCCACGGCAGGTCGGAGGGGAGACCGACGAGCCCGAGCAGGTAGTTCAGGATGCCGGACTGCGTGTCGAGCACATAGCGCCACACGACGCCGATGACGGCGACGCCCAGCACGTAGGGCGCGAAGAAGATGGCGCGGAACGCCGTTCCACCCTTGATCTTGTTGTTGAGCAAGACGGCGAGCAGCAGGGGGATGACGAGCATGACGGGCACGCTCAGCAGCGTGAAGATGCCGGTGGCACCCATGCTCTGCCAGAAGTCGCCGAAGGTGATCGACCCGGGGGTGAAGAGGTCGATGTAGTTCTGCAAGCCGATGAAGGCCTGCTCGGCCTTATAGGGGCTCCAGTCGGTGACGCTGATCACGAGGCCGAAGATGGCCGGGGCGATCACGAAGATGCCGAACAGGATCAGGAAGGGCGCGAGGAACAGGTAGGCGGTGCCGGTGCGGCGGGGTGCCCCCGACTTGCCGACGCGTGAACGTCGGCGAGCCGGGGGCACCGCCACAGCGGGCGCGGCCGGGTTGGGACCGGCCATCGTGCTGGAATTAGTCACCGTACTTGGTCTTGTTCTGCTTGAGGACCTCGTCGGCCTTGGCGGCCGCGTCGTCCAGGGCCTGCTTCGGGTCCTTCTTGCCGGTGACCGCTTCGTTGAGCGCCGTCGTGATGAACGCGTTCGCGGCGGTGATGCCGGGGGCGCTCGTCTCGTAGTGCGCGTAGGGGAGCTGGTCGAGGAACGGCTTCAGGTTGGGGTACTTCTCGACGAGGGCCGGGTCGTTGCGCACCTCGTTGGCGGCGGGGAGCTCACCGGTCTCGGCCCACCCGGCCGAGTTGGCGTTCATCCACTTGACGAACGTGGCGGCCGCGGCCGTCTTGTTCTTGTCCTGGCCCTTGTTGTTCAGGAACATCCAGTGCGTCGAGCTCGACCAGACGGCCTTCTCGGTGCCGATCTGCGGAACGGGGGCGACGGTCCAGTCGATCGAGTTGAAGCCCTCGTTGGTGGTCTGCCAGACACCGTTCCAGTTGTAGGCGGTCTTGCCGGCGAGGAGGCCCTTGATGTTGCCGTCCTGCGCCACGTTGGCGGGGCTGTAGCCGTCCTTGATGAGGTCGGTCATGTGCGTGAGCGCCTGGACACCCGCGTCGGAGTTGAACGTGGCCTTCGAGACATCCTCGTTGTAGAGGTCGCCGCCGAACTGCCAGAGCAGCGACTGGAACTCGAACGTGCCCGTGAAGACGTAGCCGTCGACCCATTCGCCCTGCACGCCGGCCGCCTTGAGGGCTTCGAGCGCCTTCATGTAGGCGTCCTTGTCGGAGGGGACGGTGGCCGGGTCGATGCCCGCGGCCTTCAGCACATCGTTGTTGACGTAGAGGCCGAGGGGCGTGACGCTCCACGGGATGCCGTACTGGTTGCCCGAGTATGCGCCCGCGTCCATAAGGCCTTCGGGGAAGTCCTCGGCCGAGTAGCCGAGCGCCTTGACGATGTCGTCGGCCTTCAGCAGCAAACCCTGCGCCGCGTAAGTTGCCACGTCGTCGCCGTGGGCCACCGCGACATCCGGACCCTTGCCGGCCTTGACCGCCAGGGGGAGCTTCTTGTTGACGTCGGCCCATTCCATGGGCACGTTCTTGACCTCGATGTTGTCGTGCTCGCTGTTGAACTTCTCGATGAGCTTCGGCACGAGAACGGGGGCTGCGCCACCGGTCCAGCCGTTCCAGAAGCTGATCGAGACTTTGGGGCCGTCGTAGTCCTCGCCAGAGACGGAGGCGCCTCCGCCGGTGCTGCCCGATGACCCGCAGGCCGTCAGGGCCAGGCCGACGCCGAGCGCCAGTGTCGCCGCAAGTGCTCTGCGGGCGGTTCCCTTCTTCATGAGTACTCTCCTTTGAGTTTTACGCCCGATGGGCGGTGCACAGGGTGGCGCCCCTCAAGAATGATCGGGCGTCGAAGGTGAATTTACAGCGCTAGAAGTCGGCCGTCAAGATCTAGACATTTCTCCAGCGCGGTAATCTGGCGGCACGGCATGCTCCGGGTCTAGAGTTCGGGGCGAGCGACGCGGGTGCGGTCATCCGCCGTCGCGGCACCGGCACCACACGCGAGACACCACACGCGACATCGGAGGAACCATGGCGGGAGTTCGTTTACAGGACGTGGCCGAGCACGCCGGGGTGTCGATGAAGACCGTCTCGAATGTCGTGCACGCCCACCCCAACGTGTCCGCGCCCATGCGCGAGCGCGTCCAACGCGCCATCGACGAGCTCGGCTATCGGCCCAACGCCATCGGGCGCCGTTTGGCCACGGGCCGCACGGGCCTGATCGCGCTGGCCTTCGCGGACGTGCGGCTGCCCTACTTCTCCGAGCTTGCCAACGTCGTCTCGAAGGCTGCTGCGGCGACGGGGACGGGCTACCGCGTGCTGCTCGAAGAGACCGAGGGGACCATCGAGGGGGAGCGGGCGGTCTTGTCGGCGAGCGAGGCCGGCCTGGTCGACGGCATGCTGTTGCAGCCCTCGCAGATGTCCTCGCGCGAGATCGCCGAGCGGCACGGCGATCTTCCCATGGTGTTGCTGGGCGAGGGGCCAGCGCCGCTCAGCGTCGACCGCGTCATGATCGACAACGTGGCTGCGGCGACCGTGGCGACCGAACATCTCGCCGATCTCGGGCGCACGCGCATCGCCTTCGTCGGACATGAAGATGCGAGCATGTCGTGGACGTCGAGGCAGCGCATCGTGGGCTACCAGCAGGGGCTCGAGAGCCGCGGCCTGCCGGTCGAACACGATCTGTTGATCCCCACGGGGGCCATCGCGTCGGATGAGGCGGCCCGGGCCGTCGGCGCGGCGATCGATCGCGGCATCCGCTTCGATGCGCTCATGTGTCGCGACGATCTCGCCGCCATCGGCGCTTTGCGGGCCCTGCACGAGCGCGGTATCTCGATTCCGGATGACGTGGCCGTGATCGGGTGGGACAACATCGCGTTCGACGCCACGACGTTCCCGAGCCTGTCGTCGGTGTCGCCGAATACGCACGAGCTGGCGCGTGTGGCGCTCGAGATGTTGGCCGAACGCATCGAGGGTTACGACGGCATCGGCCGGCACCGCCTGGTCGA
>Ga0308164_10002564_pt1 | contig 17778 bp, 16 predicted proteins | sample PhyTR2_FD_201031 | JGI IMG/M metagenome (GOLD analysis project Ga0308164, IMG submission 201031) | Phyllosphere microbial communities from UC Gill Tract Community Farm, Albany, California, United States - DLSLT.R2 | ecosystem: Host-associated > Plants > Phyllosphere > Unclassified | place: USA... | reverse complement strand
CAGCTGAAGCAGAAGAACATCACGGTCAGCACCATCATGCCGTGGGCGGTGGCGAGGATACCGCTGCTTTTGCGCTCGGCCTGCGGCCCGTACACGCGTTTCTGGTCGACGGCAAACGCGGAGATGATGGGCGAATGGTTGAAGGAAAACACCATCACCGGGATTGCCAGCCACAGGGTCTTGAAGAAGGTCGGCAGCGGCATGCCCTCGCCAGCGGAGGCGAAGAATGCGCCGTTCCAATTGGGGATCAGGCTGACGGCCAGCAACAGCAGGGCGGCAACGAACGGGTACACCAGCACGCTCATGGCCTTGACGATTACGCCCTGGCCGCAGCGCACAATGGCCATCAGGCCGAGGATCAGTACCAGCGACAGGATCGCCCTGGGCGGCGGGACCGTATGCAGTTGGTGTTCCATAAAGCTCCCGAGGGTGTTGGTCAGCGCCACGCTGTACACCAGCAGGATCGGGAAGATTGCGAAGAAATACAGCAGGGTAATCAGCTTGCCCGCGCCGACGCCGAAGTGTTCTTCGACCACCTCGGTAATGTCGCCGGATTTGCCCGACAGCACAAAGCGCGTCAGCCCACGGTGGGCGAAGAAGGTCATGGGGAAGGCCAGCAGTGCCAGCACGATCAGCGGCCAGAAGCCGCCGACGCCGGCATTGATTGGCAAGAACAGCGTGCCGGCACCGATGGCGGTGCCGTAGAGGCCCAGCATCCAGGTGGTGTCGTGTTTGCTCCAGCCAGTTGTAACGGTGTTCTCTACAGCAGGACCTGCTTTTGAAGGTGTCGCAACGTCAGGTGTACGTACATCGGTCATCGTTATTGCCTCGTTATTATTTTTGCGCGGGCTCACGTAGGGGGCGGTCGGGGAATGCTCCTCAGCACTCCACCCAGCTCACGGCCAGGCCGCCCCGTGAAGTTTCTTTGTATTTGTCATGCATGTCGGCGCCGGTATCGCGCATGGTGCGGATCACCCGGTCGAGGGAAATGAAGTGCTTGCCGTCTCCGCGCAGGGCCATTTGCGTGGCGTTGATCGCCTTCACGGCGGCGATGGCATTGCGCTCGATGCACGGCACTTGCACCAGGCCACCTACCGGGTCGCAGGTGAGGCCGAGGTTGTGTTCCAGGCCGATCTCGGCGGCGTTTTCCAGTTGCTCGGGGGTTGCACCCAGTACATCGGCCAAGCCGGCAGCGGCCATGGCGCAGGCCGAACCGACTTCACCCTGGCAGCCGACTTCGGCGCCGGAGATCGAGGCGTTTTTCTTGCAGAGAATGCCGACGGCAGCAGCGGCCAGGAAGAAATTGACCACGTCGTCGTCAGACGCGTCGGTGTTGAATTTCATGTAGTAATGCAGCACGGCCGGGATAATCCCCGCCGCGCCATTGGTCGGCGCGGTCACCATGCGCCCGCCGGCGGCATTTTCTTCGTTGACGGCGAGGGCAAACAGATTGACCCATTCCATGGCCGACAAGGTTGAAGTGATCACATTCGGCTTGCCGATTTCCAACAGGCTACGGTGCAGTTTCGCCGCCCGGCGCGGCACGTCCAGGCCACCTGGCAGAATGCCTTCATCGCGCAGGCCTTGCTCTACGCATTCGCGCATCACGGACCAGATATGCAGCAGCCCACTGCGGATCTCTTCGTCGCTGCGCCACGCGCGTTCGTTGGCCATCATCAGTTCGGAAACCCGCAGGCCGTGCTTGTTGCACAAGGCCAGCAGTTCCACGGCGCTGGAGAAGTCGTACGGCAATTGCACATCGCTGGTCGGTGCAATGCCGGAGGCTGCTTCCGCCGCTTCGATGATGAAACCGCCGCCCACCGAGTAATACGTTTGCTCGCTCAGCAGGCCGTTTTCACCATAGGCATGTAAGGACATCGCATTGGGGTGGTAGGGCAGGCTCTCGTCCAGCAGCAGGAGATCTGTGTGCCAGTTGAAGCCGATTTCGTGAGTGCCGGCGAGCAACAGTCGCCCCGACTCGCGCAGTTGCTGGATGCGGGCATTGATCGAAGTGGGGTCGACCTTGTCTGGCCATTCGCCCATCAGGCCCATTACACAGGCGCGGTCGGTGGCGTGGCCGACGCCGGTGGCGGACAGCGAGCCGTATAGCCGCACTTCGACGCGCTGTGTTTTACCCAGCAATTGTTGGTCGGTGAGGGCCTGGACGAAGGTCGCCGCCGCCCGCATTGGGCCGACGGTGTGGGAGCTGGAAGGGCCAATGCCCACCTTGAATAGATCGAAAACACTGATAGCCATGCTAAAGCCTTACAAGCAATGGAGTAGGAATCGCTGCCATGTTTTGTAGGACGAGCGCAATTGGCGCGATACTGAGCCTCTGGAACGGCACTGACCAACGAATTATCCTAAGACACCCTTTAGCAGGACTAAACGCTATGACCCGGCCTCTCCATGGCCAGACGTATGTCTGGCTGCACGTTTTTTCCTGTGCTGCGCGGCATTTGTCGTTCACCCGCTGCGCAGAAGAACTGCACATCACGCCTGGGGCGGTGAGCCAGCAGATTCGCCAACTGGAGGAACGTTTGGGCTTTCGGCTGTTTCACCGACGCGCACGCGGCGTGGAGTTGAGTGCCGAAGGCCAGCGCCTGGCGGCAACCGTGGGTGAGGCCTATGGCAGCATCGATGCCGAATTGCAGCGGCTGGACGCCGGAATGATCAGCGGCACCCTGCGCCTGCGCTCGATCCCGTCGTTCCTGGGCAAATGGCTGACCCCACGCTTGCCGCGCCTGCAGCAACGCTTTCCGGATATCCAACTGCGCATGGTCGCCGAGGACAGCAGCATTGCGCTGCATGAGGGCGATTTCGACCTGGCCATCGATTTGAACGACGGCAGCTACCCTGGTCTGTTATCCACAGCCCTGTTGGACGAACAGATCTTCCCGGTGTGTGCCCCCAGCCTGTTGCGCGGCCGCCCGCCCCTGCATGGTCCGGCGGACCTGGTGCACTTCCCGCTGCTGCACGATATTACTGCCTGGCGTGGGAGCTATGAGTATGCGGAGTGGGAGTTCTACCTGAATGCCATCGGCTATCACGACGCCGATGTGCGCCGCGGGCACACCTTCAACCGCAACCACCTGACTATCGAAGCGGCCATCGCCGGCATGGGCGTGGCCATCGCCCGTCGCACCTTGCTCAACGATGAATTGGAACGCGGCACCTTGATCGTGCCGTTCGGCCTGGCTGTGCCCAACCACAAACGCTACGTGCTGCTGTATGCGCCGGGTGCATTGAGCCATCCAGGCGTGCGTGCCGTGCATGACTGGCTGGTGGAAGAGGCCGGGATTTTTCGCGGATTGCACCCGTTGGGAGAGGGGCAATTGTAGGATTCGCAGGGCGTAAGAAGACGCGGCTAACTCCCCACCCTAACAGCGTTTTTGCTTGTCGTCAGGGTTAATTTGTAATGTGGGATTTATCTTTGCAAAGGGGTTGAAATGTTCTTCTGGCTGCTCAATTGTGTAATCAGGAGGTCATGGTTTCACCACACCGGTGTTGCAGTTGTGACCTCTAGCGAGCTAGCTGAAATAAGGGAAGAACTATGCAAATCCAAGTCAATAGCGATAACCATATTGAAAGCAGCATCCGACTGGAGGAGTGGGTACGTACCACCATTGAGAGCACGCTCGAACTTTACGAAGAAGACCTGACCCGAGTGGAGGTCTACCTGCGGGATGAGAACGGCGACAAGCCCGGTCCCCATGATTTGAGTTGCCGCCTGGAAGCGCGTCCAAAAGGCCATCAACCACTGTCGGTGCTGCACAAAGCCGATACCCTGGAACAGGCGATCGACGGTGCGGCGACCAAGCTGGACCATGCGTTGGAACATCTGTTTGGCAAACTGCAAGGCAAGCCACGCGCTGCCGGGAAAAACCAGCCGACCACCAAAGTCAACGAAGATGAACTTGAGCAGGAGTTCCTTGAAAAAGAACGTGCCGTATTTAATGGCTGACAGTGTTTAAGTCCCTCTAAAAAACGGGCCTGCATACGCAGGCCCGTTTTCGTTTACGGCCCGCGCCGGAAGAAATGCCGGCTCAATAATGCCAGCCCACAGGCTCCCAGCCCTGCAAACACCATGGCCCAGCCTGCACCGTGACGCAGTGCGGCCCGGGCATTCGTGACGTCCAGCCCGGGTACGTCCAGGTTCCCCGCTGCAATCTGCTGGCTGAGTGCCGGCCAATCCAGTGCAGTGCTGTCGGGCAGCAGACTGGCCAACGCATGACCGATCCCCAGCAACAGCACCAGCCCCATCAGCGCGATATTGACCGCCAGGGTGATCAGCCGTGCGCTGAGGTCAATGCCTGAAGCCATGCCGGCGCGGTCTGCCGATACCGACCCCGTTGTGGTGTTGGTAGTGGGCGAGTTGGTCAGCGCCAGTCCGACGCCGGCGAGGGCGCAACTGCCGAGGATCAGCAGGATGCTGGGATGCGCGGTGCCATTGATGGCGGCCATGGCCAGGAAACCCGCGCCCATCAGGCCGAGGCCGGTGGGGATGATGCGCTCGGCGCCGTAGCGCAGGGCCAGGCGTTCAGCCAGCGGCGGTACGAGCAAGGTGGGCAGGGTATAGGCGAGCAGGGCGCCGCCGGTGGTCAGGGTGTCGTAGCCCAGGCCAGCCTGGAAATACAGCGGCAGGTAGATCATGAACGGCCAGAAGCTGAAGTTCATGCCGATCGAGCCCATCAATGCGCCGTTGAAGCGCTGGATACGGAACACCGAGAAATCGAACATCGGGTGGGCGCTGCGCCGTTCAACGACGCCGAACAGCAGCAGCCCCGCCACGGCCAAGCCTGCCCAGCCGAGCATTGCCGGTGTGCCAAAGCCGTTTTCAGTGCCCTGGGTGATGAAGTAGACCAGGGCGAACACAGACAACGTCAAGGTGAGCATGCCGGCGATGTCGAGACGATGGGCGGCCGGGTCGCGAGACTCCTGCACACTGACGTGCAGCAGCACCAGGGTGAACAAGGTGAGCGGCACATGCACGAGAAACACCCAGCGCCAATCCGCGATCGCCAGGATCAGCGCGCCCACCATCGGCCCGAAGCCCAGGCCCACGCCGGCAATCACGCCCCATATTGCGAACGCTCGCGCCCGCGCCGCCGGTTCTCGAAACAGGTGCGACAGAATTGCGAACTGGCAGATCATCATCGCCCCGGCGCCGATGCCCTGGACAAAGCGCGCCGTTACCAGCGTGGACGCATTCTCGGCCAGCCCGCAGGCCAAGGATGCCAGCCCGAATGCCCACAGGCACAGCACCAGCATGCGGCGGCGGCCGAAGCGATCGGCCAGGGTGCCGGCGGCCATCAGCACGCTGGTGCAGGCCAGGGTGTAGGCGTTCATGATCCATTGGGCGTCCTGGAAGCCGGTGCCCAGTTGGTGTTCAAGGGTGGGCAGGATCACCGGTACGCTGGAAATTTCCAGGCCGAACATCAGCGCGACCAGGCACACGGCGGTGAGGGCGAGGCCGTTTCTGGCGGTGCGCGCTGGGCTGGCGACCGATAACGTGGCAGCGGGTGGCATGGGGACTCTCCTGTCGATGGGGTGTCGGGGTATTTTCAGGGGAATCTGGCTCTTTATTCGTGATAAGTTTTCCACTTATCAGGGACTTCAGGGCGACAATCGAGCATGGCCACTCCGCGTTTTGATGGTGTTGAGCTCTTTCTGCAAATTGTCGAAAGCGGCAATCTGACCGAGGCCGCCGAGCGCCTGAACCTCACGCGCTCCGCTGTCGGCAAGGGGTTGGCGCGATTGGAGGCGCGCCTTGGCACCTGCCTGTTGCAGCGCTCCACGCGGCGCCAGCGTCTGACCGAAGACGGCCAGGCCTACTACGAACATTGCCTGCGTGCACTGGCCGAGCTTGAGGCGGCTGAATCGGTACTCGAAAGCGGCCGGCAACAGCCACGCGGACGGTTGCGGGCAAGCCTGCCGCTGGCTTTCGGTCACCACTATGCGGCGCCCGCATTGTGGGGCTTGATGGCGCGTTATCCGGAACTGGAGATCGAGATCAGCTTCGCCGACCGGTTGGTAGACTTGGCACAGGACGGCTTCGACATTGCTGTGCGGATCGGTCCACTGCCCGATACCGACCGCCTCAGCGCGCGACGCCTGGGCGAGCAGTCGGTGGGGCTGGCGGCTTCACCGGCGTATTTGCAGCGGGTCGGGCCGATTTCATGCATCGAGGATCTGGCCGGTCACCGTGGTATCGCCTACCGCAGCAATACCCCGCACCGCAATCGAGTGGCCTCGCCGCTGATGATGGACGACCTCCAGGCCGTGGCCGATGCCGCCATCGCGGGCGTGGGCCTGGCCTGGTTGCCGAGTTGGTTGATTGCCCACTATGTGCTGCGTGGGCAATTGCAGGCAGTGCTGCCCGAGTACCGTGAACAACCCGCACCTATCCATGTGATCTGGCCCACGGCGGCGCATATGCCGGCCAAGACGCGCTGTGCCATCGACGCGTTGGTGGCCGGCACCCCCAGTTGCCTGGCGGGCAGCTAGAACGCTATAGAGGTCTGCACATACACCGTGCGCGGCTCACCGACGTATTTGCCTTTGTTGTTATCGTCGAACGAGCGCGTGTAGTACTGCTTGTTGAAGATGTTTTTCACCCCCACTGCCACGTTCAGGTCCGACAGTTGCGGGCCGAAGTCGTAAGCCGCACGGCTGCTGAACAGCATGTAGCCGGGAATGCGCCCGTTCGCACCGTCGGCACTTTCGGCCTGGGTGTTGGCGTTGTCGGCGAACTGGCTGCTCTGGTAGCTGCTGTCCACATTGAGTTTCCAGCGACCTTCCGTGTAGCCCACGCCGAGGGTGCCCTTGTGCTTGGACGAGAAGGGCACGCGGTTGCCTTTGTTCGGGCCATCCTCGCGAATGGTCGCATCGACGTAAGCGTAGCTGGCATACACATCGAACCCCGCCAGCGCCGGGCTCAAACCGTCGAGGGCGTAGTTGACGCTCGACTCGATGCCCTGGTGACGGGTCTCACCTCGGGCAATCACCGAGTCGTTGGTCTGGTTGCTTTCATATTGGTTGTCGAAGTTGATCAGGAACGCGCCGATCTCCGCGCGCAGGCTGCCGTTGTCATAGCGCGTGCCGAGTTCCCAGGTGCGCGCTTTTTCCGGCTTCACTTCGCCGCTGGTCACCCGGTTGGGCATCTGGCTGTACTGCACGCTGCCGAACGATCCTTCGGTGTTGGCGTAGAGGTTCCAGTCATCGGTGAGGTGATAGAGCACGTTCAAGGCCGGCAGGGCAGTGTTGTAGTCACCCTTGTATTTGACGTTGCTCAGGTTGTTGGTTTGCTGGGACTCGATCATCTCGTAGCGGATGCCCGGGGTGATGGTCCACTTGCCGATATCGATCCGGTCATCGATGAAGAAGGCATTGGCTTCGGTGCCGCCGCGCGTGTCGCGGTCGTTGCGGCTGTTGGTGGTGGGGATCTGCTGGTTGGCAGCAATCGGCGTGCGATAACGCAGCTCGTGGCCGGCCTCGTTGATATAGCGGTAGCCGACGCCGACTTCGTGGCTGGTCGGGCCCAGATCAAAGCCCTGCGCAAAGCGGGTCTCCAGGCCGCGCACCCAGTATTCGCGTGGCGACAGCGACAGGAACGTGCCCTGGTCCAGGTAACCGCTGCGCAGGGTCTTGGTGAAGAAGCTGTTCACGGTGAATTCGCGACGGTCCTGCTCATAGCGATAGCCGACGTTGAACATCGTACGGCGCCCCCAGAATTTGTCGTAGGGGCGGGTGGACTGGTACGGATCGGCCTTGTAGTCCGCGACGTTCAGGCCGCCGGGCATATCGGCCTGGCCCTCGTAGTACTGCGCCATGGCGTTGAAGCTGTTAGCGTCGTCGAGCTGGTATTTGCCCTTGAGGATCAAGTCGTCGATGCGCGTGTTGCTGTTCTCACGCCAGTCGCCGCCACGGGTACCGGAGTACAGCAGCGCGCCACCCAAGCCATTGTCGTCGGTGCCGCCGGCCAGCAGGTTGCCGGTGGTCTTGAAGCCGTCATGGCTGGAGGAAGGACTGGTCTCGGTCTGCAGGCCACCTTTGACCGTGGGCGCATCCGGGATCGCGCGGGTCACGAAGTTGACCACGCCCCCGACGTTCTGCGGGCCGTAGCGCACAGCGCCGCCGCCACGCACGACGTCGACGGCGTCCATGTTGCCCATGCTGATGGGCGCGAATGAAAGCTGCGGCTGGCCATAGGGTGCAAAGGGCACGGGGATGCCGTCCATCAATACGGTAGAGCGTGACGCCAGGCGCGGGTTGAGGCCGCGAATGCCGAAGTTCAGCGCCATGTCGTGGCTGCCGGTGCCGTTGTTATCCGGGGCGTTGACACCGGGAATGCGGTTGAGCACGTCCTTGGCCTGGGTCGCGCCCTGGCGTTCGAATTCTTCACGGCGGATCACGTCACGGGCGCCTGGATGTTCGAACACGTTGGTTTGCGCCGCGTCGCCCAGCCAGTCGCCCACGACGCTGGAGGTGGCCAGTTCCACGCTGGCCGGCGCGTCGGCCGGTTGCAGGCTGAAAGCGTTATCCCCTTCCGGGCGGGCTTGAAGGCCAGTGCCTTCGAGCAGTTTGTACAGGCCTTCTGCGGTGCTGTAGTTGCCGGACAGGCCCGGGCTCTGCCTACCCGCCGTGACTTCGGAACCGAAGGAGATCAGCACGCCCGCCTCGCGACCAAACTGATTCAACGCAGCTTCCAGCGAAGTCGGGGCAATGTGATAAGGCTTGGCCTCCGCCGCCACCGCAGGGGGCAATGCGGTAAGGCTCAGGCTGGCGCCGAGTAGGAGTTGGCGCAGGGTGCGGGCAAGAGGCGTCGGTGGCTGGGGCATGAAGAGCGGTCCTGAGAAGGAAGGATCAAGGTGGCTTTCCTTCTCTGTCACGCGAGGTGTGGAAAACGGCTCACAGTCTTTGAATTTAATTTCAGGCACGCGCCTGGACGGTCACCCAATACCGGGTAAAGCGCCGCACCTTGACCGGCAGGCTCACCTCCAGCAGGTCGAGAATGCGTTCGCTGTCATCCACCGGGTAGCTGCCAGAGATCAGCAGGTTGGCCACTTGCGGATCGCAATTGACCTGGCCACGGCGGTAGCGACCCAGTTCGCCGAGGAAATCTTCCAGACGCATATGCGCAGCCACCAGCATGCCATCAGCCCAGGCGCCGCTGTTGGCGTCGGTGGGGCGCGGGGTGTCCCAGCCTTTGCGCGTGAAGTTGACCTGGCGCGCGGCCTCCACAGTGAGGGGCAGGCCGCTGTAGGTATTGGGCATGACCTCGACGCGGCCGTCGAAGACCGCCACTTGGGTGTGATCATTGAGCTGGCGCACGTTCAAACGTGCCGCCTGGCTGGTGAGCAGGCCCTGGCCGGTCAGGATGTTCAGCGGTGTGTTGCCCGCGATGCCGGTCAGCAGGATCTCGCCTTCAAGCAAGCGGATCAGTCGTTGCCGGCCATCGAAATGCACATCCACGGCACTGCCGGTATTGAGTTGCAACTGGCTGCCGTCCGCCAGTTGCACCTGGCGGCGTTGGCCGACGGGGCTGCGGTAGTCGGCGGTCAGCGGCGGCAGAATGTGTTGCTGGCGCAGGCTCCAGGCAGCGGCCGACCCGGCACCGAGGATCAGCAGCAACTTGAGGGCCTGGCGGCGGCTGGTGGAGGTTGGCGCGTTCAATGCCGCATGGGCCAGTGGCGAGGGCATGCCCCGCAGGCGCTGGTTGACGCGTTGCATATGGTCCCAGGCACGCTGGTGTTCGCTGTGGGCGTTCAGCCATTGTTGCCAGGCCGCTTGCTGACGAGGATTGAGCGCGCCTTGCTGCATTTCCATCAGCCAATGCACGGCCTGTTCGGCGACTTGAGTGGAAAAACTCATAGGGCGAAGTAACAGCGCATGGCTGCTTTGTTCAGGTGACGTTTGACGGTGGCGATGGAGATGCCCAGTTTAGCGCCGATTTGTGCGTAGGTCAGGCCATCCAGTTGGGCCAGCAGGAACGCGCGTTTGACCTGGACGGGCAGGCCATCGAGCAGTTGATCCAGCTCCACCAGGGTCTGCAGGATGATGGCGCGTTCCTCTTCCGACGGTGCCACGTGTTCGGGCATCTGCGCCAAGGCGTCGAGGTAGGCGCGCTCCAGGTCCTGGCGGCGGTAGAAGTTGAACAGCACGCGCTTGGCGACAGTGGTGAGGAACGCACGGGGCTCGATCAGCGTGGGCGTTTCCCGCGCGGTAAGCACGCGAATGAAGGTGTCCTGCGCCAGGTCGGCGGCACTTTCGGGGCAGCCGAGCTTGCGCCGCAACCAGCCGGTGAGCCAGTGGTGATGGTCGTTGTACAAAACTTCGACAGTGTTGGACGGGCTCAACGGGGACACTCCAGAAGCATCGCCATGCTTTAGAGAACAAGAATTGTTCGCATTGTAGGGCGCGTGGGAGGCTTCGGCAATCCATCTGCGCAGGTGATTCATCCGTTCTGTTTTGCTTATGAGAATATTTATCATTAATATTGCGCGCTGATGAACCTGGCGCCTCCCGCATGAAAAGCAAAACCTCGCTGCCCGTCTCCTATCGTCTTGCCGTGACCTCGCGGGTGCTGGCTGCCGTGGTGGGGGGTTACCTGATGGCTTCCCTGGCCAGTATCTGCCTGGCGCTGTGGTTGCCCACGTCCCGTGCTGACGCGGTGATCACCGGCATGATGAGCTCGTTTGTGTTCTATCTGCTGGCCGTGCTCTGGTGTTTCGCCTGCCGCAGTGCCGCGCGTGCCTGGTTCGGCGTGATGCTGCCCAGCGCGGCATTTGCCACGCTGGCGGGGGTGGGCTTCTGGATGGCACGCACATGAAGGAGGGCTTTCGCCAAGCCATGGCCTGGCTGCACACCTGGGCCGGGTTGATCTTCGGCTGGCTGCTGTTCGCGATTTTCCTGACCGGCACCTTGTCCTACTTCAAGGACGAGATCAGCCATTGGATGCAGCCCGAAGTACAGGCCCATCCGCTCGACGACGCGCGCAGCCTCATGGTGGCGCAAACGTATCTGCAGCAGCAGGCACCGAAGGCCGCGCGCTGGTTCATCACCCTGCCGGACAGCCGCGACCCCGGCCTGTCGGTGATGTGGCAAGACAAGGTCGACCCCGGCAAGCGCGGCAATTTCATCCAGAAAACCCTCGACCCTGTCAGCGGCCAACCGGTGCAAGCCCGTGAAAGCATGGGCGGCGAGTTCTTCTATCGTTTCCACTTCCAGCTGCAAATGCCTCACCCGTGGGGCCGCTGGCTGTCGACCATTGCCGCGATGGTGATGTTTGTCGCGCTGGTCACCGGCATCATCACCCACAAGAAAATTTTCAAGGACTTCTTCACCTTTCGCCCCCGCAAAGGCCAGCGCTCCTGGCTCGACGGGCATAACGCGGTGGGGGTGCTGGTGCTGCCGTTCCACTTGATGATCACCTACAGCAGCCTGGTGATCTTCATGAGCCTGGTGATGCCCGCGCCGATCCTGGCCTCCTACAGCAACGACACCCGCGCGTTTTTCAGCGAGGTGTTCCCGGCGACCGACAATGCGCCGGCACTGGGCGAGCCCGCACCCTTGAAATCGCTGGTGCCGATGTACGAAGAGGCCCGGCGGCAGTGGGCGGGCGGGCATGTCGGCCGGCTGGCGGTGAATAACCCCAGTGACGTGAACGCGTCAGTGAATGTATTCCGCGCCGGGTCCGATCGCGTGGTGCACGATTTCGGCAGCACTGTGTCCTTCAACGGCAGCACAGGTGAATTGCTGCGAGTGAGCGGCGAACAGTCGTTGCCGGCCGTCATCGGCGGCAGTTTCTACGGCCTGCACATGGGCCATTTCGCCGGGCCGGTACTGCGCTGGTTGTACTTCATCTGTGGCCTGGCCGGCACGGCGATGATCGGCACCGGGCTGGTGATCTGGCTCGGCAAGCGCCAGCTCAAGCACGCTAAAGCCTCGGTCATGCCGTTTGAGTTGCGCCTGGTAGAAGTGCTCAACATCGCCAGCATGGCCGGGCTGATGATCGCCATCGCCGCGTTCTTCTGGGCCAACCGTGTGTTGCCGGTGAGCTTCGCCGAGCGTTCCGACGGGGAAGTGCAAACCTTCTTTATTGCCTGGGGCCTGAGCCTGTTGCACGCCATCCTGCGGCGCGGTCGCCAGGGTTGGGTCGAGCAACTGAGTGTTGGTGCGCTGCTGTTCGTCACGATTCCATTGCTCAACGCACTGACCACGTCCAGCCACCTGGGGGTGTCACTGGCGACCGGCGATTGGGCGATGGCCGGTTTCGACCTGACCTGCCTGGCCAGCGGTGTGTTTCTCGCTTGGGCTGCCTGGAAGATGCAGCATCGCACCGCGCCAGCGCCCAAGGCTGAACGCGCTCGCACGTTGACCCTCAAGCAGGAGGCCAACTGAATGCTGCTCGCACTGCTGATGTGCTACGCCGGGTTCACGGCGCTGTGCTTGTCCACCGACCGTCATCACGGCGAACTGTTGCACCGCAAACTATCACCACGCCGGCGCCTGGGCTTGCGTGTGGCCGGCTGGTTGCTGCTGACGCTGTCGATCTGGCCAGCGGTGAGTGTCGCGGGGTGGGGACAGGGCCTGGTGCAATGGTGCGCCGTGTTGATGCTCAGCGCGTTGCTGCTGGTACTGTTGTTGCCGTATCGGCCAAGGTTGGCCTTGATCCTGGCGGGCGTCGGCCTGCTGGCCAGCCCCGTTGCGGCCTTCGCCACCCTTTGAGCTCACCTTGATGATCAGCACCCCACCCGAACCCCAAGACAGCCAGCACGCTGACGCGGCCGGTGGGCGTGCGCATTTCCTGCAGGTCTTCTTGTCCCAGCGCTCGCAGATGGAGGCCCTGGTAAGCCGCCGCGTAGGGTGCCGCGCCACGGCGGCCGACCTGGTGCAGGACCTGTTCCTGCGCTTCTGGCGTCGGCCGCTGGTGCAGGTCGAAGAGCTCAGCACCTACTTGTTGCGCTGCGCCGGCAACATCGCCATCGACCACCTGCGCAGCGAAGGCGCACGGGTACGCAGCAGCGAAGGTTGGTTGCCCGAGCAGCAAGACAACCAGGGCTGCGAACCCCAGGCGGCGCTTGAAGCCGGCAATGACCTGCGCCACGTCGAAGCCGCCCTGCGCAGCTTGCCTGAGCGCACGAGGCAGATTTTCCTGCTCAACCGCATCCACGGCCGCAAATATGCGGAAATCGCCAAGGCCATGGGCTTGTCCCAAAGTGCCGTGGAAAAACATATGATGCGTGCCCTCGAAGCCTGCAAAGCCAGCCTTCGCGACCCCTCATCCCCACGCACGCCAGGGAAAGCACCGTGAACGTCACCCCCACGCCCGACCAGGAACAAGCGGCCCTGGCCTGGTTAAGCCTGCTGCATGACCAGCCCAGCAGTGGCGACCAGGCCACGTTCAGCCAGTGGCTGCGGGCCGACCCTGCGCACATCGAGGCCTACTCCCAGGCCCAGGTGCTATGGGAGTTGAGCGAAGTACCGGCGCGCAAGCTGGCGGACGAAGAGGCGTTCGCACTGCAAGGCTACCTCAATGCGATGAACACCTCGAAGCGCTCGCGGGTGGTGCGCTGGTCCGGGGCGCTGGCCATGGCGGCCTGCCTGGTGGTGATGGTGTCCATGGGGGCGGGTTGGCAGCCATCGCGCTGGGTCGATGACTTGGGCGCCGACTACGTGACCGCGCCCGGCGAAGTCAAAACCGTCACCCTGGCCGACAAATCCCAAGTCACCCTCGATGCCGACAGCGCCATTGCCGTGGATTTCAGCCAGGGCGAGCGGCATATCCAACTGCGTCGCGGCGCGGGTTTTTTCAGCGTGACCCATACCGGTGAGTCCTTCGTCGTGGAGGCGGGCAGTGGCGAGGCGCGGGTCCTGGGCACACAGTTCGAAGTGCGCCTGCAACCGGCAGGGGCCCAGGTTACGGTGTTGTCCGGGCGGGTTGGCGTGACACCGTCAAAGCACGGCCAGCTGCAAATTCTTGCGGCCGGCCAGCAAGTGGCCTACGCCGATGGCATTGCTGATCAGATGCACGGGGTCGACAGCGAATCACGCCTGGCCTGGCGCGACGGTTGGCTCAACTACTACAAGGCGCCACTGGCCGACGTGGTCAAGGACCTGGAGCGTTACTACCCCGGTCGCATCCTGTTGCTCAACGATGAGATGGGTGCCAAGCGTGTCAGCGGCAGCTTCCCAAGCAAGGACCCGCAGGCGGTGTTGAATGCGTTGCAGGCCGTGCTCGGCTTTGAACAGCACACCGTACTGGGGCGGATGATCGTGGTGCGCTGAGCCTTACCTCATAAACTTGACTAAAGCTACTGTAAAAGTCAGCAATACGACGACAGACAAGTGTTGTTTCAGCATAACTACGGATTGGTCATTGCTAATCAGTATTCCTGACTGTTAATTCTCACAGTAGATACTGAGTACGTGCTGCGCTTTTATAAGGGGACAGATTTTATCTGGTTCTTATAGAGGTGTATCGTGAAAAGCTTCATTAGGGCTTATATCCTTTCGGTACTGGTGTGTGCCTGCGGTAGTGTCGGCGCTGCCTATGAGACTCACGATCAAACCGGTGCGCGCACCGTGTTTGACATGTGGAAGTTCTACAGTCATGTCGTTTCTAATTGCGGAACGTCCAGGCGGCCGGCTTTTCTGTGTTCTGGTTTACTTCTTCGCGGTACGGTTTATTCTGAATCCTATCAATTTTGGAATTATGGCCCGGCCTCCGTGCAGGCCACCGCGTTTTCTTTTCTTCGTCAGGATGCAAAGTTCCGTCAGTTGGCGTCTGACCATCGGCACGGCTATGTAATGCGCGCTATGTTTGATACGCCTGATGATTATATTCAACTTGAAGTGTTATGTGTGTTCCCAATGGATGCGGGCTCCCATGCCAGGGGGGACGCTGGTTGTGGGGACTATAGTCTCACCCAACAGATTGAACGGAGTTGCCAACAGCAGGGCATCAAAACGGCGAATGCCTGGCTTAACGACTACTTGGTAAATGCAAAGTCTCATTATCGGCAATGTGGTTTTGACGTCAGGCCTGCCAACGAGCCTGCGGGTGCCGATATGTTCATGCAATTTATACAAGCACATCGTTTTCCTGACGTATTAAGCGAGCACTTCGGATCGACAGGGTTCAGTAATAACGAAATGCGTATCCAATCCTGGCCACAAAGTGATGGCAGTCGCGTGCCGGTATGGGCGATTTTTTGGGTAAATAAAGACACGGTCACAGGGGCGCCTTCTGAATTCGGAAAAGACTTGGCCCAGAAAGATCAAATGGCACTCTATAAGTCGTCTGGGCATTTTGTTCCGGTCATCAGAATAGCTTTTCCAATGACGCCCAGTGAGGAACCCGCGTTTTTTTACTCGCCCGCAGACCAAGCCCCACTGGACACCGTGTTGTGTGATCGGTTTGTGGATAAAGCGCAGTGGATCAACCGCTACGATCCGGGTGCCAAAGGAGATCGATGGACACTACAAGTTACGCCCACGGATTGTGGTCGGTTGAGTCAGGCCAACCAGTTGGATCGCTTTTACTCGGAGATAGTTACCAAATATGGAAGCGATCCTCAGTGGATTGCAGAGAATAAAGGCGGTGTTCGTCGTCAGTTGGCTTGTTTGCTGGCGACCTATCGAAACAACACTAATTATAATCTCGAACCGTTCAGGCCAGATGTTTCCCAGTCCATTGCAGTCGCTGCGCAGTGTAACCCTGCTTAAAGCGTGTGGTGTTTAATTGCTGCAACTTCTTTCATTTTCATGAATGCTTAAGAGAGGCTGTTATGAATGCCAGGATTGCCAATATGGTTGTGGTTGTGATTGTGCTTCTTTGCGGTGGTTGGGGACGGACTGTTATTGCCGGCCCCGCTGAAGATTTCATTGGACAGGAGGCCGTCAAGGTGTTGCGTGACCGTTATAATGACACTCGCGATGGCTGCCCAAATGCCCCCGGTATCGTGTGTAATGGCGTTTTATTAAGGTCCACTGTGCCTGGGCCTACGTTCAGGTTTTGGGGCATCAGCCCCAATGCAGCGAAGAAAAATGGCCTGTCATTTTCTTATCTGCGTAAGGATATAAAGTTCGATAGAACTATCCGGGATGATGACAACGGCTATTTTGTCGATCCGCCTATTGGAAATCGCTCTAACAAGGAGGATGTCAATATTTTGTGTGCGACACCCAAGGATTCGTGGTCTGATTTTCGCAATGAACAGGGGTGTGGGATAAGTGCCAATACCGGGGCCGTCAGTGCGTCGTGTGAAACACAGGGCATTACAACCGGTGCACAGTGGATGACTAAGTTTCAGGCGGATGGCTTCGATAATCAAAAACAATGTGGTTTTAATCTCAGGGAAGGAAGGGGCGCCGCCGGGGTCACTGCGTTTAAAGCTTTCGTAGACGCTTCAAAAATGCTGTCACCGCAACCCCTGAATCAACAAAATGAAGTGATCTTGGCGATCGCCGACCCTGCTGATGTAAATAACCGTATTTATTGGAACGATTCTTCGCCGAAAACACTGCCCCTACGTGCGTTGTATTTCATCCCTGATAAAGAGGGCAGGGGCCAGGGACAACTCGATGCTCAATATGACCAGGGCGACTATTGCAAATACACAGGGGAATTCATGCCGATCGTCAGGCTGACACTGCCCAAAGCGCCTGATCAAGATGCAACGTTCACCTACGATCCAGCAGACCAGAAAAGCTGCGTAGCACCGGCAGCGGTTGGTAAATATATCGAAAAAGGAGAATGGATCTCTCGCTATGACCCCGGTACTAAGCAGGTTGAATGGTCACTGGCCCTGACCCCCACCACTCTCGGTCGCAATGTCAGGGACGATGCAGAAACCGAGTTGGTAATTGCGGAAATCAGGTCGCTGTTTGGCAAAGACCACCAGTGGCAATCCCCACCGGGTCGCGGGGCAAGTATGCGTGAACAATTGATTTGCCATTATCTGGACGCGCGCAATAAACCCGTATGGAACCTGGAGCCATTCCGTCCGGCAGCGACAACGGCGCAGTCACGCCAGTACGGCTGTAACCATTTGTGACTAGCAGTAATGCCCAGGGCGCCTGTGTGCGCCTCGGGTATTTAGGGTCAGGGGAGCGCGCGCAGTATGGCCTGCGGATCAAAATCGCGAATCAGCGTGCCATTCACGTCCACAAACGGAATCCCACCACCCCCCAACGCCTCATACGCCTTGCGTGCCTGGGCGTCTTTCTCGATATCGAACACCTGGTAGGGAATGCCTTTCTGGTCCAGGAACCGGCGGATCTGCTTGCAGTACCCACACCACTCGGTGGCATAAAGCACCACGTGCGCCGAGGCGCGCACGTGCTCAGGGGCCACCTGCGAGGGGTTGAACACCCGCTCGATCTTGCCCCAGTTCTGGATCACCACCACGACCAGCAAGACCAGCAGGACTTTCTTGAAAACCCCGCCGAGCATCAGTTACGGCGCTTGAGCTGATCGGTCAGTTGGGTGGGCAGGCCCTTGATGATCAAGGTACCGGCGGCTTCGTCGTATTCGATCTTGTCGCCCAGCAAATGGGCCTCAAAGCTGATCGACAGGCCTTCGGCACGGCCGGTGAAGCGGCGGAACTGGTTGAGGGTGCGTTTGTCGGCCGGGATTTCCGGCGACAGGCCGTAGTCCTTGTTGCGGATGTGATCGTAGAACGCTTTTGGCCGATCTTCATCGATCAACCCGGAGAGTTCTTCCAGGCCCATCGGTTCACCCAGCTTGGCCTGGCTGCTGGCGTAGTCCACCAG
>Ga0308164_10002561_pt1 | contig 17786 bp, 17 predicted proteins | sample PhyTR2_FD_201031 | JGI IMG/M metagenome (GOLD analysis project Ga0308164, IMG submission 201031) | Phyllosphere microbial communities from UC Gill Tract Community Farm, Albany, California, United States - DLSLT.R2 | ecosystem: Host-associated > Plants > Phyllosphere > Unclassified | place: USA... | reverse complement strand
GAGCTGCCGACTACTATCGTGCGTCAGGTTGACTACACCGAAGTCTCCGCTCGTGGCGACACGTCGGGCAAGGTCATGAAGCCTGCCAAACTGAAAAACGGCACCGAGCTGAGTGTTGCTGACTTCATCGAAATCGGCGACATGATCGAGATCGATACCCGTGAAGGCGGTTCCTACAAAGGCCGTGCGAAGTAAGCATGGTTTTGTAACCCCGTTACGCAAAAAACCCGCATCGCTGCGGGTTTTTTTGTGCCTGAGGTTCTTGTGAGGTGGCCGTTACTCAGGCGTCAGACCGGATCAGACCGTTACATGCAGGCGCACATCGACGTTACCGCGAGTGGCGTTGGAGTAAGGGCAGACCACGTGAGCGGCATCGACCAGTTGCTGAGCGTCGGCTTGCTCCAGGCCTGGCAGGCTGACATGCAGATCGATGTCCAGACCGAAACCGCCAGGAATCTGGCCAATGCCTACATGGGCGGTAATCGAGGTGTCTGCCGGAATGCTGCGTTTGCTCTGACCGGCCACGAACTTCAATGCACCGATGAAGCAGGCCGAATAACCGGCAGCGAACAGCTGCTCAGGGTTAGTGGCTGCGCCGCCAGCACCACCGAGTTCTTTCGGGGTCGCCAGCTTGACGTCGAGAATCTTGTCGTCGGAAACAGCACGACCATCACGGCCGCCGGTGGCGGTTGCAACTGCGGTGTAAAGAGTGTCCATGATTTTGCCTCGTTCGATGAAGGTTTGATTGCGCTAAATACTTGCGCGCTAACTAATCGCAAAGCAAAGGTAGTCCAAGGATAGTTTGCGCGCAAGCTAATTTTGCAAAAAGGTCGAGGATGGTCGTTGGAAGCAAGAAAACATGCTTGGAGCACCTGTCAGACCTCACGCGCGGTGACGAGAGGCAGGTCTGCACTTTTTCCTAGAGGCTGTGGTGCAGGTGCTCGCGCAGCTGCAGCAACTGGGCTTGCAGGTCGCGAAGCTTTTCCATGGTCAGCCCGCTCGACGAAAGAACACAGCCAGGGACGGTCAAGGCCTTCTGCTGCAATTCGCGGCCCTGCGCAGTCAGGTGAAGCAGCACCACCCGCTCGTCTTCCTTGCTGCGCGTACGGCTGATGAAGCCCTCACCTTCGAGGCGTTTGAGCAATGGCGTCAATGAGCCCGGATCGGTGAGCAGGCGGGTGCTGACATCCCCCACGGTAAGCCCGTCCCTTTCCCACAGCACCATCATCGCCAGGTACTGCGGATAGGTGAGCCCGAGCGCCTGCAGCAGCGGCTTGTAAACCTTGGTCATCATCAACGACGTGGAATACAGGGCGAAACACAACTGGTTATCCAGCAGCAGCGAATCGCAATCGGCAGGTGCGGCGCGGGTCGGGCTTTCGTCGGCGCTCATATCAGGTCCTCAAACTCGGTCGGATGAGTTTAACTTAGTGTTGCACTCTTTAATGCGCCAGATAATTTTGCTCATGTGCGCTCAACGCGCTGGGATTGTGCGTGACGCGTGAAAAAAAACGGCGCCATCGGGTGTCGGTCCAGAGCAGGACTGCGTAGCATTTGCTCATTGATTGGGTGGGGATGCAGTGTGATTGAAATTGTGATGTTTGTGTTGCTGGGTGCAGCGATGGGCACCCTGGGAGGATTGTTCGGCATCGGTGGTGGTCTTGTGGCAATTCCCGCACTCGGGGTGCTGTTTGGTCTGGATCAGCAACTCGCTCAAGGGACCGCCTTGTTGATGGTCCTGCCCAATGTGTTGCTTGCCTTGTGGCGTTACAACCAGCGCAACCGGATTCTGCTGCGTAATGCGCTGATGTTGATCATCCCCAGTTTCATTTTTGCCTGGTTGACCTCACTGCTCGCGGTCCGCGTCGACCCGCAGGGCATGCGCCTGGCCTTCGTCGGTTTTCTGGTGGTACTGACCGTGTTCAACGTTGCGCAGATGTATTGGCGCAGCAAACAGGCCGCGGGCGGGTTGCGTCATGAAAAGTGGCTATGGCTGCTGGGCGTCGGGTCCGGCGTGACCGGTGGTCTTTTTGGCGTTGGCGGCGGGGTAGTGGCGACGCCGATCCTCACCAGTGTCTTTGGCGCGACCCAGGTCGTGGCCCAAGGGCTGGCGCTATCCCTGGCGGCGCCGAGCACCGGCATCACGCTGGTCACCTACGCGCTGCACGATCACGTCAACTGGGCGATGGGCATTCCGCTGGCCATTGGCGGCCTGGCCAGCATCAGTTGGGGCGTGAAGCTGGCGCATTCGTTGCCGGAGCGCACCCTGCGCCTGATGTTCTGCGTGTTTCTAGTGCTCTGTGCGGTCATTCTCGCGCTCAAGGTTTGAAGCCGGCGATGATGTAATCGGCCATGCATTCGGTGATGGGCGAGGGATTTTCAGGCTTGCGTAGCAATACGATGCTGGCGGTTGGCAACTGTGGCAATTGTTCCGCCTCGCCGAGGATGCGCAAATCCGCTGTGGCCAGGCTCTGGAACTGCGCGGTGACTGCCAGGCCTGCGCTGACCACTGCGGTGATCGCCGCCATGCTCGAGCTGCTGTAGGCGATGCGGTAGTCACGCCCGACGCCGTCCAGCGCATTGCACGCCCAGTCACGACAGAAGCAGTGGGTGTTGAACATCGCCAGGGGAATGGGCGTTTGCTCATGCGGGGCAAAGCCGATGGCCTCCATCCACATCAGACGTTCCTGACGCAGCAATGTGCCGATCTCGGTGCCTGGCTTGCGCGTGACAATGGTCAGATCCAGGTCGTGACGTTGCAGCAGAAGGTCCGATGGCTCGCAATGCACTTCCACCTGAACCAGCGGATACGCTAGGGCGAACTGCGCCAGAATGCCGGGCAGGAAGCGCATCACGTAATCGTCAGGCGAGCCGATTTTCACCACGCCGATCATGTGCGGCTCGCGCAAGGTGTTGAACACCTCGCTGTGCAGCTTGAGGATTCGTCGCGCGTAACCGAGCAGTACCTGACCCTCGGCAGTCAGGTTCAGGACCCGGCCTTCACGCTGAAACAGCGGGCGCTGCACGACATCTTCTTCCAGACGCTTCATCTGCATGCTGACCGCCGACTGAGTGCGGTTGACGGCTTCGCCTGCACGGGTAAAACCACCGTGATCGGCAATCGCCACGAAGGTGCGCAACAGTTCGGTATCAATGCTCGGGTAGGTGGCCAATACATCAATCTCCCAGATGGAAGGCATAACGAACATTCGTTGGATTGATCCTACGCCCGAAGCGAGACTTCAGTCATCCCACAAGGAGGGCAAGATGATGAAAGGTCAGAAACAATGCGTAGGGGTGGAAAGGGCTGATGGGTGTTTGCAGGCGGGCGCGGTGTTCACAGTGCTCAAGGGTCATCTGCAGCGCTGGCTGGAGTTGCACCGCCAGCGCCACCTGCTGGCGCAAATGAGTGACGGAACACTTAAGGACCTGGGCTTGAGCCGTGCCGACATTCAGCAGGAAGCCGAACGTCCGTTCTGGGACGACCCGCTCAAGCATTGAGCGGGCAGTTGGCCCGGGTTTCCTGTTTAGCGCCTGACCTGCTTGAGGGTCTCGGCAATCAGGAAGGCCAGTTCCAATGACTGATCGGCGTTCATGCGTGGGTCGCAATGCGTGTGATAGCGATCCGAAAGGCCGTCTTCAGTAATCGGGCGCGCACCACCGATGCATTCGGTGACGTTCTGTCCGGTCATTTCGATATGAATGCCGCCCGCGTAAGTGCCCTCGGCCTGATGCACCTGAAAGAACTGCTTCACTTCGCCAAGGATCTGCGCGAAATCGCGGGTCTTGTAGCCACTGCTGGCCTTGATCGTGTTGCCGTGCATCGGGTCCGAGCTCCACAGCACCTTGCGGCCTTCGCGCTCGACGGCGCGGATCAGCTGCGGCAAGTGATCAGCCACCTTGTTGGCACCCATGCGGGCGATCAGGTTCAGGCGTCCAGGGTCGTTGTCCGGGTTGAGGATGTCGATCAGGCGAATCAGGTCGTCGGTATTCATGCTCGGGCCGACCTTGACGCCGATCGGGTTGTTGACCCCGCGCAGGAACTCGACATGCGCGCCATCCAGCTGACGGGTGCGGTCGCCGATCCACAGCATGTGCGCCGAGCAATCATAGTAATCGTTGGTCAGACTGTCGCGTCGCACGAAGGCTTCTTCGTAGTTGAGCAGCAACGCTTCGTGAGCGGTGAAGAAGCTGGTTTCGCGCAATTGCGGCGAGCTGTCCATGCCGCAGGCGCGCATGAACGCCAGGGTTTCATCGATACGCCCGGCCAGCTGGCTGTATTTTTCGGCGAGCGCCGAGTTGGCGATGAAGTCCAGGTTCCATTTGTGGACCTGATGCAAATCGGCAAATCCGCCCTGAGCGAAGGCGCGCAGCAGGTTCAGGGTGGCGGTGGACTGGTTATAGGCCTGCAGCAGGCGCTCCGGGTCTGGCACACGGCTCTTCTCGTCGAAGCCGATACCGTTGACGATATCGCCGCGGTACGCCGGGAGCGTCACGCCGTCGATGATTTCGTCATTGGCCGAGCGTGGCTTGGCAAATTGCCCGGCCATGCGTCCGACTTTCACCACCGGGCAGCCGGCGGCAAACGTCATCACGATTGCCATCTGCAGCAGGACCTTGAACGTATCGCGAATCTTGGCGGCGGAAAACTCCATGAAGCTTTCTGCGCAGTCGCCGCCCTGCAGCAAGAACGCACGCCCTTGGGTCACTTCGGCAAACTGACGGCGCAACTCACGGGCTTCGCCGGCGAACACCAGCGGCGGGTAACTGGCCAGCGTCTGTTCGACCCGGTGCAGGTGCTCGGCATCAGGGTAGTGAGGTTGCTGCTGAATCGGCAGTGCCCGCCAGCTGTCGGGGCTCCAGGGTTGGCTCATTATTGGCTCTAGAGTTGTGCAATCGGATCGGCATGTTAGCAGTTCGCCGTTGCTCTGCCAGTCTGGTGCAGACCACTGGAGCGGTGCTGGACGCCACAACGTGTGACAAAGCCGTGCGCTTGCCCGACAATTCGTATTTTGCGCTCAGCGCAGGCAACCAGGAACGGTGATGACGGAAGAGCGTGAGCGCGTAGAGCGAATCCTGGCCGAGGTCCACGACGACTTCGGCATGATTCGCGTGCTGGAAGTGGAGGACTACCGCTTTCTGGAGTTTGGCGATGCCATCGAGCAAAGCTGCACCTTTACAGCCGATCCGAGCTGGCTGGAGTACGACTACACCCGGGCGATGCTGATCGGCGCGCTGTGCCATGACGCGCCGGAAAGCGCGCTGTTTCTAGGGTTGGGGGCCGGTACGCTGACCCAGGCCTGCATGAAGTTCCTGCCACTCGAGGACGTGGAAGTCATCGAGCTGCGCCCGGATGTGCCACGTCTGGCCATGGAGTTCATGGGGCTCGACGACGATCCGCGACTGTATATCCGCATCGGCGATGCGCTGGACCTGCTGGACAGCGCCGAGCCTGCCGACCTGATCTTTGTCGACCTGTACACCGATGTCGGGCCTGGCGTCGGGCACCTGGCCTGGAATTTCCTGCAGAGCTGTCAGCAGCGGCTGAACCCGGGCGGCTGGCTGATCATCAATCAGTGGGCCACTGACGACGGCAAACCGCTGGGAGCGGCGTTGTTGCGCGGCCTTTACCACCGCCATTACTGGGAGCTGCCGGTGAAGGAGGGCAACGTCATCCTGCTCGTGCCCGCCGACCTGGATCAGACGCTGGATATCGACGCGTTGAGCGGGCGAGCCGAGGCACTTGCGCCGCATCTGGGCTACTCGCTGGCGTCGCTGATCAGGGCCATTCGTTCCGCCACCTGAGCAGGCGGCAGGTGAGTAGGTTGTTCTGAAAACGGGGTGGGACAATTCGCCACACCTCGAAGGCCAGAATGCCGGTCATGTGCAAGAATAGGTTAAACGTTTAAGCGGCAATGCCCGCAATCTCGGGCCCGCGCCTTGATCAAGCGGTCTTCTGCCCGCACTCAGGGCCTGCCGCCGCTCAAAAATGGCGCAACGTTTCGTAAAAAAAGACTCACCAAGGTGCGTATTTCCGGTATAGTGCGCGCCGGTCTTTAACAGGACCCTCGTCAAGGTATTGCAATTTCCCGAAGCCAGCTTCGGCTGCTTGTTCGCTCTGCGGACTATCCTAGGCGATCCATTCATCAAACGTTTTCGCAAATCCCCGCCGACAAAGCAGCCAGGGTGACTTTAGGGTCGTACACGGCACGCGCAGCTTTGGAGCATGGGTCTTTGCGGATGCACTAGAGGCAGACCCATGACCCAGGAATTCGGCGGCTTCGCCGCTTTTGAACTTCATCCAAATATCCTCGCAGCCGTTATCGCCACTGGCTACGAAGAGCCGTCGGCCATTCAGCAGCAGTCGATCCCGATCATCATGGCCGGCCACGACATGATCGGTCAGGCGCAAACCGGTACGGGTAAAACCGCCGCTTTCGCACTGCCTATCCTGCATCGGATCGACCCGAGCAAGCGCGAGCCGCAAGCACTGATCCTGGCCCCGACCCGCGAACTGGCACTTCAGGTTGCCACCGCGTTCGAGACCTACGCAAAACAAATGCCGGGCGTGACCGTTGTAGCGGTCTACGGCGGCGCGCCGATGGGCCCTCAGCTCAAGGCTATCCGCAACGGCGCACAAATCGTCGTCGCTACCCCGGGCCGTCTCTGCGACCACCTGCGTCGTGACGAGAAAGTCCTGGCGACCGTGAACCATCTGGTTCTCGACGAAGCGGACGAAATGCTCAAACTGGGCTTCATGGACGACCTCGAAGTCATCTTCAAGGCCATGCCTGAGTCCCGTCAGACCGTACTGTTCTCGGCCACGCTGCCACAGTCGATCCGTGCCATCGCCGAACGCCATCTGCGCGATCCGAAGCACGTCAAGATCCAGACCAAGACCCAGACCGTTACCGCGATCGAGCAGGCTCACCTGCTGGTTCACGCTGACCAGAAGACCTCGGCCGTACTGAGCCTGCTGGAAGTCGAAGACTTCGACGCCCTGATCATGTTCGTCCGTACCAAGCAGGCGACCCTGGATCTGGCCAGCGCCCTTGAAGCCAAAGGCTACAAGGCTGCCGCACTGAACGGCGACATCGCCCAGAACCAGCGCGAGCGCGTTATCGAATCCCTCAAGGATGGCCGTCTGGACATCGTTGTGGCGACCGACGTTGCTGCCCGTGGTCTTGACGTTCCGCGTATCACTCACGTATTTAACGTGGACATGCCTTACGATCCAGAGTCCTACGTTCACCGTATCGGCCGTACCGGTCGTGCCGGTCGCGAAGGTCGTGCACTGCTGCTGGTGACGCCTCGTGAGCGCCGCATGCTGCAAGTGATCGAGCGTGTTACCGGTCAGAAGGTTGCGGAAGTCCGCCTGCCGGATGCCCAGGCCGTTCTGGATGCGCGCATCAAGAAACTGACCAACAGCCTGTCGCCGCTGGTCGCCGATGCCGAATCGACTCACGGTGATCTGCTCGATCGTCTGACTGCCGACATCGGCTGCAGCCCTCGCGCTCTTGCTGCTGCACTGCTGCGCAAGGCTACCAACGGTCAGGCACTGACCCTGGCAGCCATCGAGCGCGAGCGTCCACTGGTTCCGAACAACGCCCCACGCGGTGATCGTCCAGAGCGCAGCAGCGACCGTGGTGATCGTCCTGAGCGTGAGCGTCGTGCGCCGGTCCCATTGGCTGAAGGCCGTGCTCGTTGCCGTACCGCGCTGGGTGCGCGTGATGGTATCGCTGCCAAGAACCTGCTGGGTGCCATTCTCAACGAAGGCGGCCTGGCCCGCGAAGCGATCGGCCGTATCCAGGTCCGTGACAGCTTCAGCCTGGTTGAACTGCCGGAAGATGGTCTTGAGCGTCTGCTGACCAAGCTCAAGGACACCCGCGTTGCTGGCAAGCAGCTCAAGCTGCGTCGCTATCGCGAAGACTGATCGGCTCTTGAGCTGATCGGCCAATAAAAAATCCCCGACTGGTTCGGGGATTTTTTTGCTTCGTATTCAGGCAAATTGGCGCTATTGGCTTCACCCGAACCGATAGATATCCATCCCTAGTGCGCCCATGGTGAAGCCCTGATGGGCAATGCCGAAAACACCGCCAGCGCCGCGTGCGAAATACAGCGGCAGCAGGTGCTCGTCACTGGGGTGCGCACGGGCCGCGTGAGGGGCGAGGCTGCGGTAGTGGTGCAGTGCGGCTTCGTCGTCGTTTTGCAGTTTGTCGATCATCCAGTCACGAAACGCGGCAGCCCAGGGCTCGATACTGTCGGGGCCGGCGTTCCAGTCAAGGTCACGCAGGTTGTGCGTGATGCTGCCTGAACCGATGATCAGCACACCCTGTTCACGCAAGCTGGCCAGTGCCCGGCCCACGCGGGTCTGTAATTCTGGCCCCTGGCGGCTGGGCAGCGAAACCTGCACCACCGGAATATCGGCGTCCGGGTACATCAGCGACAAAGGCACCCAGACGCCGTGGTCGAAGGGACGTCTGCTGTCGATGCGTGCAGGCAGGTCGCTGGCGGCAAGCAGTTCAACCACCGTGCGCGTCAGCTCCGGCAGCCCTTGCGCCGGGTACTGAACTGCAAACAATTCGGGCGGAAAGCCACCGAAGTCATGCCATGTCTCGGGTTGTGGATTGCCGTTGACGATCAGTTCATGGCTTTCCCAGTGGGCAGACACCATCACGATGGCGCGAGGCCGGGGCAGGCCGGCAGCCAGTCGCTTCAGAGCCGGGCCGCTTTCGCCGGGTTCCAGCGCCAGCATGGGGGAGCCATGGGAAATAAACAGGCTGGGGAACATTTAAAGCTCCAGAATAGTGGGATGACTCATAGTCGGTCATTTTTATGATCTAAATCTAATATAAGTTATGACGCTTTTTTATCGAATTTTCAGGAGGTTTCATGCAGGCGGATTTTTGGCTGCAGCGCTGGAGTGCCGGGCAGATCGGCTTTCACCAGTCAGAGGTCAATAAGGACCTGCAACAATATTGGTCCTCGCTGAATGTTGTTCCGGGAGCGCGGGTTCTGGTGCCGTTATGTGGCAAGAGCCAGGACATGAGCTGGCTGAGCGGGCAGGGGTATCACGTGGTGGGCGCCGAGCTGTCCGAGGCGGCGGTAGAGCGCTATTTCACCGAGCGTGGTGAGCAGCCGCAGATTACGTCGCAGGGCGACTTCAAGGTCTACGCAGCGCCGGGTATCGAAATCTGGTGCGGTGATTTCTTCGCGCTTACTGCGCGCGATATCGGTCATTGCGCGGCGTTTTACGACCGCGCCGCGATGATCGCCCTGCCAGCGGGTATGCGCGAACGCTATGTGCGGCAGCTTGAAGCGCTAATGCCGCAGGCGTGCAGCGGTTTGCTGATTACCCTGGAATACGACCAGGCCCTGCTCGAAGGCCCGCCATTCTCCGTACCGCAAACATGGCTGCACAGGGTCATGTCAGGGAACTGGGAGGTCACCAAGGTTGGCGGGCAGGATACGCTGCACAGCAGTGCCAGGGGGTTGAAGGCCGGATTGGAGCGTATGGATGAGCATGTTTATGTGTTGGAACGTCAATCGCGCTGAGTTGGTCCTGAATCTCTCTGAATCGCAGAACCGTTTGACGCCCTGCGTCACGAACTGCATTCCCACGCGGAGCGTAAGGAACGAGAGGTGTCCGGAAGAACACCTCTCATTGCCATGCGCGGGGCGAAGGCTATCGCGTTCGTGGTTCAACCGCGGCGGCGCAGGGCCTCGATGCGTTGCTCCAGCGGCGGGTGGCTCATGAACAGGCCGGCGAGGCCCTTCTTGAGACCGGCGTTGATACCGAAGGCGGTCAGGCTGTCAGGCATGTTCACCGGGACGCCCTGTTCGGAACGCAAGCGTTGCAGCGCGCCGATCATTGCACTCGTACCCGCCAGTCGTGCACCGGCATCGTCAGCGCGGAATTCGCGTTTGCGCGAGAACCACATGACGATGGCGCTGGCCAGAAAGCCCAGTACCAGCTCGGCGAAGATCGTCGTGATGTAGTAAGCGATGCCCTGACCGTTTTCAGTCTTGAAGATCACCTTGTCGACGAAATTACCGATGATGCGGGCGAAGAACATCACGAAGGTGTTCACCACGCCCTGCACCAGCGCCAGCGTCACCATGTCGCCATTGGCAACGTGGCCGATCTCGTGCGCCAGTACGGCTTTCACCTCATCCGGCGAAAAGCGCTCGAGCAGGCCCTGGCTGACCGCAACCAGGGCATCGTTCTTGTTCCAGCCCGTGGCAAACGCGTTGGCTTCGTACGCCGGGAAAATACCGACTTCCGGCATCTTGATGCCCGCGTCGCGGGACAGTTGTTCAACGGTCTGCAGCAACCATTGCTCATGGCGAGTGCGAGGCTGGCTGATGATCTGAGTACCGGTGCTCATCTTCGCCATCCACTTGGAGATGAACAGCGAGAACAGCGAGCCCGCGAAACCGAACACAGCGCAGAAAACCAGCAGCTGATTGAGGTTCAGATCAACCCCGTTGGCCGCCATGAACCCATTGAAGCCAAAAAGGCTCAGGGTGATGCTGGCAATCAGCACGACCGCAAGGTTAGTGGCCAAAAACAGCAAAATGCGCATCATGGTCGAAACGTTCTCCTCAGGTAAATATGTAACTCGATGCCGGGTATATAAGGTGATGCTTGCTGCTATTCAACAGAGGGACTATTTCAAACTGTGTCCTCTGGTCGCAATCAATGCTAATCCCGCAAGGCTGAACGGCGCCTGAGCCAGAGTGGTCGATGCCTGAAGCGTTTACGGCAGGAGGTTCATACTGTTTCGGGCAGACAGAAATAAACTGCCCCGAGCGGGTCGGGGCAGAGAGGTCAGGCGAGAGGGCTCTGGCTGTTTACTGCCGATAACCCTTCAGGAAATTGCCGATGCGACCAATGGCCTGCTCCAGCTCATCGACGCGGGGCAGGGTCACGACGCGGAAGTGGTCAGGGTACGGCCAATTGAACGCAGTACCCTGAACCACCAGCAGCTTCTCGGAAAGCAGCAGGTCGAGGACGAACTTCTCGTCGTTGAGGATCGGGCAGACCTTCGGGTCAATGCGCGGGAACGCATACAGCGCGCCCATCGGCTTCACGCAGCTGACACCGGGAATGTCGTTGAGCAGCTCCCAGGTGCGGTTGCGCTGTTCCAGCAGACGGCCAGGAGGAAGAATCAGGTCGTTAATGCTCTGATAGCCGCCCAGCGCGGTCTGAATGGCGTGCTGGCTCGGTACGTTGGCACACAGGCGCATGTTGGCCAGAATGTCGATGCCTTCGATGTAGCTCTGCGCGTTGTGTTTCGGCCCGGAAATGGCGATCCAGCCGGAACGGAAGCCCGCAACCCGATACGACTTGGACAGGCCGTTGAAAGTCAGGCACAGCAAGTCCGGCGCCAGCGAGGCGGTGCAGATGTGCACTGCGTCGTCATACAGGATCTTGTCGTAGATTTCGTCGGAGAACACCACCAGATTATGCTGGCGGGCCAGTTCCAGCATGCCCAGCAGTACTTCGCGCGAGTACACCGCACCTGTCGGGTTGTTCGGGTTGATGATGACCATGGCCTTGGTGTTCGGGGTGATCTTGGCCTTGATGTCTTCAAGATCAGGCCACCAGTTGGCCTGCTCGTCGCACAGGTAATGCACCGGGCTGCCACCGGACAAGGCGACAGCAGCGGTCCACAGCGGGTAGTCAGGGGCCGGAACCAGCACTTCGTCGCCATTGTTGAGCAACGCCTGCATCGACATCACGATCAGCTCGGACACGCCGTTGCCCAGGTAGATGTCTTCGATGCCGACACCTTCGACCTGCTTCTGCTGGTAATACTGCATCACCGCCTTGCGGGCGCTGAACAGACCCTTGGAGTCGCTGTAGCCCTGCGCAGTCGGCAAGTTGCGGATCACGTCCTGCAGAATTTCGTCCGGCGCCTCGAAACCAAACGGTGCCGGGTTGCCGATGTTCAGCTTGAGGATGCGATGGCCTTCCTCTTCCAGGCGTTTGGCGTGCTTGAGCACCGGCCCGCGAATGTCATAGCAGACGTTTGCGAGCTTGTTCGATTTGTTGAACTGCATGGTGATGATCCCGAAAATGGACGAGCTGTCGCCGGCTTGCAATGAAGGTCGCTACATTCGCCATGAAAATGGGTTTGTGTACGACAAACGCGGGTGCCAGACTGACGTCTGACCTGGCGCAATGATACGTGCCACCTGATCTGCGGAAAAGGTACAGATCAGGGTTTTTCGAATTCGGAGGTGTACCTGTGGAAAAGTTGCAGAAAACGCTGGAAGAGTGGAAGCAGATGCTCGACCCGGAGCAGTACAACGTCTGTCGTCTGAAAGGCACCGAGCGGCCGTTCTCCGGCAAGTACGACAAAGTCAAGACAGACGGCATCTATCACTGCATCTGCTGCAACGAGCCGCTGTTCGATTCCACCACCAAGTTCGATTCAGGCTGCGGCTGGCCCAGCTTCTATGCGCCGCTGGAGGGCAGTGCGGTGGTCGAGGTTCGCGATATCAGCCACGGAATGATTCGTACCGAAGTGGTCTGCGCCAAATGTGATGCGCACCTGGGCCACGTGTTCCCGGATGGACCGCCACCGACCGGCCTGCGTTATTGCATCAATTCGGTCTGCCTGGATCTGGTGCCGCGTTAACAGGCTCTGTGCAGATTCAGCCAACGCCCTGTCCCAATTCCAGTATCGAGGCCTCCTTTGATGAGTGAAAACCTGCTGAGCATCCCGGTCACGACGATCAAGGGCGAACAGAAAACCCTCGCTGATTTTTCCGGCAAGGCGTTGCTGGTGGTCAACACGGCCAGCAAATGTGGCTTTACCCCTCAATACAAAGGGCTGGAGAAGCTCTGGCAGGACTACCGGGATCAGGGGTTGGTGGTGCTGGGCTTTCCCTGCAACCAGTTCGGCAAGCAGGAACCAGGCGACGAGGGGGCGATTTCCGGGTTTTGCGAGCTGAACTATGGTGTCAGCTTCCCGCTGTTCAAGAAGATCGATGTGAACGGCGAGCAGGCCCATCCGCTGTTCGTGCAGCTCAAGCAGCAGGCTCCGGGGTTGCTGGGTACGGAGCGCATCAAGTGGAATTTCACCAAGTTCCTGATTGGCCAGGATGGTCGGCTGGTCAAGCGTTTCGCGCCATTGACCAAGCCTGAGGAACTGACGGGCGAGATCGAGGCGCTGCTGCGCTGAGCCTTCAGTCGATACCGGTAATGGGTATCCACTGATCCAGAATGCTGACCAGTTCGGCACGCCGGAACGGCTTGGCCAGATAGTCATTCATACCTGCCGCCTTGCAGCGCTCGCGTTCATCGGGCATGGCATTGGCGGTAAGGGCAACGATCGGCAGGTTCGGCCAGCGGCCACTGCTGCGGATCTGGCGGCTGGCTTCATAGCCGTCCATGACCGGCATGTTGCAGTCCATCAATACCAGGTCGAAATGGCCTTGCTCCAGCTGTTCCAGGGCTTCGCCGCCGTGGCTGCTGATGATCACTTCGCAACCTAGCTTGCCGAGGATGCCCTTGGCGACCAGTTGATTGACCGGGTTGTCCTCCACCAGTAACACCCGCGCCAGACGTGGTGCAGTATGTTCGAGCGCCTGTGTGTCCTTGAGGCCTGTCTCTTCCTGACCCAGTACGCGTCGCAGCGTGTGGTAAAGCGCATTGCGCGCCAGTGGCCGGGCCTGCTGTTGCAGCGGGGCCAGGGCGGCAACCTGTTCGCCAGGCATGAAGTTGCCATAGGCGGTCACCAGCAGGATCGGCACGGGCGTCGTGGGGCGAATGGCAAACAGGCACTCGGGGCAGTCGGTAATCACCAGATCAGGACTGCCGTCGAGGTCCACTGCTTCCGGGCGGTCGTCGATGCTGCGTCGCTTGAGATCGACCCCCCAGAACGGCAGCAGGCTGCCAAGCAGCTCCACCAGGCCGCTGCCTGCCGAGCTGACCACCGTCACACGGCCCTTGAGCGGGGTCTGAGTGACCGCAGGCACGTGGACCGGCAGCGGCAGCTCGGCGCAGAACTGGCTGCCGAAACCGGACTGCGACTGGATGCTCAACGTGCCATTCATGGCCTCGCAGAGGTTGTTGGTCAGCGCCAGGCCCAGCCCGGTGCCGCCGTACTGGCGGGTGATGGCGGTTTCAGCCTGGGTGAACGGCTGGAAGATTCTGGTCTGGGCGTCCTGCGCAATGCCGATGCCGGTATCGCGGACTTCGATGCGCACGCGGTTTTCACCGGAGCTGGCGTCCCGATGATGAGTCAGACGCACATCCACGCGCCCGAAGCGGGTGAACTTGAGGGCGTTGGACAGCAGATTGCTGACGATCTGACGCACCCTGGTCGGATCGCCGGTGACCATGGCCGGGAAGTCCGGCGCGATGAGGCAGGTCAGCTCCACGCTGGGGGCTGCGTTCTGCGACAGCAGATTGGCGGTGTCCTCGATCAACATCCCCAGGTCGAAAGGAATACGCTCGATCTCCAGGTGGCCGGCATCGAACTTGGACATGTCGAGAATATCGTTGAGCAGCTCGACCAGCACCTTGCCGGAGTCGTGGGCGATCATTAGCTGCTGGCGTTGTTCGGCACCCAGCGGACTGTCCAGCGACAGCGCCAGCATGCCCAGCAGACCGTTGAGCGGTGTACGAATCTCATGGCTCATGTGCGCCAGAAACGCCGATCGCGCATGGGCCATGTCCAGCGCCGTGCTGCGTGCTATCTGCAGTTCCTCATTGGACTCGCGCAGGCGCAGGTTGCTGGCCTTGAGCTCGTTGGTGCGCGCCGAGACGATATTTTCCAGTTCGTTGAGGTGGTCGGTCAGCCGGTCCTCGGCCGCGCGGCGCCTGGAAAACTCGCTGCTCATGGTTTCAAACTGACGGTTGAACGTCTCGACCAGCACACCGATTTCATCTTGGGTATGGTAGGGCGGGCAGGTGATTTTGCCTTGGTCAGGGTTACGCGGATCGCGACTGCTCAATTCGCGGATCACTCTCACCAGCGGCTTGGTCAGGGTCGCGTAAAACAGAATGGTCAGAATCCCGGCCAGCGCCAGGCTGCGGACGAAGCCGTTGAGCAGGGTGATTTCAGCGCGTTGCAGAAAATGGCTGCCGAACGCGAAGGTGTCCACGGTCAGGTACAGTGTGCCGATGGTTTCATTGGGCAGGTGATTGAGGTGCAGCTTTTCCTGAAACTGCCGGCTTTCGCCGAATAGCCAGTCACTCAACACCCGATAACGCCCGGTGGCCATTGGGCGCTCGACGCTGGAGAGCACGGCGTCGTTGTTGTCGGTAAGCCTGGCGCTGACCACGGCAGGGGAGCGCAGCAGGCCGAGTGTGAGTTCCTGGGCCAGCTCGGAGTCGATGTTGTAGGCGATGCGCGATGCCGGGTTCTGGATGATTTCCAGCAGCGACTTGATTTCTCGATTGATGGAAGCGTCTTCGCTGGCATAATCGATCGCAATCTGAAACAGGCTCAGCAAGGTCCCCAGCACGAAGCCGATCATTACAGCCAGGCGTGCCTGCTTGAACGACAGCCTGTTTTTGAGCGATATATCCATGAGTACTGCCACTTCTGGTGCCCGGTGCCGGCCAAGCATAGCTGATCGGCACTGCTGACTAATCAGTTAAATATAAGGAGATCCCGTGGATTCTCGGTTGGATGCTTTTCTGCAGCGCGCCGACGCCGTGCTGGCCCGACTGGAGCCCTTGCTGCCAGCGCTGCGCGAGCCGGTCGACTGGTCGCAGGCTCTCGCCGCGCGCTGGGTGCAAGAAGGCCGCAGCGGTTACCTGATGCCGTTGCAAGTAAGCCTGGATACACGCCTGACCGATCTGATCGGCGTCGACCTGCAGCGCGATCAGTTGGGGCGCAATACCCGCCAGTTTATCGAAGGACTGCCTGCCAACCACGCTTTGCTCTGGGGTTCGCGCGGCACCGGCAAGTCATCCTTGATCCGCGCGCTGCTGGCCGAGTACGCCCCGGCCGGGCTGCGTCTGATCGAGATCGAACGCGATCACCTGGGCGACTTGCCGCGTGTGGTCGAACAACTGCACAAGCTGCCGCAGCGTTTCGTATTGTTCTGCGATGACCTGTCGTTCGAGTCGGGCGAGGGTGATTATCGCGTGCTGAAGAGTGTGCTCGACGGCTCGCTGGAGCAGGCGCCTGACAACGTGCTGCTGTATGCAACCTCCAATCGTCGTCATCTGGTGCCCGAGAAGGAAAGTGACAACGTTGACTGGAAACACGTTGACGGCGAACTGCACCCCAGTGAGGCCGTCGAAGACAAGATCGCCTTGTCTGACCGGTTCGGGCTATGGCTGTCGTTCTATCCGTTCACTCAGGAACATTATCTGAACGTGGTCGAACACTGGATCACGCAATTGGCGCAAAAAGCCGGATTGCAGTGGCAGCGTGACGAAAACCTGGAAAAAGCCGCGATTCGCTGGGCAACCGCGCGCGGCAATCGCAATGGCCGCTGCGCCTATCAATTTGCACGTTACTGGGTAGGACTTGAATTGTTGGAGCAACACACATGATTGATTTGCAAAATACCGGCGCGGGCCTGGACGGCTACGGCCTGCTGGCCGCACAACTTGAGGCACTGCTGGCCGATGAGCGCGATTTCATCGCCAATGCGGCGCAGTTTTCGGCGTTTCTCTACACCCAGCTCGATGATCTGAACTGGGCGGGTTTTTACCTCAATCGTAACGAAGAACTGGTGCTGGGGCCGTTTCAAGGGCAGATCGCCTGTGTACGCATCCCTTTCGGCCGCGGCGTTTGCGGGACGGCCGCGCAGAGTCGGCAAACCCAGCGCGTTCAGGACGTTCACGAATTTCCCGGACACATTGCCTGCGACAGTGCATCGAACAGCGAGTTGGTAGTGCCATTGATCAAGGAGGGGCATCTGATCGGTGTGCTGGACCTGGACAGTCCGAGTGTGGGGCGTTTCAACGAGGAGGATCAGGCAGGGATCGAGCGTCTTGCGGCTATCTTTCTGGCATCGACCGACTGCTGAGCCGGTCGGCCTGCCGCTGCCCGGCGCACAATTCCGGCAGCGGCGGGGCAGTCATCAATCGTAGATGACTTTCTTCTTCCACTCCGATTCGGTGTCGTCCTGCTTCAGGCCTTCGGTCAGTTCGTTGTCGTCGTCTTCGGTCGGTGCGGTGTTGGTCAGTACCACCGAGTTGGCGCGGGCCAGCTGTTTTTCCATCGCCAGCAGTTGCTGTTGATAAGTGACCGGGTCCGGCTGGTTGCGCAAGTACTGTACGCCGCGTTCGAATGCCAGGCGTGCCTGACCTGGCTGATCCTGGGAAAGTGCGGTCTGGCCAAGGTTGTTGAAAAATTCGATGTGCAGGTTGACCAGGATCGTGCGGATTTCACGAATCCAGTGTTTCGCTTCGCTGGTCTGCAGAAAACCGTCATGCGCAGCGCGCGTCACCTGACCGTGCAGGGCTTCCAGCAGAAACCGCACGTCCTTGGCCTTGGCTTCGGTCTGGATTGGTGTGACCGGGTTGGGTATCTCGATGCCTTCGCCCTTGGCAATCTGCTCTTCCAGCTCGCCGATGCGGTGCTTGAGCTGAGCGTTGCCTTTCTCCATGTTCAGCATGCGCTGCACGACGTTCAGCTCCAGCCGCGCCAGCAACAGCTTCAAGGCGGGGGACATCAGCTGGCCCGGGAACACTTCGGTGATCTCGCTGCAGCGACGCAGGCGATCCCCGAGTTCGACCTTGGTGCGAGCCTTCTCCAGTTTGCCGTTTTCAGCGACGTGATTCAGGTAGCCGATCGCGATGAGCAGTG
>Ga0308164_10002559_pt1 | contig 17790 bp, 14 predicted proteins | sample PhyTR2_FD_201031 | JGI IMG/M metagenome (GOLD analysis project Ga0308164, IMG submission 201031) | Phyllosphere microbial communities from UC Gill Tract Community Farm, Albany, California, United States - DLSLT.R2 | ecosystem: Host-associated > Plants > Phyllosphere > Unclassified | place: USA... | reverse complement strand
AGTTCGACCTCAAGCTCCAGTGACGCCTTCTTCCGTGGCAGCACTTGAGCCTGTCCCCTCTACGCAGGAACAGGCTGACAACCGATCAGCGACGTGGCAAGAATTCCAGTGGATCTACCGGTTTACCCTGGCGGCGAATCTCGAAATGCAGTTTCACCCGGTCAGTTCCCGTTGAGCCCATCTCGGCAATACTTTGCCCTGCCTTGACCTGTTGCCCCTCCCGAACCAAGAGCCGACGGTTATGTCCGTATGCGCTGACGTAGGTATCGCTGTGTTTGATGATGACCAACTCGCCGTAGCCCCTTAGTCCACTCCCGGCGTATACCACGGTCCCATCAGACGCGGCCAAAACAGGCTGTCCCAAATCACCAGCGATATCAATTCCTTTATTCAAACTACCGTTTGAAGAGAACTTGCTGATCAAAACGCCGCTTGTCGGCCAAGTCCAGCCGCTCGGGGAGCGGGCACCAGTGACCACTGTTGTGTTGACCGGCGTGGTCGTCGAGTTGCTTGTCGGCGGCGGCGTCGTCGCAGCCACAGCGCCTACCGGCCTTGAAATGACGGTGGTTTTCAGCGACCCGGAAGGCGATGACGAACTGCTCGTCGTGGTCTGCGGAACGCTGGAGGAGCCAGAAGCCACTGCCGTGGACGGCGAGCTGGCGCGCCCGTCGAAACGGATCGTCTGACCCACATGAATGGTGAAGGGCTCTGGAATATTGTTGCGTGCGGCCAGCGCTTTCCAGTCCCAGCCGTAACGGAATGCAATGGAAAACAGCGTGTCACCGCGCTTCACGACGTACTGACCGGTGGTGACCGGCTGACGCGTCGGCACCGTCGATTTGCCATTACGGTCGACAACGCGCACGCCCCCTGATGGCGTGCTGGAGCAGCCGACCAGAAGGACACTCAGGGCAACTCCAATCACCAGACGCCGAAAACTTGTTGAAGAACTACGCTGCCGAATGACTGTGAGACTCACCCGCCACTCCCTTTACCGGTGACTGAAGAAGAAACTGCCCTGGGTCGTAAAAACCAGGCAGCCATGAAAATATGGTGTGAAACGGCGCTGCGTCAGTTGACCGAAGCAGCGTTGCAAAACGCCAGCCTGTAGACCGGCTGGGTCTTGTGGAATTCATTGCCGCCGCAAAATAGCGCTTATGCCAGCGGTCCGTTGAGCAGCGGGACGAAACGAACGGCGCCCAGCACATGCCGGGAGAAGCCGTTTTCCTCGCGGATGATCAGCATCAGTTGCTGCACTTCACCCGAACCCACCGGAATCACCAGACGCCCGCCGGGGGCGAGTTGGTCCAGCAACGCCTGGGGTACATCGGTGGCCACTGCGGTGACGATGATGCCGTTGTAGGGCGCGAGCGCTGGCCAGCCTTCCCAGCCATCGCCCCAACGAAACACCATGTTGCGCAGGTTCAACTCGACGAGGCGTTCCTTGGCGCGGTCCTGCAGCACCTTGATGCGCTCGACGGAGAACACACGCTCCACCAGTTGCGCCAGCACGGCGGTCTGATAGCCCGAGCCGGTACCGATCTCGAGCACCTTGTCCAGCGGACCCGCCGCCAACAGCAGCTCGCTCATGCGCGCCACCATGTAAGGCTGCGAAATCGTCTGGTTGTTGCCGATCGGCAGCGCGGTGTCTTCGTAAGCGCGGTGCGCGAGGGCTTCATCGACGAACAGGTGACGGGGAGTCTTGCGAATCACGTCCAGCACCTGGGTGTTGGCGATGCCTTCTTCGCACAACCGTTGAATCAGACGCTCGCGGGTACGCTGGGAAGTCATCCCCACGCCACGTCTTAACAGATCATCTTGCTCACGCGACATCAGGCCATTCCCTCCAGCCATGCGTTCAGGCTGTTGAAACCGTCCTGATAGGTACGATCCAGCTGCAACGGGGTAATCGACACGTAACCCTGCATCACAGCGTGGAAATCGGTGCCCGGCCCGCCGTCTTCGGCATCTCCGGCAGCAGCAATCCAGTAACCGGCCTTTCCGCGCGGGTCGACCACGCGCACAGGCGCCGCCGCACGGGTGCGATGGCCAAGACGGGTCAGCTGGATACCGCGCACGTGTGCCAGCGGCAGGTTAGGGATATTCACATTCAATACGGTACGGGGTGGAAGGTCGAGGCGCTCGTGGGCTTCGACCAAAAGCCGGGCAAAGTGCGCGGCGGTTGCCAGGTTATCGACCTGACGTGACAAAAATGAAAAGGCAAATGAAGGACGTTGCAGAAAACGACCTTCCAGCGCAGCGGCGACGGTGCCGGAATAGAGCACATCGTCGCCCAGATTGGCGCCCAGATTGATGCCCGAAACGACCATGTCCGGCTGATCGGGCAGCAAGCCGTTGAGTCCGAGGTGGACGCAATCGGTGGGCGTGCCGTTGAGGCTGATGAAGCCGTTGTCCAGGGTATGCGGGTGCAACGGCCGGTCCAGCGTCAGCGAACTGCTAGCGCCGCTTTTGTCTTGATCGGGCGCAATCACCACGCACTCGGCGTACCCGGCCAGTGCGCCATGCAGCGCAACGAGCCCGGGCGCCATAACGCCGTCATCATTTGAAATCAGAATACGCATGAGCTGTCCGTCTGCCCTGCCGGCGCGAGATCGACGAGTTCACGCACCAATGCGGTGGCGAAGCATCCGGCCGGCAGGACGAATTCCAGTTGCAGAATGTCAGGCTCGGGATAATGCCACGTCAACCGCCCGATGGGCAGCCGCAGGATGCGCCGTTCATGCTCCATTCCCGCTTTTATCAACCAGTTACAGAGCGACGCCTCGCGCACCGCCATGCTGTTTTCAAGCTCGGCGGTAGCGCCAGAAGCCGGGGAATCGCCCTGCCCCCACTGCGGCCCGGTCGGGTGCAGATCGAGGATGGCCAGTCGCGGGTCGCTGCACTCGGTTTCGCCTGCCGGGAAAAAACTGCGGCTGTCGGTGAAGGCCAGCAGATCGCCCACTTGCGCCCGCTGCCAGCTGCCATCGGCGACCCGCGCGGCCAGGACCTGATTGAACAGGTAGCTGCGCGCGGTGGAAAGCAACCGGGAGCGCACGTTGCGCTGCTCGGGCAAGGCCTGACGCTCGGCATAGTGGCGGGCTTCACCGAGGTTGCCACCCTCATAGCCAAAACGCTGGGCGCCAAAATAATTGGGGATGCCGTGTTGCTTGATCGACTCAAGCCGCGCATCGAGCCCGGCTTTGTCGGCCTGCAATTGCGTCAGACGCAGCGTGAAGCCATTGGCGGCGTGGGCGCCCCGCTGCAACTTGCGCTTGTGGCGTTTGCTGTCGAGAATTTTCAGGGAATCGTTTTCGGCCCCTGACATGTCCGGATCGGCCTTGCCCGGCAGCTGAATGCTGAACCACTGACGGGTCAACGCCTGACGGTCCTTCAAACCGGCGTAGGCGACGGTTCGCAACGGCACGCCGGCCGCCTTGGCCAGACGCCGGGCGGCTTCTTCAGTGTTCAGCCCGCGTTTTTCGACCCACAACCACAGGTGCTCGCCATCCCCGGACAGCGGGATGTCGAGGACTTCATCGACCTGAAAGTCTTCGGCGGTGGCCTTCAGCACGGCAGTACCCAACGCATCGCCGTAGGCGCTCGGGCCCAGAAGTTCGAGCTCGGTCATGCGTTGATCAACAACGCGACGGCGTGCACGGCAATGCCTTCTTCACGGCCGGTGAAGCCCAGCTTTTCAGTGGTGGTGGCCTTGACGTTGACCTGTTCGATATCGACTTGCAGGTCTTCGGCGATCAAGGCGCGCATACGTTCGATGTGCGGGGCCATCTTCGGCGCCTGCGCTACGATCGTGGCATCGACGTTGCCCACCTTCCAGCCCTTGCCCTGCACCTGTTTCAGTACGTGACGAAGCAGAACCCGGCTGTCGGCGCCCTTGAATTGCGGATCGGTGTCCGGGAAATGCTTACCGATGTCGCCCAGCGCGGCAGCACCCAACAGCGCATCGCTCAACGCATGCAGCACTACATCGCCATCGGAATGGGCGAGCAAACCCGACGTGTGTGCAATCCGCACGCCGCCCAAGGTAATGAAATCGCCTTCAGCGAAACGGTGCACATCGTAGCCGTGGCCAATACGCATAAAAAAACGCCCTGAAAAAGTCAGGGCGTGATTCTACCTACTTTGACCGACATTAGGGCCTGCCCACGCTCAATTGCCCGTGACGCTGCAATTGAAGGCGAACTCGTTAGCCGGCCAGGGCTCGGGCGTGGTGGCGCAAGTGGTCTTCGATGAAGCTGGCGATGAAGTAGTAGCTGTGGTCGTACCCCGGCTGCATCCGCAATTCCAAGGGATGACCCGCCGCCTTCGCCGCCTGAACCAGTGATTCCGGCTTGAGCTGATTGCCGAGGAAGTCGTCGCGATCGCCTTGGTCCACCAGCAACGGCAAGCGCTCGGTGGCCTCGGCGATGAGCACGCTGGCGTCCCATTCACGCCAGCGCGAACGGTCTTCGCCCAGGTAACGGGAAAAGGCTTTCTGCCCCCACGGGCAGTCCATCGGATTGCAGATGGGCGAGAACGCCGACACCGATTGGTAGCGGCCCGGGTTGCGCAACGCGCCGACCAGCGCGCCATGGCCACCCATGGAGTGCCCGCTGATGCTGCGTTTGTCCGAGGCCGGAAAGTGCGCCTCGATCAACGCAGGCAGCTCGCTGATCACGTAATCGTACATGCGGTAATGCCGCGCCCACGGTTGCTCGGTGGCGTTCAGATAAAAGCCGGCGCCCAGGCCGAAGTCGTAGGCGTTGTCCGGATCATCCGGCACGTCGGCGCCGCGTGGACTGGTGTCCGGCGCCACGATGATCAGCCCCAGTTCCGCCGCCACGCGCAGCGCACCGGCCTTCTGCATGAAGTTTTCATCGGTGCAGGTCAGGCCCGACAACCAATACACCACGGGCAACTTGCCGCCCTGCTCCGCTTGCGGCGGCAGATACACCGCGAACACCATGTCGCAGCCGAGCACGTCGGAGTGATGTTTGTAACGCTTGTGCCAGCCGCCAAAGCTTTTCTGGCACGAAATGTTTTCCAGACTCATGGGGATCTCCGGGCGGCAAGCTTCAAGCGGTAAGCAGCAAGGGGTCCTGACTCACCTCCACTTGCGGCTTGAAGCTTGTCGCTTACCGCTGCTTTTCAGAAATGAATGACCGTACGAATGCTTTTGCCTTCGTGCATCAGGTCAAAGGCTTCATTGATACGGTCCAGGCCCATGGTGTGGGTGATGAAGGTGTCCAGCGGGATCTCGCCGGTCTGCGCTTTCTCAACGTAGCTCGGCAGTTCGGTACGGCCTTTGACGCCGCCGAAGGCCGAACCGCGCCAGACGCGACCGGTCACGAGCTGGAACGGACGGGTGGAGATTTCCTGACCTGCACCGGCGACGCCGATGATCACCGATTCGCCCCAGCCCTTGTGGCACGATTCCAGTGCTGCGCGCATCAGGTTCACATTGCCTACGCACTCAAAGCTGTAATCGACACCGCCGTCGGTCATTTCGACGATCACTTCCTGAATCGGCTTGTCGTGATCCTTCGGATTGACGAATTCTGTCGCACCCAGTTCACGGGCCACGTCGAATTTGGACGGGTTGATGTCGACCGCGATGATCCGCGAGGCCTTGGCCATTTTTGCGCCGATGATCGCCGCCAGACCAATACCGCCCAGACCGAAGACCGCAACGGTGGCGCCCTCCTCGACCTTGGCCGTGTTCAGTACCGCGCCGATGCCGGTGGTCACGCCACAACCGAGCAGGCAGACCTTTTCCAGAGGCGCTTCCTTGGGGATTTTCGCCAGAGCGATTTCCGGGACAACGGTGTATTCGGAGAATGTCGAACAGCCCATGTAGTGATAGATCGGCTGGCCGTTGTAGCTGAAACGGGTGGTGCCGTCGGGCATCAGGCCTTTGCCCTGGGTAGCACGGACTTTCTGGCAGAGGTTGGTCTTGCCGGATTTGCAGAATTTGCACTCGCGGCATTCGGCGGTGTACAGCGGAATGACGTGGTCGCCCACGGCGAGTGAGGTTACGCCTTCGCCAATGGCTTCAACGACGCCGCCACCTTCGTGCCCGAGGATGCACGGGAACACGCCTTCGGAATCGGCGCCGGACAAGGTGTAGGCATCGGTATGGCAAACGCCGGATGCCACGGTACGAATCAACACTTCGCCGGCTTTAGGGGCCTCAACGTCCACTTCGACGATCTGCAGTGGTTCATTGGGCGCGAAAGCAACGGCAGCACGTGACTTGATCATCATGATCTCCAGCTAAATAAAAACGAGCCACGAGTGTAATGCAGTGCTGGCTGAGGAATAATCCGTGTGAAAGCAAAACATTAATGCTGTACAGGGACAATCGATGCAGATCAATCGTTGGGAAGGTCTGGATGAATTCGTTGCAGTCGCGGAATGTGGGCAGTTCACCGCCGCTGCTGAGCGGCTGGGAGTTTCGTCGTCGCACGTCAGTCGCCAGATCGCCCGGCTCGAAGAACGCTTGCAGACGCGCCTGCTGTATCGCAGTACTCGCAAAGTCGCGCTGACCGAGGCGGGTCAGACGTTTCTGCATCATTGCCAGCGCTTGCAGGACGGGCGCGAGGAGGCGCTGCGGGCGGTGACCGACCTGACCAGCGAGCCGAAGGGGCTGCTGCGGATGACCTGCGCCGTCGCTTACGGCGAGCGGTTCATCGCCCCGCTGGTGACACGCTTCATGGAGGACTACCCGCAACTGCGCGTGGACATCGAGCTGACCAACAACACGCTGGATCTGGTGCATGAAGGGCTGGACCTGGCGATCCGGCTGGGTCGCTTGCAGGAGTCACGATTGGTGGCCGCCCGGCTGGCCCCGCGCAAAATGTACCTGTGCGCCTCTCCCGCTTATCTCGAACGGTACGGCCGGCCCCACAGCGTGTCGGAACTGGCGCGACACAACTGCCTGATCGGCAGCACGGACAGTTGGCTGTTGCAGCAAAACGGGCGGGAATTTTCCCAGCGGGTCCAAGGCAACTGGCGCTGCAACAGTGGGCAGGCAGTGCTGGATGCGGCATTGCGCGGGGTCGGGCTGTGTCAGCTTCCGGATTACTACGTGCTGGAACATCTCAAGCGCGGTGCGCTGGTGTCGCTGCTGGATGCCCATCAGCCGCCGAACACCGCCGTCTGGGCGCTGTACCCGCAGCAGCGGCATCTGTCGCCCAAGGTGAGAAAGCTGGTGGATTATCTGAAGGCGGGATTGGCGTCGCGGGAGGAGTACAGTAATCATGCCGATCCTTTGTAGGAGCGCGCTTGCCCGCGAATGCGGAGTGTCAGTCTGCAACGACGGTGCAGACATATTGCGTTCGCGGGCAAGCGCGCTCCTACACCCGCAAAAGCAGCGAATCTACCCGCCTTCATTGCAAACAGATCAGCCGTTGAATTCCACACGCCGCTGGCGCAGCCACTCCAGGTCTTCCGGGCGGGTGACCTTGATGTTGTCTGCACGCCCTTCAATCAGACGCGGCGATTGCCCGGCCCACTCGATGGCCGAGGCTTCATCGGTGATCGCCACATTCGACACCAGACTGTCCGCCAGCGCGCGATGCAGCGCACCCAGACGAAACATCTGCGGCGTATAGGCCTGCCAGATCAGGCTGCGGTCCACGGTTTCGGTCACGCGGCCATTGGCGTCAGCGCGCTTGAGGGTGTCTTTTGCCGGCACCGCCAGCAGGCCGCCGACCGGATCATCCGCCAGCTCGCTGAGCAGATTGTCGAGGTCCGAACGCGCCAGATTCGGGCGCGCTGCGTCGTGCACCAGCACCCAGTCATTGTCCTCAGCGCCGTTGGCGTGCAGGTGCAGCAGCGCATTGAGCACCGAGTCCGCACGCTCTTTGCCTCCCGCGACCTGCTGGATGCGGGAATCCAGCGCGCAAGGCAACGTAGGCCAATAAGGGTCATCCACAGCCAGGCTGACCACCAGGCCCTTGAGCCGGGGATGATCGAGAAAGCAAAGCAGGCTGTGTTCAAGAATCGTGAGGCCGCCCAGTTGCAGGTACTGCTTGGGGCGGTCTGCCGCCATGCGCGCGCCAACGCCCGCTGCGGGAATCACTGCCCAGAAGACAGGAAGGGATTGAGTCATTACGCCAACGTCACTGTGCCAACTGATAAAGGGTCTCGCCGTCCTTGACCATGCCCAATTCATGACGGGCACGCTCTTCAACGGTTTCGAGGCCTTTTTTCAGCTCCAGCACTTCCGCGTCGAGGACCCGGTTGCGCTCCAGCAGAGCATCGTTTTCGGCGTGTTGATCGGCGATTTGCTGAGTCAGACTGGCCACCTGCGCGAGACTGCCATTACCTACCCATAGGCGATACTGCAAGCCAGCGAGCATCAAAAGCAGAACGAGGAACAACCAGTTAGGACTGCGCATTGTGAATATCTGTTACCCGGCGAATAAAGACAGCAAAACCGACCATTTCAAATGCCCATAAGCCCGGTGGTCACCGGGCTTATGGATCAGGACGACAAGAGAAGTCACGCTTCAGTGACTTCTCCTACAACGCCTGCTGCCTTTTTACCATCTTTGCAATCAGCCGCGAAACTCGCCGCGACCACGGTATACCGCTTTGGCGCCCAATTGCTCTTCGATACGCAGCAGCTGGTTGTACTTGGCGATACGGTCGGAACGGCTCAACGAACCGGTCTTGATCTGGCCGGCAGCGGTGCCCACTGCCAGGTCGGCGATGGTGGAGTCTTCGGTTTCGCCGGAACGGTGGGAGATCACGGCGGTGTAACCCGCGGCCTTGGCCATCTGGATGGCTTCCAGCGTTTCAGTGAGCGTGCCGATCTGGTTGAACTTGATCAGGATCGAGTTACCGATCTTCTTGTCGATGCCTTCTTTCAGGATCTTGGTGTTGGTCACGAACAGGTCGTCGCCCACCAGCTGAATCTTGTCGCCGATCTTGTCGGTAAGGACTTTCCAGCCATCCCAGTCCGACTCGTCCAGACCGTCTTCGATGGAGATGATCGGGTGCTTGCTGACCAGATCGGCCAGGTAGTCGGCGAAACCGGCAGAGTCGTACTCGCCCTCTTCGCTCAGCACATACTTGCCGTTCTTGTAGAACTCGCTCGCTGCGCAGTCCAGCGCCAGGGTCACGTCGGTGCCCAGCTTGTAGCCAGCCTTGGCAACGGCTTCGGCGATGGCGTCCAGCGCGTCGCCGTTGGAGTTCAGGTTCGGCGCGAAGCCGCCTTCGTCACCCACGGCAGTGTTCAGGCCACGTGCTTTCAACACCGCTTTGAGGTGGTGGAAAATCTCGGTGCCCCAGCGCAGGCCTTCGGAGAAGGTCTTGGCGCCCACTGGCTGAATCATGAATTCCTGGATGTCGATGTTGTTATCAGCGTGCTCGCCACCGTTGATGATGTTCATCATCGGGACCGGCATGGAGTAAACACCCGGCGTGCCGTTCAGGTTGGCGATGTGCGCGTACAACGGCAGATCCTGGTCCTGAGCGGCAGCTTTGGCAGCAGCCAGGGACACAGCGAGGATCGCGTTGGCGCCCAGGCTGGCTTTGTTCTCGGTGCCGTCCAGCTCAATCATCGCGTGATCGAGGGCTTTCTGGTCAACCGGGTCTTTGCCCAGCAGCAGGTCGCGGATCGGGCCATTGATGTTGGCCACAGCCTTCAGAACACCCTTGCCCATGTAACGGCTCTTGTCGCCATCACGCAGCTCGAGCGCTTCACGCGAGCCGGTGGAAGCACCGGACGGCGCGCAGGCGCTGCCGATGATGCCGTTGTCGAGGAGCACGTCTGCTTCCACGGTGGGATTGCCACGGGAGTCGAGAACTTCACGACCTTTGATGTCGACGATTTTTGCCATTGTTGTTAACACTCCAAGATTGACGAAAACGACGCAGCTGGGAAAACGATTCGGCGTCTCAGGGCTCTAGGACAACGGGCAGGCCCTGAAACGACAATTTTCCCGACCCTTTGGTCGGGAAAACAACGAACGGCACTCTACCGGAGGGCTCGGCGCCGGAGAAGCGGGTTTTACGCCGTTTCGATCGTCGGGAAGCTTTTAACGAGTTCGTCGAGCGCCTTGAGCTGGGCCAGAAACGGCTCCAGCTTGTCCAGGCGCAGGGCGCAGGGACCGTCGCATTTGGCGTTGTCCGGATCCGGATGGGCTTCCAGGAACAGACCGGCCAGGCCCTGACTCATCCCGGCCTTGGCCAGATCGGTCACCTGGGCGCGACGGCCACCGGCGGAATCCGAGCGACCGCCCGGCATCTGCAAGGCGTGGGTCACGTCGAAGAACACCGGGTATTCGAACGATTTCATGATGCCGAAACCGAGCATGTCGACGACCAGGTTGTTGTAGCCGAAGCTCGAACCACGCTCGCACAGGATCAACTGATCGTTGCCCGCTTCCACGCACTTGGCGAGGATGTGCTTCATCTCGTGGGGTGCGAGGAACTGGGCTTTCTTGATGTTGATCACAGCGCCGGTCTTGGCCATGGCCACGACCAGGTCGGTCTGGCGGGACAGGAAAGCCGGCAACTGAATGATGTCGCACACTTCCGCCACGGTAGCGGCCTGATCAGGCTCGTGCACATCGGTGATGATCGGCACGCCAAACGCTTGCTTGATGTCCTGGAAAATCCGCATGCCTTCTTCAAGGCCCGGGCCACGGTACGAAGTCACGGAGGAACGGTTGGCCTTGTCGAAGCTGGCCTTGAACACGTACGGAATGCCGAGCTTCTCGGTCACTCGCACGTATTCTTCACAGACCTGCATCGCCATGTCGCGGGACTCTAGGACGTTCATGCCGCCGAACAGAACCATAGGCTTGTCATTGGCGATGTCGATCGAGCCGACGCGGATGATTTTCTGTGCCATGTGATGAATTCCCTATCAGCCGTTCTTCTGGTGTTGAGCAAGCGCTGCCTTGACGAAACCACTGAACAACGGGTGGCCATCGCGAGGCGTTGAGGTGAACTCGGGGTGGAACTGGCAGGCCACGAACCATGGATGGTCAGGAGACTCCACCACTTCAACCAGTGCGCCATCACCGGAGCGACCGGAGATTTTCAGGCCGGCTTCGACCAGTTGCGGCAGCAGCTTGTTGTTCACTTCATAACGGTGACGATGGCGCTCGACGATGACGTCGTTGGCGTAGCAATCGTGTACCAGAGAGCCCGGCTCAAGCAGGCAGTCCTGCGCACCCAGACGCATGGTGCCGCCCAGATCCGAGGTTTCGGTACGGGTTTCGACAGCACCGGTGGCGTCTTCCCACTCGGTGATCAGACCGACAACCGGGTGCTGGCTGGCGCGATCGAACTCGGTGGAGTTGGCGTCTTTCCAGCCCAGCACGTTACGTGCGAACTCGATGACTGCCACCTGCATGCCCAGGCAGATGCCCAGATACGGAACCTTGTTTTCACGAGCGAACTGCACCGCCGTGATCTTGCCCTCGACGCCACGCAGACCGAAGCCGCCCGGCACGAGAATCGCGTCAACGCCTTCGAGCAGACCAGTGCCCTGATTCTCGATGTCTTCGGAATCGATGTAGCGCAGGTTGACCTTGGTGCGGTTGCTGATGCCGGCGTGACTCATCGCTTCGATCAGCGACTTGTACGCATCCAGCAGCTCCATGTACTTGCCCACCATCGCGATGGTGACTTCGTGTTCCGGATTGAGCTTGGCGTCGACGACCTTTTCCCACTCGGACAGGTCGGCGCTGCCGCACTGCAGGCCGAAGCGCTCGACGACGAAGTCGTCAAGGCCCTGGGAATGCAGGATGCCCGGGATCTTGTAGATGGTGTCGGCGTCTTCGAGGGCGATGACCGCGCGCTCTTCAACGTTGGTGAACTGCGCGATCTTGCGGCGCGACGAGATGTCGATCGGGTGGTCGGAACGGCAGACCAGCACGTCTGGCTGCAGGCCGATCGAACGGAGTTCTTTCACCGAATGCTGAGTCGGCTTGGTCTTGGTCTCGCCAGCGGTGGCGATATACGGAACCAGTGTCAGGTGCATGAGCATGGCGCGCTTGGCGCCCACTTCGAAACGCAGCTGGCGGATCGCTTCGAGGAACGGTTGCGACTCGATGTCGCCCACGGTGCCACCGATTTCGACCATGGCGACGTCGGCATCGCCGGCGCCCTTGATGATGCGACGCTTGATTTCGTCGGTGATGTGCGGGATCACCTGAATGGTCGCGCCCAGATAATCACCACGGCGCTCTTTGCGCAGGACGTGTTCGTACACACGGCCGGTGGTGAAGTTGTTGTTCTGGGTCATGGTGGTGCGAATGAAACGCTCGTAGTGACCCAGGTCCAGGTCAGTTTCGGCGCCGTCGTGGGTGACGAACACCTCACCGTGCTGAAACGGACTCATGGTGCCGGGATCGACGTTGATGTAGGGGTCCAGCTTGAGCATGGTGACCTTAAGTCCCCTCGCCTCCAGGATGGCCGCCAATGAAGCCGAAGCGATGCCTTTCCCCAATGAAGAAACAACACCGCCCGTGACGAAGATGTAGCGCGTCATGAAAAACCCTAGAAGTCTGCGTTAAAGCGGTCAGAGCCGCCGGGGAAAGCGAAGGAAGGCCGAAGCCCCCGAAAACCTGCGTGTTTCACTGTGGATTTTCGAATCTGTCGCGCCCAAGTCAACGACCGACCTTGAAAAGGTCTGTCCGTGGCTCGCCACATTTTTGAGAATCGCCCAGTAAAGACTGGCTGGTAATCGGCAACTTGCATCGTTCCGGAAGGATCGACATAAGCTGTATCAAGAAGGGAGCGTAGTCTACCGGAAAGGCCCTTTCAGCTCAAACTTTGGTCATTCGTCGGTGGCAACCAGTGCAATCGCCAGTCACCACGGGGGCTGGCGTCCAGTCCCGGGAGGTTCGCCACGGCCAATAACTGCTCGCCGCGGTACAACAGCGGCAATCGGCCGCGCAGAAAAACCGGCACGCCCTTCTCATTGAGGAGCCGTTTGAGGTCTCGTCGGCCTCGGTCCGGCACATCGAAGGTTTCACCGCCCTGACGGTAATGCACATGCAGACCGCCCGCCGGCGCAGCGCCGAGAATCTGCAGCATGCCGTTGCCCGGCAGCGTGAGGGGTTGCGAGGCCAGGGACCAGTGTTGCGAGCCGGCGACATTTTTCAGCCAGATCCCCGACAGCCACCAGATGCGCCCCTCGGCACGGTGCATCTGACCCTCGGCCAGCCGCCAGATGGGCCTACCGTCCGGACCGGCATCGCGCAACGAATCCCAGCCTGCCCAGTGATCGGTATCAGGCAATCGCGTAAGCGGCGCCAGCCAGTGGCGCAATGCGTTGCGTTGGCGGGCGGGTGACAGCGCTTCGAGCGGCGCGAGCTCAAGGGAGGGCATGTCCAGCCAGGGCCAGGGGCACGGCGTAGCGGCGAGGGCGAGGTCCTGCACCGCCAGTTCGTCCAGCAACTGTTGGGCTTCGGCCAGATGCGCGGCGCTGCGGGCCATGCTCGCGATCGCTTGGGGCCAGCGCGTGGTCACCAGCGGCAATACATGGCTGCGCAGGTAGTTGCGCGAAAAGCGGCTGTCCTTGTTGCTAGGGTCCTCGATCCAGCTCAAACCCTGCTCCCGGGCATAGGCCTCCAGGGTTGCGCGGGATTCGTCCAGCAGCGGACGAAATAACTGCCCTGCGCCCAAAGGACGCTGCGCCGGCATGGCGGCCAGCCCGCGCACCCCGGCGCCACGCAGCAGTCGGAACAGCAGCGTTTCAGCCTGATCGTCACGGTGCTGGGCGGTGAGCAGTACCTCGCCTGCCCCGAGGGTCGAGTTGAACGCGGCGTAGCGAGCCTCGCGTGCAGCTTGCTCAAGGCTCGCGCCGGGGCGCACCTGGACGTCGATGACTTCCATCGGCACACCCAGAATCTGACACATCTGCCGGCAATGCACCGGCCACGACGCAGCCACAGCCTGAAGGCCATGGTTGACGTGAACAGCGGTCAGAGGAGGAAAGGCGTGCAGCCGGGCCAGTTCGGCCAGCAGGTGAAGCAGAACAGTGGAGTCGAGCCCACCGGAGAATGCGACACGCCAGCCGACAGCAGCGCGCCAGGGTTCGAGGCGCGACAGCAGACGTCTGGAGAGTGCGAGTTTGATGCTGTCCGGTTTGCTCATGCTGGTTAACCCTGCTTAAAGCTCGCCGGACCGGGTGACGTCACCGGGTTCGGTGACGCTCTTCGTGCAGAACGGTCCGGTTAAAGGCCATAGCTCATCAGGCGGTCGTAACGGCGGGCCAACAGCGCGTCGTTATCGAACTTCTGGAGCATGCTCAGTTGGCTGCTCAATTCTTCGCGGATCAAGGCTGCGGCAGCGGCCGGATCACGGTGCGCGCCACCCAGTGGCTCGTTGATCACCTTGTCAACGATGCCCAGGCCTTTCAGGCGTTCGGCAGTGATGCCCATCGCTTCGGCAGCGTCCGGCGCTTTTTCTGCGGTTTTCCACAGGATGGACGCGCAGCCTTCCGGCGAGATTACCGCGTAGGTCGAATACTGCAGCATGTTCAGTTGATCGCACACGCCAATGGCCAGTGCACCGCCCGAACCGCCTTCGCCGATGACTGTGGCAATGATCGGCGTCTTGAGGCGCGCCATCACGCGCAGGTTCCAGGCGATGGCTTCGCTCTGGTTACGCTCTTCGGCGTCAATGCCAGGATAAGCGCCCGGCGTGTCGATGAAGGTCAGGATCGGCATCTTGAAGCGCTCGGCCATTTCCATCAGGCGGCAGGCCTTGCGGTAGCCTTCAGGACGCGGCATGCCGAAGTTGCGGCGAACCTTCTCGCGCACTTCGCGGCCTTTCTGATGACCGATCACCATCACCGGCTGGTCGTTCAAGCGGGCAATGCCGCCGACGATGGCGGCGTCGTCGGAGAAATGGCGATCGCCATGCAGCTCGTCGAACTCGGTGAAGATGTGTTGAATGTAGTCCAGCGTGTACGGACGACGCGGATGACGCGCCATGCGCGCGATCTGCCAACTGGTCAGGTTGCCGAAAATGCTTTCGGTGAGCGTATTGCTCTTCTCTTGCAGTCGAGAGATTTCATCGCCGATGTTCAGCGAGTTGTCATTGCCTACCAGACGCAGCTCTTCAATCTTGGCTTGCAGGTCAGCAATCGGCTGTTCGAAATCCAGAAAATTCGGGTTCATAGGCATCCGTCTTGGGTCGACGGCCAAGAGGCCGGCCGGTTGATCCGATAAGCGCCATACCTTAATGGAGCAGGCGCCTTTCGGTCGAGTTTAAAGTGTCGAGTCATCAATATTGAGCTGATCGGTGTCAGCGATACTGCAGGAAGACGTTCTCTCGTCCGAACTGGTCACGCAGCGCCTGGATCAGGCTGTCTGCGGGATCGATTCGCCACGCTTCGCCGAACTGCAGCAGTGCCTTGGCTTCCTGCCCGGTGTAGTCGAGGGTGATCGGGCACGCGCCGCGGTGTTTCTTGCACAGTTCTCCCAGCCAGCGCAGCCGGTCGCCCTTGAGCGCTTCGGCACGCACGTTAAGACGCAGGCTCTCCGCCAGCCCGGTACGCGCTTCTTCCAGGCTCATCACCCGTTTGGCACGTAACCGCAGGCCGCCGGAGAAATCATCGGTGCTGACCTCCCCTTCCACCACCACCATCGCGTCGGTTTGCAGCAGCGACTGGGCTGCCTGGAACGAATCGGCAAAGAGCGAGGCTTCGATACGCCCCGAACGATCGTCCAGGGTGATGAAGCCCATCTTGTCGCCCTTTTTGTTCTTCATCACCCGCAGGGCGATGATCAGGCCGGCGATGGTCTGGGTTTCCCGCGAGGGCTTGAGATCAACGATACGCTGGCGCGCGAAGCGGCGTATCTCGCCTTCGTATTCATCGATCGGGTGCCCGGTCAGGTAAAGGCCCAGGGTTTCTTTCTCGCCACGCAGACGCTCTTTGAGAGTGACCTCTTTGGCGCTGCGATGGTTCGCGTAAACGTCGGCGTCGGCTTCGACGAACAGGCCGCCGAAGAGATCGGCATGGCCGCTGTCGTGGCTGCGCGCGGTCTGCTCGGCGGCCTGAATGGCTTCTTCGAGTGCGGCCAGCAGGACGCCGCGGTTACGGTCGATATTGGCTTGATACTGTTTTGGCTCGTCATAGAAGAACGGGCCGAGACGGTCCAGGGCACCACTGCGAATCAGGCCATCGAGCGTGCGCTTGTTCACGCGCTTGAGGTCGATGCGGGCGCAGAAATCGAACAGGTCGGCGAACGGGCCTTCCTGACGCGCTTCGGTGATCGCTTCCACCGGGCCTTCGCCGACGCCTTTGATCGCGCCGAGACCATAGACGATACGGCCGTCGTCGTTCACGGTGAACTTGAACTCGGAGTTGTTCACGTCCGGCGCATCCAGGCGCAGCTTCATGATCCGCACTTCTTCGATCAAGGTCACAACCTTGTCGGTGTTGTGCATGTCCGCTGAAAGCACCGCCGCCATGAACGGCGCCGGGTAGTGACGCTTGAGCCAGGCGGTCTGGTACGACACCAGCCCGTAGGCCGCCGAGTGCGACTTGTTGAAACCGTAACCGGCGAACTTCTCTACCAGGTCGAAAATGTTACCGGCCAGGTCCGGGTCGATGTTGTTGGTCTTGCAACCCTCGATGAAACCGCCGCGCTGCTTGGCCATTTCCTCGGGCTTCTTTTTACCCATTGCACGACGCAGCATGTCAGCGCCGCCGAGGGTGTAGCCGGCCATGACCTGGGCAATCTGCATCACCTGTTCCTGGTACAGGATGATGCCGTACGTCGGCGCAAGCACCGGCTTGAGGCCTTCGTACTGGTAATCGACGTGGGGGTACGACAGCTCCGCACGGCCGTGTTTACGGTTGATGAAGTCGTCGACCATGCCCGATTGCAAAGGACCGGGACGGAACAGCGCAACCAGTGCGATCAAGTCTTCCAGGCAGTCAGGCTTGAGCTTTTTGATCAGCTCTTTCATGCCGCGGGATTCAAGCTGGAACACGGCCGTGGTTTCGGCGCGCTGCAGCAGCTCGTAGGTCGGCATGTCGTCCAGCGGGATGAACGCGATGTCGAGGGGCTCTTCGTCGACCTTGGCGCGTTCGCGGTTAATCGTCTTCAGTGCCCAGTCGATGATGGTCAGGGTGCGCAGACCCAGGAAGTCGAACTTCACCAGACCTGCTGCCTCGACGTCATCCTTGTCGAACTGGGTGACCAGGCCGCCGCCCTCTTCATCGCAGTAGATCGCCGAGAAGTCAGTCAGTTTGGTGGGCGCGATGACCACGCCGCCGGCGTGCTTGCCAACGTTACGCACAACGCCTTCCAGCTTGCGCGCCATTTCCCAGATTTCGGCCGCTTCCTCATCCACCTTGAGGAAGTCACGCAGGATCTCTTCCTGCTCGTAGGCTTTTTCCAGGGTCATGCCGACTTCGAAGGGAATCATCTTGGACAGACGATCAGCCAATCCGTAGGACTTGCCCTGCACCCGCGCCACGTCCCGTACCACCGCCTTCGCGGCCATGGAACCAAACGTGATGATCTGGCTGACCGCGTTGCGCCCGTATTTCTCGGCCACGTACTCGATGACCCGATCGCGACCGTCCATGCAGAAGTCGACGTCGAAGTCGGGCATGGAGACCCGCTCGGGGTTAAGGAAACGTTCGAACAGCAGGTCGTATTCCAGCGGGTCGAGGTCAGTGATCTTCTGCACATAGGCCACCAGCGAACCGGCACCCGAACCCCGGCCCGGACCCACCGGCACGCCGTTGCTCTTGGCCCACTGGATAAAGTCCATAACGATCAGGAAGTAACCGGGGAACCCCATCTG
>Ga0308164_10002558_pt1 | contig 17791 bp, 16 predicted proteins | sample PhyTR2_FD_201031 | JGI IMG/M metagenome (GOLD analysis project Ga0308164, IMG submission 201031) | Phyllosphere microbial communities from UC Gill Tract Community Farm, Albany, California, United States - DLSLT.R2 | ecosystem: Host-associated > Plants > Phyllosphere > Unclassified | place: USA... | reverse complement strand
CAGCAGCATTTGCGGAATCTTGTAGATGGTGTCTGCATCCCAGACGGAGATGACGGCTTCTTCCTGCACATTCGAGAACAGCGAAATCTTCGAACGCTCGTCATCCGGAATACGGCGATCCGCGCGACACAGCAGCGCATCAGGGAAAATACCGATCTCGCGCAGCTTTTGCACGCTATGCTGGGTAGGCTTGGTTTTCAGTTCACCGGCGGATGCGATGTATGGCACCAGCGTCAGATGAATGAAGGCCGTTGCGTTCTTACCGGCACGCAAGCTCAACTGACGTGCAGCTTCCAGGAATGGCAGCGATTCGATATCGCCGACGGTACCGCCAATTTCCACCAGCGCAACGTCAAAGCCCTCGGCGCCGCGATAAATATATTCCTGAATCTCGTTGGTGATGTGCGGAATCACCTGCACGGTCTTGCCGAGATACTCGCCACGACGCTCCTTGCGGATGACGGATTCATACACCTGACCCGTGGTGAAATTGTTCACCTTCCTCATCTTGGCACTGATGAAGCGCTCGTAATGGCCGAGATCCAGATCGGTTTCTGCGCCATCTTCGGTGACGAATACTTCACCGTGCTGCAATGGGCTCATCGTGCCGGGATCGACGTTGATGTACGGATCGAGCTTGAGAAGAGTGACTTTGAGGCCGCGCGATTCGAGGATCGCAGCGAGAGAGGCGGCGGCAATCCCTTTACCTAGGGAAGACACAACGCCGCCAGTGACGAATACAAACTTGGTCATTGCAATTGGTGCCGAATGGCACGTGCGGGAAATTCAAATTATACCCCAAACACGACCATCTCTTCGATCGTCTGACTGCAAAATTTATGTCGCGCGCCACAAACATCTAAATGGATACGCAATGGATACACAATAAGGAGATCAACGGCTGGCAACTTCAGTCGAAGATCATCGTCCGTACCAATACCGTGCGCGCTCCTTGCGGTATTCACTGACTGTGACCGTTTCGCCAAAGCGCACCGAAATGGCGCCGGACTCGTCGTTACGCAAACGTTCCACGCCCTGTTCGCCGTAGCGATCGTAGATTTCCTGCTTCGGATGCCGATATCGATTGCGATAGCCGACCTGAAACAAGGCAAACTGCGGATCGACGCTGCGTAGAAACGGCCACGTGGACGAGGTACCACTGCCATGATGTGGCGCCAGCAATACATTCGCACGCAGGTCGCTTCCAAACGTCCTGACCAGTTCACTCTCCTGCGCGGCTTCGATATCGCCCGGCAACAGGATGGAATGTGCACCGCGCGTGATCTTCAGCACGCAACTGCGGGCATTCGGCTTCCAGCGTGCGCTATCGTGCACCGCCTGTGTGGGATACAGCATCTCGAACCTTATGCCATCCCATTCCCATGCCTGCCCTGCGACACAGGGCCGATGCGCACTGGCCTGCATCACAACCGGATGATCAAGCGCGAGAGACGATGCGGCCCATCCCACTTCGATTTCCTTGAAGATCGACAAGGCACCGCCGGAATGATCGGTATCGCTATGCGTCACGATCACACCATCCAGTCGATGGATGCCACGCGCACGCAGATACGGCAGCACCACGCGATTGCCGCCATCCGACTCGGGCGAATACGCCGGTCCTGTGTCGTAAAGCAGACGATGTTGTTCGGTCTCTACCAGCAACGCCATGCCCTGCCCCACATCGAATGCCGTCACCCACATGTCGCCATCCTTGGGACGCTCGGGCACGTTCAAGATCAAGGGCAACCAGCAGAACAATCCCAGGTAACGCAAAGGCCAGCCGCGCGGCGCGAGCATCCAGATGGTGCCGATGATCGCCAGCGCAAACATCCACCATGACGGAATAGGCGCCGTCCATACCGACAATGGCATGGCGCTCATCCAGCCCAACAACCAGGCCAGTTGCGCCACCAGAAAATGCGCCAGCCATAGGCACCATCCCGCCAACGGTGCTGGCAGGACACTGCCGATCAAAGACAAGGGCGTAACAACAAAGCTGACCAGAGGAATGGCGATCGCATTGGCCACCGGGCTGACTAACGATGCTTGTGCAAACATCAGTACGGTTAACGGTACCAATCCAAGCGTCACCGCATATTGCGTCCGTACTGCCGTCTCAAGCACCACGCGCCAATGCGGCTTTGCCGACTGAACCGCAGCGTCAGCACGACCGACACTGGCGTACAGGATGACCGCTACCGCACCGAACGACAACCAGAACCCGGGCGCCAGCACTGCCCATGGGTCCATGACAACGACCGCGAGCAATGCCAGACATAACACGTGAGAAACATTGGCAAGACGACCCAGCCACATCGCGAGCGCGACCACCAGAAGCATGCACAGTGTCCGTTGTGCCGGCACGCCAGAACCTGCAAGCAATACATAAATGAAGGCAGATAACGCGCCGGCAATTGCAGCCGCCTTTTGCGCTGGCAATATCAGAGGCAACTGCGCAGAGGTGAAGAAGGAGCGTCGCCACAAAGCGAAGGTCAGTTGTGCAAGCAACGCGGCAATCATGGTGATGTGCAATCCTGAAATTGACACGAGGTGCGAAATCCCAGTTCGATTAAAAATCGTCCAGTCTTCCTGACTAATCGCACGTTGATCTCCCACCACCAGGGCCACGATCACCCCTGCATAGGGCTGCCCTTCCAACGCGTGCTGAATACGCTCCCGTAGCCAGCCCCGCGTACGTTCGACAGCATGACCAAACGTGGGCACAAATCCCGCGAGCCTTTCATTCTTCCACTGCAGTCTTTGATCGGGCCTAACGTACCCGGTCGCCCTCACATTTTTTTCAAGCAGCCATCGCTCGTAGTCAAATCCGTAAGGATTGGCGTTGCCATGCGGACGTCGCAAGCGCACAGTCAGTTGCCCGCGCTCACCCGGCTGCACGATCCCAACAGGCTGCAAATCTTCGGCATTGAAAGAGGAATACCAGGACAGAGCAACCGTCTTAGGCAACGCCGGTACAACGCCCTCGACAGGTAGCGCCTCTTCAATCGCGAAATTAAAACGTACACCACGCTCGAAGTAACTGGGCAGACTGTCGATCGTCCCGATAACGGTGACGTCTTTACCTTCCCATTCGCGTGGTAATTCTGTCGACAAATAAACATGCGCAATCGTTGCCGCCCAAACGAAGCCCGCACATAGACCCGCGACGGCCAGCAAAACGATGCGGACACGCGTCAATATTTTTCGACGATGCAGAACGCTGATTGCCACTGCCCCGGCAAACAGGATTGCAATCAGATAAAAGGAAGGAAGATTCGCCTGCTGTTGCAGTAACCACGTACCAACGACAAAGCCGATGATCGCGCTGCGCATGGAGAGTCAGAAGAGTGCAGCCAGGCGCGGCATGACCGTCCGCGCGTTATCACTGGTGGCGCGCGCGATATCATGAGGCGCCATGTTTCGCAGTTCGGCAAGTACTTCGCCGATGCGGGGCAACTGTTCCGGACTATTTTTCTCTGGATGCAGCCATGCCGGAGAAATGTCAGGTGCATCGGTCTCAAGCACGATGCTTTCGAGGGGCAACTCGCTTGCCAGCCGACGCAGCTGCAGTGCCCGCGTAAAAGTCATGGCGCCACCGAATCCGAGCTTGAAATCCAGATCGATAAAAATCTGCGCCTGCTGAAAGCTGCCGTTGAAGGCATGCGCGATACCGCCTGGTACCTTGATGCGACGCAGATGTTTGAGAATCTGATCCTGTGAGCGCCGCACATGCAATAAGACTGGCAAATCGAAGTCGCGCGCGATCTTCAACTGCTCGGCGTAGAAATGCGCCTGCTTCTCGCGCATGGCAGGTTCTGTCAATAAGGGAACAAAAAAATCGAGGCCGATTTCGCCAATCGCGACAAAGCGTGGATCGGACATCGCCTGTCCAACAGCTTCACGCAGGACTTGCAGATCAGACTCCTGTGCCTGAGGAACGAAGATCGGATGGATACCCAGTGCGTAACTGCAATTGGCATGTGCATGCGCCAGTCGACCCACCTCGGCAAAGTTGGCGACTTCAACCGCGGGGATTACGATCATTTGTACCTGTTGATCGGCAGCGCGATGCGCAACGGCATCTGCCTGATCGGCAAATTCAGCTGCATCGAGATGGCAATGTGTATCGATCCACATCATCGGCACTTTAATAATCGAGAACGCTTCAAGGCATTCAACAAACTCAGACGACAGCAGCTTCCACGTAAGGCTGCAAACCTTCATCCGACAAACGCAGGATGCGATCGCAATGCGTTGCCAGCGCCACATCATGCGTCACGATAATGAACGACGTGCCGAGCGTGCGTGACAACTCGAGCATCAGATCGAAGGTTTTCTGTGCCGTATGACGATCCAGATTGCCGGTCGGCTCGTCCGCAAGCACGCATGCGGGTTGCGTTACCAGCGCGCGCGCAAGTGCCACACGTTGGCGCTCGCCACCAGACAATTCACCCGGTACGTGCGTCACCCGATGTTCAAGTCCGACACGCGTCAGCATCGCATGCGCCAGCTTGTGCGCCTGATCGCGCGGCACACGACGAATCATCAGCGGCATGGCCACATTATCCAGCGCAGTAAACTCTGGTAGCAGATGATGGAATTGGTAGACAAAGCCGAGCGACTGGTTACGCACAGTGCCGCGGCGCTTTTCATCAAGGCTGGCAAAATCTTCGCCCAGCAGCGTGACCGAACCCGTGGTCGGCACATCGAGGCCGCCCAGCAAATGTAGCAAAGTCGATTTGCCGGAACCGGACGCACCAATAATGGCGACGCGCTCGCCTTTGTTCACATCCAGATCGATGCCTTTGAGGACTTCGACCGAATACTTCCCTTGCGTGAAGGTTTTCGCCAGATTGCGGCAGGACAGAACTGTTTCACTCATAACGCAATGCCTCCGCAGGTTTAACGCGTGCTGCCGACCAGCTCGGATACAAGGTCGCCAGGAACGCCAGCACAACGGCGATCCCGCCAATCGTCCATACATCCGGCCAACGCAAATCAGATGGCAATTCGCTGATCAGATACACATCCTTCGGCAGAAACTGCACCTGGAACACGCTTTCAATAAACGGCACGATCACATCGATATTCAGTGCCACCAGCACGCCGCCCGCAACACCCGCGGCCGTACCGATCAAACCGACCAGCGCACCCTGGATCATGAAAATCTTCATGATGGAACCGGGCGATGCGCCCAAGGTACGCAGGATTGCAATATCAGCCTGCTTGTCGGTCACCGTCATGACCAGCGTGGAGACCAGATTGAAAGCAGCAACGGCAATGATCAGTGTCAGGATCAACGACATCATGCGTTTTTCAGTCTGCACCGCCGCAAACCAGTTGCGATTCTGCTTGGACCAGTCGCGGATCAGCACGTTGTCGCTAACCGTACGCGTCAACGCCATCGCAACCTGCGGTGCGCGCTGCATGTCGGTAATTTTCAGTCGCAGGCCGGACGGCGCGCTGAGGCGGAACATCGTCATCGCGTCCTGAATATCAATAAAAGCCATCGATGAGTCATACTCGAAATGGCCGGAATCGAATATGCCGACCACCGTGAATTGCTTGAGGCGAGGAATCACGCCAGCCGGCGTTACCTGCCCCTGCGGCGCGATCATCGTCACTTTTTCGCCCATGTAGACATGCATGGCACGTGCCAGCTCGCTACCGAGGACGATATTGAATTCGCCAGGCCGCAAATTATTAAGACTGCCCTCTTTCACATGCTTTGCCACGTCGGATACGCGTGGCTCCTGATCCGGCAGCACGCCACGAATCATCACGCCACGCAGCGTATCGTCACGCGTCATCATGGCCTGCGAATCGACATACGGCGCCGTGCCAATTACCTCACGATTCGCCTCGACCTCTTTTGCCGTTTTCTGCCAGTCCGGCAGCGAACCACCCGGTTCGAACACTTCAATATGCGAAAGCACAGAAAGCATGCGATCGCGCACATCTTTCTGGAAACCATTCATGACCGACAGCACAATGATCAGCGCGGCCACGCCGACGGCGATGCCCGCCATCGAAATCAGGGAAATGAAGGAAATAAAGGTATTGCGACCGCTGCGCTTGCCGGCACGCGTGTAACGCACGCCGATCAACCACTCGAAAGATATATTTTTTATGATGCTCAAAAGAGAACTCCTGTCTGCAGCACGCAGTGTGCCCGAAGTTTGCCACATATTGCACTGCGGCAGTAAAGCCGGGCAGCGCTGAAATGGACTGCGGCGAAGCCATTCCGTTCCCTGCCGCAACAAATGTTGCGCTACAGGCAGGCGCAAACGCCAAGAGAAATTAAGGCAATTGCCGCTACAATCGCGGCATGAACCAACTTGACCTGCTTTTACCTTTTTCCCTGACGCCGCCTGAGCTGGCGCGCGACCTGCAGAGAGAACTCCATCTACCTTCGCTCGCCATGCTGCTGGGACGCGGCACGGTCAGAACCAGTATTGCCAACGATGATTTCGCCCGTACCCTGCCTCACGAAGCGTGGCTATTCGAAAATGCAGCGGCAACCCGCAACGACAATAGCCCACCACTCGCCCTGCATCTGGCGCATGAGGCTGGTCTGCCGCTGGATGACGGCTTCTGGTTTATTCTTCAGCCCTTCCATCTCCATGTTGCACGCGACCATCTGGTCTTGACCGATCCGCGTCAATTGCAAATCAGTGAAGCGGATTCACGCACCCTGTTTGAATCGGCGCAATCCCTGTTTGCCGAAGACGGCAAACAACTGTTCTACATCAGCCCAGCAATCTGGCTGCTACGCGCCGATGACTGGCACGCGCTGCGTACTTCCACACCGGATGCCGCCTGCGGACACAATGTCGATATCTGGACGCCACAGGGAGATCGCTCGCGTGAATGGCGCCGCCTGCAAAACGAAGTGCAAATGCACTGGCACGATCATCCGGTCAATGACGAACGTGCCGGCCGTGGACTAAAGCCGGTGAATTCGGTCTGGTTGTGGGGTGGCGCAAAAGCCGGAACCTCGACCATGCAGCGCTTCGAGACCGCATTCAGCAGTACCAGGCAAACGACACCGGTCCTCGCAGCATTGAAAGCCAAAACAGTGGCAAATGCCGGTGAAGTTTTGGCAGCGTCGGCCAGCCATGCCGTTCTGGTGCTGGACGACTTGAGCGAGGCCGCATTGACGGAAGACTGGGCAGAATGGATCGCACGACTCAACGCAATGGAAGACAAATGGTTTGCGCCCTTGCTGGACGCACTGCGCAGCGGTCAACTGAAGCAGCTTGGCATCACTCTCAATCATCATGCCCAGCTAAAAACCGTCGACGTCAGTGCCGGTGCACTACGTAAATTCTGGAAAAAACCTGCTCTGACTGCACTCGCCGCATGACCCGCATCATTGTTCGCCCCTACGCCATCGCCAATGCCGAACGCCTGCAACAAGGTGGTCTGCATCCTGTCATGGCGCGCATCTTTGCCGCGCGTGGCCTGCTTGATCAGAAAGAATTACTGAGCGAACTGACCGCGCTGATTCCACCGCCTGGATTGCTGCATATCGATGCGGCAGCGGTCTATCTGGCCGAAGCGATTGCCGCTGGCAAGAAGATGGTCATCGTTGCCGATTACGATTGCGATGGCGCCACCGCCTGCGCGGTCGGCTTGCGCGGGCTGCGTGCCATGGGCGCGACCATCGATTACATCGTGCCCAACCGCTTTGAATATGGCTATGGCCTGACGCCAGAGATCGTGGCACTGGCCGTTCGCGAGAAAACACCTGACATCATTGTCACCGTCGACAACGGCATCGCCAGCATTGACGGCGTCGCCGAAGCCAATCGCCGCGGTATTGACGTGGTCGTCACCGATCATCATCTGCCGGGCGAGTCGCTGCCGGATGCGCGCGTGATCGTCAATCCCAACCAGCCGCACTGCGGTTTCCCGAGCAAGAATCTGGCGGGTGTCGGCGTCATGTTTTACGTGCTGCTGGCGCTGCGCGCAGAAATGCGCAAGCGCGGCATTTTCGATGCGACAAACCAGCCAAAACTAGACAATCTGCTCGATCTGGTTGCGCTCGGCACCGTCGCCGACGTCGTCAAGCTCGACGCCAACAATCGCATTCTGGTCGCGCAAGGCCTCAAGCGCATGCGCGCTGGCCGCATGCATGAAGGCGTGGCGGCACTGTTCCGCGCAGCCGGTCGCGAAGCACGGCGCGCCTCGCCATTCGATCTTGGATTTGCACTCGGCCCACGCCTGAATGCGGCCGGTCGTCTGGCCGACATGTCGCTCGGTATCGAATGCCTGACCACCGACGATCCGGGACGCGCATGGGCAATTGCCCAACAACTCGATGAAATCAATCGCGAGCGCCGCACCATCGAAGCCGACATGCAGGAAACAGCACTGACATTGCTCGACAGCTTCAATCCGCAGGACAAGACCACCATCAGCGTGTTCGACGCCGGCTGGCATCAGGGCGTAATTGGCATCGTGGCCTCTCGATTGAAGGACAAGTTCTATCGACCGACCATCACCTTCGCCGATGCGGGCGACGGCTGGATCAAGGGATCGGGACGCTCGATTGCCGGTTTCCATCTGCGTGATGCACTGGATCTGGTGTCCAAACACGCGCCGACCCTGATCGATAAATTCGGCGGGCATGCCATGGCGGCTGGACTGACGATTCGTGCCGATGCGTTTGACGCCTTTTCGGAAGCATTCGAAGCGGTCGGTCGCGACTGGCTGGATCAGAATCAGCTGGAACGGGTACTGGAAACCGACGGCCCGCTTGAATCGCCCTATTTCACCACGCAGTTCATCGAGCTGATCAACAATCAGGTGTGGGGACAGGGTTTTGCACCGCCCGTCTTCTGCGATGAATTCCGCGTCGTCAATCAGCGCATCCTGAAGGAACGGCATCTGAAACTGACGCTGGAGAAAGATGGTCAGCAATTCGATGCCATCTGGTTCGGCAACAGCGAATCACTGCCGGGTCATGCACGTGTCGCCTATCGCCTCGATGCCAACGAATTCAATGGGCGCACGCGGGTGCAATTGCTGGTGGAACATGCGGAAGCTGCATAAATATCAAGTTAAGCAAGCCATGCATCAACGTATGGCTTGATGCATGACTTGATCACCGTACTGGCAAAAACTGTATGAAGCCGCCGCCGATCAGATTTTGCACATAGTTGATCCCGGCGCGCCGATATTTTTCCGTCATGAAGGTCGCCAGCAAATCGAGGCGACCGACGATCTTGCCAAATTCTCGCTCGAAACTCAGGTTGCGCACACCGCTGCCCATATCATCAGCCAGCAGCAGCGGTTGTCCCGTGGTGTTACGTCGCGTGCCCAGCATCCAGACCGCGATCTCCATATTGCGTGCGGCATTGTAGATATGTTGGGCGTCCAGACTGTCGACCAGAAAGAATTCCGTCTTGCCATCGTGAGCCGCAATGATCATATCGGCGCTCGCGTAAATGAAAGCGGCAACACGATCGCCGGCAAAATCAGGCGTCAGCGCCAACGACATCGCACGGATGTCGCGCTGCTCCTGCAAACCTGGCCATGGTGCACGCTGCTCAATCGCCTTGCGCACGCGAAGAATCGCATCCTCTCGGCTAACTGCCGTTTTCTTCCATTCAGCCGGATTACGCCGGTACAGTTTGTCCATCAACAGGTAGAGGCTATCGAGGTTGTGCTGCATCGCAATGGTGGCAATGCGGTTGGTATCGGACTGGCCCATTTCACGGCCACTGCCCGCCATCCCTTTTACCTCGCCACGATTGGTGTGCGCTGCGGTACACCCGCCGAGCAGCACAACCAGCCCAATTGTTACCAGCAGCTTTTCTAGCATCCTGCACCTATTGCCAAAATGACCATGCAGGATCATGCCATGGAAATCCGCTAGTAGCCAATCCCGCAGTTTTCAGAGTAAAAAAGCCCTCTGAACAGGTATAATCTCGCCTTTTCCCCGCAAAGAACATCATGGAAGCCGAACGCCTCAATTCCCTTGAATCCCTGCTCGCCGATCTGACCGATCGTGCGGCCGAACTTCGGAGGTATCTTTGACTTCGATGTGAAGTCAGAGAAACTCGAACAAGTTAACGGGGAACTCGAAGACCCCGACGTCTGGAACGATCCCAAGCGCGCCCAGGATCTGGGCAAGGAAAAGAAATCGCTGGAAGCGATCGTCCACACACTCATCAAGATCGACACCGAACTGGCCGACGCGCGCGACCTCTTCGAGATGGCGCGTGAAGAAAAAGACGAAGATACCGTCGAAGCGATCGAAGCCGATGCACAAGAGCTGCTGAAGCTGGTCGAGGGCATGGAGTTCCGTCGCATGTTCGGCAATCCGATGGATGCCAACAACTGCTTCATCGATATTCAGGCTGGCGCCGGCGGGACCGAGGCGCAGGACTGGGCGTCGATGCTGTTGCGCCAGTATCTGCGCTACTGCGAACGCAAGGGTTTCAAGGTCGAGATTCTCGAACAATCCGATGGCGAGGTCGCTGGCATCAAGACCGCAACATTGAAAGTCGAAGGCGATTACGCCTACGGCTTCCTGCGCACCGAAACCGGCGTGCATCGTCTGGTGCGCAAATCGCCATTCGACTCGGCCAATGGTCGCCACACTTCGTTTTCCAGTCTGTTCGTCTATCCAGAAGTCGATGATTCGATCGAGATCGAAATCAATCCTGCCGATGTGCGTATCGATACCTACCGCGCTTCCGGTGCCGGTGGTCAGCACATCAACAAAACCGATTCCGCAGTCCGTCTGACGCACGGCCCATCGGGCATCGTGGTGCAGTGCCAGAACGATCGCTCGCAGCATCGTAACAAGGCCGAAGCCTGGGACATGCTGAAGGCCAAGCTGTACGAGCTGGAGTTGCGTAACCGCATGAGCGAACAGCAAAAGCTGGAAGACTCCAAGACCGATGTCGGCTGGGGCCACCAGATTCGCTCTTATGTGCTCGACCAGTCGCGCATCAAGGATCTTCGTACCAACTTCGAAACCGGCAACACCAAGGCGGTTCTCGATGGCGATATTGACGACTTCATTGCAGCGTCGCTCAAGCAAGGCGTGTAATTCGCGCTTTGCTTTTTCCTTTGCTGTTTCATTTTATTTGTACCTAACTGATAGTTGCCTTTCATGACTACGCACAACGACGACGCTTCGGCTGCATTGCCGATTGACGAAAACAAGATCATCGCCGAGCGCCGTGCCAAGCTCGCTGCCCTGCGCTCGCAAGGCGTGGCGTTCCCTAACGATTTCCGCCCGCAACACAAGGCAGCCGATCTGCACGAGCAATACGACAGCAAGACCCGCGAGGAACTCGAAGCCGAACCCGTGACCGTCGTACTGGCTGGCCGCATGATGCTCAAGCGCGAAGCCGGCAAGAAAGCCGCCTTTGCCACACTGCAGGATGCATCGGGCCCGAAGGCAGATGGCCGCATCCAGATTTACGCCACGCTTGACCTGACCGGTGAAGCCGCCATGGCTGCCCTGCATCACTACGACCTCGGCGACATCCTTGGCGTGGTCGGTACGCTGTTCAAGACCAAGACCGATGAACTGACGATCAAGGTCAGCGAACTGCGCCTGATCACCAAGTCGCTGCGTCCGCTGCCAGATAAATTTCACGGCCTCGCCGATCAGGAAACCAAATATCGCCAGCGTTACGTCGATCTGATCATGAGCGAAGAGACGCGTCGTACCTTCAAGGCACGTACTGCTGCGATCGCGTCGATCCGTAACTTCATGGCCAGCAACGACTTCATGGAAGTCGAAACGCCGATGTTGCACACGATTCCTGGTGGCGCCTCGGCCAAGCCGTTCATCACGCATCACAATGCGCTCGACATGCAGATGTTCCTGCGTATCGCACCGGAGCTGTACCTGAAGCGTCTGGTCGTCGGCGGCTTTGATCGTGTGTTTGAAATCAACCGTAACTTCCGTAACGAGGGCGTCTCGATTCGCCACAATCCGGAATTCACGATGATGGAGTTTTACGCGGCCTACACTGACTACAAATGGCTGATGGACTTCACCGAAGCCGTGATCCGTCAGGCAGCCATCGATGCCCACGGCACCGCAACACTGACCTACGGTGGTCGTGAACTGGATCTGGCCAAACCTTTCCATCGTCTGACCATCGTCGAAGCGATCAACAAGTACGCGCCCGGCTATACCGACGAACAACTGAACGATGCCGAATTCATCAAGAAAGAACTGCTGAAGTTCGGCGTCAAGCCACACGCGCATTCCGGTCTCGGCGCACTGCAACTCGCGCTGTTCGAAGAAACCGCCGAAGCACAACTGTGGGAACCAACCTACATCATCGACTATCCGGTCGAGGTCTCGCCGCTCGCACGTGCATCGGATACGCGCGAAGGCATCACCGAGCGTTTCGAACTGTTCATGGTCGGTCGCGAGATTGCCAACGGCTTTTCGGAATTGAATGATGCAGAAGACCAGGCTGCCCGCTTTCAGGCACAGGTTGCCGCCAAGGACGCTGGCGATGAAGAAGCCATGTACTACGACGCCGACTACATTCGCGCGCTTGAATACGGCATGCCACCTGCCGGCGGTTGCGGCATCGGCATCGATCGCCTGATGATGATCATCACCGATTCGCCGAATATCCGTGATGTGCTGTTGTTCCCGCATCTGCGCCGCGAAGATTAAGCAACGGCGAAGTTTCACAGATGCAACAAAAAGGACTGCTGCGGCAGTCCTTTTTATTTGTCCGTCGGCAACCAACTGCCGGGAATGCTGTCTGAGTTACATCGACTTACAACTTACACAAGTTCAACCTTTTTATTCGTCAATCTTGCGGTAATACTGAAGTCATCATTAACGACGCTTCCTTTCGGAGGAGATTATGGAAACCAATAACAAACCTCGTCTACACCCTTTGGTCGCTGCGGCCGCCATTGGTGTTCTTCTCGTCAGCCTGGTCGGCGTTGCAGCCATGACCGGTATGCTGCCCAACTCCAACAGCTCAAACAACTCTGCTCAAGTCGCAGAAATGAATCGACAGGCTGAACTGAAGGCTGCGGAAGCAGAAGCCAAAGAAGCAGCTGATAAAGCCGAAAAGTTGCGCAAGGAAGAAGATCGTCGTGTCGCCGCGTCTAAAGCAGCGGATCGTGCAAATGATCGTCCAACGCAAGTCGCACAAGCGGCGGTCTGCAATAACTGCGGTCGTGTCGAATCAGTACGTACCGTACAGTCTGCCGCGCAACCAAGCGGTGTCGGTGTCGTTGGTGGTGCCGTAGTTGGTGGCTTGCTGGGTAACCAAGTCGGCGGCGGCAGCGGCAAAACACTGGCAACAGTGGCTGGTGCGGTCGGTGGCGGTTATGCCGGTAACGAGATTGAAAAACGTACCCGTACCGCAACCACTTATCAGGTTCGAGTGCGCATGGACGACGGTAGCATCCGCAACTTCCCGTACAACAACTCGCCACAATGGTCGAGCGGTGATCGCGTGCGGGTTGTAGACGGTTATCTGCGTGCGCGTTAATCAGCAGTAAGTTGGTAATAAAAAAGAGCGGCTTGAAGCCGCTCTTTTTTATTACCGCAATACTTCTCTTATTCCGCTTCTTCGATCCAGGCCATCTGAATCGCTTCGAGAATTTTCTCGCCGGAATTCGCCGGGTTGTCATCAAAGCCATCGAGCTCGCATACCCAGCGATGCAAATCGGTAAAGCGCACCGTCAGCGGATCGATATCGGGAAACTTGTCGTTCAGCTCTTCGGCGATGCGAATGGTGTCCGTCCATTTCATGAGCAACTCCTTAGTGATTTTCGCTGGCGTGATTGATCGTGTAACGCGGAATCTCAACCACCAGATCTTCCGCAGCAACGACTGCCTGGCACGACAGGCGCGATTGCGCTTCCAGTCCCCACGCCTTGTCGAGCAAATCCTCTTCCGTATCGCCAGCTTCGTTCAGCGAATTGAAGCCTTCGCGCACGATCACGTGGCAGGTCGTGCATGCACAGGATTTTTCACAGGCATGTTCGATATCGATATCGTGCTGCAACAAGGCATCGCACACCGTCGTGCCGGTGGATGCTTCTATGACCGCACCATCCGGGCAGAGAATGTGATGGGGAAGAACGACGATTTGGGGCACTTGAGCTACCTCGACGGGTTAAATATTCAATTCAATTGGGAAAACACTGCAATCAGATGTCGTCCAGTTTCTTGCCGGACAAAACGGTCCGTACGCTGCGATCCATACGGCGCGCAGCAAATTCTTCTGTGCCATGCGCGAGTGCATGCACGGCGGACTTGATCACTTCGTGATCGCTACCGGTTGCTGACTCACGCACAGCCTCCAGCAAACGCACGACATCGGCACGTTCTTCGTCTGACAACAGATTGCCATCGGCATCCAGCGCCGATTGCGTCGCCAGCAAGATGCGTTCTGCCTCGACCTGCTCTTCGCGCAAGGCGCGCGCCAGCATGTCGGTATCGGCAGACTTGAAGGAATCCTGCAGCATCTGCGCAATCTGATCGTCGCCCAGTCCGTAGGATGGCTTCACACTGATGGAAGCCTCGACCCCGGAACGCAGTTCACGTGCAGAGACCGACAGCAAGCCATCTGCATCCACCTGATAAGTCACGCGAATACGTGCAGCGCCTGCCGCCATCGGCGGAATACCGCGCAGTTCAAAACGTGCCAGCGAACGGCAGTCGCTGACCAGCTCACGTTCACCCTGCACGATGTGAATCGCCATCGCGGTCTGGCCGTCCTTGAAGGTCGTGAACTCTTGCGCACGCGCACATGGAATCGTCGAATTACGCGGAATGACCTTTTCGACCAGACCGCCCATGGTTTCGATACCGAGCGAGAGCGGGATCACATCCAGCAGCAGCCAGTCGTCGCCGGCGGCACGATTACCCGCCAGCAGATTGGCCTGAATTGCAGCACCGAGCGCGACCACTTTATCCGGATCGATATTGCCGAGCGGTGTCGATTCAAAGAAGTCACCGACTGCCTTGCGCACAGGCGGCATGCGCGTTGCACCACCGACCAACACCACGCCATCGACATCATCGACAGTCAGCTCGGCATCGCGCAACGCCTTGCGGGTTGGCACCAAGGTCTTGGCAACCAGATGATGCGTAATCTCGTTGAATTCAGCGGCGGTGATCGTCAAGTGCACTTCTTCACCACTGCTCAGCGATGCATCGATATGCGTTTCTGTCTTGGACGACAACAATTCTTTTGCTTCACGCGCCTTGACCATCAACACACTGGTATCTTCATCCGACAATGGCGACAGGCCGGCTTCATGGATGATCCAGCAGAACAGACGATGATCGAAATCGTCGCCACCCAGTGCCGAATCGCCACCCGTTGCCAATACTTCGAACACGCCTTTGGTCAGCTTGAGAATCGAAACGTCAAACGTGCCGCCGCCCAGATCGTAGACAGCGAATACGCCTTCGGACGCGTTATCCAGACCGTATGCAATCGCAGCAGCCGTCGGCTCATTGAGCAGGCGCAGAACATTCAGGCCGGCTAGCTGCGCCGCATCCTTGGTTGCCTGACGTTGCGCGTCGTCAAAGTAGGCCGGCACGGTGATCACTGCGCCGACCAGTTCGTCACCCAGCGCATCTTCAGCGCGCTGACGCAAAGTCGCCAGAATATTGGCTGAGGTCTCGACCGGGCTCTTGATACCGCCAACGGTTCTCAGTTGCACCATGCCGGGCGAGTCAATGAAATCGTAAGGCAGGTTTTCAACGTAGGCGATGTCCTTCAGGCCACGCCCCATGAAACGCTTGACCGATACGATCGTATTCTTTGGATCGGTATTTTGTGCAGCTTGTGCCTTGTAACCGATATGCGCATTACCATCGGGCAGATAGCGCACGACGGACGGCAGCAGTGAGCGCCCTTCTTCGTCGGTCAGGACTTCCGGCACGCTGTTGCGTACCGTTGCCACCAGCGAATTGGTGGTGCCGAGATCAATGCCGACCGCCAGACGATGCTGGTGCGGTGCGGTTGACATGCCGGGTTCTGCGATTTGAAGTAAAGCCATAACGTTTAAACACTTGTCTTTGTCGTAGGTTGTCGCCACACATGATGCTGCGACAATCCTGGTCGGTGGATTACATCAGCGCGTCCTGCGCATTTGCAACTTCCTCGGAGAATTTTTCCAGAAACATCAACTGGCGAACCAGTCCCGCCGCCTGCGTGAAATCCTTGCTGTCCAGATGCGTGGCGATGGCGGCAAGCGCATCCTTGCGTTCTGCACGAATCGAACGATCCAGCCCTTCCAGCGCATTCACATTTTTTTCTGCGCGTGCATCGTCCAGCGCTTCGCGCCATTCCATCTGCTGCATCAAAAACGTGACCGGCATCGCGGTATTCGATTCGACTTCCAGATCGACGCCATTCAGTTCGCACAAATACGCAGCACGTTTGAACGGACTTTTCAGAGTCTTGTAGGCTTCATTGGCGCGCGTCGCCCATTGCATCGCAACGCGTTTTTCGCTATCGGATGCGCTGGCAAAGCGATCGGGATGCACCTGACTCTGCACATCGTGATAGGCACGGTCCAGTGCACCCGCATCGATTGCGAACTGTTGGGGAAGGTGGAATAGTTCGAAGTGGTTTTGCATTCTGTGCGTTGGCGATTGCTACGCGCGCCGCTTGCCGGCGTCAGTCGTGGGAGAACCCTTGTGCATCAAATAAAAGAGCCTGCACATCATCGTCAGGCTCTATCGGGACTGCAGCGTTCGCTGCAGTGATCAATCAGATACGGAAGCTCTCACCGCAACCGCACTCGTCCTTGACGTTCGGATTGTGGAATTTGAAGCCTTCGTTCAGACCTTCACGTGCAAAATCCAGCTCGGTACCGTCGATGTAAGGCAGGCTTTTCGGATCGACAAACACCTTGACGCCGTGCGACTCGAACACGCTGTCTTCATTGGCGCTTTCGTCAACATATTCGAGCTTGTACGCTAGGCCGGAACAACCGGTCGTGCGTACGCCGAAACGAAGGCCGATGCCTTTGCCGCGTCGTTCCATGTAGCGATTGATGTGCTTCGCCGCTTTTTCAGTCAGTGTGATTGCCATGATATCCGCTCAAAAAGGTTGTCTCTGCTCACACGGCCGGCGCATGCCAGTCGTGTGCCCAATGAACAAACTTATGCCGCTTCCTGCGATTCCGTCGTGCCGTGCTTGGTCTTGTAGTCCAGCACCGCTGCCTTGATGGCGTCTTCTGCCAGAATCGAGCAGTGGATTTTCACTGGCGGCAAAGCCAGTTCTTCCGCGATCTGCGTGTTCTTGATCGACAAGGCTTGATCCAAAGTCTTGCCCTTGACCCATTCGGTCACGAGCGAGGACGATGCGATCGCCGAACCGCAGCCGTAAGTCTTGAATTTTGCGTCTTCGATTACGCCGTCAGCGCCGACCTTGATCTGCAATTTCATGACGTCGCCGCAAGCCGGCGCACCAACCATGCCGGTACCGATGGTGTCATCACCCTTGTCAAACGCGCCAACGTTGCGCGGGTTTTCGTAGTGATCGAGTACTTTGTCCGAGTAAGCCATTTTGATGCTCCTTGAATTAATCTACGCCTGCAGCCGCGATTAGTGCGCTGCCCACTGGATCGTACTGATGTCGATCCCGTCCTTGTACATATCCCACAGCGGCGACAATTCGCGCAGCTTGGAAACTTTTTCCTTGATCAGGTTGATTGTGAAATCAACCTCTTCTTCGGTCGTGAAACGACCGATGGTGAAACGAATCGAGCTGTGTGCCAGTTCGTCGCTGCGACCCAGTGCACGCAATACATA
>Ga0308164_10002557_pt1 | contig 17795 bp, 9 predicted proteins | sample PhyTR2_FD_201031 | JGI IMG/M metagenome (GOLD analysis project Ga0308164, IMG submission 201031) | Phyllosphere microbial communities from UC Gill Tract Community Farm, Albany, California, United States - DLSLT.R2 | ecosystem: Host-associated > Plants > Phyllosphere > Unclassified | place: USA... | reverse complement strand
GCGCCGACCTTGGTCGCTGCCGGTGCGCCGCCCTTGAACAGGATCATAGTCGGGATACCGCGGACGCCGTACTTGCCCGGCGCGTCGGGGTTCTCGTCGATGTTGAGCTTGGCGATCGTCACCTTCTCGCCCAGTTCTTCCGAGATTTCCTCGAGCGAGGGTCCGATCATCTTGCACGGGCCGCACCATTCCGCCCAGAAATCGACGAGCACGGGCCCGTCCGCGTTCAGGACGTCTGCATCGAAGCTGGCATCGGTAATCTGCTTGGTCGCCATCGTGAATTCTCCTTCGTTGAACGCAATCTAGGGTCGCGCGCGTGTTCGCTCAACCACCGAGGCGCTAGCTTTGCTCCGCGGGCCGATAGTGCGGCTTGTTCGCGGCCAGCGTCGCATCGCTGAGCACGATCAGTCGCGGCCCGGCCGTGTACAGCAACGCCGCCTCGACGATCCGCCCCGGAAAGATCACGCCCAGCGCCTCGGCATAGGCCGCCATCTGTTTCAGATGATAGTCGGGCACGTCGTCTAGCCCGCCCGGCGCGCGCCGCCCGGTCTTGAAGTCGACGACGCGGATGCGGTCGGCCTCGATCAGCAGGCGATCGACCGTCCCCGACACGACGATGCCGTTCGGCAAGGTCGCGGCGATCGGCGCCTCGGCGAGCGTATCCGCACCGAACAGCTCGGCAAAGCGCGGATCGTCGAGCACCGTGACGACGCTGCGCACGATGTCCCCGCGCGCCGCGGCATCATCGACCCCGCCCGCCTTCGCCAGCCAGCGATCGGCCGCGGCGACGCGATCGGAGGCAGCAACCGCCGGCAGCCGCTCGAACAGCGCATGGATCAGCCGGCCCCGCTCCGCCGCGACTCGCATCGCAGGCGTAGGCGGCGGATCGGAGACGGCATCATCGCCCAGCGCGGACGGCGACAAGGGGCGCGGCGGACGCGCCTCGAGCGGCGCGGGTTCGTGCGCCCAGGCCGGGAGGTGCGCATCGGCCGGACGTTCGGCCAATGCCGATGCCTTGGCGCTCACCGCGGGCTGCGGATCGACCCCGACGAAACGCCGTTCCTCGCCGCTGCCCTCCTCGGAGGGCGGCACGGCAAGCGCGGTCAGCGCACGATCGGCCGCCGCGTACCAGCTATTCTCCGGCGGCACGCCCTTCGCGCGAGTTCCGAGCGCTCCCGCGATCACCAGCCGCTCTTCAGCGCGCGTCGCCGCGACGTAGAACAGCCGCCAATGCTCCTCGAGTTCGCGCTGCTCGGCCGCGGACACGACCGCATCGAGCGGCCCGCCGCGCTCGTTCGATCGCGGGCGGAACACCGGGATCGGCGCAGCGCCGGGCTCGGGCGCCCATTTCAGGATCGATCGCGGTGCCGCCGACGGATCCGCGGTCGCATCCGCGAGGATCACCAACGGCGCCTGCAGGCCCTTCGCGCCATGCGCGGTCATCACGCGCACCGCATCGAGCGGCGCGGACGGATCGCGGACGATCTCGACATCGCCGCGATCGAACCAGTCGAGGAAGCGCTGCAACGACGGCGTCGTCGTGCTTTCGAACGTCAGCGCGGCGTTGAGCAGCTCCTCGATCGGATCGCGCGCCTCGGTCCCCAGCCGCCGGATCAGCTTCCGGCGTCCGTCGAGCGGCCCCGACAGGAGCTCCTCCAGGAACTGATACGGCGTGGCGATATCGGCGCGCGCGAGCATCGCGAGCAACGGCGCGAGCCGCGCAGGCGACTGCGTGCGTTGCAGATGCCGCCAGAGCGGCCCGGCCTCGCGCGGTGCCGCCGCCATCAGCTCGTCCTGCGTCCACCCGATCAACGGCGACACGAGCAACGCCGCGACGCTTAAATCGTCCTCGGGCTGCAGCACGAAGCGGATCGTCGCGAGCAGATCCTGCACCGCCAGCGGCGCGTTCAGCCGCAGCCGATCGACCCCCGCCACCGGCACGCCCTCGGCATAAAGCCGCGCGACGATCAGCGAGGCGAGGTCGCCGCGCCGCTTGACCAGGATCATTACATCCTCGGGGCGAAGCCTGCGCCCCTTGCTCTCGAGCATCAGCCCCGTGTCGGGCGCGAGCCAGCGTTTCACCGCGCGCGCGATGTCGCTGGCGAGTTTCCGCACCGCGTCGTCGACCCAGCCTTCCTCGTCATCCTCGCTGCCGCCCGCCGAGACCGGCGGCCACAACGTCACGGTGCCCGGCCCGGCCACTTCGCTGGCGTGCCGCTCGACCGCGCCCGCGATGCCGAGACCCGGCTCGCCGATCGCGTCGATCGCGGCATCGACGAACTCCAGCACGGTCCGCGTCGAGCGGAACGAATGCCGCAGCGACAACCGCGCGAGGGGCAGCCCGCGCTCCTCCTCGGGCCAGTCGTCGTCGCCCAACGCCTCGGTCGCACGCCCGCCGAAATACTGCTCGGCCGCCTGGAAATTGAGCGGGTCGGTCCCCTGGAACCCGAAGATCGCCTGCTTGTAATCGCCGACCGTGAACAGCGTCCGCGTCGACGGTGCATAGATGCCGCGGCCGACGAAGAACTCGTCCGCCAGCGCGCGCACGATCCGCCACTGATGGCCGTTGGTGTCCTGCGCCTCGTCGATCAGCAGATGCTCGGTCGCCTGGTCGAGCTTGTAGCGCACCCATTCGCCGATCCCCGGCTGGTCGAGCAACGCCACCGTCGTCGCGATCAAATCGTCGAAATCGACCGCGCCTGCGCGCCGCTTGGCCTGCGCATAGCCGCGCGCATAGTCGCGCCCGACCTCAAGCCCGTCGCCGAGCAGGTCGCAATAGATCGCGCGCTGCACCATCGACAGCACGTCGGTGCACGCCTCGCCCAGATCGCGCGCGAGCACTTCGTAATCGGGATCGGCATCGATCAGCTTCTTCGACGCTTTCCGCGGCTCGCCCTTGCCCGTCAGCACGACGCCAGCGAGCTCGGACAGGGTCGCCGCACGATCCTCGGAGTCGAGCCAACGCTGCACCGTTGCCGCCGCCGCGAGGCCCGTGGCCGTCCCCCAGGCACGATTGGCCGCCGCGATCCGCTCGATCGCGTTCAGATCCAGCGCATCGCACCACTCCGCGATCGCCTCGTCGATATCGCCCGACGGCAGGCCGAGTTCGCGGCGCAGCCACGGCTGGATCCCGACCGGCAGCGCCTCCAGAGCGGGCAACGCGCGCGCGCACGCCAGCAGGAACGCCTCCGCCCCGCCCTCGCCCATCCGCAGGCTCAGCCGCCCGACGATCTCGACCGGACGCTCGCGCCCCTCGCGCTCGGCATCCGACAACAGGCTCGCCAGCGCCTCGCGCGCGAGCCCCGCCTCTTCGCGCGCCTCGAGCGGCCGGAACCCCGGCGTCAGCCCGGCCTCGACCGGGAACGCGGCGAGCAACCCCTGGCAGAAGCCGTGGATCGTCTGGATGCGCAAGCCCCCGCCCGGCGCGTCGAGCACCTTCGCGAACAACGTGCGCGCCCGATCCTGCAACGCCTGGACCGGACTCTCGCCGAGCGCGATCAGATCGGCCGCCAGCGCCGGCGCGGGCATCCGCACCCACGCGGCGAGCCGCCCGTTGATCCGCTGCGCCATCTCCGCCGCGCCCGCCTTGGTGAAGGTCAGGCACAGGATCGCGCCGGGATCGACGCCGCGCAGCAGCAGCCGGAACACGCGTGCCGCGAGCACCTGCGTCTTGCCGGTGCCCGCCGACGCCGACAGCCAGACGTGCGACGACGGGTCGCTCGCATTGGCCTGCGCCCCCCTCAGCCGGGGCAGCGTGGCGAGCGCATCACCGCTCACGGCCATACCATTCGTCGCGTCGCATCAGTTGGTCATACTCGGCATAGGGGGCATATTCGGGGACGAGCTTGGCGGTGAACGCGGCGCTGCCCGTGAGCCATTCGCCGACGACTTCGGTGAAGTTGTGTGCGGCGATAGAGGTGAATTCGGCGGTCGGGATCTTGTCGCGCTTGCCCTCGGGATCGACCGGGCTCTCGATATAGCCGAACGCATCGCGCTTCTTGCCGAGCGACCAATATTCGAACGCGCCCGCGGTGCCCGAGACGTCGGCGAACCCGCCGCGCTCGGCGATCAGCCCGAGCAGGCCGAGCTGCAGGCTGTAGCCGGCGCGCACCGCGGTCGGCGATGGCGGCTTGCCGGTCTTGTAGTCGATCACCGCGAGGCGACCATCGGCGAGCCGGTCGATCCGGTCGTAGCGCCCCGACAAGGTCACCCCGGCGATCTCGATCTTGCCCTTGCCCTCGGCGCTGGCCACGCTGCGGCCGTCTTCACCCTGCGCGACGATCGCGCCCGCGATCCAGTCGATCGCCTCGAGCAGCCGCGGCTGCCACAGCGCGCGCATCATCGGATGCGTCCGCTCGTCGTCGAGCATCGCCTTCGCGCGCAGCCGCAGCGTGTCGACGGTGCAGCCGTCCTGCTTCCACCATTGTTCGAGAATATCGTGCACCGCGGTACCGCGCCACGCCGCGCTCGGATCGGCATCGACCGGATCGAGCGGCATCAGCCCGAGCACGCGCCGCGCGTAGAAGGCGTAAGGGTCGGCCTTCAGGCGATCGACTTCGGTGACGGAAATCGCCCTGGGCCGCAGCAGCGCGGGCGGCGAAGGTGCGGGACGATCCGCGGGCAGATGCTCGCCCGGATCGTCGAGCGCACGCGTCCAGCCCTCCAGCGCCGACGCGCGCTCGAACCGGTCGCCCGCCAGCGCCTGCAACCGAAGCCAGAGCCGTGACGCCAGCGCCGGCGACTTCGCATCGCGCCGCGCGCGCGTCACGACTGCGCGCGGGGCACCCAGCGCCTGCGCGAAATCATGCGCCGCGGTGCCGACACGCCGTTCGAGACCCGGCAGGCCAAGCTCCATGCGGATGCGTGGTGCCAACCACGGATCGGGCGCGGGACGTCCCGGCCACACGCCTTCGTTCAGCCCGCCCAGCACCATAACGTCGGCGGTCTGCAACCGCGCCTCGATCAGGCCATAGATCGCCAGCCGCGGATGCCCGCCCGGCGCGGGCCGCACCGCGACCTCGTCGAGCAGCGTGCGCAGCAATTGCGGCACCTCGCGCGGATCGACCCGAGGCGGTCCGGCGGGTGCTTCGGCTTCCAGATCGGCAAGGAACTCCGCCGCGGCACGGCCCGCAAGTCCCGACCAGAGATTGTCGCCGCACAGCGCCTGCGCCGTCTCGCGCAGGCAGGCGAGCACCGAGGCCAAGGGCTGCGGTCCCTGATCGAACGCGCCGGCCAAGGGAGTCAGCAGCGGCTGGACGTCCGCCCACCATGTCGCAGCCGTGCCCTTGCGCTCCTCCAGATGGCCGGCGATCCCGTCGAGCCCGGCAGCCGGTCGCGGCCCGCGCAACCGTCGGTCGAGCGCGCGCGCCCCGTCGAGCCACAGCAAGCGATCCTCGCCGCTGCGCACCAGCGGATGCTTGAGCAACGCCAGCAACGCGAGCGGCGAGAAGCGCTGCGCCGCCGCCTCGGCGAGCGCAAGCAACAACGTCCCCGGCGGCAGGATCGACAGAGGTCGCCCTGCGCTGTCGTCGATGCCGATGCCCCAGCGCCCGAGATGCGCCGCCACCCGCCGCGCCAGCGCGCGGTCGGGCGTGACCAGCGCCGCGGTCCGCTCGGGCACCTCCAGCGCCTCGCGCAACACGAGCGCAATCGCCTGCGCCTCTTCCGCGGGCGTCGCGAGTTCGGCGGCCGTCACGCCCTTCAAGCGGCGATCCTCCGCCGCGATCTGCGTCCACTTGCCGGTGAAATCCGCAGGCGCCAGCGCGTTGGCGATCGCCCGGCCGCGCGCGGCATCGGCGTCGTGCCCGCCGCCCTCGCGCCACGTCTGCACCTCGCCGCGCGCGACGCCCATGCGCAGGAGCATCAGCTTGGCATCGAACTGCGGATGCGTCTCGATCGAGCGCCGCGTGAGCCCGGTCACGGGGTGCGGATCATGCGGGCCGAGCGCGTCCCATTCCTCGTCGGGCAGCGCGAGGTCGAGCCCGGCGAACACCACCATCCCGTGCGGCATGTCGGCGATGCAGCGGAGCAGCCGCGCGACCGCGGGTGCGGAATCGGTCACGCCCGCCGCACACACGATCCCGGCAGGCGGCGCGTTCCGCCAGCGCTGCGCGAGGCGGTCGAGCAACGCCGAGCGCCGCGTCGCCGCATCGATCCGCTCGAGCCGCGCGAGTTCGCCCGGCCAGCGTTGCAGCACGATCTCGAACGTCGCCAGCGCGCGACGCCAATGCTCGGTGAGTTCGGGGCCCAGCTCGATATCGCGCAACTTGGTCGGCGGGACTTCCTCGACCAGCAACTGATCGAGCGTCCGCGCGAGTTCGCCCGCGAGCCGCACCGCTTCGGCCGCATCGACAGGATGCCCCTCTCGCGCGCGCTCTTCGGACACCAGCCGCGCGAGGATCATGCGGCGCTGATAGGGCGGCACCGCGGGCAGCGGCGGATCGATATCGTCCGCCGGATCGAGCGCGGCGCCGACCGCCTCGCCCATCTCCGGATCGCCCAGCGCCACCAGCCGCGGCAGAACGAGCCCGCCGCCGCTCGCACGCACGAACGCCTCGGTCACCGCCTTCACCGCGCGGTTGTTCGGCAGCACGACCAGCGCGCGCGCCAGTGCCAGCGGATCGCGCCTCGCCTGCCGCATCAGCCCGGCGACCAGCGCATCGGCAAACGCCCGGTGCGCGGGGATCGTGTACAGCGTCGGACGACCCGCCGTGGCGCTATCAGCCATCCGCGAGGATCGCCTCGGTCCGCGGAATCGCGGCGGGCGTCCCGACATCGAACCACAGGCCCTGATGGACCTGCCCATAAGCGCGGCCCGCCGCGATCGCGCGATCCCAGAACAGGTTGGTCGAGAACGGCCCCTCAGGCCAGTCGGCGATCAGCCGCGGGTGGAGGATCTGGATGCCGGTATAGGCGAACGGCGCGAGCCGGCCGGACTTGCGCCGCCCGCTGATCCGCCCATCGGCAGCGAGATAGAAATCGCCCGGCCCGCGGTGATTATGCGCGCGCGCAAGCGGCACCATCAGCAGCAGCGCATCCATCTTGGCATCGTCCCAGCGCGACGCGAGCAGCTTGATCGCATCGACCGGTCCGTCGATCCACAGATTGTCGCTGTTGACCACCAGCACCGGCGCCTCGCCGAGCAGGCCGCGCGCCTGGACGAGCCCGCCGCCCGTCTCCATCAGCATCTTGCGCTCGTCGGAGATCACGACGTCGATCCCGTCGAACCGGTCCGTGACGTGCGCCTCCAGCGTATCCGCGAGGTAATGCACGTTGACGACGGCGCGCTTGATGCCCGCCGCCTGCAACCGCGCGAAGACGTGGTCGATCAGCGGCTTGCCTGCCACCTTGACCAGGGGCTTGGGCCGCGTCGCGGTCAGCGGCCGCATCCGCTTGCCTAGGCCCGCCGCCATGACCATCGCCGTCTCGGGGACGGTGCCACGCGGGACGGGGCGGATCGTCTGCTGGCGGCTCATGCCGACAGGACCAGCGGATCGCCGCGCAACGCGGGCGGTACGTTGGCTGCGAACCACGCCGCGACCGGCGCCATCACCGGCTGTGCGAGGTCGCGCTCCAGATACGCCCAGACACGCGGGCACATCGTCGGGTAATGCGGCTTGCCATCGCGCTGCCATAGCCGCGTGAAGATGCCGAGGATCTTGGCGTTCCGCTGCGCGCCGAGCACGTGATACGCGTCCATGAACGCCGCATCGGCACCGGTCGCGGCGCGATACCGCTCGAGCATCGCCGCCTCGACCGTCGGATCGACCGTCCGCCGCGCATCCTGCAACAGCGACACCAGGTCGTAGGCTGGATGCCCGGCGAGCGCGTCCTGGAAATCGAGCAGCCCCAGCGACCGTTCCGGCCCGACCAGCATCAAATTCTCGGCATGATAATCGCGCAGCACGGTGACGGGCTTGTCGGCGATGGCGTGATCGAACACCGCCTCCCACGCCGCGTCCCAGCCGGCGAGATCGGGCGCGATCCCGACCGCCGGGCAATACCATTCGACGAACAGCCCCGCCTCGCGCTTCAGCACCGCGCGATCATAGAGGGGCACCGGTCCAGCCGGCTCAGCGCGCAACCGAACGAGCAGGTCGATCGCCGGCGCGTACAGCGACAGCTCCTCCTCCGGCGCCGCATCGACCGCCTCACGCAACCGATCGTCACCAAAATCCTCGATCAGCACGAGCCCCTGGTCGAGATCGCACGCCAGGATCGCCGGTGCCGAGAAGTCGCGCTCGACGAGCCATTCGGCCACCGCAATGAACGGCCGGGGGTCCTCATGCGGCGGCGGCGCATCCATCAGGATCGCGCGACGCTCACCAAGCACCGCGCGAAAATAGCGTCGGAACGACGCATCGCCCGCGACCGGAAGGATCTTCGCCCCTCCCCAGCCATGAGCGTCGAGAAAAGCGGCGGCGCCGGGCGGCGGGGTCATGTCGGCCATCGCGACCTCCAAGCTTCCGGCACGCCGATAGTCAAGCCGCGCGTGCCGTCCGGCTCGATCGTCAGGCTCAGCCGAAGCGCATCGGGCCAATAGTCCGGCCCCGCGCGCTCGGGCCATTCGACCAGCAGCAGCGAATCATAGCGTGCGTCGTCGAGCGCGAGTTCCTCTATCTCTGCCGGGTCGTCGATCCGGTACAAGTCGACGTGCATGACGGGAAAGCGCACCTCAGGCGGCTCGTAAGGCTGGACGATCGCAAAACTGGGCGACGGCGCCTCACCGACGAGCCCAAGTGCAGAAAGCAGCCCGCGCGCAACGCTGGTCTTCCCCGCACCGAGCGTACCCTGGAGCGTGATGACGTCGCCGGGCCGCGCGCGCGCGGCGAGCAGAGCGCCGAATGCCTCGGTGGCTTGGGGATCGGGTAAAAGGATCATGCGAACGAGCCCTCTCCCCCTCGGGGAGAGGGTTGGGTGAGGAGCTGTTCGAGGCGCAGCACTGCTTGGCCGCCCCTCACCCCGACCCTCTCCCCGCAGGGGAGAGGGAGCAGAAGTTGCGCGCTCATCGCCGAGGCAATTCGACGGTGATCAGCGTGCCCGCCCCCGGCTCGGACACCAGCTCGATCGTCCCGCCATGCGCCTCCACGAACTGCTTGGCCAACGGCAGGCCCAGCCCCAGCGCCCGGTCGCCCATCGGCTTGGACTCGGCAAACCGGTCGAACGCGTGCGCAACAGCCTCCGCATCCATCCCGACCCCGTCGTCGGACACCACGATCCGCGCCGAGGTCGCATTGCCGTCGGTATGCAGCAGCACGCGCCCGCCATCCTGCGTCGCCGCGACCGCGTGGCGCAGCAGATGCTCGACGACCTCCTTCAACCGCTTCGGATTGCCGTTCACCCGCCCGGTCGACCGCGCCACCTCGACCGCGAAGTCGAGCTTGCGCCGTTTTGCGGACGGCAGGATCGTCTCCGCCGCCGCGCGGACGGTAGTCGCGAGATCGACGTCGCTCCGATCGGTCTCCTCGCGATCGCTCTCCGCGCGCGTCAGGTCGAGCACGTCGTCGACCAGCAACCCGAGCCGCTCGACCGATTCGAGGATCGCGCCGACATAGCCCTCGGCCTGCGGCGTCATCGCCCCCGCATAGCCGCCGTGCAGCATCTCCGCGAACCCGCTGATCGAGGTGAGCGGCGTGCGCAATTCATAGCTCATGTTCGCCACGAACGCGGTCTTGACCTTGTCCGCCGCCTCCAGCGCGTTCGCCCGGTCGCGCAACGCCTGCTCCGCACGCCGGCTGTCGGTGATGTCGAGCATCGTGAACAGCGCGTTGCCATCGGGCAGCGGCACGCCGGCGAACTCGAAATGCCGCCCGTCGGCAAACGCCACGCGCCCGCCGCGCTGCTGCCGCTCGACCGTCGCCGAGCGCACCAGGTCGGGGATCAGCGCCGACCGGTTGGGCGTCAGAAGCTTGCCGCCCGCCGCCTCGGCAAACGCATCGACGCGCGGGTGCGACGCCAGGAACTCCTCCTCCAGCCCCCACAACAGCCGGAACCGGTTGTTCCACAACTGCAACCGCCCGTCCGCCGCGAAGACGCCGAGCGCCTCGAACAGATTGTCGAACGTCGCGGTGCGCACGCGCAGCAGCGTGTCGCGCGCGCTGGCGAGCTGGACCTGCTCGGTCCGGTCCTCGAAGATCAGCAGCAGGCCGCCATCGGGCAAGGGCTGCGCGACCACGCGAAGATGCGTGCCGCCGCGCAGGTGCCAATTCTCCTCCATCGCGCCGCCGCTCTGCCCGCCGGCCTGCGACGAGCCGGTCTGCATGAACCAGTCGCGCCGCTCCGCCTTCCAGCTCGGAAAGTCGCGGACTTCGGGCAGGCGGTTCGCCTCGCGCATACGCTCTAGCACGCGGTCGAATTCGGGCCGGTCGGCGAGCCATTCGCTCCGCATCGCAAACATCCGGCGGAACGGCTGGTTGCAGAAGACCAGCGACCGGTCCCCGCCGAACTGCGCGACGCCTGCCGACAGCCGGTCGAGCATCGCGCGCTGCGCCTCGGCAAACCGCTTGGCGCCCGATCGCGCCTGCTCGAGCTCCTCGATATCGATCGCGAACCCGGCAACGCCGCCGCTCGGCAACGGCACGTCGTAGATCTGCAGCGACCGGCGCGCGCCGTCGATCGTCGCGGGCAGGACCTGCTGGTGCGGCCGCCCCTGCTCGCGCGCGACCGCGGCCCCGGCCAGCGGCCCGCCACGCCCCGACCCCTCGACCAGTTCGAGGCCGCGCGCGACCACGTCGGCCGCATCGCGACCCTCGACCGCGTCGACATAGGCCGTGTTCACCATCGCCAGCCGCAAATCGGTCGCGCGGTACCACATCGGCATCGGCGCGGCCTCGATCAGCCCGGTCAGCGAGTCGTACGCGGACCCGAGCCGTTCGGTCTCCGCGGCCAGCCGGGCGATCTCCGCCTCGCTGTCGGTCGCATCGAACGCCCAGAGCAGCACCGCGCCGCTCGCGCCCATCTCGCCCGCCGCACGCGCGCCGCGAAACGTGATCGCGCGCGTCGAGCCGACCAGCCGCACCGAACGCACGAACGCCCGCCCCGACCGCTGCGCCGCGGTAATGTCGGCGATCAGCCGCGCGGCATCCTCGGGCGAGAGCCCCGTCCCGCCGGTGGCCAGCTCGCCGATCGACCGCGGCGGCGCATCGAGCCCGAGCCAGTCCGCCATCCGCTGCGTCATCTCGATCCGCCCGCCCGAGCGGATCACCGTCACGATCGCCGGCGACCCGTCGAGCACCGCGCGCAGATGCGCATTGGCCTCGACCGCCTCCGCCGCAGCCCCGCGTGCGCGTAAGCCGAGAAACACCAGCACGCCCCCTGCAACCACGAACGCGAGCAGGAGTGCACCCGCCAGCAGACCCGTACCGGCCCCCAGGACCATCATCGTTCAAGCATGCGCGCGACCATCCCGCCATCTAGGCCAACCCCGTGCCGATAGGGAAGAGGATGCGGCGCATTCGCGGAGGTGATGATGGCGCCGGTGCCCGGCTGGCCGAGGCTGGGGCTAATCGACATCACGCCACGATACCTCGGCGTGCACGCGCGGCGGCGGCTACCCCCACCCTGTTGCAGAATTGTGTCACCATGGGGCGAAAGCGACAACATTAGTGACCATTCGTCGCATTGCGCTTTCCAAATCAACCGCGGAACGGTCTGGGGCCGCATCATCGTACGCGTTAATGACGAAGGAATGGCGTTTGCCTCGGACTCTGCTTCTCACTGCAACAATTCTCGCTGCTGGCGCACTCGCCGTACCGGCATCTGCGCAGGACGTTCCTGCTGCGGCCCCCGCCGCGACACAGGATCAGGCCACGGTCGCCCCGGCCGCAGAAGCGCCGGCAACCGATGACACGATCGTCGTGACCGGCTCGCGCATCCGTCGTCCCGATCTCGAATCCGCCTCGCCGGTCGCGGTGGTCGATTCCCAGCAGATCCAGTCGCAGGGCATCGTCAACACCCAGGACCTGCTGCAGAAGCTGCCGCAGGTCGGCATTCCCGGCCTCAGCCGCACGAACAGCAACTTCGCGACCTCGGGTAACGGCATCGCGACGATCAACCTGCGCAACCTCGGCGATTCTCGAACGCTGGTGCTCGTCAACGGCCGTCGCTTTGTACCGGGCGTCGCAGGAACCTCGGTGGTCGACGTCAACAACATCCCCGCCGATTTCGTCGAGCGGATCGAAGTCGTCACCGGCGGCGCGTCGGCAATCTACGGATCCGATGCCATTGCCGGCGTCGTCAACTACGTGACGAAGACCGACATGCAAGGCATCATCGCCCGCGCGCAATATGGCCTCACCAGCCGCGGCGACAACCCGAACTACACCGCCAGCATTACCGGCGGCACGAAGTTCGGCGAGGACGATCGCGGGTCGATCATCGTCAACGGGACCTATTCGAAGGATCTCGGCCTGCTGTCGCGCAAGCGCGGTATCTCGGCTGAAGACTGCTCGGCAGCGGGTTGCGGCCCGCAGTCGTACAGCTCCTATTCCGCGCAGGGCCGCTTCCAGTTCCGGAACGGCGCCAACGAGTCGACGAACGCCGGCGGCTATGCCAGCAACCTGTTCTCGTTTAACCCGGACAATTCGGTCGTCGCCGGCGGTGGCACGGGGTTCAACCGCAATTCGGTGCGCCGCATCTCGACGCCGGTCGAACGCTATCTCGCAGCCGGCGCCGCGCAGTACAAGTTCAGCGACTCGGTCACGGCCTTCCTCGAGGGCACCTACGCCAAGACGAAGTCCAGCTCGCAGCTCGAGGCGCTCGCACTCGATTCGCAGCTCGATACCGGCGTCGGCTACGGGATCGACAATCCGTACATCCCTGCATCGATCCGCCAGCAGATCACCGCGCGCAACAGCGATGGCATCGCATCGAACGACGTGACCTCGATCGACTTCCGTCGTCGCCAGAACGAGGTGTTCAGCCGCAGCAATACGAACGATCGCGACACCTTCCGCATCGCCGGCGGCTTCCGCGGCGATATTAGCCCCAAATGGCGGTACGAAGTGTCGGGCGTCTATGGCCAGCTGAAGGACAGCACCAGCAGCCAGGACATCGACATCACGAAGTACGCGAACGCGCTCGACGCGGTCACGGACGCCACAGGTACGATCGTCTGCCGCGATGCCACAGCCCGCGCAGCCGGCTGCGCCCCGATCAACCTGTTCGGGTACAACACAGCGAGCGCCGCCGCATCGAACTATGTCCAGTCCGACGTGCCACGCTCGGTCGAGATCAAGAATACGCAGTTCGTCGCCAACGCCAGCCTCAACGGTTCGCTCCTGACGCTGCCCTATGGCGATGTTCAGGTCGCTCTTGGCGCTGAGTATCGCCGCGAGAAGAGCAGCGAGAATTGGGACGCGCTGACCAACGCAGGTCTGAATTCGGGCAACCAGACGCCCGATACGGTCGGCAAGTTCAACGTGAAGGAGCTGTTCGGCGAGATCGACATTCCGATCCTGAAGAACGTGCCGTTCGTTAATTCGCTGAGCCTGCAGGGTGCTGCGCGCTATTCGGACTACTCGACGATCGGTACCGTGTTCAGCTGGAACGCCGGCGGTGAATATTCGCCGGTCCAGGGCCTGCGTTTCCGCGGCAACTATGCCATTGCGAACCGCGCGCCGAACATCAACGAACTGTTCTCGTCCGCGTCGGAGACCTTCCCGCCCGGCATCCAGGATCCGTGCGACGGCGTCACCGCCGCATCGGCCGGGACTTATGCCAATGCCTGCCGTCAGATCCCGGCTATCGCCGCTGCGGTGCGCAACGGCGGGACGTTCCAGTACACGCTGGCGGATATTCAGAGCATCAACGGCTTTGACGGCGGCAATCGCAACCTGCAGGAGGAGAAGGGCAAAACCCTGACGCTCGGCGCAGTGATCGCGCCGGATCAAGTCCGAGGCTTCAGCCTGACGGTCGATTATTTCGACATCAAGCTGAGCAACGCGATCGGCATCATCCCCCGCTCGACGTCGATCCAGCAGTGCCTGCTGACCAGCGAGCCGCAGTTCTGCAACAACGTCATCCGCTACGACAACACCGGCTACATCAAGACGGTGAATGCGCAGAACATCAACATCTCCGACACCAAGACCCGCGGCATCGATGTCAACGCACGTTATGGTCGTGCACTCGGCCTGACGACGGACGATCGTCTCGACGTCAGCGTTCTGTACACGCACACGCTCCGCTATCAGACGCAGTCCGATCCCGCCGCCCCGGTCAACAGCGGCGTCGGTAACCTGGAATACGGTGCGGCATTCCGCGACAAGGTCAATGCGACGGCCAGCTACCGCACGGGTCCGTTCAGCGTGAACTGGACCACGACGTATCTCAGCCCGATGCTCGATACCCCGCGTGACGAGTTCGCTGAAACCTCGGAAGGCCTTTCGCCCGAGATCGCGGCGCATAACGAGATCGCGTCGCGCTTCTATCACGACGTGCAGGTTCGTGCGCGCGTCGGCGAGGAGAGCAAGCAGATGGAGATGTTCTTTGGCGTCACCAACCTGTTCGATCGCAAGCCGCCGAAGCTCGAAGACAACGTCTTCTACGGCTCGATCACCGGCACCACGACCGCAGCGGACGTCTACGATCCGATCGGCCGCCGCTTCTATGTCGGCGCTCAGTTGAGGTTCTAGTAACCGACCATCTTCAGACGATCAGGCGGGCGGGGCAGGCAACTGCCTCGCCCGTTTGCGTTTAGGGTGGCCGCGCTAGGGGTGCGATAGCCTTGGATCGAAGATCGCTCGCTAGCGTCTACCGTAGCCAATTTGACAAAGCCTAACCGCTCATCCGCCGGCCGGCAGGATACTTGTGCTTTGGGTGAATGCCCGTGCGCCATTCCGGACCGTTCAAAATGTCGCCGCTACAATGCCGCCCGGTGGCCGCATCATCGCGACCTTCAACAGCGTTGCGGATCGCATGTCGAACGGCGTGACCTGATACGCGACGAGCAGGGCGGCGCTTGTCAGCATGACCAGGGGCTTGGCGCTCGACCTCGGACTTCGTTCGCCTCAACTCCATCTCGGCCGGTGCGCACCTCCGCCTGGAAAGCGCAAACTCCATCCAAAATGATATTCTTTTTGCCGGACCGAAGCTGGGCGCCACGTCGCGCCTATAAAGATTTCAAGCCAGCCAATTGGCAAGGGATCTCACATGAACCGATTGAAAAAAGGCGCGTTGGGCGCAGCGATGGCGCTCGCCTCCACTTCGGCGACGGCACAGGATTATTCGGACGTTCCCGCCTTTTTGGCGGGGTCCGAGATCGCCGTCGGGGTGCTCGAACATGCCGCCAACTTCCATCCGCTGTCGGGCAGGATGACGCTCGACATGCCCACGCGCAGGATCGGTGAGATCTACGGCGCCGAGAAGGAAAACTGCACGGCCGACGTCCAGTTCACGTACCGGAGCCCGCCGCTGCATTTCTTCTTGAAGCCGCGACTCACCGCCAAGGTCCAGGTCAGCACCGGCGGCCGCACCAACTTTGCCAGCTTTGGCGAGGAGTGGCGGCAGGACACGCTCCACGGCTGGCTCTACGGTCAGGCCGGCATCGGGGTCACCGTTCATGACGGTTATAGCTTCACCCCCGAACCATACGCGCGCGACCTGACGGCCAGCGAGGTCCATCGCAGACGCCAGATCTCCTCGCGCCGCACGTCGTTCGGATCGCCCGTGCTGTTCAACCCCAACGCGTCGATCGGCGTCCGCGTCAGCGAGCGCTGGGCGGTCGAGGCAAGCTGGGAGCATTTCAGCCATGCCGGCCTGTTTTCCAAACGGAACCCCGGGATCGACAATATCGGCCTTCGGCTCGTGCGAACGCTGGGGCGATGAAGCGCCGAGCGATCGGTGGAGCCGTCCGCCAGTCCCTGGCTACTCGGCGATGCTGAGCAACAGCGCGCCGAGCTGCTCCAGCTGCTCCGGCAGTGCGGCGGCCGAGCCCTGTAGGGCGTCCTCGCGCGCCGCCTCGGAAGGATAGACCTCGCGCAGCGTCAGTCGCGTCGCCCCGCCTTCATCCTCGAAGACCACGGTGGTGACGGCGCCCTCCTCCCCCTCGTCGTTGGTCCAGACGATCAGCGCGTCTTGCACCACGTCCAGATATTTGCCGTGGAACACCATCGTGTCCGTCCCCCCGGCGCCGAATTCCAGGCGGTACGTGCCGCCGGTTCGGACGTCGAGGTCACACGCCATCAGCGCCACGCCGGGCATCGAGTCCGGTACCCACCAGCGCCGGAACAGCGCGGGCTCGCTCCACGCCCTGTACACCGTGGCGCGTGCAGCGCTGAACCGCCGCGTGACGACGACCGCCCGGTCGCCACTGCGTTCGACCGTCACGGCGATCGTGCCAGACCCGGGATGGTCAACGCGCGTATCCATCGGCTTGTCCTTCATCCAACCGCTGATGTCGTCCAATGCTGTGAGCTGATCTTCAAAGAGCGTTCGGTCCGCGTCGATCCCCTCCCCTGCGCGCCGCGGCCGGGCCGCCGAGCCTCGCTGCCCCCGCACGTCCGACGGTCCGCAGCGCGAAGAGCACCGTCCGCTCGAGGACTAGCATGCGCGGGTCGGTTTCAGTCTGCGCCATCGGGACCGTGTCGGCAAGACTGGTGCCGCATGTCCCACGCGGCTGACGTGGCCCGATCCCGCGGCGGTCGCCGGATCCCTTGCGTCGCGCGGGACTCGCGCGGACGTCGGGGTTCAACCCCGGACAAGGCGCAACGAAAAAGCCGCGCCCGCCTGGTGGCGGACGCGGCTTTCGAAACCCCTACGGGATCCCGAGGATCAGTAGCGGTAATGGTCCGGCTTGAACGGGCCTTCGACCGGCACGCCGATGTACCCGGCCTGCTTGTCGGAGAGCTTCGACAGCTTCACGCCGAGCTTCTCGAGGTGGAGCATCGCGACCTTCTCGTCGAGGTGCTTCGGCAGGACGTAGACTTCGTTCTTGTAGTTCTCGCCCTTGGTCCAGAGCTCGATCTGCGCGAGCGTCTGGTTGGTGAACGAGGCCGACATCACGAACGACGGGTGGCCGGTGGCGCAACCCAGGTTCACCAGGCGACCCTTCGCCAGGATGATGATCTGCTTGCCGTCCGGGAACTTCACCAGGTCGGTGCCCGGCTTCACTTCGGTCCAGTCATAGTTCGACAGCGCGGCGATCTGGATCTCCGAGTCGAAGTGACCGATGTTGCAGACGATCGACATCGGCTTCATCGCCTTCATGTGATCGGCGGTGATGACGTCGGCGTTGCCGGTCGCCGTGCAGAAGATGTCGGCGCGGGTCACGGCCTCTTCCATCGTCACGACTTCGAAGCCCTCCATCGCCGCCTGCAGTGCGCAGATCGGATCGACTTCGGTGACCATCACGCGCGCGCCGCCGTTGCGGAGCGACTGGGCCGAGCCCTTGCCGACGTCACCGAAACCGGCGACGCAGGCGACCTTGCCCGCGAGCATGACGTCGGTCGCGCGACGGATCGCGTCGACCAGCGATTCCTTGCAGCCGTACAGGTTGTCGAACTTCGACTTGGTGACCGAGTCGTTGACGTTGATCGCGGGGAACGGCAGCTCGCCCTTCTTGGCAATCTCGTACAGGCGGTGGACGCCGGTGGTGGTCTCTTCCGAGACACCCTTCAGGTTCTTGACGGTCTCGGTGAGGTAGCCGGGGTTCTTTGCGACATACGCCTTGAGCGCACGCTGCATCTCGACCTCTTCCTCGTTCTCGGGCTCGGGCATCGTGTGGCCGGCCTCGAGCTTGGCGCCCCAGAGCGCGAACATCGTCGCGTCGCCGCCGTCATCGAGGATGATGTTGGCGG
>Ga0308164_10002555_pt1 | contig 17804 bp, 28 predicted proteins | sample PhyTR2_FD_201031 | JGI IMG/M metagenome (GOLD analysis project Ga0308164, IMG submission 201031) | Phyllosphere microbial communities from UC Gill Tract Community Farm, Albany, California, United States - DLSLT.R2 | ecosystem: Host-associated > Plants > Phyllosphere > Unclassified | place: USA... | reverse complement strand
TAGCTCTTGCCTTGATTGCTACAAATCGCAAAGGGTAAAGATCGGCCGCAATTTTTATTTTCGCCCGAGCATCGTCTTGCCAGAAGCCCTTAACCTCATGCATCTCAAGCGCGCCGTCTGACAGCATCACCGCGAAGTCCGGCGTGTAGAAGGTGTTGTCAGCCAGCCGCAACTTCATCCCCTCAAACTTGAACCAGGCAACTTCGCCCGCGTAGCGACGCCCATCAAGCGTCGCCGCATAGGCAGCCTCTGTCTTGTTCATCGTACCGACCTTGAGCCGGCCCAGCGCCTGGAGCGCGCGCTGAGCGGTCATCGGCCCACTTCCAGTCTCGCGATCTCGTTGGCGACAATCGCGTCTCGAGTAATGCCGTCACGCTCCAGCAGTGGGCCACAGTCGCGCCAGTCGCCATTCCAGTCCGGCACCTTGGCCTGACCGCGAGATTGCTCCGCGCCGTCGGGCGGCGTGCCCAGCAGCGCGCCGCTGACCTGGAAGATGTTTGTCCACCCCATCAATTCCGCCAAGCGGCGGTTTGCATCAAGTTGCTGCTGTTGCATCTGACTCCTTTTTGGTTTTCATTTCCCACTTCTCGATCCAGCGCTCGCGCAGCGCCATGCTCTTCGCTCGAATGAACAGCAAGCATGCGCGGTCATTCCAGGCCGCGAAGGGTCCGTGCGATGGGCTGTCGTCCTCGTGGCCCAGGCAGTACCCCTGCCCTTGCTTGAGCTTGTCCGGATAACCCTCCGTCTTGAGCCGCTCGCAGCGCGCGCATATCTCGACGTCATCACCCATTACGCTGCTCTAGCTGGCGGCAAGTCGCGGCGCACGAGATCCTTGAGCGAGCCAATACCCTCTGGCTTCGGTGCACGCCGCTCCGACTGGTGTGGCGCGGCAAGGGTCGGCATGATCGTCGTGAACGTAGGGGACGCAGCGGCCTGCTTAAGCCCGGGGTCCAGCGCCAGCTCGATGCGGGCCTTGAACTGGCTCATGTATTCACCCGAGCGCGGCGACAGGCCCAGCTCCGCACCTTTAGCCAGAATGGTTGCATCGGTCGCCCACCAGTTCCCGCCGGCTGGCTTCGGCTGGTTGACGGGAGGCGTCCAGTCGGCGGCGTAGTGCTCACCGGGCCCGAAGAAAGTCGCCGCCTGCTTGATAAACTGCGGCTCGATTTTCATCGCCTTGACGTAATGGGCGTACGCCTGCGCGCCAGCCAGCATCTCTGCCGGCGTGGCGCCGATCGTGATCCGAGCAGCCCACGCCTTGTGCGCCGCCTTCTTGCTCGCGCCTGGGCGCGCTGGGTAGACCTCCCACACGACTTCGAAGTCAGCGGGATAGTCGTTGCGAGCCACTTTCGCAGGCCGCCCACCCGCTCGTAGCAGGTCAAGCTCGTCCAGCAGCTCTGTGACCGTTGTCGACTTGAGATGCACTGTTAGGGCATCAGCGGCGAGCGCGCGTAGTGGTGAGTAATCACGCGGCATGTGTCACCTCCTTCGGCCGGTGCGCAACTTGATGCTTCCCATACTCCATTGATTTAACTCTCCGAAGATCCTCACCAATAGCTGTGTCACGGACGGAAACGAACCGTATGTGACCCGACGTAAATATGAGTTTCGGTGACAATTGGTGACATGACCCGTAGTATCCGCCATCGAATTCGAGCGGGAAACTATTATGATCACATTGCAAAATCCTGAATCGTCCCATTGCTGGGATGAGGGGGACTACCGAATTCATGGACTTTCTGCATTCACTCCTACTGGAGAATTTTGGCCGGCATACTCGATCGAGCGAATTAGCGGGGCGCCTGACGCTCCCAAAGAAGTCGTGAGGCCGTACGCGGTTCGAACTCAGGCTTTCATCTCGGAAGAGTTCGCCAGAAAGACGGGACTGTCCCTTGGGTTGCAGCGAGTGCGCCAGGATGCCCAACTGGACGGCTGACGTCAGCATGGCGCCACCTCATTACACACGTGCTGACGCAGCGCCACCTGGTGCTTCGCCCATTCGCCAGCGACCCATGTCACGCCTTTCGCTGTGAAGCGAGCAGAATTAAACGCATGTCCGCTGCCTGCTGTACCGGCCTTCACGCAGAAGCGGCCGGCGTCGATGTGCTGGGCATGGGGCGTCAGCTCCGATCCGAGCCGGTACAGAATCTTCTGTTCGATCAGGAACTCACGGAACAGGTTTTCTTTCGCGCCCAGCAGCTTAGCCACCTGACGGAAGCCCTTCGTGCCGGTCGAGTCAGCGTAGCGCTCGACGAACTCGACGGCCGGCGCTGCAGCGGCGAGTTGGGCGGCCTGTGCGTCGATGACATCCTGCTGCTCGGCGGCCAGTCGCAGCGCCGCGGCGAACGATTGCGGCACGGCCGGTGCCGGCGGTGCGACAGCCTCCAGCTCCTGCCAGCGGTCCACCAGGCGCGCGGTGAACTCTGGCGACAACTGCGCCACGACCACGTAAGAGTCGCGCTTGCCGATCCGGTACTGGCCAATGGTGCGCGGGCCCCGGCCGTCGTTCGTGACTTCCTCGTTTTGAGGGAGTGTGATCGCGCCGCGCGCCGCCAGCGTTTCAATTGTCCGCAGCACGTTGTCGTGCCGCTTCTCCACCAGGTCGGCAATCTCACGGCTCGACATGGTCACGCCATTGCCGGCAGTAGTTTGTAAATTCAGCATGCTTCCCATGTTGCTTCCTCTCTATCTGTTGGTGCAATCGACACGGCTTCGGTATCTACGAGCATGGCAGTGCATTCGGCCAGCAGCGACAGTTGGGTGCCGTAGCGCGCCTCAAAGCGCGCCTTGTATGGATGGACGGCGATCAGTGTCGGGTTCGTACCGGTGCCATCCTGGTGGTGGCCAGCGCACAGCGGCAGAACCAGCAGGTGCGCGCCCGGCTTCGTGCGGCCATCGATGTGATGCACGCTGACGTCTGGGTTGCTCCAGCCGTCCTTGCGGCATGCGACGCAGCCCAGGTTGGCAATCGCGCTCATGAACCGCGATTCATCGGCGGTCGGTGGGCGTCCCTTCATCCCGCGCGAGGCCATAGGTTCCGGCACCTTCGGCTCACGGGCCCGGGCCTTCGTCTGCACTGCGGCAATGCGCAGCAGCCCAGCGCCAGCTGCGGATGTCTTGAAGCCGGTGCCGCGGGCCATCGGTGCTTTGCGTTGCAGGGACCGGCCCTGCTTGAGGGGTGAGCGGCGCATCATGCTACGATTCCACTTTTACATACCAAGAGATCGACATGGCAACGTTGGTGCATAACTGCCCCCACTGCAAAAGCGCACGGGTCGCATTTGAGATTAGTTCGTATTTCGATATCCGAGGTAGTGTGAGCAAAGCTGCGATTTCGGCGTGGTGCAATGCTTGCTTTCAGCCGGTTTGTTTTGTCATCGACCAAACAACCGATGGCCGTAGACATGGTCTCCACTTTACGCAGATCGAAGGGGATATCCTTAGATCGGATTATTTCGCCTTGACTGCGATGTACCCACCAACCAATATTGACGAGACGCCGCGCGGTGTTCCTGACGGCGTGGCGAAGGCGTTTCGGCAAGCCGCCGGATGCCGTGCCGGAGGTCACTACGATGCCGCCGCCGGGATGTACAGGAAAGCGATGGAACTGGCACTCAAGGCTTTTTCCCCTGATATAGCAGCTTGGAAAATCGAGAAGCGCATTGACAAGATGGCTGCTGAACATCGAATCACACCGGAGCTCCAGTCGTGGGCACACGAACTTCGCCTTGATGGAAACGAGGCTGTTCACGGTGAAGATGAGGCGACTAAGGAAATCACCGACCAGATGCATGAGTTCTGCAAATTCCTGCTCATCTACCTCTATACACTTCCAGTTCAAGTCGCAGAGGCGCAAGCTAGACGCGGTACCCCTTAGGCAAGTCACGACTCACCTCCGCCTAGACTCTTAAATGAAGTCTTTTCGCGCACCGACCATGCCGGGATATCCACGCGGCTGCCGCGCCGGTTCGGGATGTACTTCTTACTCAGTGCAGGGCGCGCGAATACGTCCGAATGGCGCGGCGCCGCAGGCTGCCCAACGTACTTGATGTGCACAATGCCGGCCAGCCGGTCGTAGAAGACGCGGGCAGACAGACTGACCGCGATCCGCCCGTCCTGCTGCACGGTCAGCCATCCAGTGCGCAGCGCGCGCTGCAGTGCGTCGCCCTTGAGCTTCGCCTCACCGGTTGCATCCAGTGCAGCCTCGAGGTCCTGCTCCTTCATCGGGCCATGTTTGTACAGGTGCTCGCCTGCGGCAAAGGCCGCGGTGCCGCGCGTCGGCTGGCGGTAGTTACTATGCTCGGTCATGTCCAAGCCTCCGGAAAGTGAAATTGGCGAACTGGCAGTCGTCAGCGTGGGGCCGGCCTTGTGGACGGCCGCATGCCGTGCAACGCGGCGCGGAGTGGCGGATGTAAGTCATGCGGCCACCCCGGCGATCTGCCGTTCGTGCACGAAGTTCGCGCGGATGAGAGCCTCGGACAGCGGCGGGCAGACGCTGTTGCCGCACATGCGCACCTGGGCCGATTTGGTCAGCGGGATGCGCGGGAGGGACAGCGGGTCAGCTGCGATCTGCGCACCGTCCGCGAACAGCAGTGCCGGATCCGGGATCTCGTCAATAACATAGCCGGCTGGGAAGCCCTGAGCCCGGTACAGCTCGTGCGGCGCGAGCATGCGCAGGCCGATGTCGACGATCTCGTAGTCTTGGCCCTGAATGGTCACCAGGCCGTACCGGTCCTTCGTGGTTACGGTGTGCAGTGGTTCGGTGAGGCGCGGGTCCTGGTCGGTGCCGTAATACTTGAGCAGGAAGGCGCGCACCTCAGCATGATGGAAGCCTCCGGCACTGATCGTGTGCAGCGGCTCACCTACGCCGGCTGCGGTGCTGGTGCCGCGCAACTTTACCAAGCTGCTGGCCACCAGCGCGGACTTGCCCCCGCCGCCGGCCGTGACCGTGCAGAGTGGTGCGTCAGCGGCGTGGCCGATGCTCTTGCCCATGTCGCGCTGCACGTGCGCCACCACCAGGCTGTGATGATCGGTGCTGGTTACCGTGCCGATCGGCTGCACCATCTCGGATCCAACCACGCCGGTGTAGTGCTTCGTAAGGAATGCCGTGGCTAACGCCTTATTGCCACTGGCGACCAAGGTGCCGAGTGGCTGCTCGACGTCCTTCACGCCCTGGCCCCAGCGTTTCACACCGGATGGCGATTGCTCACCGTGGGCTGCATCGACCAGCACGGCCGACACCAGGCCGAAGTGCCCGCCCTTTACCTGGGCGCATACCGTGCGCAGCGGCTCGCTTGCCGACATCACCCGCTGGTTACTGGCATTGGCATGCTCGTTCAAGAATGCCGTGACCAGTGCCTGGTTGCCGGCCGAAGTGACGGTTGGCAGCGGGCGGCTGGCGTCCGCGCCAGGGTGGCCGGTCGTGTTGGTCATGACGAACGGACGGAGCGTCGTCGACGCAAGCGCCTTCTCGCCGCGATGCGCGCCAGTGATCGTGCGGAATGGCTCATGCACCGAATCGCTGCGATCGCCGCCCTGGTGCGTTACCGGGACGATGCTCGGCACTACCACTGCGCGGTGGTTCTCGGTGGTCAGGGTGCCGAACGGCTGGCGCGCGGTTACTGACTTGCCGGCGTAGACCGGGCCGCCCTGCCCCACGATGAACGGGTCGGCCGCGTCGACCACGTAACGCATGATCCCCTTGGCGATTCGACGCAGCGTGGCCTCGGCCAACGGGCGTTTGCGGGTGAAGATGCTAGGGCACTCCAGCGACCAGTCGATGCACTCCGCCGCGGTGCGGTATGGCTGGAGCTTGCCGGCGCGGACGCCGATCGAGTCCGGCGCGCCGTTGGTCGGCTCTGGCCACAGGATCGGCAGGCCGTCGCGGCGCGCCACCAGGAAGAAGCGCTTGCGAATGGTCGGCGTGTCGTAGTCGCTCGCACGCAGCTCGCGGTGGTCGACCTTGTAGCCGTGCGCCTCCAGCTGGCGAACGAAGCTGTCGAACGTCTTGCCGCGCTTGACCGGATCCGGCTTCCAGGCGCCGTCAGCTTCTTGGATCAGCGGGCCCCACGTCTTGAACTCCTCGACGTTCTCGAGCATGATCACGCGCGGCCGGCACTTCGCTGCCCAGCGCAGCGTCACCCAGGCCAGTCCGCGAATCTTCTTCTCGACCGGCTTGCCGCCCTTGGCCTTGCTGAAATGCTTGCAGTCTGGGCTGAGCCACACCAGGCCGACCGGTTGGTTGCCGGTCACCACGATCGGATCGACGTCCCAGACGCTCTCGCACAGGTGCTTCGTGCGCGGGTGGTTGATGGCGTGCATGGCCAGCGCTTCAGGATCGTGGTTGATGGCGATGTCGACATGGCGCCCGAACGCGGCCTCAAGCCCGGTACTCGTGCCGCCGCCGCCGGCGAAGTTGTCGATGATCAGCTCGCTGCCTAGGTCGAGGCCCATTGTCATGAGGTCGCGCTTCATGCCCGCACCTCCGGACTACGTGCGCCAAACAGGGCAGCTACCAGCGGGTCGCGCGCTGGCGCCGCCGAGTGCAGGCGCACCGAGTAGTGCACGTCGTCTTCCATGATATGTACGAGGCGGCCGGCGCCGATCTTGGCGATGTCGCTCGGGTGCTTCGGGACGCCTGTTGGGCGCGCCACGGGTGCCGTAGCGAGTTGAGCAAGATAGGCCTGGGCCTGCTCGGTCGTGATTGCGAGGAAGCACATCGATTCACTGTCGACGCGCGCGGTCGTGATGCGGCTGCCGAGATCCACCAGGTACTTGCGCACGCCGGACGGGCCCATCTGCAGCAGGTTCGCGATCTCGTCACGCTGCAGTGGACGGATCATAAGTTCAGCCACCAGGCGGCGCAGGTTGTCGATGCGCGCGGCTGTCTGGCCAGGGGTGACGTAGCTGGCACGTGTCATGCTGCGCTCCGGGATTGGTTGGCAGCGGCGTCGACTGCGGCATGGAGTTCAGATACCCACTCCGGAGTAGCTGCTTTGAGAACGTCGTCACGCATTGGCATGAGCACGGCCACAAATTCCGGCTCGACCGGGAGACGAACTACCGCGCACAAATTTGGGTCGCCACTGACGTTGAAAAACTGCAGTCCGCTATAACTCGCCTTGCTTCGCTTAGCGATTGTCATTGCGGCCTTCTCAACAGGCGCGAGCACCGAGGCGCTGTAAGTTCCGATGAGTCCAGGCTGAAGCGTTTCCAGCTTAGGAATTACGCGCTCATAGCGAGGGAAGTTGCCTTCGATCTCCGGCGCACCGGCCTGGATGTAGACCTCGCGGCCAGCGTTGTCGACGACGGCAAGACGATCGCCGATCATCACGATCTCACGGTCATCACTGAGGCCGGCAGCACAGGCTTGCTGCATACGCGTGTCAAAGCGAAGAATGACTTCGTGCTCGCAGGTCGCGCGGGGATCACGGATGGCGCCCAAGGTGTGACCATTCGTGGCGACGATGATGGCGCCGCCACCCTTGTGCGGGCGTACATTGATGCCGTTCAGGTAGTAACGGATATCATCCTTGGCCATGAACGGCACAATCAGCGGCAGCAGCTTGGCCGCAAGGCGCAGGTTGGCGTGTTTGTTTGCGCTCATTGCTCACCACCGATCACGGCGCGAGCGGCCGCATTCAGGTCGGAATCGGTAAGCACGATTCGGTTGGTGGTGGTGACGTACACGACGTCGCCGGCGCGCAGCCAATCGTTGTCGATCACGAGCTCGACCAGCGTCTGGGCGTCGCTCTCAACTTGGTTGACCGAGTACCCTTGCACAGGTGTGAAGCGCGCATTCGAAGACTGGTCTTCACCGGCGTGCACCGGCGTGATATTTGATTGTGCTAACATGCGTTCTCCAAGTAGTTGCTCTATCAAAGCCCGGTTGCAGCCGGGCTTTCTCATTTCTGCTGTTCAGCGAACATTCGCTGGCAAGCCCTCTTTACTGCGCCAACTCGCGAATTTCTTTCACCGGTACGCCCAGGTGCTCGTGGATGCTCAAGATCGTCGACGGGCCCAAGGCCGATCCGGCGCGCATCTTGCTGATCTGCGCTGGTGAGACTTCCAGCTCACGCGCCAACGCCGCGTCGCTCTTGATCTGGAAGCGCTCGCGCAGCGTGTCCAGCAGCTTTGGTACGTTCGTCAATTCCGCTCCCTGATGTGATGTTGGTGACGGCACCATCCCGCCGCCTGGGTACTGCTTACGTCGACCCTTGCAGGAAGCTCTTCTCCAGCTTCTCCACCGCCTCCGCCAGCTCGTTTCCGTCCTGGTGGTGGCGAGACTGCGCACGCTCCTTTTCTGGCCCCTTCGCGGCCGCCTTGGCGCGTCGGCTCGACACCCATTTGCTCGCTTTGGCCAGCACCTTGTCTCTCTCCTTCTGATCTTCCATCTCGGTCCCTCTCCTTATTTACTTTGCGATACACCTAGCACCCGAAACCCTTTAAACCCGCATGAAAGGCTTCGGGGCGCCGCCACGTGCCCGACGCGCGCTCGACTGCGGCCAGGTCCGTTGCAGGCCCGTTTTGGGCATACGACCTGCGCCCTCCCTGCGGGTACGATGTGCAGGGTCAAGTTCGCGGATCGAAGCGGCCAACTGCTGAAGGCCTAGGCCGATCGCAGCGCTCATCGACAGGCCGACCGGGTCGAAAACGGCCTTGTTGGCCAGATAGACGTCCGGCGAAAGATAGCCTTTGACCGAGATGGTCTTGGCGTTCGGGTTGTTCATGGTTTTCTCCTAGTGATGCGGGTTACAGGAATGGATGAAGCGATGCGAACACGGCAGCGACCGGCTCTAGCGGGGCACCGAGTCGGTTGACCGGCGAGCTTGGCTTTCAGCTAACGGAGCTGCTGAGGACCAGATATCCGGACGTAGATCCGTGAGCGTCAGCTTAGGCTCAGCTGCGATCAGGCGGCGGCATAGCCGCGGTGATGCGCGCCGATGGCCTCCGGCGAGCAGGTAAAAGTAGCCAACCGACGATCCAACCTCTGCTGCGAGAGCATCGCGTTCCACCGGCGTGGCCTGCTGCAAGTATGTTTTCATGTCCATGTGAATTACTTTACCAAAAAGATAAAGCACACACAAGCGAATATTTATCTTTTTGGTTGTTTATCTGAATGATAAAAACCCGGATGATGTGCTAATGACTAGAGAAGAAATTCGCCGAGAAAATGCCCGACTGCTTGCATCAAGCGCTGGGACAAAAAGCGCTTTCGCGCGGCTAGTGGGGATGGACGCGTCGCAGGTAAGCCAGATCATTGGCCCGACCCCATCCAAGAACATCGGCAACTCGATTGCAAAACGTATCGAGCAGGCGCATCACCTTCCAGAGGGCTGGCTGGATGTGTCGCACCCAGAAATGACCGGCACCGCCGCGTCAGCAATTAGCGTAGAAGGTACGAAGAAGTTTGATGAAAATGTGTCGACAGCGCGCCTGGGTGGCCGCCCAATTCCTGTGATCTCGGCTGTGCAAGCCGGAGCACTGAAGGACATGGAGAACCCCTATCCACTTGGCGCCGGTTTTGCAGTCGAGTACACCGACGACGACAACCTCTCGCGCTGGGCGTTCAGCCTGGAAATTGAAGGGCTGTCAATGATGCCGGAGTTTCGCGAGGGGGATCGGGTCATCATCGACCCAGAAATTTGCCCCAACCCTGGCGACTTCGTGGTTGCAAAAAACGGTGGCGACCAGGCCACGTTCAAGAAGTACCGGCCGCGCGGCATGGACGCGAGTGGCAACGTAGTATTCGAGCTGACACCGTTAAACGATGACTTCCCAACTCTGCGCAGTGACACCGACCATCTCATTGTCATTGGCGTGATGGTGGAACACCGAAAACGCTACCGTCGCCCACGATCGTAAGGGACTACGCATGCTCGGAAAAAGCAAACACGTGACGAAAAAGGTCATCTTGTTAGTGGAAGACCTTCCGTTCGATACGGAATTTACCCTCCGAGCGCTAGAAAAATTTGAGGGTAAGTTCGACATCTTGGTTGCGCAAGATGGATGGGACGCACTAGTACTGATGAAACATCAAAAATTTGACCTCATCTTGCTAGACCTGAAGATGCCACGAATGGATGGATTCGAGACTTTGGTCTGGATGAAAACTTATCAGCTGCAGGAAAACGTTCCACTGCTGATTCTATCCAATTCTGACATTGATTCAGACTGCGATAAAGGCCGCGAGCTCGGCGCTGCTGGGTACATTCATAAGTCGAACGACCTCAATCAATTCAAGATGGCTTTGCAGTCGGTGATTGAGCTGCATTCCTATATTTGACGTGCTTTAGACACGGCGCCATTTCAAAAAACTACTTCGCGTTACAAATCGAGAGCTTTTGCTACCAATCCATTGATAACATCGATTTAGATCCCAAGTTTGGGCAGTAACTTGAAGGTGTGACAATGGCAAAAATCCGATGCCCGGGGTGCAAATCGATAATTTCAGACCGAAGAGAACCCGTGAACTGCCCTTGGTGCGGGAGCTCACTAGCTGCGGCATACACTGCTCGGCCATTTGTGCCAGGAGCGCAATGTAGGATCTGGCCCAGCTGGAGAGGATGGACAGCAGCAGCTCTTCTCTTGGGGATTGCAAGTTGCCTCATCTCAATCGGCTACACGCAGATGGTCCCGGGCGTAAGCGCGGATCATGCTTGGAAAGTACACAACGCACTCGCGACCTGCCAAGATCAGATACAGACACTGTCACCCGCTGGCGAGGTCCCGCCATTACCAGATGCAAAAAACCAGGGTACTTATCCAGAATTTTATTTTGTCTGGCCGAAAGACACTCGTTACTATTCCCCCTCGGATAAAGACATCAACGTTCCCGCTGCCACATGTAGAGGCGATCTACGATCAGGCCGCATAGTCGAGCTGTTCATGAACGGCCAAGACGTAACAACAGTGCTACAACCCAACAAGTCATGACGTCAGCGGACACGCGGTCGCTACTCATTACCTTTGGTGACTATTGGCGAGATTTCGGCGCCTGCGCCCCAGCTATACTCGCGCGAGCGAAACGGCACGCTTAGATGCCGCATGGAGGAGAAGTAATGCGCCGAGAAGAGACCGACCGATTCGACACGATTTCTGAAGATGGCGAAAAGTGCACCATCGTCGAGTACACGCGTATGCTCGAACGCGCGCCGATGTCTGGAGGGGTTCAGCGCTTACCTGGAGCCCGTGAGTACTTCACCGGCTCGGGGCTGGACGTGAACTTCTTGGGGCCTAGCACGTTCGAAGTGCTTCAGACTGGAAAGCGCTTTACCCGAATATGAAAAATTCCCGCCCAGTTCACGCCCAGCCTGCACCGCTTGAGGGTGCCTACACCGTCCTCATCAAGAACCGTCTGCAGGCGAACGATGCAACGGATCCAGCCAAGTGGGCGCTCTGGAAAATCATCTGGAATTGCTCCTCATTCGAATAGCTGGCGCGGCACGCGCCGGACCCGGTCAACACGTCGCGGACCGGCCGGCGCATTACCTGGCGCACTGAAGTACGGTGGGCACTGAAAAAGGGTTGGATCGAAAAAGTAGCCACTGAGACGCAGTGAGTATTGGCTAAATTTTAATATGCACCCCAGGCTATACTTTCCTGACTGACTCGCCTGGCGCTCTGTCACAAGTAAGCTCGATGCCGCGAACATGGCTCTCACATGGTGTTAATGCTAACGACTCAACATGTGGATGTGAGGCAGTGTTAAACAAATTCTAAACTAAAAGGCGTACGATCGTGTCAAGCTTGTTGCTCTACTCCACTAATCCATGGATCACACTTGAAATAGGCCGTAAGTACCGCAATAATAAGTACTATGTATGGTGCAGTGAAACGTACAATCCTAGACGTGCTCAGCCCGGAAGCTCGGCCGCGATGATCGCACCCAGCTCCAGCCCGAAGGGAATTTTCGACAATCTTGCCTGCGATTGTGAAAACGAAGATGTGCACAGTTCGTTGATCAAAGGTTACAGGAGGACATATAAACGACTTGCCAACTCCTGGTTGTCAGACGGTTCCATTGACAGCAATCAACGAAATGAGATTATCGCCACGATACAATCGCAGAGTTGGAACATTTGGAAGCCAGTTTTATTTCTAATACCAAGAACGTCAATTATTGATCCAAGCCGAATACATGCAGTAGCAGCAGGAAAAAGAGCTGCGTATGGTCCTGAGTTTCAAGTACATGACTTAGATATTTCTGAGTTCGAAATTATTGAGAGGTAATCATGACAATTTCTGTTCTGGATGGCTTCGATAAAGTCACGGCGGCAGGCATATTGGCACGTGCGGCTCTCGCTCTTGAAGATAGTAGCAACCCTGCGGCTGAAGTTAGATTGCCGGAGGAAAGCTCAATTCGAAATCGATTATTCGATCAAGTTCGACACTCCTTGGGAATAAAAAGCTCAGCGTACACGCCGACCGATGTCGAAAAGATTGTCGATGCATTAGATAATGAAAGTGAAAGACTTTTAGATCCTATAGATCAGCCAAAAGTTCTCGATTCCCTTTCCGCCAAAGGACAACTTCCTGCGGACTTATACGACGTTGTAATCGATGAAGGTTTACTGGAATATTTCGGAAAAAAATCTAAGTCAGAAAGTCTGCTAATTGAACGCGCGATAAAATTTCGTGACGCAGAGCAGCATTTCACACAGACTTACGGAGAATTGGGCGAGTTTCCTTTAATTTCGCTGTTCAGCAAGCGAGTTGAAAATAGGTTTCCTGCTAAGAGCTTCACTCTACTTGTCGCAGGACTTCGTAACGGAACATTACTTCATGTATCCCAGGCTTGGAGAATTTACGATGATTCTGCAGTAAATTTAGGCTCCGCTGAGACACTCTTGGATCTGCTCAAAAGATTTGCAGAAGTCTACGGCGTTGTATTTACTCTTAGCGGCCGCTCTGGAAAATTCTTTTTGCAGTCATCGGTTGACGGTCGTTCAATCGAAGATTCGATTGACATTGAACTGAAAGAAGAACCAGGCAGAGAGAAGAGGTTTAAAATTGTTGTCTCTGATTACAAGTCGCGAACCCAAGATGGGAAAAACCTTGGCTCACTGGTTTATGCTATTGATCTCATCAAATATGGTTCTGCGTTGAAGGCGCATGGTTGGGATAACGAAAAGTTCGAAGACCTACACACTCCGATGGGTGACTGGCAAAAAAACACCAATCTGAAAAAAAACTTTAGTCCTTTCTAGCCCAGCTAGCTTCTACTAAATTCCTCTGGAAAGACGGCGACTATAACCAGAGGATTAGATACGTTAAGTATTCTTGAGCGCTGATCTTTTAGCTCGCGAGAGACTGCGTTTAGAGGATCGAAGTGTAAAGGTCGGGAACGCTCGGGAGTTCTCGTGAGTGATTTTCGAGGCTTGCAACAAATGGCTGTTGATCATTTGCGGCACTGGGTACTTGACGATGCCAAAGCCTAATCTACTTGCACTTTCTAGTGCACGGAGCGCTCTCTTACCGGCGGGGCTGCGCGCTCGCGCGATTCGTCGTCCCAGCTCTTCTAACATCTCTTCTGTAACAATCTGAGAGCCGTGTCGCACTGGCCAGCCCAACACAAGTGGGTACGGCACGCCGAACACGTCCGCTTCGATCTTGGTCAGCGACTTCACCGATCCTCTACCCTCCAGGTAGACCGCGAGGGTCAATTTTTGCGACATTTTCGGGCCTTTTTTGCTACGCACCCTCTATAGGTACTGTTCAGGTTCTGTTCTTGGCTGTTCAGGCAGGTGTTTCTAAGTTATTGGATTCGCTCTATCCCAGCGGAGCCTCGGTTCCAGAGCGTAACCCTCCCTAAAGTGGTCGACGTTTATCGACCTCCGTGGTGGGCTACCGCATCCCATGCTTTCGCCTTCGGACACTTTCGCTTGTTCGCAGACTTCCCAGGCATTTCTACCTGTCCCCCGGCGCGCTCTACGATCCACCCACGCGTTGCCCTTCCGGTCGTCCTTGGCACTTGAGCCTGGGCGTCGGCGGTTTCCCCTCCCTGCCCCAAGCCTGCAATCAACCACTTCAGCCGATGTAAGCAATTTTACACAATATAAATCTTTTTGATAAATAATTCTTGCGTCATATTTATCTTATTGGTAAAGTTGATTCATTAGGCGAGTTCACGGGTTTATGCAGCGAAATTGGAGATGACATGATTAAGCAGTGGGACAACGAATACCTGATAGAAGCCTTCGCCGACGAGATCGCGCTGGCGAAACTTCATCCGCAATGGCGTCGCACCTTCAAGGCGCCAGCGGTGGCATTGGTGGACGCTCCTTTGGTTTACAGCCCACGTGCCAGTACGCACTACACGGGTGCCACCTCGCCGCGCCTGACGCTCTCGACGAAGATCGTTCCGGCACCGCCTTTCTGGCGTCGCACCTGGGACGCTGCAGGCCCACTCAGCGCCTATCTGGGCCTCAGCATCCGCTACGACGATGAAGAAGGTGCGGTCTCAGTCGGTATGGGCAGCGGGCGCCGGAACGTGACTGAGATGTACGTCGATCACCCGAGCAAGGATGCAGCCGCATGCGCCGCGATCGTACGTGCCGCTATCCAGCGCCTTACCGATCTGCGCGCCGCGCACTGATTTGGAGACCGCGATGATCCGCTTTCTCCTCTTCTTCGGCATGGACTGGGCCGAGCGCCACCCGGGCGTAATGCTCGCCTTGCTGGCCGTGCTGATCTGCCTGGCCGGCGCAATCGATCCAATCGCGCCACACCTGTAACTGACTTCCCGATAACGAAGGAACCACGATGTTTTTCCGAAACCTCCAGATCTACCGCCTGCCGGCGCCGTATGCGATGACCGCCGACGCGCTGGCCTGCGCACTCACGATCCAGGCGTTCACGCCGGCGTCGAGCAGCGAACTGCTGCGTCAAGGGTGGCAGTCGCCACGCGGCGCCGGCATGCCGCTCGCGCACTCAGTGAACGGCCAGTTCTTGCTGCAGCTCGTTACCGAGAAGAAGGTGCTGCCAGCAAAAGTAATCAACCAGATTGCCGCGGCGCGCGCCGATGAGATGGAAGAGCAGCAAGGGTTCCGCCCAGGGAAGAAGGCGATGCGCGAGTTGAAAGAGCGCGTTACCGACGAGCTGCTGCCGCGTGCGTTCCCTATCCGCTCGGCCGTGCTCGTGTGGATCGATCCGGTCAATGGCTGGCTCGCCGTCGATGCGTCGGGCCCGGCCAAGGCTGACGACGTCGTCAAGCTGCTGCTCAAGGCGGTCGACAAGATGCCGCTGGAGTCGCTCCGTGTACAGCGCTCACCAGTGGCCGTCATGACCGGTTGGCTCGAAGCAGATGAAGCGCCGTACGGCTTTACGATCGACCAGGATGCGACGCTGCGCGCTACCGGCGAGAGCCGTGCCCAGATCGGATACAAGCGCCACACCCTGGACCCACAGGACACCCGGCGCCACATCGCCGCTGGCAAACAGTGCACGCGCCTCGCGCTGACGTGGAAGGACCGCATCAGCTTCGTGCTGGACGAATCGCTGGCCATCAAGAGCGTCAAGCCGCTGGACGTGCTGAAGGAAAACGGTACCGGCGTGTATGACTCCGACGAGCGTTTCGACAGCGACTTCGCTCTCATGTCTGGCGAACTGGCCAAGCTGCTGGCAGACCTGGTCGAAGCGATGGGCGGTGAGGCGCGGGCATGAAGTACCGCGCACGTCGCGCGCCCAGCGCCGACTGGCAATTGCTGACGCCTGCCGACCGCCAAGCCATTCAGCAGTCGCGCATTAACGCCCAGTCCAGCCGCTATCAACGAGCGGCCGCGATCGAAAAAGCTTTCGCGGACGCACGCCCACCGGAGTCAAGAAAATGACAATGACCAATACCACGGATGCAGTGCCAACCGTCCAAGAACATGAGCGGATTATTCCCTCAGCCATCAATGGCGAGCTGTTACGGCGCCTGGACGACAAAGTGCAGCCTGTCAAGCAGCTGGACTGGCGCGACGCTGCTCCCGGCCTGGCCAAGATGAGCGATGTCATGATTGACACCGAGACGCTCGGTACCACGCCCGGCTCGGCGATCCTGAGCATCGGCGCAGTCATGTTCGGAATGAATGGCCTGGGCGCACAGTTCTACTCCGCGATTCAGCTGTCCTCGTGCACCGACGTCGGCCTAACCATCGATCCAGCTACCGTGGAGTGGTGGATGCGCCAGAGCGACGAGGCGCGCGCTGCTGCCTTCCCAACTGACGCCATGCCGCTCGGCGCCGTGCTGGCTTGCCTCCGCGAGTGGATGCTCGAGCAGAGCGCGAAGTGCCCGTGGTGCCATGGCGCGACTTTCGACGTTCCACTGCTTGATGCCGCCTACCGTGCCTGCGGCATCCCGGCACCGTGGGAGTTCTGGAGCGTGCGCGACACTCGCACCCTTTACGACTTGGCGGGCGTAAAGGTCGACCGCAGCGGTGGCACGCACCACCATGCACTGGACGACGCGATCAACCAGGCGAAAGCAGCTGCGCTCGCGCTGCGCATCCTGCACGTCAATAAGGCCATAGCGGAGGTGCTGCAGTGAAATCTACGTTCAACGAGCACCGCCTGCGCGCCATCAAGTGGAAGTGCGCCGCCGTGCTGCTGTATTGCGCCCTGTGCGCTTCTGCCATCGCACACGGGTGGCCGCTGTGACCTTCGAAGAAGTGCGCAGCAACTACACGAGCGATGAAGAGATGGCACGCGACCTGCTCTGCAAGCTGGTCGTCGCAGAAGCAGCAGCCACGATCGCGCAAGCGCACCGGATTCGTGCCGAAAACAAGCTGGCGATGGCAATGCCGCGCCGCATAAACCGAGACCGAGAGGGAAACCGATGACCATCACCGAAGCCATCCAGAGCAACAAAGAGCAAATTGCCCGCGCTTTCGGCGTCCCCGCCCATATGCTGGCGGACCCTGATCGCACTGTGGCGCCGCGCTACTGGTCGCTGTGCATGATCAGCGAGAACCACGGCACCGTCGGCCCGGCCGGCTGCAAATTCAGCCACGCACCCGATAAGCACGAGCGAGTGCTGGTGGTCGAAGTGCCGGCTGCTGCCGGCGCGCCGGTCGACCAGGTCAGCCTGCAGCTCGTTACGAGCACGGGCGGCCAGGCTGACATAGATCGCGCGCTGAGGGCTGCGCAGGCCTGGGTGAACGAGGAGTATATGTGCGGGCGGCGCATGGGAAAGGGTGAACCGGCAATGTCCGATCGAGCCGAGGCAGCCAAAAGTGAATGTATCGCAGCGATCCTGGCACTTGCCGCGCCCGCTGCGGCACAAGCTGGTCAGGTAGCAGCGCCGAGCCAATCATGGGAGGTGATCGGGCCATTGCTAGTGGATCGAGACGAGAACGGCTGGTGGTCGCATCCTGCAATCCCGAACTTCGACGAAGACGTCGATTCGTACTTGGCATGGGTGAAAGCCGTCGGCCTCGAAATGCATTACAAGGCGCTGGAGAGTGATCCGGATCACCCCCTGTACGACGCGTGGTTCGAGGGCGGCGAATGCAACGCTTCGAGCTGGAATCCCCAAGAGCCGGTCGGCGATGGCTGGTTCACGTTCTCGATCCACGACAGTGAAGACGGGCCGATCTGGGCATGGGCGCGCCGGGTCGACCGAACGGCGGTGCCAGCGTCTGCATCAGGCGAGCGCCAGGAAGGCGGTGCAGGATGAGCCGCAGCGGGTATAAAAGCTGCGCGTGACTGGTTGCGGCACAGATTAAGAAGGAGCATGTAGCAATACCACCACTCCAGGGCCGGAATGTGCCAAAAATTTTTAAGGTATTGAAAGTGGATAGATACTGGCTCGAGGCGGCGGT
>Ga0308164_10002554_pt1 | contig 17808 bp, 14 predicted proteins | sample PhyTR2_FD_201031 | JGI IMG/M metagenome (GOLD analysis project Ga0308164, IMG submission 201031) | Phyllosphere microbial communities from UC Gill Tract Community Farm, Albany, California, United States - DLSLT.R2 | ecosystem: Host-associated > Plants > Phyllosphere > Unclassified | place: USA... | reverse complement strand
CGGCGTCGTCGGCACCGCCGTCGTCTGCCCCACCGTCATCGGTCCCGGCGCCGGCGTCGGCCGCCGCTGCCGCCACGTCCGCCGATTCGCAGCTCGACGCCGAGCCCGCGCGCCTGGCCCTGATCAAGAAATTCGTGCCCTTCCGTATCTGAAGCGCATCCACCACCTTCGACGCCCCCCGACCATCCAACGATCCAAGAGGAACTCCATGCGTGACGAAAGCAAACCGGCATTACTCGAACGGCTCACCAGCAGGCTGCGCGACCGCACCGCCGTCATCGGCATCGTCGGCCTCGGCTACGTCGGCCTGCCCCTGACGCTGCGCTATGCCGAAGCCGGTTTCCGCGTGCTCGGGATCGATATCGACGGCGCCAAGATCGAGCGCCTGAACCGCGGCGACAGCTACATCAAGCACATCAAGAGCGCCGACATCGCTGCGGCGCGCGCATGCGGCTTCGAGGCCACCACCGACTTCACCCGCGCCGGCGAACCGGACGCGCTCATCATCTGCGTGCCGACGCCGCTGAACGCCTACCGCGAACCCGACCTGTCCTTCGTGCTGGACACCGCGGACGCCCTGCTGCCCTTCATGCGTCCCGGCCAGGTGCTGTCGCTGGAAAGCACCACCTACCCGGGCACCACCGACGAAGAACTCAAGCCCCGCCTGGAGTCGCGCGGCTTCGTCGTCGGGCGCGACACCTTCCTCGTGTTTTCGCCCGAGCGCGAAGATCCTGGCAATCCCGATTTCCACACCCGCACCATCCCCAAGATCTGCGGCGGCGTCACCGCGCATTGCCTGGAAGCCGGCATCGCCCTGTACAGCCCGGCGATCGACCGGGTGGTGCCGGTCAGCTCGACCCGTGCCGCGGAACTCACCAAGCTGCTGGAAAACATCCACCGCGCCGTCAACATCGGCCTGGTCAACGAGATGAAGGTGATCGCCGACCGCATGCAGATCGACATCCACGAAGTGATCCGCGCCGCCGCCACCAAGCCCTTCGGCTTCACGCCCTACTATCCGGGCCCGGGCCTGGGCGGCCACTGCATCCCGATCGACCCCTTCTACCTCACCTGGAAGGCGCGCGAATTCGGCCTGCACACCCGCTTCATCGAACTGGCCGGCGAAATCAACAGCGACATGCCGCACTGGGTGATCGGCAAGGTGACCGACGCCCTCAACCTGCGCGGCAAGTCGGTAATGGGCAGCCGCGTGCTGGTGCTCGGCATCGCCTATAAAAAGGATGTCGAGGACATGCGCGAATCGCCTTCGGTCGAGCTGATGGAAATCCTGCGCGACAAGGGTGCCGTCGTCGATTACGCCGACCCGCACGTGCCGGTGTTCCCGCGCATGCGCGAGCACCGTTTCGACCTGAAGAGCGTGGAGCTCGATGCGCGCACCGTCGCGTCCTACGACGTGGTGCTGCTGGCCACCGCACACAGCGCCTTCGACTACGAACTGATCCGCCAGTACGCCGCGCTGATCGTCGATACCCGCGGCGTCTACCTGGCGCCGCTGCCGAACGTCGTGAAAGCCTGAAACCGCCCGAGGACAGATACCGTGCGCCACTATCCCGCCCCCATCCTCGAACGCAAGATCCGCTTTGCGCTGGTCGGCTGCGGCCGCATCGCCAACAACCATTTCGACGCCCTGCGCCAGCACCATGAGCGGGCCGAACTGAACGGCGTGTGCGACGTCGACCCGCGCGCGCTCGACCGCGCCGTCGGCGCCACCGGCGCCCGCGGCTATGCCAGCCTGGACCGGATGCTGAAGGAATGCGAGGCCGACGCCTTCATCGTCACCACGCCGTCCGGCCTCCACCCGGAGCAGGCGATCCGCATCGCCGGCGCCGGGCGCCACGTGGTCACCGAAAAGCCGATGGCCACGCGCTGGGAAGACGGCAAGCGCATGGTGGCCGCGGCCGACGCCGCCGGCGTGCGCCTGTTCGTCGTCAAGCAGAACCGCCGCAACGCCACCTTGCAGCTGCTCAAGTCGGCGGTCGAGAAGAAACGCTTCGGGCGCATTTACATGGTGAACCTGAACGTGTTCTGGACCCGGCCGCCCGAGTACTACCACAGCGCCAAGTGGCGCGGCACCTGGGAATTCGACGGCGGCGCCTTCATGAACCAGGCCAGCCACTACGTCGACCTGATCGACTGGATCGTCGGCCCGGTCGAGAGCCTGCAGGCGTACACCGCCACGCTCGCGCGCGACATCGAGGTCGAGGATACCGGCGTGATCAGCGTGCGCTGGCGCAACGGCGCGCTCGGCTCGATGAACGTCACCATGCTGACCTATCCGCGCAACCTGGAAGGCTCGATCACCATCCTGGGCGAGCACGGCACGGTGCGGATCGGCGGTGTCGCCGTCAACGAGATCCAGCAGTGGGAATTCGCCCAGCCAGATCCCGACGACGACAAGGTGCGCGAAGCCAGTTACCAGACCACCTCGGTCTACGGCTACGGCCATCCGCTCTACTACGACAACGTCATCAAGGTGCTGCGCGGCGAAGCCGAACCGGAGACCGACGGCCGCGAGGGCTTGAAGTCGCTCGAAGTGCTGGTGGCCGCCTACATGTCGGCGCGCGACGGCAAGCGCGTGGCCTTGCCGCTGGAGTATTGACCATGACCATGAGCTCGATCGCGGGCGAACGCGAACACATCCACCCCAGCGCCATCGTCGACCCCGGCGCCGTCCTCGGCGCGGGCACCCGCGTCTGGCACTTCGCGCACGTGTGCGCGGGCGCGCACATCGGTGCCGCCTGTTCGCTCGGGCAGAACGTTTTCGTCGGCAACGACGTCCTCATCGGCGACCGCGTGAAAATCCAGAACAATGTCTCGGTCTACGACGCCGTCACCCTCGAAGACGAGGTGTTCTGCGGGCCGAGCATGGTGTTCACCAACGTCTACAACCCGCGCGCCGGTTTCGTGCGCAAGGACCAGTACCGGCGCACCCTGGTGCGGCGCGGCGCCAGCATCGGCGCCAACGCCACCATCGTCTGCGGCGTCACGATCGGCAACTACGCCTTCATCGGGGCCGGCGCCGTGGTCCGTCACGACGTGCCGGATTTCGCGCTGATGGCCGGGGTGCCGGCACGCCAGATCGGCTGGATCAGCCGTTACGGCGAGCGCCTGCCGCTGCCGCGCTCCGGCAACGGCGAAGCGCTGTGTCCGCACACCGGCGACGTCTACCTGCTGCAGGGCGGCGTCTGCCGCATCGTGCCGGCGGCCCAATAAGCGATCGACCTTCAACCCTCGACCTTCGACCTTCGACCTTTGAACTTCAGCCGACCATCATGGAATTCATCGACCTCAAGTCCCAATACCAGGCTTCGCGCGCGCTGATCGACGGGCGCATCCAGGCCGTCCTCGATCACGGCCAGTACATCATGGGCCCGGAAGTGCGCGAACTCGAGGATGCCCTGGCCCGGTATGCCGGCACCCGCCATTGCATCACGGTGGCGTCCGGCACCGAGGCGCTGCTGATCGCCCTGATGGCGCTCGGCATCGGACGCGGAGACGAAGTCATCACCACGCCCTTCACCTTCATCGCCACCGCCGAAGTCATCGTGCTGCTGGGGGCGGTGCCGGTATTCGTCGACGTCGATCCCGCCACCTGCAACCTCGACGCCAGCCAGATCGAGGCCCGCATCACGGCCAGGACGCGCGCCATCATGCCGGTCTCGCTGTTCGGCCAGCCCGCCGACATGATGGAAATCAACGCCGTCGCTGACCGCCATGGCCTGGCGGTGATCGAAGACGGCGCCCAGAGCTTCGGCGCCGTCTACCGCGGCCGCCGCAGCGGCAATCTGTCCACCATCGGCTGCACCAGCTTCTTCCCCAGCAAGCCGCTCGGCTGCTACGGCGACGGCGGTGCGCTGTTCACGAGCGACGACGCGCTGGCCGATGCCATGCGCGAGATCCGCGTGCACGGCCAGAGCCGGCGCTACGTGCACACCCGGGTCGGGGTGGGCGGCCGCATGGACACGCTGCAGTGCGCCGTCGTGCTCGCCAAGCTGCCGCTGTTCGACTGGGAGCTGCGGCAACGCGAGCGCGCCGCCGCCACCTACGCGGCCCTGCTCGGCGGACGCGTGCAGAGCGTCGCCCGGCGCGGCGACCGCAGCAGCGCCTATGCCCAATACACCGTGATGCTGGACGAACGCGACCGGGTGCAGGCCGCCCTGCAGGCGGCCTGCATCCCGACCGCCGTGCATTATCCGGTGCCGGTCCACCTGCAGCCGGCCTACGCGCCGCTGGCCGCTGGCGACCGCGATTGCCCGGCCGCGCGCAGCCTGGCCGACCGGGTGCTGAGCCTGCCGATGGGTCCTTACCTGACCGACGCCGACATCGGGCGCGTGTGCGCGGTGCTGCTGGACGCCGTCGGCGACGGCGCGCCCGCTGCCGGAGCCGCGGCCGCAGCCGCTGTCGCCGACACCGCGCCCGCCTCCGCTTGAACCCGCCGCCGAGCATGCCCATGGCCCACATCGTCCACCTGAGCTCCGCGCACCCGCGCCACGACACCCGCATCTTCGTGAAGCAGTGCCGCAGCCTGGCCGCGCTCGGCCACGCGGTGACCCTGGTCGTGGCCGATGGCCTCGGCGCCGACGTCGTGGACGGTGTCCGGATCATCGACGTCGGCCGCCTGCCCGGGCGCCTCAACCGCATGCTGCGCACGACCCGGCGCGTGCTGCAGGCGGCGCGCCGCCTGGATGCCGATCTCTACCAGCTGCACGATCCGGAACTGCTGCCCGCCGGGCTGGCCCTGAAACGCCGCGGCAAGACGGTGATCTTCGATTCCCACGAAGACGTGCCGGTGCAGCTGCTGGCCAAACCCTACCTGGGCGCGCTGGCGCGCCGCATGCTCTCGAGCGGCTATGCCGCCTGCGAACGGCATGCCTGCCGGCGCTTCGACGGCCTGGTCGCGGCCACGCCCTTCATCCGCGCGCGGCTGCTGGGCATCCACCCGAACACGGTCGACGTCAACAATTACCCGGTGCTGCAGGAATTCGACGCCGCGCCGGACTGGGACCAGAAGATGGCGGAAGTCTGCTACGTCGGCAGCATCTCGGCGATCCGCGGCATCCGCGAACTGGTGCGCGCCTGCGAGCTGCTGCGCTCGCCGGCGCGGCTGTCGCTGGTCGGCAGCTTCGCCGAGCCGGCGCTGGAACGCGAAGTGGCACATTTGCCCGGCTGGAAGCGGGTGGATGCCCACGGCCACCTCGGGCGCGCCGGCGTGCAGGCCGCGATGCGGCGGGCGGTGGCCGGCCTGGTCACGCTGCACCCGGTCGACAACTACCTCGACGCGCTGCCGGTCAAGATGTTCGAGTACATGGCGGCCGGGCTGCCGGTGATCGCGTCGCGCTTTCCGCTGTGGCAGGAGATCGTCGAAGGCAATGGTTGCGGGGTCTGCGTGGATCCCGGCGACCCGGCCGCGATCGCCGCCGCGATCGACCACTTCTGCCTGCATCCGCAGGCGGCGCAGCGCATGGGCGACAACGGACGGCGCGCCGTGCACGCGCGCTACCACTGGCGCGGCGAGGCGGACAAGCTCGCCGGCCTGTATGCCGGCCTGCTGCCCGGCCACGCCCTGTCCGGCCGCAGCGCCGCGCCGCAGGCCTGCAACTGACACGGAACCACTCGAGCCCAAGCGACCATGAACGCCCTCCTCCGCCATTACGACACCGTCCGCCAGATCCTCGGGCTGCCCGTGGCCAGCCTGCGCTTCGACTCGCGCATCGACCCGCAGGATATTGCCCGCACCTATGGCTATTTCACCAAGCCGCACCCGCGCTACCGGATCATCCGCAACAAGACGGTGGGCGCGGCCCTGATCGACCTCGAACGCTTCACCGACACGCCCGCCTACCTCGACGACATCCAGGGCAAGAACCGCGGCGCCTGGCATGCCAAGCGGGCGCGCGCGCGCGGTTACGTATGCCGCGAAATCGACCGCAATGCCCACGTCGACGACATCCATGCGATCAACACCTCGCTCGACGTGCGCCAGGGGCGGCGCATGGACCAGCACTACCTCGACAAGGTCACCGAGTTCGAGAAGCGCGCGCATTTCCGTTACTACGGCGTGCTGAACCCGGACGGCAAGGTGGTGGCCTATGCCAACGTCGGCCACTACGGCAATTTCGACGCCTTTTCCAACCTGCTGGGCCTGCGCAACAACGACGGCATCATGCATCTGCTGGTGGTCGAGATCGCGTCGCGGCTGATCGAACGCAAGCAGGTGCGCTACCTGATGTACGACACCTTTTTCGGCGCCCAGCCCGGCCTCCAGCAATTCAAGCGGATCGTCGGCTTCCAGCCTTTTCGCGTGAGATACAGCCTGCAATGAAGAACCCGTTCAACCCCGTGCTGCGCCGCGTGTATTCGGACTACCTGATGCCCTCGCGCCTGGCCGAGTACGAGCACCTGCTGGTGCGGGCCAAGTCGGCCGGCTACCGCCAGCTGTCGGTGCGCGACTTCTACCGCGCCATGCAGCGCGAGGACGGCGGCCCGTCCAGGGTGCTGGTGCATCGCCACGACATCGACAGCGATTTGCGCACCGCGCGCAAGATGTTCGCGCTCGAGGTGCGGCATGGGGTGCGCGCCAGTTATTACTTCCGCCTCAGCACGCTCGACATCGGCTTCATGCGCGACATCGAAGCCGCCGGCAGCGAAGCCAGCTACCACTACGAGGAAGTGGCGACCTACGCCAAGCACCACCGGCTGCGCCGCGGCGCCGAAGTGCGCGAGCGTTTCGCCGACATCCGCGCCCTGTTCGAGCGCAACTTCATGCGCATCAGCGGCGAGCTCGGCATGCCGATGGCCACCGTGGCCAGCCACGGCGACTTCGCCAACCGCCGCTTGAAGGTGATCAACCACGAACTGCTGCGCGATCCCGCCTTGCGCACGCGCTGCGGCATCGAGTGCGAGTCCTACGACAGCGAGTTGCTGCGCCATTTCGACCTGTACATCAGCGACCGTCCGTATCCCGTGTTCTACCACCCGTCGTCGCCCTTCGACGCGCTCGGCAGCCACGCGCGCATCTGCTTCCTGACCCATCCAGTGCAATGGGAAACCAACTGGGTCGAAAGCACCCGCTGCAACATGGTGCGCCTGGGCGAGGAACTGGTGTGGCACACATGAACATCCTCCTGATCAACCATTACGCCGGCTCGGTGCGCCACGGGATGGAATACCGTCCCTACTACCTGGCGCGCGAGTGGGTGCGCCTCGGCCACCGGGTGCACATCGTGGCCTCGTCCAAGTCGCACATCCGCAGCCAGGCGCCGCAGCTGGCCGGCACGGCGCGCCTGGACGAGCGCATCGACGGCATCCACTACCGCTGGCTGGCGACGCCACCCTACCGCGGCAACGGCGCCGGCCGGGTGCGCAACATGGCGGCCTTCGTGCTGCGCCTGCGGCGCGACAGCGCGATGCTGGCCCGGACCCTGCGGCCGGACGTGGTGATCGCCTCCAGCACCTACCCGCTCGACATCTGGCCGGCCGCGCGCATCGCCCGGCTGGCCGGCGCCCGCCTGCTGTTCGAACTGCACGACCTGTGGCCGCTGTCGCCGATGGAACTGGGCGGCTATTCGCGCTGGCACCCCTTCATCATGCTGCTGCAGGCGGCCGAGGACTTCGCCTGCCGCCAGGCCGACGCCATCGTCTCGATCCTGCCGCGGGTACGCGAGCACCTGGAAGCGCACGGCATGGCGCCGCACAAGCTGCACCTGGTGCCGAACGGCGTCGATCCCGCCGAATGGCAGGACGAGCGTGGCGACTTGCCGCCGGCGCTCGATGCCGCCCTCGACGTGCTGCGCATGCGCGGCAAGTTCGTGGTCGGCTACGCCGGCACCCACGGCCTGTCGAACGCGCTCGGCACCCTGCTCGAGGCGGCCGCGCTGCTGCAGGACCGTCCGGTGGCCTTCGTGCTGGTCGGATCCGGTCCCGACAAGCCGGCGCTGCTGCAGCGCGCCCTCGCCCTCGGCCTGGACAATCTGCACTTCTTCGATCCGGTGCCAAAGACCATGGTGCCGGCGCTGCTGCGCCGCTTCGACCTCGCCTACATCGGCTGGCGCCGCCAGCCCCTGTACCGCTTCGGTATTTCGCCCAACAAATTGATCGACTACATGATGGCGGCCCGGCCCGTGCTGCATGCCGTGGAGGCCGGCAACGATCCGGTGGCCGAGGCCGGCTGCGGACTGACCGTCGCACCGGAAGATCCGCGCGCCGTCGCCGACGGCGTCCTGACGCTGCTGGCGCTGGGCGCCGAGCGGCGCGCCGCGCTCGGCCTGCGCGGGCGCGCCTACGCCCTCGCCAACCACACCTACCCGGTCCTTGGACAACGTTTTTTAACCGCACTTGCTGGAGATGCGCGCCATGGCTGAACACGAGCACACCGAATCCGCCGAAGCCTTCCTGCCCTTCGCGCTGCCCGACATCGACGATGCCGAGATCGATGCCGTGGTGGCCTGCCTGCGCTCGGGCTGGGTCACGACCGGTCCCACCGCGCGCCAGTTCGAGCACGATTTCGCCGCCTATCTCGGCGAACAGGACCTGCACGCGATCGCCGTCAATTCCGCCACCGCCGGCCTGCACCTGGCGCTCGAAGGCCTCGGCATCGGCCCCGGCGACGAAGTCATCGTCCCGACCATGACCTTCACCGCCACCGCCGAGGTGGTGCGCTACCTGGGCGCGCAGCCGGTGCTGGTCGACGTCGATCCCGCGCACATGAACATCGACCCGGATGCGGTCGACGCCGCCATCACGCCGCGCACGCGCGCCATCATGCCGGTGCATTACGCCGGCCTGGCCTGCGACATGGACGCGCTGCTGGCGCTGGCGCGCCGCCACGGCCTGCGCGTGATCGAGGACGCGGCGCATGCCTTCCCCACGCGCCACCGCGGGCGCCTGGTCGGCACCCTCGACAGCGATGCCACCGTGTTCAGCTTCTATGCCAACAAGACCATGACCACCGGCGAAGGCGGCATGGTGCTCACGCGCGACCCCGAACTGGCGCGCCGCGTGCGCCTGATGCGCATCCACGGCATCAGCCAGGATGCGTTCAACCGCTACGTCTCGCGCACGCCGGCCTGGTTCTACGAAGTCGTGGCGGCCGGCTTCAAGTACAACCTGACCGACATCGCCGCCGCCATCGGCATCCAGCAACTGCGCAAGATCGACCGCTTCGCGCGCCGCCGCGAACAGCTGGCACAGCGCTACGACGACGGCCTGGCAGGGCTGCCGCTGCAGCTGCCCGCCCATGCCGACGCCGCCGCCGGCGATACCCACGCCTGGCATTTGTACGTGGTGCGCCTGGCGCCGGATGCGCCGCTCGGACGCGATGCGCTGATCGAGGCCCTGTCGCAGCGCGGCATCGGCACCAGCGTGCATTTCATTCCGCTGCACCGCCATCCGTACTGGCGCGACGCCTGCGCCCTGGCGCCGGCGCAATTCCCGGTGGCCGAAGCCTGTTTCGAGCGCATGCTGACGCTGCCCCTGTACACCAGGATGAGCGACGCCGACCAGGACCGCGTCATCCACGCGCTGCACGCGCTGCTGGCATGAAGACGCAGCGCGACAAGCGGCTGTTCGACCTGCTCGCCGCCGGCGCCGGCCTGGTGCTGCTGGCGCCGCTGCTGCTGGCGCTGGCGTTGTGGATCCGGCTCGATTCGCCCGGCCCGGCGCTGTACCGCCAGCGGCGCGTCGGCCGCCACGGCGTGCCTTTCGACATCCTCAAGTTCCGCACCATGGCGCACCGCCCGGACGGCGCCGATGGCGGCCGCCAGCTGACGGTCGGCTGCGACCCGCGCATCACCCGCGCCGGCCGCTTCCTGCGCGCCAGCAAGCTGGACGAATTGCCGCAGCTAATCAACGTCCTGCAGGGCACGATGAGCCTGGTCGGCCCGCGCCCGGAGGTACCGCGCTACGTCGACTGCTATCCGCCGGCGGTGCGGCGCACCGTGCTGTCGGTGGCGCCGGGCATCACCGACCTGGCCTCGATCCTGTACAAGGAGGAAAGCGCGATCCTGGGCCGCGCCGCCGACCCCGAGCGGACCTATGTCGAGACCATCCTGCCGGTCAAGCTCGCCTACTACCAGCGCTACGTGCACGAGCGCTCGTTCTGGCTCGACCTGCGCATCCTTGCCCGCACGCTGGTGGCGGTGCTGCGCTAGGCGCGGGCCGACGTGCGAGTTGCAACGTGCAATGTGCGACAGCGTGCCATGAACATCGACATGCGCTGGTCCGATCTGCTCCACCTCGGCGACCTGTCGCTGACCATCCCGGCCGGCAGCGCGATCGCCGCCTGGCTGCTGGCCGGCCGCGCCTGGCGCGCCGCGTTCGGATGGATGCTGGCGTTCGGGCTGGCACTGAGTCTGGTGGCCGCCACCAAGATCGCCTTCATGGGCTGGGCGACCGGGTTGCCGGCGCTGCAGTTCAAGGCGGTCAGCGGCCACGCCACCGGCTTCGCCGCCGTGTTCCCGACCCTGTGCTACCTGCTCGCCCCCGCGCAGCCGCCGCGCGCGCGCAGGGTGGCCGCCGCCGCGGCGCTGGCCCTGGCGGCCGTGGTCGCCGCGGCGCTCGTGCATGCCGGCGAGCACACGCTGGCCGAGGCCGTGGCCGGCTGGCTGATCGGCAGCGGCGTATTCCTGTGCACGGCCAGGCTGGCCGGCACCGAGCCGGCGCCGCCGGCCGGCCGCGCCGTCGCCTGCGCCGCCCTCGCCTTCCTGGCCAGCGCCTGGGTGCTGCGCTCGGCGCCGCTGAACTACTGGATGATCAAGGTGGCCCTGGTCCTGTCCGGCAATGCGGCGCCGATGCCCTGGGATCACTGTGGCTAGGCGGCATCCCATCACACATCATTCGACAGGAGACTCCCATGTGTAGCATGCGCATTTCTTCGTTTCGGCTGCAATGGCAAGGACGCAGCCAGGTCGATCACCACTCCGCCCATTCCTTCCTGATTTCACTGCTGCGCGGCCTGGCGGCCCTGCAGGTCGCCGCCGCCCACCTCCGCTCGGAACTGTTTCCGGGCCTGCGCGAGCTGGCCGATCCGCCGCTGTATTACCAAGCACTGGCCTTCGCCACCGCGTTTTCGCACCAGGCGGTGGTGGTGTTCTTCCTGATCAGCGGCTGGCTGGTCGGCGGCAGCCTGCTCAACAAGCTGGACCAGCCCGGCGCGCTGCAAGCCTACGGCATCGACCGCGTCACCCGGCTGTGGACGGTGCTGGTGCCGGCGCTGGGCCTGATGCTGGCCGTGGGCGCCATCACCGGCGCCGTGACGCCGGTGCAGGCCGACTTCTCGCCCGCCAACGACTACTCGGCGGCCAGCTTCGCCGGCAACCTGCTCGGCCTGCAGACCCTGCTGGTTCCCACCTTCGCCGGCAACTACGCGCTGTGGAGTCTGGCCAACGAAACCTGGTACTACCTGCAGTTTCCGCTGCTGCTGATCGTCTTCATGGGAAAGACCCGCCTGCGCCAGCTGGGCGCGGCCACCCTGCTGGTGCTGGTCAGCGCCACGCTGCCTTTCGCGATCACCCTGTATTTCCTGCTGTGGCTGCTCGGCGCCGTGTTTTCGCGCGTGCGCATCGATTGCTCGACCGGCTGGCGTGTCGCCCTGCTGGCGCTGGCGGCGGCCTCGACCGTCTACTTCCGCATGACGGAACCGAACGACGACCTGAAACCGGAATTCTTCGTCCAGCACCTGATGTACAGCCTGCCGCTGCTGGCCTTCCTGGCCTCGATGCAGCGCCCGGCCGGTGCCGGCTGGATGCGCACGCTGGCACCGGCCGTCCACCTGCTGTCCGAGTTTTCGTTCACGCTGTACGTGATCCACGTGCCGATGATCCGCCTGCTGCGCCACGTCGGCCTGCAGGAATTCGGCCGCAACCGCCTGGTGGCGGACCAGCCGGCCGATTACGCAATCTACGCCGGCATGCTGCTGGCCATGCTGGTGGCGGCCTATCTGTCCTATCTGCTGTTCGAGTCGCACACCTTCCGCGTGCGGCGCCTGCTGAAGGCCAGGCTGCCGTCGCAGGCGCAGCGCCCGGCGCGGGTGTCGGCGCAGGTCGACTAGCGTGGCGTCCGTCGCGGGTATCAGCGCCGGTCGAATAGCACGGCGTCCGCCGCGGTTGCCAGCGTGGCTCCTGGCGTGGCTGCCGGCGCGGCTGCCGGCGCAGCTGGTAGCGCGACCGGCGGATGTCGTTATGCCTTTCCGTGACCGGCAGCGCCGCGGCGGCCGGCCAAGCACCGACGCGGCAATCGTCTGCAGCCGACACGCGCATCAAAACCCTGCGGCATCGCCTAGCGGCGTCTTGCAGTGCCGGTGGGCGCATGGGCGGACGCCAAGCTGGTGCGTGGCCTCGGCACCGGTACGCAGATGCTTCGGCGATCTTGCCGCCGGTGGCCGGCGGCGCGCGTGAATGCAGCATGCGCGCGCCGGCAGTGGCGGCGTTGGGTTGGCGGTGCCGGTAGCGGTGGCGATGGTTGCGGTAGCGGCGATGCAACAACTGACTGCTGCCCGCGGCGTCGCGTGCGGCGCGCGCTGCGCGCGGTAGGGTCGCAGACGCCGTCAGCTGCCGCTGAACCCGATCCGCCGCGCGGTGCCGATGCGTTGGTAGCCGCCATACGCGCCGAGCCGGGGCGTCATGTCGTTGAACAGCACGCCCTGTGGCGAAATGCCGGCGTGGTTCAGGCGCTTGATCGACTCGTTGATCTCGCCTTCGTTGGTCTGGCCGGAGCGGGCGATGATGAAGACCGCGCCCGCATGCGCACCGATGACCAGGGCATCGGCGATCGCCAGCAGCGGCGGCGGGTCGAGCAGCACCAGATCGTAGGCGGCGCCAACCTGGCGCAGCAGGCCGGCGAAGTTCGGGTGCAGCAGGAATTCGGCGCGGTTCGGCGGCAATTCGCCGGTCGGGATGAAATCGAGATTCTCGAGCACGTCGTGGTGGATGACTTCGTCCACCGCCGCTTTGCCGAGGATGGCGCGCGACAGCCCGCGCTCGCGGCCGACGCCGAAATAATGGTGCAGCTGGCCGTTGCGCAGGTCGGCGTCGATCAGCAGCACGCGCTTGCCGCTGGCCGCCATCACCGCGGCGAAGTTGGCGCTGACGAAGGACTTGCCGATGCCGCGCGTGGGGCCGGCAAACATCACGATGTTGTTGCGGAAGTGCGGCATGGCAAACTGGAGGGCGGCGCGGAAGCTACGCAGGCTCTCCACCGCCGGGTCTTCCGGGATGATGCGGGCCAGCAGCGGCAGCGCACCTCTGTCGCCCCTGGACTTGCGCATCAGGCGATCCTGGTTGGCACTGTGCGGAATGGTGGCGTAGACCACGCGTGCGCGCAGCAGGCGCTCGATCTTTTGTGGATCATCGATGCCGCCCATCATCGCCTTGCGCGTGAAGGCGATCATTGCGCCCAGGAACAGCCCGCTGACCATGGCCAGCGCCACGATCAGGGGCCGGTTCGGCTTGAGCGGCTTTTCCGGCGGGATCGGCGCGTCCACCATGCGCACGTTGCTGACCCGGCCGACCGAGATCAGGCGCAGCTGCTGGGCGGTGTTCGACAGCGCCGTGTAGAGGTCGGTGTTGACCTTGATGTCGCGCGTCAGGCGCGCCTCGTCCTGCTCCAGCACCGGCATGCCCTTGATGCGGGCGTTGACGGCGTCGATCTCGGTGTCGACTTCGCGCCGCTGGCGGTTGATGGCGGCCACCACCGGGTGGTCTTCGGTGAAGCGCGCCAGCAGCTCGGTCTTTTTCTGGATCAGTTCGTTGCGGCGCGCGCGCGCGGCGGCGGCCTGCTGCAGCGTCATGCGCGCCTCTTCCTGCAGGTCGACCGTGCCGTGGGTATTGCGGAACTGGTTGTAGCGGTCTTCCGCCTGTTCCAGCTGGCGCTTGAGGATGGGCAGCTGCTGGTTCAGGAAGGCCAGCGATTTTTCGGCCTCCTCGGTCTTGCGCGCCAGGTTCTGGCGCATGTACTCGCGCCCGATCTCGCTCAGCACGGCGTGGGTGCGGCGCGCGCTTTCGCCCTGCAGCTTGACTTCGATGATGCCGGACTGCTTGCCCTGCTCGGCGATCACCATCGTGTTCTGGATGGCCTCGATCATCGCCAGGCTCGACATCCGGCGCAGCGTGAAACGGGCGCCCGCGTTGGCCGCCATCCGGTCCAGCTTGAGTTCGATCACGCCGTCGGGCGTGGGCACGCGGTAGCGCAGGCCGACGTCGCCGTCGAACACGATGCGCTGGCCGCCGCCGGAGAAACGGAAACGGTGGTTGCCGAGCGCGGTCAGCGTGAATTCGCGTCCCAGCCAGGCATCCGGCACCTCGAACAGCGATACCTCGGCCTTTTCGCCGCCCCAGACGTAGCCGCCATAGCCGAACAGCCCCGGCTCCGACAAGGCGCTGCCGTTCTGCTTGGCGAACCAGAAGCCGGCGATCGGAAAATAGCGTGGACGCACGTCGATGTACAGCTGCAGATTGTCGACCGCGCGCGAGACCACCATGCGCGAGCGCAGCAGTTCCATCTCGGCGATCGCGGCTTTCTTGGTCTCGAACAGCGACGACGCTTCGCTCAGGATGTTCTTCGACGCGTTCGGGCTTTCCTCCTCGACGTGGATCATCAGGTTGGCTTCGTACACCGGCTTGGCCACCAGTGCATACAGCACCGCCACCAGGGTGATGAAGGCGGTGATGCCGCCGATCAGCCAGCGGTTGTCGAACAGGGTATGCAGGTGGCCCTTGAGGTCGAAGGCCGGGTCTTCCTGGGTCGCTTCGACCGCGCGCGGGTCGAAGGGCACGCCGAGGATGGGTGTACTGGGCGCGACCTGGGTCAGTGCATGCTGCTCGCTGGCGGTACTCATCGTGGGCTCCGTGCGTGGGATCGTCGGCTGTGCGGATCGGGCCGGGCGGCGCCGGTTCGGCTGATTGATGTCGGCTGAAGGGTGTCGGCTGATTGATGTCGGCTGACTAATGTCGGCTGATGGCTGTCGGCTGGACTGAGCGGGGCCGGGCGCAGCCTATTGCCGGTTGGTGGCGGTGACGGCGGACGTCAGCGCACCCGGGATCAGCAGGCTCAGCTGGCGATTCCAGTTGGCCAGCGGCGTCGCCGCCACGTAGACGATGTCCTTCGGCTGCAGCTCGAAGGCTTCGGCCATCGCCAGCGAGCCGGCCACGCGCGCGTCTAGCTGGAACACGCGGGTGCGGTCGACCGTCTTGCGCACCACGTAGACCTGGCGCGCGTCGCCGCTCAGCGGGCTGATGCCGCCGCTTTCGCCGAGCGCCTCGTTCAAGGTAAGACGGCCGTCGTGCATCATCAGCGCCTTGGGCGTGATCACTTCCCCCGAGACGAACACCTTGCTTTCGTCGCGTGAATGCACGCGCACGACGTCGCCCGGCGCCAGCATCACCAGGCCCGGATTCACGCCTTTCTGCACCAGTTCGCGCAAATTGACGAGGTAGCGCTTGTGCCCGCGTTCGAGGGCGATACGGCTCTGGTCGGCGCTGGGCAGGAGTCCGCCGGCGCGGTTCAGCGCCTCGACCAGGGTCATCGGAATGTCGTTGATCGCCTGCAGCCCGGGCGACTTGACTTCGCCGTCGATGTAGACCCGCTTGCTGCGGTAGGCCTGCACGCGCAGCGTGACGTTGGGCGTGGCCAGGTACTTCGCCAGCTTCGTGCTCAGCACGGTGCGGGCCTGCTCCTCGGTCAGCCCTTCCACCGTCAGCATGCCAATGAGCGGGAACTGGATGCGGCCCTGGTGGTCGACCACGAAGCCCTGCGGCACCGCGTTGGCGCTGGCGCCGGCCGTGGCGGGATCGGTGTTGGCGGACGCGCTCAGGCCGCCGGCCAGTTCGGGATGGTCCCAGACCACGATCGAGAGGATGTCGCCGCCGCCGATGCGGTAGGGCGGCGGATTCGGCACCAGCAGGCGGTCCAGCTCCTGGTTGGCGACTTCGCGGTGCGTGCGGCGTTCGCTGGCGATCAGCGATTCGGTGATGAGTTCGGTCGGCGGCGCCGCTTCGTCGCCGCCGGCGGTGTCGCCCGAGCGGAAATGGATGCCCGGCGCGCAGCCCGGCAAGGCCAGGCCCAGCGTCAAGCCGACCACGGACACGGCGGCCAGCGCCCGCAAGGCCTGGGCTATCCGCAGAAGAAATTGCTTGGTAGAAGCGTTCATGTGGTGCCTGTCGAGATGAGCTGCCAGCCTCTGGCGATCAGAGTCAGGGTAAGCCGCTCAATCGGCAGGGCTTTGGCTTAGCGCAAACGGCTGGCGCAGGTCAGCAAGCGCGGGCGGACCCTCAGCGCATCTCTTCGAGCAGTTTCAGCACGCCGGCAAAACGCCACACGCGGCGCAGTTCGATCACGTCGTAATGCGCGGCGACGTTCGGCGGGAAGGCGGCGTAGCGCGCGTTCAGGTCGATCGTGCGGCGCACGATCTCGTCGATGTCGGCGCGGCCGCTGGAGCGCACGATGGTCACGTCCTCGATGCTGCCGTCGCTGCGGATCGACATGCTCACCACCGGAAAGCTGCGCATGACGCCGTCGGCCAGCAGATTGTCGCCGACGATGGCATTGCGCTCGATCTTCTGGCGCACGCCGTCGAGGTACATGCGCAGCGGCACGTCGCGCAGCGCCGCCTCGGCACGTCCGCGGCGCGGTTCGCGCCGGGCGTCGTCGGCCGCACGCAGCGCCGGCGGCAGCGGCTTGCCGATGTCGATCCCGCGCAGCATGTCGCGTGCGCGCGCCGCCAGGCCGCTGCCGAGGTCGGCACGCGGCAGCGCGTTACCGCTTGCGCCGGCGCCGCTGCCGGCCGGGCCGCTGCCGCTGCTGCTGCCACTGCCGGTGTTGGCATTGGTGCCGGCATTGGCGCGTTCCCGTTCCTGCGCCACCCGCCGTGCGCCCTCCTCGGCCTGGCTGCGCGCAAGCTGCTCGGCCTGCTGCCGGCGGGCCGCTTCGCGTGCGGCCTCGTCGATCGCACGCTGCTCGGCGGCGCGCTCGTCGGCAAGCTGGCGTGCACGCTGCTGCTCCGCCACTTGCCGGCGCACGGCGTCGTCCGCACGCTGGCGCTCGGCCAACTGCTGTTCGGCCAACTGCTGTTCCGCCAGCTTCTGTTTCGCCAACTGCTGTTGGGCCAACCGCTGCTCGGGCAGCTGCCGTTCGGCCAACCGCTGTTCCGCCAACTGCTGCTCCACCAACCGCTGCTCGGCCAGCTGCCGTTCGGCCAATTGCCTTTCGGCCGACTCCCGTGCACGCTGTTGCTGCGCCAGCGCCTCCACGCGTTGCCGTTCCGCCTGCTGCTGACGCATCGCGTCCTCGGCGCGGCGCTGCTCCGCCAGTTGCCGGCTTGCCGCCTCCGCCTGACGTTGCGCTCCCAACTGCGCCGCATTCTCCTGCTCGGCCTGCCGCAGGCGGTCTTGCTCGGCAAGTTCCTTTCGCGACTGCGCCTCGGCCAGCGCACGTGCCTGTTCGGCTTTCCGCACTTGTTCAGCCTGCAGCGCCTGCTCGGCCACGCGCTGCGCTTCCGCGTCGGCGTCGCGCTGCCTTTCGCGTTCCCGTTCGCGCTCCCGTTCGTGCTCTGCAGTCAGGCGTGCGCGCTCCTCGTCCTCTGCGCGCGGATCGGGTTCGGCAGCCGCCTCGGGCATTGTCGCCGCGTCGGGCTCGGGCATCGCGTCGGCAGCCGGCGGCGGCAAGTTGAAATCGTTGGCGCCGGGCGTATCCTGGGCGATCACTCGCGCACTCATTCCGTCCGCGGGCGGCGGCGGGCGCGGACGGCGGCGCGGCGCCCGGCGCGGTGTCGCCGGCGGCGCCGGCGGCGGCGCAGAC